>Ga0070679_100004556_pt1 | contig 12797 bp, 12 predicted proteins | sample KBSC63BmetaG_FD_65652 | JGI IMG/M metagenome (GOLD analysis project Ga0070679, IMG submission 65652) | Corn rhizosphere microbial communities from Kellogg Biological Station, Michigan, USA - KBS C6-3B metaG | ecosystem: Host-associated > Plants > Roots > Rhizosphere | place: USA: Michigan... | reverse complement strand
GTCCCGACCGTCTGCCGAGACGTCGTGACGACCGAGAACTTTCCGTCGCCGGTCAATGCCAGCGAGCCCGCGGTGACCTCGTACTTGTAGTTCGTGTCCGAGTACATCGTGAACGGCAATCCCTTGCCATTCATCGTCGACAGCGTGTAGCTGCCCACGGGCGAGCTGGAGCCGCTCGGCCCCGTTGGTGAATCGCCGCCACAGGCGGTGATCCCCGCCACGGCGACCGCAAGCCCGGCGAGTGAACGTCGCGCTCGCGCGATCGTCCAACCTGATGTAGCGTGCTTCCCGCGACGCGCCTCGCGCGATTCTCTCATCGGACTCGTCCCCCGTCCATCATGCGTCTCATTCGCCCCCTCGTCTTGCTGCCACTCGTGTCGTGCATCGTCGTCGCCTGCGGCGGCTCCGATTCGACGACGACGCCGCCGACGTCCACCAACAAGACCGTCGACGTCTTCACCGTCGGCACGACCTTCAGTCCGAGCCAGCTCGCCATCAAGACTGGCGACACGCTGCGCTTCAACTTCGCGATCGCGCCCGATGGAATGGGCCATGACGTGACGTTCACTCAGAAGACCGGCGTGCCTCAGAACATTCCAGTCACGAAAACGGGAACCGTCGCCCGAGTCTTCACTACAAAAGGCAGCTTTCACTTCGACTGCTTCGTTCATCCAGGGATGTCGGGCGACGTCGACGTGCAGTAAGCAGCGCGCTCAGGCCCGTCGCCGATCTCCCAACGCCCACCGCCGCCGTCGCCACGCTATCTCGTCACACCGAGCATCGTCGGCGTCCACGTCGGGAACACGAGCGACAGATTCGGATTCGCCAACCGGTTCTGCACGATCTCCGCGAGCACGTCGCGGAAGTCCAGCGTCACCTTGAGGTCCTGACCCGCCTCGAGATTCTCGCGCGCCAGCCCCACCCAGTTCTTCGTCAACACACGGCCGCCCGCGATGCCCTTCCCCATCGCGAACATCGTGGTCCCGCGTCCGTGGTCATTGCCCGCGCTGCCGTTCTCGCGCACGTTGCGTCCGAACTCAGACACCGCCACCAGCGTCACGGTGTAGCCCGTCGCAATGACGTCCACGTAGAACGCGCCGATGGAGTTCGAGAAATCGGCCATCGTGTTCGCCATGCCGCCCGTGATCGGGCCCTGGGCCGAGTGCGTGTCCCAGCCGCCGATGTCGACCTGCGCGGCCTCGATGCCGACGTCGTTCTTGATCAACACGGCGACTGAGCGCAATGCCCGCCCGAAAGCGGAGTTGGGATACTTCGCGCTGTTCGCGGGAACGTAGCCCGAGAAGTTGACCGTCTTGAGCAGCGCGAGCGTGTTGGTCGCGTCGAGCGCCGAGGAGTGCAGCGGCTCATCGGACGTGGCGTAGTCGGACTGCAGGAACGCGGCGCGCGATGCCTGCGTCGCGGCCGCACCGCCGATCGTGTAATTCGTCGGATCGGCGATCGGCAGCACGCGCGGCGGATACGGCCCGCCGACCGGCGCTACGAGAGTTTTCTGAAGACCGTTCGCGACGCCGATCCCGCGCAGCGGCGCCGCCGCCTTGAGCGGCGGCATCGTCGAGAGATGCCGGCCGAGCCAACCCGTGATCACCGACGGGTCGTTCGGCTTCCCCGACTCGAGGAAGCGCTGCGCATCGAAGTGCGAGCGCGAGACGAACGTCTGTCCGGTGCCGTGCGTGATCAGCAGATCCTTGGCCGCGAAGGCGGGAGCGAGTCCCGCCATCGCCGGAGCGAGCATGAAGAAGCCGTCGAGATCGATGCCCTTGGTGCCCGACGCCGCGTCGGGACGCGGAATCGCGATCGTCGGCCGCGACGTGTAGTACGCGGGATCGCCGTAGGGCGGCACCAGCGTGAGGCCGTCCGCGCCACCGCGCATGAAGATCGAGACGATGATGTCGCGATTCGATGCGAAGTGCTGCGACATGACGACCTTCGGCAGCCAGGACGGGAAGAACGCGGCGGCGGACACGCCCGCGGCGGCTCCGAGAAACTGGCGGCGCGACAGCTCCTGATATTCCTGGCAGCCGCAATCGGCGTCGTGTAGTTCGTCCATCGGATCGCTCCGGGTCAGTACCACTGGAAGGCGTTGGCGGCGATCGCCAGGCCAATGAGCTCGCGCGCTCTGGCGTCCGTCAGCGTCGCGGTGCCCGCATAGGCGATGAGCGCGTTGCGCGTCGTCAGCGGCATCTCACCACCGAAGAAGTTCGTGTCGATCAGATCGATCGCGGCCGCGGACGATCCCGACCGATAGGGCGTCGTATCCACCTGCAGCGTCGTCGCGGAATTGAGGTTCGACACGACCGACGCAAAATTCCACCGCGGCACGATGTTCCCCGCCCAGTACTCGATCTTGTCGGGATAGCCGTCCGGCGTGTCCCACGTGTAGCTCTGATGACCGAGCACGGCGAGCTGGTTGTTGATCGTCGTCATCGCGTTGACCGTCGGCTCCGCCGAGCGCAACGCCGACGCGGCGAAATGGAACGGACGCTTCAGCTTCATCGGCGACGCGGGCAGCCAACTGTCGTTCAGAATGGCGCGCACCATCGCTTTGATGTCGCCGCCCGTCGCGCGGTACACGCCCGCGATCGTCGAGATCTGCGTGGCCGACGGATTCGGATCGAGCAGCCACTTGAGCAGCTTCGTCGCGATGAAACGTGCCGTGCTCGGATGATTCACGAGCACGTCCAGCATCTGCTCGCCTTCCTTGACGCCATCCGCGCCGAGCGACGGAGAACCCGCGGGAATCGTCACGCCGAGTACGGTCTTGGCCTTCCAATCGTGAATGGACGGATTGAAGGCGAACTGGCCCCGCCCGGTCACCGTCCACCCGGTGAGCACGCGCGACAGCTCCGCGACGTCGTCCTGCGTGTAGCCGCCGTCGACGCCGAGCGTGTGGAGCTCCATGATCTCGCGCGCGTAGTTCTGGTTGGGCGCCGTGTTGCGGCTCGTGTTCTGGTCCAGGTAGACCATCATCGACGCGCTGTGCGCGCTCGCCTTGAGCAGATCGGGAAACTTGCCCAATGCGTGTTTACGAATGACATCATTCTGATCGGGGATGAGCAGATACCCGACCTTGTCGATGTCCTGATTGAAGTGATCGCTCCAGAACTCCACCATGCGATGATAGAGCTGGCGCTGCGAGAACGCCGCGCGATAGATGGTGGATTCCTGAAGCTGCGTGCGCACCTGCCCCGCATCCGCGCTGAAGAGCTGATCCGCGGTCTGCGCCATCAACGGCCACTTCTGGAGCACGGTATTCTCGACGGCGCCGTCGTCGATGCGCGAGTAATTGAGCTGATAATTCAGATAACCCTGAAATCCGAGCTGGTTCGCGCGGGCAATCTCCGGCGCGGTGATGCCGAGCGTCGCTCGGCGAACGAGGCGGCCGACGGTGCTCGCCCACTCGCTGAAGGAGGCGACGTTCTCGTTCACCCCGTAGAGCGCCGCCGCTCCGGTGTCCGGCGGCGCGTCCGCGACTCGGCGCTTCCGGCTCGCGCGCTGCGCCATCGCCGTCCGAGGGAGCACGCTCGCTGCCGCGAGTGCGCCGGAGAAGACAAACGATCGGCGCGACGGGGTCTGCGGCGGCGCTTCAGGCTCGTGCTCGGAGTGATCGGATGGGCCGGGCTGCGCGGATGACATCGGAGAAGTCCGCATTCGTTGATCCTCGTCTGCGAGAAAGCCGCTCTGCAGTTCTGCATTCAGCAGTGCAAGATGCCGGCAGGGCTACCGGCATCGAAGTGACCTCGCTCACGACCGTCGCGCGGCATCGCACGGCATCGCACCGCGCCTCGACGCGCGTTCGAGGAAAGACGCTCGCACCTCGCGATTGTTAACGCGACGACGGTGATCTGAACGTCACGCGTCCGCCGCTGCCGTCAAGGACGATTGCCAAACCATAGCGTGACGCTCGACGATGACGCATAGTGTACCAATGCGCCTCCATACATTCATCGCAGCAGCGACGGTCACCATGTCCGCTGGAGCGCCGTCGCGCACCCACGTATTGCATCAGAGCCGATGGCAGGAAATCGGCAAGACGTCCACCGGCAACGTCGTCTACGTGGACCCCAGGTCCATCAAGACCGTCAACGGAATCGTTCATGCGCGCATTCGCGTGCGCTTCGTCCCACCGGTCGACACACCGGAAGGCAAATGGGTGTTGTCGCAGCACTCGCCGATGTTCGACTGCGCAAAATCCCGCTTCGCCAACAAAGAGAGCACCTACTACGCCGACGCCGCCGGCACGAAGGTGATCAAGCACACGGTGAACGCGAAGCCGGGGTTCGGCCCGGCGATCGGCGGATCGATGACGCAGGTCGCGCTGGACTACATCTGTAAGACCAAGCGCTAGGTCGGCAGGCACGGCGGGCGACTAGCGCGTGCCACCCGGTTGTTGCTATCCTTGCTTCGGGATTCATTCGGGATAGCATCGTGAAGAAAATCTGGCTCACCACCGACGGCCGCCCGCACGACGCCGTGCTCGGGATCTTTTCCACTGAGACCGGCGCCGTCCGCTACCGCGATCTCCTCGTCGAACGCTATTCGCTCGGCAAATCGCTCAGCGTGATGGGGAAGCCGATCGCGCGCGATGCCGACTCGTGGCAGCTCGGGCTCGGGCCAGAAGTCGTCGAGCGCACGCTCGACGACAAGCTCGACTATCTCCGCGGCGCATGGGTCGTGAAGGTCGACGAGACCTGCCGCATGGTCGCCTGCGAATTCAGCACGCGGCTGCGTCCCACGCAGTCGCCGTCGACGTACCGTGTCGGCATTCATCGCATCTGCCAGGCGCACGCCGCCACCCCGCACGCCGCGCTCGACGCGGCGCGCAAGGCCATGGTCGCGCACCTCGGCCGCACGCGCACCTAGCTCGAGTGGGCGTTAACTTCTCGCCATGCGTCCAACCCTTCGCGTGGCCATCATGCTCACACGCCTCCTCGGCGTCGTGCAGATCGTCCTTGGAATCGTTCTCTGGATTGGAGTGGCTCGTTCTACGGTGCCGCTGCATGCGGCGCTGGGCTCCCTGCTCGTCCTCGTCATCTGGATCATCGCGGTGATCGCGCTGTTCGCGCTCCCGCAGCGCGGACTTGCGCTCTTCACGCTGGTCTGGGGCGCGATCGTGCTCTGGCTCGGCATGGCGCAGACGAGACTCGTCGTCGGCTCGGGACATTGGGTCATTCGCGTCGCTCATCTCGTCATTGGACTCGCGGCGCTCGGCCTCGCTGAATCGCTCGCGTCCGCGACGCGGCGACATTGGGATGCGTTGCACCCGAAGACATGACCGCACGATCTCGCCGCTCGCGTGATCTCACGCTGCTGGCTCTCGGCAGCATCGTGGCCGCGTGCGCGAGTCAGCAGGTCAGCACGGGAGCGAGTGGCGCAGAGGCGTGCAACGCGCCCCTCGCCGACTCCATCGAAATCGTCGATCTACCGGGCAATCCGTTTCAAGCGTTGCCGAGTGCTGACGGTTGCTGGGTATTCGCGTCCATGCCGTCGGGGCAGCAGAGTCGAAGCGGCGGCATCGCGGTGCTTCGTCGCGCGAACGGCCGGCTCAGGCTCGCGCACGTGGCGCGCATCGACGCGAGTCCAACGGGAATGGTGCTCACGCACGATGGGAAAACACTCATCGTCGCCGGCGGACCCCGGATCGCCTTCCTCGATGTTTCGCGGTTGACCTCGGGCAAGAATGCCGTCGCCGAGGGATATCTCGACGAACCGAACATCGCGCGCATCGGCCGCATCTATGCCAACGTGACGCGCGACGACCGCTTCGCCTTCGTCTCGGATGAGAATGCGCAGACCGTGACGGTCATCGATCTGGCGAAAGCGCGTGCATCGCATTTCGATCGCTCTTCGATCATCGGCAAGATTCCCACTGGCGGCGCGCCCATCGCGGTCACGCTGTCGCCGGACGAATCGACGTTGTATCTCACCAGCGAGATTGCTCCCAGGAACTTCGGCTGGCCGGCCGCGTGCAGGAGAGAGAACGGGCCGGCGACGGACAACACGCCGGTGAATCCCGAGGGAGTCATCCACGTCGTGGACGTCGCGCGCGCGATCGCCGATCCCGCGCATTCGATCGTGCGATCGGTCGCCGCGGGGTGCAGCGCCGTGCGGCTCGTGCTCTCGCCCACCGGCGACCGCGCGTACGTCACGGCGCGGAACAGCAACGCTCTACTCGTCTTCGACACACGCAAGCTGCGCGACGATCCGTCGCACGCGCTCATCGGACACGTTGCCGTGGGCACGGCGCCCGTCGGCGTCGCGGTGATCGACAATGGACGCAAGATCGTGGTGACGAACTCCAATCGGTTCGCGGGCGCACGCGACGACCACCAATATCTCACCGTGGTCGACGCGACGCGCATCGATGCGGGCGACGCCGCCATTCTCGGCGCCATTCCAGCCGGCGGGTTTCCGCGCGAGCTGCGCGTCACGAGCGATGGCAGCACGTTGCTGCTCACGAACTTCGCGTCGAGCTCCGTCGAAGCGGTGGATCTTCGGCGGCTGCCGCTGGAGCCGCCACGTCGTTGACGTCGCCGGTCCGAGCGCTGACGCGGTTTCACCTTCGAGCGGGCGCACGGGTCGCGCTTCGCGCCAACGCGGCGCTGCTCGGCACCGTCACGTTCATCTTCGGGCAGGCGCCGGCGCCGGACGCGCTGCTCACGTTCGAACGCTTCATGATCGGAATCGTGTCGCGCTCGGCGACCAGTGGCCCGCGCATGTTGTTCGCGGCGATCTCCACCGCCCTCGGCGCGACGGCCGTGCCACGCGTGATGCTCGGCACGTCGGGTTGGATGCGAAGCCTGCCGGTGGATGCACGCACGCGTCGTCGCGCGGCGGTGGCCGCGATCACTGCCGCGCAAGCCATCGTCGCGATCGCGCTCGTGGTCTTCGCGATCATTGTGCACGTGGTGCTGCACGATCCACTCGACTGGCCGCGCATCATCGGCGTTCCCGTCATGATGGTGGCGATCGCGGGGACGCTGCTGCCGCGCCAACCCATTCTCATGCGCGCGCTCGATGCAATCGCCATCGCGGCCGCGATCAGGGGAACCGGCTGGGCGGTTGGCGTCGCGCTCATTCTCGTTCTCATATCGAACTCTCTTCAACCACCCGTCGCCGCGCCGAACGTCCCTAAACCGGCACCGACGCCGACAGCGCTTGCGGCGCGGCGCGTTCGCTCGCCGCGCGCGTTGTGGCTGCGCGCGACGTGGCGTGCCATCGGCATGCGACGCATGGTGGATGCGGCACTCGCCGCCGCGATTCCCTGCGCCTTTGCCTACCTCATCACGCGCAATAACCCACAGCTTCCGATCGCGACTGTAGAGCGTGTCGCGCGCATCTGTTGTGCTATCGGGCTTGTCTTCTTCGCGGCAACCGCAACGAACGCCTTGCTTGCGTCGCGGCCACCGTGGTCGTGGGCACGGTCACTCCCGTGGTCGGCGCTCGATCGTGTGATCATCGATGCCATTGTGCTTGGCGCGCCGCTGATCGTTGTCGTCGCCGCGGTGGCTCCGGTGCATTGGCCGAGCGCGTTGTTGATGCTGTGTGTCGTGCCGTTCGTTGGTGCGCTGTGTGCCGGCGCGCTGCGCGGCGCGGCAACGAAGCAGTTCGGCGCGGCAGGACTGTGCCTCGTCATCGGTATCCCTGCCGGTGTGGCCGTCGCAATCTGGCCCATGCTCGCCGTGCTCGTGCTTGCGTGCACCCCGGTGCTCCTGCGGTGGGCGGCCGCACGCGAGCGCGACTCGCGCGCAACACGCTTCGCCGAGCTTCGGCATTCCGCTGCCGGCGACCCGATGTGGATCTCCCGGGCATGATCACGTTCGACGATGTGCGCTTCTCGTACGTCGCCGATCGTGCGGCGCTCACGATCCAACGATTGACGATCGATCCCGGGCTGACACTCGTCGTCGGACCGAACGGCGCGGGCAAGAGCACGATGCTGCGTCTCATTGCGGGCGTCGAGCGGCCGACGACCGGCACGGTGTGCATCGACGGACACGATCTGTGGAAGGAGGAAGTCGCCGCGCGCCGCGGGCTCGCGTACGTGCCGGAGCATCCCGAGCTGACGCCGTACGCGACGATCGGCGACACGGCGCTGCTCGTCGCTGGCCTTCGCGGCGTCGATCCGCTCGAGGCCGTGGACGCGCTACATCGCGCGGGGCTGCTGCCGCTCGCGCACAGAACAGTTAGAGAACTCTCAATGGGTCAGCGCCGGCGTGCGCTGCTCGCGACCGCGCTCATCGGCGATGCGCGCGTGCTCGTTCTCGACGAACCGCTCGAGACCATGGATCAGGAGATGCGCGCGTTCGTTCACGAGCTCGTGCGCGAACGGCGCGCCGCCGGCGCCGCGGTGCTCGTGGCGACGCACGAGATCGAGCCGTTCGCCGGCGATGCGGACGCCGTGATTGCCGTGCGCGACGGTGTCGTTCATCACGAATCGATCGGCGGCGTTCCGGCCGGCGACCGGCTCGCGCACATCATCTCGCTCGCGCGCGGAGCGGAGGCTGATGGCTGATCGCGAGCGCACGCGACGTTCCTCGCTGCGCGCCCTGCGGCACGGCGACTTCGCGGTGAACTTCGCGCAATTCATCGGCGTCGTCGTGCTCACACCGTGGGCCGGACACGCGGCCGACCGCTTCGGCCGGCGCAAGCTCATCATCGCAACGCAGCTTGGCGCGACGCTCGTGAGCGCCGTGCTCGCGTAGCTGGTGGCCGTGCAACTCGGCACCGTCCCCATCGTGCTCGGCCTCGCCCTGCTGCTCGGCGCGACGACGGCCTTCGCGACGCCGGCGCTGCAAGCCGTGATTCCCGCGCTCGTGCCGCGCGAGGACCTCGGCGCCGCGGTCGCGATGAACTCGGTGACGTTCAATCTCGCGCGTGCGCTCGGGCCAGTCGCGGGCGCGTTCGTCGTCGCGCGCTTCGGAATTCCATGGGCGATCGCATCAACGCCGTATCGTATTCCTTGTTCGCGATCGCGATGTTGTTCCTGCATCTCGACCAGACGCGCGAGGCGCACGCCAGACGCGCGCGGCTTCGCGACAGTCTCGCGATGCTCCGACAGGACTCCTCGCTCGCCATCCTGCTCGTCGTCGTCGCCGCCGTGTCGCTCACCATGGATCCGGTGAGCACGCTCACGCCCGCGTTCGCGACACGCTACTTCCACAAGCCAGACACGGCCGGTTTCTCGTCGGCGCGCGGCCGCATCATGGCGCTCTGGAGCGTCGCCTTCCTGGGCACTCGGTCCATTGCGGCGCTGATCGACGGCGGGCTCGCTTCCGTCGTCGGGCTCCGCAGCGCGACCGTGATCATGGCGCTTCCCACGATGGCGGCGGTGTTCGCCTTACGGATTGGGCCGGGGACGCGGCCAGGGCCATGGCCAGGGCCACGCACCGCGATGTCCCGCTAGCGCGCGCACCGCCATCTCGCGCGTCTGCTGATCCTTGGAATCGAGCATCTCGTTGAACGCGTCCGCCGTGCGCTCACCGCCCGACTGAAGGAGCGCACGTACGAGCGCCTGGCGGACACGATCGCTCTTCTCCGTTTTCATCGCGGCGGTGAGTTCCGGCACCACTTCAGTATCGCGAATCTGACTCAAGGCCCACGCGGACTTGAGGCGCACGTCGTCGTCGGCGTCATGCAGCGCCATGAGAAGTTGGCGCGGCGCTCGTCCAGGATTCACCTGCCCGAGCGCCCATGCCGCCGTGCCGCGCACTCGCGTCGATTTGTCGGACCCTGCCGCCGCCGCGAGCGCGTCCGCGGCGCGCTTCACCTCGAGCTCGCCCAACGCCCACGCCGACGTCTCGCGCACCTCGTCGCTCGCGTCCTCGTGAAGCGCGGATTGTAACGGATCGACGAAGTCGCGGCCGTGCACCTCGGCGAGTGCCCACGCAGCCATCTCTCGCACTCCGCTGTCACGATCGCCCCGCAGAGCGGACGCGAGCCCTTCAGCGCCGTTGCGCGCGTTGAGCTGACCGATGGCCCACGCCGCCACCCGGCGAACGTCGGCGCTCTGGTCACTCTTCAGCACGCGAAGCAGCGTTTCCACGTTGTCGGTGGCGTGGAGACGTCCGAGCGCAGTCACGGCAGCAACACGGACCAGCACGGAATCATCGCGCACGAGTGGAGCGATCTCGTCGACCGCGCGGCGATCGCCAATGCGCCCGATCGCCCACGCCGAGTTCGCGCGTACCTGCGCCGCGGCGTCTCGAAGGGAGTGGACGATGGCTTCCGTTGCGCTCGCGTCGCCGAGGAGCCCGAGTGCACGCGCGGCGCTCGCGCGCTCGTTCGCGGATGGCGCACGTAACCTGTCGGTGAGCGATGGAACCAGCGAGCGGTCGCCCAAGCGTCCGATCAGCGTTCCCGCCAGATGTCGCACGCACGCGTCATCGGATCCGAGTCCGTCGAGCAGAGCACGTGCGTCGGCGTCGCTGAGTGTCTCTCCGCGCTGTCCGGTAATCCCACGAAGATCGGCGCGCACCGAGAGGTCCGGGGCGTCCCAGCCACCGCCCCATCCGTTCGACGCGCCGTTGGCCGCGAGTGCGCACATCGTTGGCGCGACGCCGCGCGCCGACTCGAGCAGCCCGCGAACGTCCGCGGCGCCGGCGGCCGCACGCGCTTGCCGCACGGGCAGCGGAAGTACTCCGAGCACACCGCTGTGCAGCGAGAGTGCGGCGACGACGATGAGAGATCTCGTATACATGAGCAGCTCGTCTCAAAGATGGTGAATTTTCAGCACCACGGTCCAAAAAGAAACGCCGGTGTGCCCGCGCATGCACGCTTCGCATGCGCGAGAGCCGGCGTGGCCGATCAGGGACTCGGGCGTGGACGCGGCCACGGCCATGGCCACGGCCACGAGCCGCCGTTCCCCGCCAGCATGCCGACCGCGCGGCGACGGACGTCGGGATCCGTCGACTTGAGCGCGGCCTCGAGCACGTCCGGTGACGTCTCGCCCATTTCGGCCAGGGCGTGGATCTCGGCGATGCGCACGTCCTTGTCCTGCTCCTTGCCGAACGCGTTCGCGATCGTCTTGGCCGTCGACTTGTCGGCGATCTCGCCGAGCGCCCAGGCGGCGACGCGACGTACGCGTGGTTGCGCGTCGTTGAGCGCACTCACGATGGCCGGCGGCGCCGTGTGCTGGTCGAGCTGCGCGTAGGACCAGATCGCGACCTCGCGGACTTCGCCCTCGGGATCGTTCATGACACTCTCGAGCGCATTCGCCGAGGACTGCGCGTCGATGGTGCCGAGTCCCCAGGCGGCCGTCGCGCGAACTTTCACGTTCTTGTCTTTCAGCGCGTCCACGAACGTCGATGCGACGTCGGCGTTGCCGTCGTAGTCGGCGAGCGCCCATGCCGCCATCTCTCGAACCGATGCGTCGGTGTCCTGATGCACGGCCTTGATGAGCGCGGCCCGTGCATTCGGCGACTGCATGTCGTTCAGGCCCCAGGCCGCGGTGCGGCGAACACTCGCGTCTGTGTCAGTTTCGAGGATGCGAATGAGTGCTTGTATACGCGTGGAGTCCGGCCCCGGGCGGTTGCCCTGCTTGAGTAGACCGATGAACCCCTTCACGGTGCCGTTTGCCGCCGCGGTCGCGACTTCGCTGACGAAGTTCGAGAACGTGGTATTGACGGACGTCGACGCGACCGTGGACGTGGACGTCTGGATCTGCGTGTGCGTCGACGGCATGACTGCGGGCGCATCCGGCGCCGGTGTCACCGGTTTCGGCGCGGCGATCGTCTCCGGGGCTGCGACGATTGGCGCCGGCGCACTGACTCCGGACGTTGGCGCAGGCGCCGCCGCCCGGACCACGGTTCGACCAGCCGGCGTGGGGTGAGCCGCCGCGGGCGCCACTGCGGCAACGGTCAGCGAGACCGCGCCGATCGTGGCGATGACGGCGGCGGCCTGCGCGCGATTGGGAGAGGCGCGACGAATCGCCGGATCGAGAATCGCGAGCATGCGTCCCTCGAACTCCTTCTTTCGCGCCATCGGCAGCGCCATGACCGGAGCGCCGTGATCGCGGACGGCCGTGACCATATCGAGCAGATGTTGCGCGTATTCGCTGGCGCGCGCGCCGCAGCTCAACACGAGATCGTCACACGCACGCTCGCTTTCCGCACGAAGCTGTTTCGCCGCGCTCCACACGAGCGGATGGAACCAGTAGAGCGCGCAGGCGAGCCGGCCGAGCATGTGGCCGACGAGGTCGTGACGCTTGACGTGTGCGAGCTCGTGGAACAGCACCGCGCGGCGCCGGTCGTCACTCCACGACTCGGCCGCGGCGGGCAACACGATCGTCGGTGCCGTCGCGCGACAGGCAAACGCCATCTCGATGCGATCACTGATCACGAGGCGCGGCGGCACCTCGAGGTCGAGTCGATCCGCGACCTCGCAGAGGGGCGTCGTCCAATCGGGCGACGTGAGCTCGCGTGCACGGGAGACGATGCGGCGAACGAAGCACATTCCGGCGATGAGCCATCCGACGAGCACGAGCGCGACGATCGCCCAGACTGCCGCGAGCATCTCGACGACGCGTCCGCTGAACGACCGGCTGAAGGGTGCGACGAACGCTGCGACGCCGGCCGGCGGAGAAACGATGTCGACTTCGTCTGCCGCGACGATGACCGGCGCTGCGGCGGGCACTGCCTGGCCCGCGACGCCAGATGGCGGCGTCGGGGCGGCGGAAACGATGACGGTCTTTCCGCTGACGTCCGGCGTGACAATGACGGCGGAAGCCGGAGCCGCGGCGATGTCGTTCGCCGGGGACAGCACCTCGGGAAGAACACCGA
>Ga0070679_100004554_pt1 | contig 12798 bp, 10 predicted proteins | sample KBSC63BmetaG_FD_65652 | JGI IMG/M metagenome (GOLD analysis project Ga0070679, IMG submission 65652) | Corn rhizosphere microbial communities from Kellogg Biological Station, Michigan, USA - KBS C6-3B metaG | ecosystem: Host-associated > Plants > Roots > Rhizosphere | place: USA: Michigan... | reverse complement strand
TTCGGCGACGACGGCAAGGTCATGCGCCTGAGCTTCCGCGGCCAGCCGGCGCCGGGACCCGCGCAGGGCAGGGGCTGTACGGGGGAGAGCGGCCGGAGCGACTCGCTGCTCGCCAAGTCCCCCGCCCAACCCGCGCTCTTCCTCGGCCTGGCGGGCGCCGAGTGCGTGATCCGCGACTTGATGGCGTCGCCCACGTCGGCGATCGGCAAGGCGATCAGCGGCTTCGCCACGCAGGCCGGCAGGTCCGGCGTGAACGTGGACAAGGACCTGCTCCCGCTGCTCGGCGGCGACAGCGCTCTGTCGATCACCCCCGGCCCGACGATCACGCTCGAGGCGGGGGACGTGCCGGCACAGCAGTCGCTCAACACCGTCGGCAGGCTGCAGCCCGCGCTGATCAAGATGCTCGACCCGGAGCGCGGCGGCTCGACGCCCAACTTCAGCGCCCAGAACGTGAACGGGGTGAACGCGCTGACCGCCACGCTCACGCCGGGGCTCCAGCTCAGCTACGGCATGTTGGGCAACGATCTCGTCATGTCGACGGCGCTGAGCGGCATCGCCGACGCGAAGAAGGGCGCGCACCTCGATCAGAGCGGCGACTTCAAGACTGTGCTCGGGCAGCGTCCAAAGACCACATCGGCGCTAGTCTTCCTCGACCTGGAGAAGCTCCTCGCGCTCGCGGACCAGGCCGGGCTCGGGTCTAACCCGACTTACGCGGCGGTCCGCGACGACCTAAAGAAGATCGGCGCGGCAGGTGCCGTTTTGTCTCGCGAGGGCAATGACATCGACGCGGAGTTGCGCCTGAAGAACCCATGAGCGAGTACGACCAGCTTTCAGATAACGAGTTCCTTTTCACGTCCGAGTCCGTGACCGAGGGTCACCCGGACAAGATGGCCGACCAGATCTCCGACGGCGTTCTCGACGCCGTCATGCGGGACGACCCCAGTGGCCGCGTGGCCTGCGAGACGCTCGTGAACACGGGCCTCGTGGTGGTGTCCGGCGAGATCTCGACGAACACCTACGTGGACATCCCCAAGATCGCGCGCGAGACGATCCGCAAGATCGGCTACGACAACGCGGCCTACGGCTTCGACTGCGACACGTGCGCGGTGATCAGCGCGATCGACGAGCAGTCGCCCGACATCGCGCAGGGCGTGAACGAGGCCTACGAGCACCGCACGAGCGCCGACGACAACGACGAGCTCGACGTGGCCGGCGCCGGCGACCAGGGCATGATGTTCGGCTACGCCACGCGCGAGACGCCGGAGCTCATGCCGATGCCGATCTCGCTCGCGCACAAGCTGTCGCACCGGCTGGCCGAGGTGCGCCGCGGCGACGTGATGCCGTACCTGCGTCCCGACGGCAAGACCCAGGTAACCGTCCGCTACGAGAACAACCGCCCGATCGAGATCGAGAAGGTGCTGATCTCGACCCAGCACAAGCCGGGCGTGGACTCGGAGACGCTGATCAAGCCGGACCTCTGGGAGCACGTGCTGCACCCGATCCTGCCCGCCGAGCTGTATGACGAGAAGAAGCTGCTCGAGAACTTCCTGGTCAACCCGACCGGCAAGTTCGAGATCGGCGGCCCGATGGGCGACTGCGGCCTGACCGGCCGCAAGATCATCGTCGACACCTACGGCGGCGCGGCTCGCCACGGCGGCGGGGCGTTCTCCGGCAAGGACCCGTCGAAGGTGGACCGGTCCGCTGCCTACGCCGCGCGCTACGTGGCGAAGAACGTGGTGGCTGCCGGCCTTGCGGACAAGTGCGAGGTGCAGGTGGCCTACGCGATCGGCGTGGCGCACCCGGTCTCGATCATGGTCGACACGTTCGGCACGGAGCGGATCTCGCGCTCGCAGATCGTCTCGCTGATCAACGAGCACTTCGACCTGCGTCCGGGCGCCTTCCGCAACTACCTGGACCTGCACCGCCCGATCTACCAGAAGACCGCGGCCTACGGCCACTTCGGCCGCGAGGACCACGACTTCACGTGGGAGAAGACGGACAAGGCCGACGCGCTGCGCAGCGCGGCGGGGCTGGGCGACCGCGAGGCGGCTCAGCAGCAGGCGTAGCTCGTCCGCGGCGGCGCCTAGTCTCGTCGCCGCCGATGATCGCCAAAGTCGAACCGCTTACGACGGCCCGCGCCCTGCGCGGGCCGTTCGACTATGCGGTGCCGGGGCGGCTGGGCGAGGTCGACGTCGGGTCCATGCTGGTCGTGCCGTTCGGGCGCCAGCGGATGCTCGGCGTGGTGGTCGGGCTGGCCGATCAGAGCGACGTGCCGGCCGAGCGGCTGGTCGAGCCGCTCACGGCTCTGGATCCAGAGGTGCCGGCGGAGCTCGTGCGGCTCGGGTTGTGGGTGGCGGAGGAGTACTGCTCAACGCCCGCGCGGGGGCTGGGGCTCGTGCTGCCGCCGGGCACCGGGCGCGGGGCGCGCCCGCGCGTGAAGGCGCGCAAGGCGCTCAGCGCGGAGCTGCTCACGCCGGGGCGCGAGGCGTTGCTGGGCGGCGGCCCTGCCCTTGGCGAGCGCCAGCGGACGGCGCTGGAGACGCTGCGCGGCGGGCCGGTCGTGGCGGCCGACCTGGTGCGGGCCAGCGGCTGCTCGCACGCGAGCCTGCGTTCGCTGGCGGAACGGGGACTGATCTCGCTCGAGCGAGTGGAGCAGGCGCGGCGGCCCGCGGCTTCGCCGCGAGTCGGGGCGCGGGGAGAGGGGGAGCCCGCGCTTTCGCCCGCGCAGGCGCATGCGCTGGCGCGGATCGTCGAGCGCTTCGACGGCGGCGGGCAGCTGCTCCTCCACGGCGTGACCGGCAGCGGCAAGACCGAGGTGTATCTGCGCGCGGTGGCCGCGGCGCTCGAGCGCGGCCGCTCCGCCATCGTGCTGGTGCCGGAGATCGCACTGACGCCTCAGACGGCGGGGCGGTTCGAGGACCGCTTCGGCGACCAGGTGGCGGTGCTGCACTCCAAGCTCGGCGCGGGCGAGCGCTATGACGAGTGGGTGCGGCTGCGGCGCGGCGAGGCGCGCGTGTGCGTGGGGCCGCGCTCGGCGGTGTTCGCGCCGCTGCCCGACCTCGGTCTGATCGTGATCGACGAGGAGCACGATTCCTCCTACAAGCAGGAGCAGGACCCGCGCTACGACGCGCGCCACGTGGCCGAGCGTCGTGCCGCGCAGGCGGGCGCCGTGCTGGTGGCGGGCAGCGCCACCCCGCGGCCGGAGAGCCGCCTGCGACTGGAGCGCATCGAGCTGCCCGAGCGCGTGGACGGACGCGGCCTGCCGCCGGTCGAGCTGGTGGGAATGGCGGGGGTGAGCGGGGCGCTCCACGCGCGCACTCGCGAGGCGCTCGACCTCGTGCGCGAGCGCGAGGAGAAGGCGATCGTGCTGCTCAACCGCCGCGGCTGGTCGAACTTCCTGTCGTGCCGCGTGTGCGGCCGGGTGTGGGAGTGCCCGCACTGCGACGTCACGCTCGTGCTCCACCGCGCGGCCGGCTCGGTCGCGTGCCATCACTGCGGCCATGAGGAGAATGCCCCGTCCGTGTGCCCGGACTGCGGCTCGGTGTCGGTAGCGCGCCACGGTGCGGGCACCGAGCGCCTCGAGCAGGAGCTCGAGGCGCTGGTCCGGCCGCTGCCGGTGTTCCGGCTCGACTCGGACGCTACGGCCGGGCGCGGCGCGATCGCGTCGGTGCTCGAGCGCTTCGACCGCGCTCCAGCGGGTGTGCTGGTGGGCACGCAGATGGTCGCGAAGGGGCACGACTTCCCGGACGTCACGCTGGGCGTGGTGCTCGATGCGGACTCCACGCTGCGCTTCCCCGACTTCCGCGCGGAGGAGCGCACATTCGCGCTCGTGGCGCAGCTCGCGGGGCGCAGCGGGCGCGGCTCACGCGAGGGCAGGGTGATCGTGCAGGCCCTCGACCCGGCAGCGCGGGCACTCCGTCACGCCGCGTCGCACGACTCGGAGGGCTTCCTCGGCGGCGAGCTCGAGCGGCGGAAGGTTTTGCGCTACCCGCCCTACGGCCACCTGATCCGCGTGGTGTGCTCGTGCGAGGAACAGGGTCCCGAGGCCGAGGCCGCTGACGCTGTCCGGGCGGGGCTCGACCTCCAAGGCGTGATGGTGTTGGGACCGGCGCCGTTGTTCCGCCTGAAGGGCAGGGAGCGCTCCCAGCTCGTGATCAAGGCCGCCGAGCGCGGGCCCGCCGTGGCCGCCGTCCGCGCCGCCGTGGAGGCGGCCGCGACCGAGCATTCGCGCCGCGGGGTGAACTTCTCCGTGGACGTTGACCCGCAGTAGACTCGTCGGGGATGGCAGAGGAGCTCGAGCAGCACACCGGCGAAGTCGAGCCGGAGGTCGAGGAGCAGGATCCGCAGGTCGAGGCGCGTCGCGCCGCGGCCATGTCGTTCATCCGCCGCCTCGGCGATCCGGTGCTGAAGAGCCGGGCGACCGAGGTCGACCGCTTTGACGACGCGCTGCGCGCGCAGATCGCGCGGATGGGCGGACTGATGAACGACGCGCTGGGCGTCGGCCTGGCCGCGCCGCAGATCGGCCTCTCGCAGCGTCTGCTGGTCTACCGCGTGGGTGCCGAGGCGCCGCTGATCGCCCTCGTCAACCCTGAGATCGAGTGGTCGAGCGAGGACACGGAACCGCTCGAGGAGGGCTGCCTGTCGATCCCCGGCATCACGGTCGATGTGGACCGCTCGGTGCACGTGCGGATACGCGCCCAGGACGAAACCGGCGCCGAGCGCCGCGTGGAGGCGTCGGGCCTCGAGGCGCGAGTGATCCAGCACGAGATCGACCACCTGGACGGCGTGCTGATCCTCGACCGCACCTCCAAGGAGCAGCGCAAGGAAGCCATGCGCGCGCTCCGCGAGGCCGAAGAGCAGCAGCAGGCCGCCTGACGACGCCCTTCCAGGGCAGGGGGATACCCTCTCCGGCGTGCGCACGGTCTATCTGGGCACGTCCGATTTCGCCGTGACCGTGCTGGGACACCTCGCCCGCTCGGACCACCGCCCAAACCTCGTGATCACGCGCCCCGACCGCCCGCGCGGGCGCGGCCGGAAGGTGCAGGCGCCGCCGGTGGCGGACGCGGCGCGGCTGCTGGGCCTCGAGCTCTACCAGCCGGACAGCGTGAACTCGGAAGAGGCGCTGGAGCGGATCGCCCTTGCCCAGCCAGCTAGCGTCTGTATCTGCGCCTTCGGCGCGCTCGTCAAGGACCCGCTGCTCACCGCCTATCCCATGCTGAACGTTCATCCATCACTCTTGCCGCGCTGGCGCGGCGCCGCGCCGATCGAGCGCGCGATCGAGGCCGGCGACGAGCAGACGGGTGTCACGATCATGCGTCCGGTCGAGGAGATGGACGCCGGCCCGATATGCCTCCAGCGAGAGCTGGCGGTTCGCCCGGACGACGACTACGGGTCGCTCTCGCGGCGTCTGGCCGAGCTGGGAGGGGAGCTGCTCGTGGAGGCGCTCGACACTTCGCCCGAGTTCCGCGACCAGCCCGAGGAGGGCGTCACGGTCGCGCCGAAGATCGGTCCGGAGGACCGGCTGCTCGATCCGGAGCGCACGGCGCCAGAGCTCGAGCGCCGGGTGCGCGCGCTCACGCCGCACGTTGGCGCGTACGTGGAGCTCCCCGACGGCGAGCGACTCGGCGTGCGCCGCGCGGCCGTCGCCGGCGGGAGCGTGGGGCAGGGTCAACTGGCGGCGCACGACGACCACCTGCTCTACGGCACCGCCGACGGCGCGCTCGACCTGCTCGAGGTGCAGCCGGCCGGCGGCCGCCCGATGGATGCGGCCGCCTATCTGCGCGGCCACGGCGCCAAGCTGGGAGGCTCGGTCTGATGGTTCGCCTCGCGCGCATGCACGGCACGTCGCACAGCAAGAACCGGCTCTCGCCCGCGCGCCGCTGCGCCTATCGCGTGCTCCGCCGTGTCACGGCAGAGGGCGCCTTCGCCGATCGCGCGCTCAACGGCGAAGCGGAGCGCTACGAGCTCACGCCGCGCGACCGCGCCTTCGCTCAGCAGCTCGTGTACGGCACGCTCCAGCGCCGCGCGACGCTCGACTACGTGCTCACCGCGCTGTCGTCTCGGCCGGTCGCCTCGCTCGACCCGCCGCTGCGAGACACGCTCAGGCTCGGGCTCTTCCAGCTCCTCTACCTGGGCGGAGTGCCCGACCACGCCGCGGTGGAGCAGACCGTGGAGCTCGCCAAGCTGGAGCGCGGTGGCGGCCACCGCTTCGCCAACGCGGTCATGCGCCGCGCCACGCGCGAGGCGGACGGCCTGGTGGCCGAGCTCACGGCCGACTCGCCTGCCGACGCCGCGGTGCTCCACTCGCATCCCGAGTGGCTCGTGCGGATGTGGTGGGACTCGCTCGGGCGCGAGGAGGCGCTGGCGCTGCTCGAGCGCGACAACGAGACGGCGGAGAGCGCCGTGCGCGCCAACGAGCTCGTGATGACGCGCGACGAGCTGCGCGAGCTGCTTGTGGATCTGGAGGTGCAGTCACGGACTGTGGACGAGCTGCCCGAGGGTCTCGTGCTCGACTCGCCGTTCGACGTGCATGGCTCGCTGCTGTTCGAGGCGGGCGCGCTCACGCCGCAGTCGCGCGCGTCGATGCTCGTGGCGCGCGTGCTCGACCCGCAGCCGGGCGAGACTGTGCTCGACCTCTGCGCGGCGCCGGGCGCCAAGACCACGCACATCGCCGCGCTGATGCGCGGGCGCGGCCGGCTGGTGGCGGTGGAGCGCAACGCCGGCCGCTGTGACGCGCTTCAGGCCAACTGCCGCCGCATGGGCGCGCACTGGATCGAGGTGCGCTGCGAGGATGCCGGCCAGTTCGTCGGGGAGCACGAGGGTGGCTACGACCGCGTGCTGCTCGATCCGCCCTGCTCGGACCTGGGCACACTGCAATCGCGCCCGGACGCGCGCTGGCGAAAGCAGCCGGACCAGGTGAAGGAGCTCAGCCGTATACAGGAGGGGCTGCTCGAGTCCGCGGCCAGGCATGTACGTCCGGGCGGCACGCTTGTCTACTCCACCTGCACGATCTCCCCGACCGAGAACGAGGAACAGGTGCACAACTTCCTTGCCCGCCACCCCGAGTTCGAGGCCGACGACCTGGCGACGGACATGCCCGAGTTCCGACACCCGCGGATCCCGCGCTTCCTGCAGCTGCTCCCGCACGTACAGGGCACGGACGGTTTCTTCATCGCACGTCTGCGAAGGGTGGAGGATGGGCGAAGCCCATCCGGTTACGAGAGCCTGGAAGGCGACAGTCACGATCGGAACGCGGGGCCGGATGCCCCGCGGAGGTGACACGTGTCTGAGGAACCCCTGTTCGAGCTGGGCGCGAAGTGCCCCGCCTGCAACGAGCCGTGGCTGCGCGGCACCAACCTGCCCGGGCGCTACCGCTGCGTGAACTGCCTGAGGCGCTTCGAGCTGCTGTCGGGCTGCCCCGACTGCGGCGCGCACTCGACGATCGCGCGAATGTCGTCCACGCACGACGTGAAGTGCCACAACTGCGGCGCGTCGATGCTGCAGCCGATCTGAGGGCAGCGGTCAGCCCGAAAGACCCACGCTTGGGGGAAACACCATGCCTGTCATGGGGAACTCCCCACGCGTGGGATCCAAAGCACGCTTGGGGCCTAGTCCTTGCATAGCAAGAAGAAGTCCCCAAGCGTGGAAGATGTTCAGGTGTCTGACCCCCTTAGTGCTCTTCGCGCTTCGCTCGCGGAGCAGCTCGCGCATCTTCGGGGCATCCCGCAAGAGGAGCTGCCGGAGTCGCTGCTGGATGTAGTGGTGCGGCCGGTCGAGCTGCCTGGCGGCAAGGTGCGCATCGCGCGACCGGCCGACTTCGAGGCGCTGCGCGACTTCGAGGGCATGGCGCCAGGCAGGCCCCTGCCGTACTGGGCGCAGCTCTGGCCGGCGTCGCTGGTGTTGGCAATGGCGCTTGCCGAGAGCCCGCCCGGCCCGGGCAGGCGCGTGATCGAGCTGGGCTGTGGGCTGGGACTGCCCAGCGTGGTGGCGGCGCGCGGCGGCGCGTCGGTGCTGGCCACCGACGGTCACAGCGACGCCGTGGCGTTCGCCGCGCACAACTTCGAGCTCAACGGGCTCGAGGGATCGGCCGTGATCGCTGATATGGGCGACGACGCCGACGCCCTCGTGGAACGCGGGCCGTTCGACCTCGTGCTGGCCGCCGACATCCTCTACACGGTGCCCAACGGCGACGCGATGATCAACCTGATTCCGCGCCTGCTCGAGCCGAACGGCGAGCTGTGGCTTGGCGACCCCGATCGCGCGGGGGGCCGCAGGTTCCTCGCCGCCGCGCGATCGCTCTTCCACGTGAAGTCGACCGACGGCGACGAGGCGAACCTGCACGTTCTGAAGCCGCGCTAGTTGTCCGCCCGGATCTCTACCGGGCGGCGGTACAGCAGGTAAAGCAGCGTGCAGAGCAGCGTGGCGGCCCCCAGGTAGCCGAGCTCGACCTGGAGCACCTTGTCGTTGAAGCCCCAGGGGATCGCGAGGTAGGCGACGAAGGCGAGCGCGGTGCACACCCAGGCGATGGCGGCCTGGCGCGCGCGGGCCTGGGCGAGCGCCGCCTGGTTCAAGGTCGCGGCCGACAGGTACACGCCCATGCCCACCGCGACGATCACGAGCCCGCCACGCGCGTAGTGATGGCTGCCGCCAAACAGCACGTGCATCAGCCACGGGCCGAGCACGAGGAACGCGAGCGCCACGCAGGCCGCGAACACCGCCACCGCCGACAGGGTGAGCCGCACGCTCCGGCGGAACGGGTCCTCCTCGCCGCCCACCGCCATGCGGGTGAGCGACGGCAGGATCGAGGTCTGAATCGCCTGGAAGAGCTGGAGTGGCGCCCGCGCGATCAGCAGGACGTTGAACACGAAGCCCGCCACGGCCGAGCCGGCCGCTCCCTCGGTGGCCTTCACGAGCAGCGGTCCCGCGTTCAGGAAGGTCTGCTCGCTGATCATGATCAGCAGCACCGCCGCCGCGAAGCCGGTGCCATGCGAGAGCGTGAACTCCACGTCCTCGGTGGGCTCGGACGACGACGCCGCGTCGAGCTCCGCCACGTAATGCGAGTCGGTGTCCCGCGAGTCTGGATCGGCCGAGCGTTTGAGGCTGCGGCGCAGCGCCCACGGCACCACCGACAGCGAGAACAGCGGCGCGGCGACCATGCCGAGCGCGATCACCGACTGCCCGGACGCGATGCCCACGGCGACCACGAACGCGAACATGAAGCGCGAGATCGCCTCCATGAACACGAGGCCGCCGTACAGCCCGAAGCGCCGGTGTCCCGCCAGGAACCCGCGCGCGAAGTAGCTCGCCGCGTAGCCCAGCACCGCGCCCACCAGCACCCAATACAAGGTGGCCGAGTGGTTGAGCATGTTCTGGAGCGGGGTGCGCAGCAGCAGCGCCGCCACCAGGAACACCGCGGCCAGCACGAGCTGGATCGTCACGGCCACGCGCAGGTGCTCGTTGCCCGACTGCCCGCGCACATCGCGGTCCGAGATCGTGCGCGAGAGCATCTGCTCCACCGGCCGGTAGAGCACGGACACGATGATGAAGATCGACGACCACAGCAGCGTGATGCCGCCGTAGTCGTGGGCCGAGAGGGAGTGGCTCGCCAGCGCGAAGTACGCGTACGTGACGAGCCCCGTCACGCCGATCCCCACCGACAGGATCGCCGCGCCGCGCCCGTAGCTCTTTACGCGCTCATCGGACTGGGCTGAGGGGGCCACCGCTGGCGGCGGTTCTTTAATCGACGCGCACAAGCAGCATCGACCACGGGAAAGGCGAGCGGATCTCCTCGACCTTTCCGTGACGGGTCAGCAGCGAGACGAAGCCGACTCGCGACCAGTGGTTCACGTGCCCGGGCGTGTTGCCAAGCGAGCGCCAGTACGCGCCGCGGGCCATGTTGAGCATCCGCCACATCGGCTCGCGCGGCACCGACACGAGCAGGTAGCGCCGCGCCACCCGCGCCATCTCGGCCAGCGTCGCGTCCGGCTCCGGCACGTGCTCGAGCACCTCGATCGCCGTGGCCATGTCGAACTCGTCGTCGCCGAACGACAGCGAGGTGGCCTCCTCGGCGCGGTACGAGAGGTTGGGCCGCTGGCGCTTCTCCCACTCGGCGCGCAGCTTGGGGTCGTCGAGGTCGATGCCGACGATGCGCTTGTCGCCCAGGCGCTCGGCCCACTCGTAGGTGAGCACGCCCTCCCCGCAGCCCACGTCGAGCACCGACTGCGGATCCGCCTTCTCCCACAGCTCGTCGAGCGTGCCGTGGAAGCCGGCCATCAGCCGCCTGACCACCGGGTTGGTGGATCCGTACTTGTCGAAGGTGTTGCCGGTGGGGACCGACTCCGGCGGCGCCTGCGTCACAGCTTGACGGCCTCCCGCTCGGCTGTGGGCTCGTCCTCAGGGGAGGGTCCTGCGCCCGCGCCGGTGGTCGGCGCCTGCTGGCCCGCCCTGGCGCCCGGCTCGTAGTGCGAGGGCTCGATCCCGAGCTTGAGCTCGATCCGGCGCACCCGCTCGAGCGTGCGCTGGTTGATCACGCGGTTGCCGGCGAGGATGTCGCCCACCACGCCCAGCGCGGCGAGCTGCACCGACGCGATGAAAAGCACCGCGCCCAGGATCAGCGACTGCACGTGGCCGCCGCCGTTGCCGTCGACGTAGCTGATGACAAAGCGCGCCCACAGGGCAAGCGCTCCTACGCCGAGAACGAGCGCCGCCGCGGTGAACACACGCAGCGGCTCGTACAGCGCGTAGATGCGGAAGATCGAGACGCCGTTGCGCCGCACGTACGCCCACATCGACGGGAACAGGCGCGACTCGCGCGTCTTGGGGTTGATCGCGATCGGGACGTGGTCGATAGCGACGGTCATCTTGCCCGCCTGGATGATCGACTCGAGGGTGTAGGTGAACTTGGACACCACCTGCACCTGCAGTGCGGCTTCGCGGTTGTAGGCGCGGAACCCCGAGGTCGTGTCCTCAACGCTCGTCTGCGACGCGCGCCGCACCACCGCGCTGCCCACGCGCTGGAGGCGCTTCTTGACGGGGGAGAAGTGCTCGATCGAGTCGATCGGCCGCGCGCCCACGACCATGTCGGCCGTGCCGTTCACGATCGGCGCGATCAGCTTGGGGATGTCGCCGGCGTTGTACTGGTTGTCGGCGTCGGTGTTGACGATGATGTCGGCGCCCAGCTTGAGGGATGCGTCGAGCCCCGCCTGAAACGCGGCCGCGAGACCCTTGTTATTGGTCAGCCGGACGATGTGGTCGACCCCGTGCTCGCGGGCGACCTCGACCGTGCGGTCGGTCGACCCGTCGTCGATCACGAGCCACTCAACGACGTCGACTCCCGCCACCTGGCGCGGGAGATCGGCAAGCGTCGCCGGTAGCTGGTCTTCCTCGTCCCAGCAAGGAATCTGGATGATGAGCTTCATCGCTTAGAGGCCGATTCAGGCTAGCGCAGGCGGCGGAAGCGACGGGACGGGCCGTTCTCTCATCCGCTGCCACTAGTTTTCTGCGCCGTGTCCGCGATCCAGGAGTCCGTCCCCCCGCGCACGCCCCTCGCCGCGCGGATCGAGAGGCTAGCCACTCGCAAGAACGCCACGCGCGCGCTGATCGCGGCCGGGCTGTTCGGCCTCGCGATCTTCCTGATCCGGCCGACCTTCCCCAACTACGACAGCTACTACGACCTGGTATGGGGCAAGGCTCTCGCGCACGGGCATCTGCCGGATTACGACGTGCTGCGCTCGCCCACGCCTCACCCGCTGGCGGAGGCCGTGGCCGCGTTCCTCACGCTGTTCGGCGGCGCGGCGGACCGCATCTTCGTGCTCATCACGATCGCGTCGTTCGTCGGGCTGCTCGTATGCGTCTTCCGGATCACGCAGATCCTGTTCAGCACGCTCATCGCCGCTGTCGCGGTGCTGATCCTGCTCACGCGCACGGACCTCGACTTCTACGCGATGCGCGCGGTGGTGGACATTCCGTTCCTGCTGCTCGTGTTCTGGGCGGCGCTATTGGAGCTCGAGCGCCCGAGGCGGGGCTGGCCCGTGCTCGTGCTGCTCGGGCTGGCCGGGCTGCTCAGGCCCGAGGCCTGGGTGTTCGCCGGCTGTTACTGGCTCTGGCTCGCGCCGAAGCTCTCGCGACGCGACCTCATCGTGTACGCGGTGCTCGTGGCCGCGGCGCCGCTGATCTGGGTGGCCTCCGACTGGATCATCACCGGGCACCCGCTGCACTCACTCACCTCCACGCGCGACGTCGCGGGCCAGTTCGGCCGCCAGCGCAGCGTGCCCAAGGCCATCTCGCTGATCCCAAGCTATCTGGGGGCGAATGAGGAGATCGTGAACGTGCTCGCGGGCGGCATCGGCTGCCTGCTCGGCGCGTACCTGCTGCGCAAGCGGGTGGCGCTGCCGGCGGCGCTGTTCGCAATAGGCCTTGGCCTGTTCCTGCTGATCGCCGCCGCCGGGCTGTCGGTGATCCCGCGCTACCTGGCGGTGCCCTCGATCCTGCTGAACGTCGGCGTGGCCGTGGCGCTGTTCGGCTGGACGCTCGTGCGCGACCAGCCCGCGCGCCGGGTCGCTATCGGGGTCGCCGTGCTGTCGCTGGTGCTCGTGGGCTGGAGGTCGGTGGACTGGTTCAACGACCTGCGCAAGCTCCACGGCCAGACGCTGTTCGTCAAGCACCAGCACCAGGACCTGAAGGGGATCCTCCAGAACCCCGCCGTGGCGCCGCTGCTCGGGCGCTGCGGCCCGATCACGGTGCCCACCCACTCCGCCATCCCCGTGCTCGAGTACGAGACCGGGCTCCCCAAGTCCGCGA
>Ga0070679_100004551_pt1 | contig 12801 bp, 14 predicted proteins | sample KBSC63BmetaG_FD_65652 | JGI IMG/M metagenome (GOLD analysis project Ga0070679, IMG submission 65652) | Corn rhizosphere microbial communities from Kellogg Biological Station, Michigan, USA - KBS C6-3B metaG | ecosystem: Host-associated > Plants > Roots > Rhizosphere | place: USA: Michigan... | reverse complement strand
CGGGAAGGTAGTCGGGGTTGCGGCCGGTGCGAGCGATCGCCGCGGCGATCTCAGGGCGACGGGCGAGAAGGGTGGTGCCGGTGCCGGCGTCGACGAGGACCTGCGCGAAGGCGGTCCCCCATGACCCGGCTCCGACGACAGCCGCCTTGGTCATGCGGTCTCCTTCGCTGCGACCGCCTTCATGTCGAAGAAGCGGTCCGGTGGCGTGTCACCGCGCAGCTCGGCGAGCTGCTTGGTGACCCGCCACATGATGGTGTCAGTCGCCGCGCGCAGCAGCTCGGCCGTCAACGGCTTGTCGACGAAAGCCGACAGGTCGACCGGAGGGCCGGCGAGGACCTGGAACCGGTGCCGCGGCAGCAGCCGGGGGCGACGCGCCTTGTAAGGCAGCACCTGCTCGGGTCCCCACTGCGCGACAGGGATGACGGGTGCGCCGGAGAGCAACGCGAGTCGCGCGACACCGGTGCGCGCCTTCATGGGCCACAGCTGCGGGTCGCGGGTCACGCTGCCTTCCGGATAGACCAGCACGCACTCACCACGACGCAGCGCATCGACTGCCGGCTCGAGCGCGAGGGAGGCATCGACGCTGTTACGGGAAACGGGGATCTGCTCCGCGCCGACGAGCACCCACTTCAGGGGCGCCTTGCGGAAGAGCTCCGCCTTGGCGAGGAACCGCGGCGGTCGGTCATGGTCGAGCAGGAACTCCCCGACGGCGAACGGGTCCAGCTCGCTGACGTGGTTGGCGGCGACGATGATCCCGCCCTCGCGCGGCACGTTGTCGAGGCCGCGCCACTCGCGCCGGGTGAACACGCGCAGCAGAGGCTTGGCAACGACCACGACGAGGCGGTACCAGAACCCGACTCGCCGCCCCGCACTCACCGTTTTGCCCTCCCGGACGCAACCGACCTCACTCCTGTCTTGCGAGGATGCCAGACGTGAACGGCTTCGAGGCGCGTTGGGCGATCGTCGTCCCGATCAAGCGGCTCGCGATCGCGAAGACCCGGCTGGCCGACGTTGCCGACGTCCGTGCCGACCTGGCGCTGGCCATGGCACTCGACACGGTCGCTGCGGCCCACGCCTGTGCGACCGTCCACCAGGTCGTGGTCGTGACCGACGAGCCGTCGGCGGCCGAAGCATTGACCAGCATCGGAGCGCTCGTCGTCGCCGACACCCCGGATGCCGGGCTCAACCCGGCGCTGCGACACGGCGCACTTGCCGCGGCCGGGACTTCGGCGAGATGCGGGGTGGCGGCGCTGTCGTCGGACCTACCGGCCTTGCGTTCCGTGGATCTGGACGGCGTACTGGCTGCGGCAGCGGATCACCCGAGCTGCATCGTCGCGGATGCCGACGAGACGGGAACCACATTGCTGACCGCCCGCGACGTGGACGCCTTCGCGCCGCGCTTCGGCGCGCGCTCTCGCCAAGCTCACGTCGACAACGGCGCCTACGACCTGACCGCCGCAGCTGCTGCGTCACTGCGCCGCGACGTCGACACTCTCGACGACTTGCGGTCGGCCGTTGAGCTGGGCGTGGGACCGGCCACGGCAGCGGCGTTGCGACGGCATCCGCTCTGGGCACCATCGGCGTCGTAGGCCGCGCCTTGCTCATAGGCTGACGTCATGCAAGGCACCGTGCGGTCGTTCGACCTCCGCTCGCGAAGCGGCGACGTCCTGCTCGACGACGGCCAGGTGCTGAGCTTCCCCGCCCGCGCGTTCGACGCATCGGGACTACGCCTGTTGCGACTCGGCCAACGAGTGCGGCTGCGCGTCGACGAAGCCGGCGCGGTCACGTTCATCACGATCGCGACGCTCCCCGACCCGCTGCACTGAGGACACACACGCCGGGGCCGGCCCCGTGACGGAGCCGGCCCTCGGGGTGGTCGTCAGCGCCTTGCGGTCTTCTTCGCCGTGCTCTTCTTCGCCGTGCTCTTCTTTGCGGTCGCCTTCTTGGCCGTCGACTTCTTGGCGGTCGCCTTCTTGGCCGTCGAGCGCTTGGCGGTCGTGCCGCCCGCCTTCTTCGCCGCGCTCCTGGCAGCCTTTGCCGCCTTCGACGGGCCGGCAACCGCTGTGCGCGCGGTGCTGCGCGCCGTGGTCGCGGTCGACTTCGCCGCGGCCTTGGTCGCTGCGTCCGCGACCTTGCCGAGCTTGACGGCGCCGCTGACGACGCCCTTGAACTGCGAGCCCGGCCGGAACTTCGGCACGGAAGTCTTCTTCACCTTGACGGCTTCGCCGGTGCGCGGGTTGCGTCCCGTGCGCGCGGCGCGGTCGACCTTCTCGAACACACCGAAGCCCGTGATGGCGACTTTCTCACCCTGGGCGACTGCGCGCTGGATCGTGTCGAGTACGGCGTCTACGGCATTTTCTGCGGTGCGCTTCTCGACGCCCAGCCGGTTGCGGATTGCGTCGATGAGCTCGGCCCTGTTCACGATGTCCCTCCGGTGACGTCGAGGCCCGCCCTCGACCTTCTGGGGGAACGTAGTGGTGACAACGCGTGATGCACAACGACCAGAGCGAACTTTTTCTCTTGTGTCGCAGCGGATTTCAGGCCGTGGTCGGCAACCAGGAGGCTCTGCGTTGCTCGAAGTCGCCGATGGTGTCCGCGTGGGTGAGGGTCAGGCCGATGTCGTCGAGCCCCTCCATGAGGCGCCAGCGGGTGTAGTCGTCGACGTCGAACGACGCCCGGACGGCGCCGGCTCGGACCTCTCGCTCTACGAGATCGACGGTGACTTCGGTGCTCGGCTCGGCGCCGACAAGGTCCTGCAGGCGCTCGACGACGTCGCCGGGCAGCACGACGGGCAGAAGGCCGCCCTTGAGCGAGTTGCCGCGGAAGATGTCACCGAAGCGAGGGGCGATGACAGCGCGGAAGCCGTAGTCCTGAAGCGCCCACACCGCGTGCTCGCGCGACGATCCGGTGCCGAAGTCGGACCCGGCGACGAGAACCGTGGCGCCGTCGTAGCGGGCGTCGTTGAGGACGAAGTCGGGATCGCTGCGCCAGGCAGCGAACAGGCCGTCAGCGAAACCCGTCCGGGTCACCCGCTTGAGGTACTCCGCCGGGATGATCTGGTCGGTGTCGACGTTGCTGCGTCGCAGTGGCAGTGCGCGACCTGAATGCACCGTGAACTTGTCCATGTCGATTCCTCAGAGATCGGCCGGCGAGGTCAGTCGGCCCGTCACGGCGGTCGCTGCGGCGACAGCCGGTGAGACGAGGTGAGTCCGCCCTCCGGGACCTTGGCGGCCCTCGAAATTGCGGTTGGACGTCGATGCACTGCGCTCGCCGGGCGCCAGCTTGTCGGGGTTCATGCCGAGGCACATCGAGCAGCCTGCGCCCCGCCACTCCGCGCCCGCTGTCTCGAAGACCTCGTGGAGGCCCTCGGACTCGGCTTCGAGGCGCACGGCAACCGAACCTGGCACGACGAGGACGCGCACGCCGGATGCGACCTGGCGGCCGCGAAGCACATCAGCAGCAGCGCGCAGGTCTTCCAGCCGGCCATTGGTGCACGAACCGATGAAGACCGTGTCGACGGTGACGTCGTGCAGCGGAGTGCCGGGCGTGAGCGCCATATAGGTCAGCGCTCGTTCGGCCGCCGCCCGCTCCGAGGGATCGTCGAACGACTGGGGTTCGGGCACCGCACTCGACAGGGCCGCGCCTTGGCCGGGGTTGGTCCCCCACGTCACCCAGGGCGACAGCGCCGAAGCATCGATGTGCACGACGCGGTCGAAGTTCGCGTCGTCATCGGTGACGAGCTCGCGCCACTGCGCCACCGCGGCGTCCCACTCGACGCCCTGAGGCGCATGCTCGCGTCCGCGCAAGTAGTCGAAGGTGATCTCGTCGGGCGCGATCATCCCGGCGCGCGCACCCGCCTCGATGGACATGTTGCAGACCGTCATGCGGCCTTCCATCGACAGCGAACGGATCGCTTCGCCGCGGTACTCGATGACGTAGCCCTGGCCACCGCCGGTGCCGATCTTCGTGATGATGCCGAGGATCAGGTCTTTCGCTGTGACACCGGCGGGAAGCGCGCCGTCGACCTCGACGGCCATCGTCTTGGGCCGCTGCAACGGCAGCGACTGCGTCGCCAGCACGTGTTCGACCTCGCTGGTGCCGATGCCGAAGGCAAGCGCACCGAACGCACCATGGGTGCTGGTGTGGCTGTCCCCGCAGACGACGGTCATCCCAGGCTGGGTGAGACCCAGCTGCGGACCGATGACGTGCACGATGCCCTGCTGGTCGTCGCCCATGGGGTGGAGCCGGACGCCGAACTCCGCGCAGTTCTTGCGGAGCGTCTCCACCTGCGTGCGGCTGACGAGATCGGTGATCGGGCCGTCCGTCGTCGGGACGTTGTGATCCTCGGTCGCCAATGTCAGGTCGGGACGTCGTACGGGCCGCCCTGCCGCGCGCAGACCGTCGAACGCCTGCGGGCTGGTGACCTCGTGGACCAGGTGCAGGTCGATGTAGAGAAGGTCGGGCTTGCCGTCCTCGCGCACGACAACATGTGTGTCCCAGACCTTCTCCGCGAGTGTGCGGCCCATCGCCGACCTCCGATCCCCGTCGATTTGCCTTCTCACCATGCGAGACGGCAGTATCGCTGTGTGGAACAGAGTAGCGGTGTCGGCGTCCTCGACAAAGCGGTCCGCGTGCTTTCGGCGCTAGAGGCGGGCCCAGCGGCGTTGGCCGAGCTCGTGTCGCGCAGCGGCCTGGCCCGGCCGACGGCCTACCGGCTGGCGGTGGCCCTCGAGCACCACCGGCTGGTCGCTCGCGATGCGCAGGGTCGGTTCCACCTCGGTCCGCGGCTGACGGAGCTCGGCGGGCAGCTTCGGGTCGATCCGGTCGAGCAGGCGGCAGGCAACGTCTTGGCCCGGCTGCGAGACATCACCAACGAGAGTGCGCAGCTGTATCGCCGCGAGGGTGATGTGCGGCGCTGCGTGGCTGCGGCGGAGCGGTCGAGCGGCTTGCGTGACACGGTGCCGGTCGGCGCGGAGCTGCCGCTGACCGCCGGCTCCGCCGCCCAGGTTCTGCTCGCGTGGGAGCCGGCCGAGGAGTCCGAGCGGCAGGTGCACGAGGCACGGTTCTCCGCCTCGACGCTGACGACGGTGCGACGGCGGGGTTGGGCCGAGAGCGTGGCCGAGCGGGAGTCCGGCGTCGCGTCGGTCTCCGCGCCGGTGTTCGGCCCCGATGGGAGCGTTGTCGCGGCGGTCTCGGTGTCCGGGCCGATCGACCGGCTCACCCGCCAGCCCGGACGGCTGCACGCCGTGCATGTCGTGGGTGCCGGCCGCGCGTTGAGCCGGGCAGCAGGCTGGCAGGGGCAGTAGCCGATCCGGCCGTCCCCAGGCCGCGCGACCTGCGTAGCCAGGCGCAGAGCTGCGGACTAGTCTCCCCGAACTATGGCAAAAGGGACAACCGGCCGATGGCGGCCGCGCGTCCACGGGCTGATGCTGGCAAGCGACAACCCCACTTGCTGGGAGCCGACCATGTCGCACCTGCGCCTCGTCCCACCGCTCGGCACCGCTCCGGCTGCCCAGGCAGGGGACGACCGTCCACGCGTCTCGCTGCGACTGCTGATGGCCGCCTCCGGACGCTGCTCCTGCGATGCGTGTGTCATCGCCTACCGACTGGGTGACAAGAGCGCGGGCATCCTGACGCTGCGGCCGAGCGCGACGCGGCTCACCGCGGTTCGCTGATCGCAGGACTGCGGATCTCGACGAACTCGTGCTCCTGGTCATGCGGTATGGACGGGTCGCCGTCGACGTGGAGGTCGGCCGCGAGCTGTGGCTGCTCGTCGGCGAGGTAGCGGTCCTCTTCCGACATCCACCACGTCCAGAAGTCGCGCATGTGCGCGCCGTCGCGCTCGAGACCACGTTCGAGGCGGAGCTCGCGCGGCGCGTCGACCCAGATGCGGGCGACGAGGCGGTCGCGCCAGGCCTTGCGGGTCGCGCCGACGCCCTCGATGACGATCAGCGGCACGGGTTGGACCTCGATGGGCTCCGGCGACAGCTCACTGCGGACCCAGTCGTAGGGGTGGAAGGTGGCGGCATCTCCGCGTGACAGCGGCTCGATGACCTCGGCGAGCAAGCGTGGCCACCAGTGCATCGGCTCGTCGAAGGAGGAGAAGTCGTCGGTGTGGACGACAGGAGCGTCGCCCGCGGCTCGGGCGAGCCGTGCGGCGAACGTCGTCTTGCCTGCGCCGCCGCAGCCGTCGACGCCGACGAGTCGTACCCGCCGTACGCCGGCATCGATCGCGAGCAGGTCGCGGGCAAGGTCGTCGTACCTGCGCATCCGCTCGTCCACAAGCCCAGTCTTTCGCGGCCGTTGCCGTCGTACCTGATCGGCATCGTGAATGCCGGAGGTGCACATGAATGTGCGAGACCGTCGACGACGTTTTCGTTGGAAGGCCAGCTGCGTCTTGACCTCGGCGACTGAGCCGTGGCACCGCGAGAGTGCTCCGTCGACGGCTGCAGCCGACGCCATTACGCCCGCGGCTACTACGAAGCGGATTACCGCAGACTTCAGCGGACGGGCGAATTGGACGCACACAGAGGCATCGGATTACACACACCGAGCGTTTGCAGCGTCGAAGGTTGCGACCGCCTGACTACGGAGCAGCAACTGTGCCACGCGCACTACCAGCGGCTCATGCGTCTCGGCGGCGTCCAGGCGGAGCGACCGTTACGCGGCAGCCCCAATGCGTCCGCTCTGTTGCCACGCTGTTCAGAACCCGCGTACGCGAAGGGCCTCTGTCGTGTCCATTACCGTCGATGGAGACGCACTGGCGATCCTCGACGAACGGTGCGTCGACCATCGCGGAGCATCGCCCTGGTCATGGCTGTGGCTTTGGGGCGACCGTTGACGGCTGACGAGTCCGTCTATCACCGCGACGGTGACCGCCTGAACAACGCGCCCGAGAACCTCGAACTCTGGACGCGTTGGCAACCGAGCGGACAGCGGCTCGAGGACAGAATCGCAGCGGCGAAGATGCTCCTGATGCAGTACGCACCTAACGTGTTGGCCGATCGGGAGCCGCCAAACCCGTCAAAACTGGAGTAAGTTGATCAGATTTCTCGTACCCCCAACGGGATTTGAACCCGTGTTACCGCCTTGAGAGGGCGGCGTCCTAGGCCACTAGACGATGGGGGCCGGTGACGCTGAACAAACAACAACGCTGGGGTACCAGGACTCGAACCTAGACTAGCTGAACCAGAATCAGCCGGGCTGCCAATTACCCCATACCCCATCAGGTCGGCCACGTTCGCCGACCGACGGCCAGCATACCCGGCAGCAGCCTTAGTGCTTCGACGGCTTGTGGTGACCGTTGCCGGCGCCCGCGCCCTTGGCCTTGCCGTTGCCGTGGGCTTGCGTCGCGGTCGGTGACGGCGTCGCCGTGGGAGAGACCGTCTTGGTGGATCGAAGTGTCGACGCGCTCGTCGATCCCCCGCTCGTGCTCGGCGCTGGGCCCGTTTGCCCCGCGGGTGGTGTCCACGGGTACGACGCGCTGGCAGATGGCCTCGATGGGCGGCGCGAGTGCTTCACCGCCGGCGCCGGCTTCGGGTCACTGCCCGGCACGATGACGGATGCGGCCTCGGTGCGCATGGTGCTGGACGGTCCACCACTGTCGCCGGTGCCGAGCTCGCTGATGCCCAGACCCACGAGGGCAGCGAGAAGCAAGGACGTCCCGATGGCGACCAGGGCCGACGCCGAGAGCACTCCCCCACCACGTGCGCGCACGAGGCAACTCCCCTTTTCCCCGCTTGTCCTGGTTTGTCGGCAGAGCCGGCGCTGTTCCGTACCGCCGAACGGGTGACGTCGACCGCGTCACCGGGCGCGGTCGCGGGGCGCTCTAGGCCCCGGCGAGCGCGATGGCTGCGTCGAGGCGTCGCAACGTCTGCGTCCGACCCAACAGCTCCAACGACTCGAACAGCGGTGGGGAAACGGTCCGGCCGGTAACTGCCACCCGAACCGGCCCGAAGGCGTGCTTGGGTTTGAGCCCGAGCCCCTCGACGAGCACTTCACGGAGCGCCGCTTCGATCGACGCCGTCGTCCAGTCGTCGACGCCGGCCAGGGCCTGCCGGGCTGCGGTGAGGACGGGCTGCTGGGCAGCCGTCAGCTGCTTCGCGGCGGCATCCGGCTCGACGACGAGCTCGTCAACCAGCAGGAAGCCGAGCATCTCCCGCGCCTCACGCAACACCGACATCCGCTCCTGGACGAGCGGTGTCGCCCGGCGGACGACGTCCGCCGCCTCGCCGTCGACGCCGAGATAGCTGACGATCCGTTCGGCCAGTTCATCGGCCGGCAGCTCACGGATGTAGTGCCCGTTGAGCCAGTGCAGCTTGTCGAGGTCGAAGACCGGACCGACCGCGTTCACCCGTGCCCAGTCGAACGTCGTGACCATCTCATCCCAGCCGAACACCTCGCGGCCGTCCGGCATGGAGTAGCCCATCAGCCCCAGGAAGTTGCGCAGCGCCTCGGGAAGGAATCCCTCCTCCAGGAACCAGGTGAGGCGCGCGGCCGGGTTCTTCCGCTTCGAGATCTTCGACTTGTCGACGTTGCGCAGCAACGGCATGTGCGCGAATGCCGGCCGGTCCCATCCGAGCCAGTCGTAGAGGAGCAGATGCTTCGGCGTGGAGGAGATCCACTCTTCGCCGCGGACGACGTGCGTGATGCCCATCAGGTGGTCGTCGACGACGACCGCGAGGTGGTAGGTCGGAAAGCCGTCGGTCTTGAGGATGACCTGGTCATCCGGACGCGGCGCCCTGACCTCACCACGGATGAGGTCGTCGAAGGTGAGCGGCGCGTCGTCCGGGATCAGCATGCGGACGACGGGCACGTCCGCGCACCCCGGGAGCTGGGCACGCTCCTCGTGCGTCTTGCCGAGACACAACCGGTCGTAGCCCGTGGGCCGCTTCGCCTTCTGCTGCTGCTCGCGCATCTCCGCGAGCCGCTGCGGCGTGCACCAGCAGAGATACGCGCGCCCATCGGCGAGCAGCTTCTCGACGTGCGGCCGATAGGTGTCGAGGCGCTCCGACTGCCGGTACGGCGCATAGGGACCGCCTCGGTCCGGGCCTTCGTCCCAGTCGAGACCCAGCCAGTGCAACGTGTCGTAGATCTGCTGCTCGCTGTCCTCTCGATAGCGCGCGCGATCGGTGTCCTCGATGCGAAGCACGAACTGTCCGCCCTGCTGTCGCACGAAGGCGAGGTTGAACAGCGACATGTACGCCGTCCCGACGTGCGGATCACCGGTCGGCGACGGCGCGACGCGAAGCCGAACGCTCACCGAGCCACCACGGTGTTGACGAGCCGGCCGATGCCTTCGATCTCGACGGCGACGTCGTCGCCGACCTGCATCGGCCCGACTCCCGCCGGCGTGCCGGTGAGGATGACGTCGCCGGGCAGCAGGGTCATGCAGCTCGTGATGTAGGCGATGAGATCGGGGATCTTGTGCACGATCTGGCTGGTGCGCCCGTCCTGCTTCGTCTCACCGGAGAGCGTGGTGGTGACGCGCAGGTCCGCAGGGTCGACGTCGGTCTCGATCCACGGCCCGAGCGGACAGAAGGTGTCGTAGCCCTTCGCGCGTGACCACTGCCCATCGGTCTTCTGCTGGTCGCGCGCGGTCACGTCGTTGCCGCAGGTGTAACCCAGGATGACCTCTGCGGCGCGCTCGACGGGCACGTCGCGACACAGCCGCCCGATCACGACCGCCAGCTCGCCCTCGTAGTCGACTCGTGACGATGACGGCGGGTAGGCGATCTTGTCGCCCGAGCCGATCACGGCGGTCGAGGGCTTGAGGAACAGCAGTGGCCGTTCGGGCACGTCGCCGCCCATCTCCGTCGCATGGTCGGCGTAGTTCTTGCCGATCGCGACGACCTTGCTCGGCAGCACGGGGGCGAGCAGCCGCAGCTCACTCAACGGCCAGCGGTTGCCGGTGAAGCTCACCGGTCCGAACGGATGGCTCGCCATCTCCGCGACGTCGTCACCCTCGACCACCCCGAAGGCGACGTCGCCGGCATGCGAGAACCTGGCGATGCGCATCCCGCGAGGGTATGTGAACCGCGACGAACAGCGAGGAGGGCCGCCCGGTCATGCGGAGCCATCGGCCCGCGCCTCTCGTCGCCAGTGGCCTCCTCGTGTTCGCGGTCCTGACAGTTCTCGTGTGGACCGGCACGATGGACAGCCTCGACACAGCCGTTGCGCACTTTGCAGCACGACACCAGACCTCCGCCGGCACGACGGCCGCGCGCGTGCTCACCGACGTGTTCTCCCCCGGCGTCGACGCAGCCGTCCTGCTGATCGGCGCGGCGCTGCTCGCCCGTCTGCAGCGCAGCCGGACGCCGATCGTCGTCGCGCTCTGCGTCCTCGTCGGCGTGTCCGCCGCCGTCCTGGCCGTCAAGCACGCGATGAACCGCCCGCTCCCGCATTCGCACGGTCACGGCGACCTGGGCTACCCGTCAGGGCACACGGCGGCGACCCTGTGCTTTCTCGGCGTCCTGGCGCTGCTCGCCTCGAGCGGCTCATCTCGCCTTCGACGACGCCTGCTCATCCTCGTCGGCATCGTGACCGCGCTGGTCGTCCTCGCCCTCGTTTCAGCCGGCTTTCACTGGCTGACCGACACCGTGGCGTCCGTCTGCCTCGGCGTCGCGGTGCTCGCCCTTGTCGATCGGCGAACGGAGCTCAGCCGGCGTACCGAGTGACGACCGGCACGAGCTTGGCCGACACGTTGGCGCCGTACGGCACCAGCACGTTGGCCGGCTGCGCCATCGGCACCTCGAACCGCAGCTGCTGACCGTTGATCTCGTCGACCTTCTTCGACTGCTCCTCCTGTCCCGGAGGTCACATCGCGTGCATGAGGCCAAACGTGTAGGCGTCGTCGAGCGCCTGCCACGACGCCGAGATGACGTTCTCGTCGACGCCGACCGTGTCCCATTCCCGCACGCCGTTCGATGTGCGGACCAGGACACGAGTGACCGCGCCCGTGCCGTGCGCGCCCTCGAGGATCCGGACCTTGTAGTCGACGAGCTCGAACGACGCGAGCTGCGGGTGCAGCCGCTCGAGCGCCTGCCGCAACGCGCGGTCGAGCGCGTTGACCGGGCCATTGCCTTCGCCCGTCGCGACGAACCGCTCACCCTTGACGTGCAGCTTCACCGTCGCCTCCGACACATGCGCGCCGGGACCGCTCGCGCCGGCCGGGAGGTTCTCGCTGATGACGCGGTAGGACTCGAGCTCGAAGAAGCGGCGACGCCCCCCCTCGACCTCCTCGCGCAGGAGCAGCTCGAACGATGCCTCCGCCGCCTCGAACGTGTAGCCGGCCGCCTCCATCGCCTTGACCCGGTCGATGACGCGACCGACCGTCTCGCGGTCGACGGCGATGTCCAGCTCGCGCGCCTTGAGCTCGACGCTCGCCCGGCCGGCGAGCTCTGAGACGAGCACGCGCATGTCGTTGCCGACAACCGCCGGATCCGTGTGCTGATAAAGGTCCGGGTCCACCTTGAGCGCGGAGGCGTGCAGGCCCGCCTTGTGAGCGAACGCACTCGCACCGACCCACGGTTGGTGGTCGTCCGGCGCGATGTTCGCCACCTCCGCAATCGCATGGCTGACCCGGACCAGCTCCTGGAGCGCGCCCTCGGGCAGCACTCGCCGGTCGAGCTTGAGCTCGAGCGCGGCCACGACAGAGAAGAGGTCGGCGTTGCCCGCCCGCTCCCCGTAGCCGTTCGCGGTCCCCTGCACATGAGTCGCGCCGGCGCCCACCGCCGCCAACGAGTTCGCGACCGCGCAGGACGTGTCGTTGTGCGCGTGGATGCCGACGCGCATGCCGAGGCCGGCAACCTCGTGCACGACGTCCGCGAGCGGGCCGGGCAGCATGCCGCCGTTGGTGTCGCACAACGCAACCACATCGGCGCCGGCCTCCGCGGCGGCGCGGACCACAGCGATCGCATACTCGCGGTCGAGCCGGTAGCCGTCGAAGAAGTGCTCGGCGTCGAGGAACACCCGGCGTCCCTCCCCGACAAGGAAACGGACGGTGTCGGCGACCATCGCGAGGTTCTCCTCGCGCGTCGTGCGCAACGCCCGTTCGACGTGACCGACATGCGACTTCGCCACCAGAGTGATGATGGGCGTCTGCGCATCGAGGAGCGCGCGCACCTGCGGGTCGTCCGCCGTCACGACGCCCGCCTTTCGGGTGGCGCCGAAGGCCGCCAGCTGTGCGTGCTGCAGCGACAGCTCGCCGTCTGCCGCCCGGCGGAAGAACGCCGCGTCCTTGGGGTTGGCGCCCGGCCATCCGCCCTCGATGAAGCCCACGCCGAGGTCGTCGAGGTACGTCGCCACCGCGAGCTTGTCGTCGACGGACAGCGTCAGGCCCTCGCGCTGAGAGCCGTCGCGCAGCGTCGTGTCGTATACATGGAAGGCATCGGCGGCATCGCGGGCGGTGCCAGGCGTGGTCATCAGTTCCCTTTCAACGAAAAACCCCCCGGGCCAGTGGCCAGCGAGGGGTTGCGCGTCGACGACGGTGAGGTCAGTCGACGCGCTCGGCGATGATGATGCGGAAAGTGGTCATCGCGCCCATCGTCCCGGTTCGACGTGTCGGGCGACAAGACGGCGTACCAGCATGCGAGACACCCCGCGTCAGGCCGGCTGCGCCGACGACACCCGCACGATGTCACGCACGGACAGCATGCCGACCACGTCCGTCCCCTCGCAGACGACGAGGTGCCGGAAACCGCCGGCGACCATCGTCGCGGCGGCCTTCTCGAGGTCCCAGTCAGGAGCGGCGACCACGATGTCGCTGGTGAGGTGGCGTTCGACGCGCTCGGTGTCGACGTC
>Ga0070679_100004548_pt1 | contig 12802 bp, 6 predicted proteins | sample KBSC63BmetaG_FD_65652 | JGI IMG/M metagenome (GOLD analysis project Ga0070679, IMG submission 65652) | Corn rhizosphere microbial communities from Kellogg Biological Station, Michigan, USA - KBS C6-3B metaG | ecosystem: Host-associated > Plants > Roots > Rhizosphere | place: USA: Michigan... | reverse complement strand
AGCTTCTCCTGGGCCTGCTTCTTGGTCTGCGGTCCCATCCAGTCGAGCGACTCGATGTCGGTGCGGTAGGTCGCGATCAGGTTGTTCACCAGCGCGAGCGCGTGTGCCTTGGTCTCGGGCGGGAAATACTGCGCGACGTACACCTTGCCCAGGGCCTCGCCGATGGCGCCCTTGACGAGACTGACGCCCCTCTTCCAGCGAACCTCGTTGGTCGGAGTGCCGCGCACGACGGTGCCATAGAAGGCGAAGTCCTCATCGGCGAAGGGATGACTCAGGTAGCGTGAGAAAGTGCTGAGCAGGTGCCAGCGCGCGTAGCTCTTCCACACCGGGAGCGGCGTCTGCTGCAGGATCTTGCCCAGGGCATGCAGGTAGGTCGGCTGGCTGACGATGACATAGTTGAGCTTGCCCTGCAGGTCGTCGGCCGCCAGGAAGCCCTGCCAGTCGTATTGCGGGACGAGCGCGCGCAGGCGCGCCAGCGTGAGCTTGTTGTAGGTTTTGACCGGATCGCGGTTCTCGACCTGGGTCCATTGCACGCGTGCCAGCTGCGTCTCCAGATCCAGGATCTGCTGCGCCTCCTGCGCGGCGGATGCATCGCCCAGCAGGCTGAGCATCTTCTGGATGTGCGCCTGGTATTTCTGCCGGATCTGCTTGAGCTTCGCATCGTCCTCCTTGAGGTAGTAGTCGCGGTCGGGCAGGCCCAGGCCGCCCTGGTCGACTTCCAACGCATACCTGGTGGAGTCGCGCGCATCCTGCGTCACGCCGATATCGAACGGCGTGGACACGTCGATCTGCTGGAAGTGAGCAAACAGGTGGGCGAGGCCCTCGAGGTCGTGTACACCCTGCACGGCGGCAAGCTCCGCATCCAGCGGATGCACGCCGAGCATCTCGATGTGCGACTCGTCCATGAAGCTGGCGTAGAGGTCGCCGATCTTCTGCGTCTCCGAGCCCGGCGGGCGCGGCGCAGCCGCGGCTTTGTCGAGGATGCCGTGGAGCTGATCGAGCGTGAGGTCGGTGAGCTCGTTGTCGAGGCCGTACGAGGACTTGTCCGGCGGGATCGGTGTGTTCTTCAGCCACGTCCCGTTGGCGTAGCCGTAGAAATCATCCTGTGGGCGCACGCTGCGATCCATCGCCGTGAAAATGAGACCTGTGCGGTCGGTCGGGCGGTCGACGCCGGCGGCGAACGGGGAGGCGGCGGGAACGAGCGTGAACGCAGCGCAGGCGAACAGCACTGCAAGCCGGGATTTCTGGCCGGTGCGATGACGCGGCCCGGTGACGATCGACATGGAGAATCCTCTACGCTGAGCGCGACGGCGCAGACCCAGACTGATTCCGTTCCGACCCTCGCGCGGGGATGGGGTTCCGATACTGTTGTGCAAATGGTAGCAAATGGCCGGCCGGTGCCACTGCTGCCCCCGCCCCTGTGGCCTGGCTCGGGGGCATGCGACAATGCGGCTCGCTGTGCCCATCCAGAAGGGGGACCCCTCGTGCGCATCGTCAGTCTGAGTCTCGGTCTCGTGCTGCTGTCTGCGTTTTCAGCTTACGCCCAGGCACCCGCTCCGGGCGCGGGCGCCGCCCCGCCCAGCAATGCGACCGCCATGGTCGTGAAGTTCAAAGTCAAGGAGGGCATGAACGAGGCCTTCGAGAAGGCTTTCCGGGACATGGAGAAGGGCGTCGCGAGCTCCGAGCCGGGCAACATCACCTACGATCTGTTCCATCTGGCCGGGGATCCGCAGACTTATGTGGTCTTCGAGCACTACCGGAACCCGGCGGCGGTCGCCGCGCACGGCAAGACCGAGCATGCACGGCAACTGATCGCCGCCCTGAACGGCCTGCTGGATGGCCGGCCGGATGCCATGCGGCTCGAGCTCGTGAGCTCGAAGCAGAAGCCCTAGCCGGCGCAATCACCTGGCGGACGTGCTGCACCGCGCCCCCTGGCAGGAGTGCCCGCATGTCTCCCGGGGCGAAGTGTCGCCAACTGAGAGGGAGTTCACTGCAATTCGGCCGCCGATTCCGCAGCGTAGCGGACGCACACTCATCAGGGACTCCCGGGAAGTGGAAGACCGCCAGAACGCGCGCCCTGCCGCAGCGAGCGCTGCGGGCAGAGCCGCAATCATCGCCACCGTGCTGGGCGCGGTGGCAGGCGCACATGCGCCCCTCGCTGCGGCGCAGACTCAGGATGCGGGGCCGACGCAGGTCGCAAGCTCCATCAACTCTCTGAAAGGGCTGAGCATCGAGGACCTCATGAAGACCGAGGTGACCTCGGTCTCCAAAGCGGAGGAGCCGCTGAGCGATGCGGCGGCTGCGATCTACGTCATCACGCGTGACGATATCCTGCGCTCGGGCGCGCAGAGCCTGCCGGACATGCTGCGCCTTGCGCCGAACCTGCAGGTAGCGCAGATCACCACCACCAGCTACGCGATCTCTGCACGCGGTTTCAACGGCTCGGCGTCTTCGAAACTGCTGGTTCTCATCGACGGTCGCAGCATCTATACCCCTTATCACTCGGGCGTGCCGTGGGACATCCAGGACGTGCTCCCGCAGAACATCGAGCGCATCGAGGTGATCAGCGGGCCTGGGGCAGCCCTGTGGGGCGCGAACGCAGTCAACGGCGTCATCAACATCGTGACGCGCCGGTCCTACGACACGCAGGGTCCCGCGGTGGACCTCGGCGGCGGCAATCTCGAGCAACGCGGCAACGCCCAGTACGGCGGGCAGGTCAACGACGCGCTCCACTACCGGGCCTACGTCGATTCACTGCATTACGACCAGGACCAGAGGCCGCTCGGCGGGGGCGCTCAGGATGCCCATCGCATGACTCAGGGGGGGTTCCGAACGGACTGGACACCGCTGGGTGATCTCGTGACGCTGCAGGGAGACTTCTACCAGGGCTCGGAGGACGGCTACGGGGTGCCCCGTGAGGATATCCTCGGCCAGAATGTGTTGGGTCGCTGGAATCATTCGTTCGCCGACGGGGCCGCGCTGCAGCTGCAGGCCTACTACGATCATCAGCTGCAGTCCGAGCCGGGAGTCGGCGAGGACGATCTGCATACCTACGACCTGTACCTGCAGCACAGTTTCTCGTGGGGCGCGCGCCAGAGCATCGTCTGGGGTGGCGAATACCGCATCCAGCATGACAATTTCCCAATCATCACGACTGCGACTCAACCGCTGTATTTCCGGCCGCGCGACCGCAAGCTGACTCTCGGAAGCGTGTTCGCGCAGGACACCTTGGCGCTCACCGAGGCGCTGAAGCTCACTGTGGGAATGAAACTGGAGGACGAGCCCTACAGCGGCCTCGAGCCCCTGCCCAGCGGACGCCTCTCATGGAAACTGTCGCCCAACCACCTCCTCTGGGCGGCGATCTCCCGAGCCGTGCGCGCTCCCTCGCGCCTCGATCGCGATCTGTACGAAAACGTAGGCCCCATCACCGTCATCGCCGGCGGCAACTTCCAGCCGGAGGAATTGACGGCCTATGAGGTCGGCTATCGGACCCAGCCGACCTCGCGCAGCTCGGTGTCGATCTCGACGTTCTACAACGTGTACGACGATCTGCGCACGGCGGAGTTCGGCCCCGGCGGCCAGCTTCCCATCACCTTCGCCAACCGGATGGCCGGCGAGACCTACGGCGCGGAGATCTGGGGCAGCTATCAGCTGTTGACGTGGTGGCGCCTGGATGCCGGCGCCAACTGGCTGCGCAAGGAGCTGCACTTCGAGCCCGGCAGCTCGCAGCTCGGTGGGCTTGCACTCGCCGGCAACGACCCCAGTTACCAGCTGTCGCTGCGCTCATCGATGCTGTTCGCGAGCCAGGGAGTGTTCGACCTGTCCGTGCGCCAGATTGGCTCGCTGCCCGATCCGGCCTCGCCCGCCTACACGGAGGTGGACGCACGGGTGGCGTGGCGGCTGGTGCCCTCCCTGGAGCTGTCGCTGAAAGGATCGAATCTGATCCATCCGCAGCATCTGGAGTTCGGCACGACCGTGGCGCCGCTGCAACTGGGATCCACAGGGGTGGAAACCGGTCGCGCGTGGTATGTCGAGGTCCGCTGGCGACCGTCGACCTAGCCAAGCGCCTCGCCCACGCCGGGCGCGGGTCGCTCCCCTCGTACGCGCCACCAGGGCTCGTACGCGCCGCCAGGGTGAATCTGGTGGATTTTGCCGCATATACAGTAGCCAGGCGCTGACACACCTGTATGCGTCCCCGCGCCCGGCTGGGCGGATGGGCGCGAGCCTTTTTGGTTTACAATGATCGAATTTCTTTGAGCGACTGCGCCTCGCTACTCATCCTGAGTCTGACGGTGACGGAATGACCGACGCTTCCGGCGACGCGATCCTTGTGCGGGGGGCGCGCCAGAACAATCTGAAGAACCTGAGCCTCGACATTCCTTTGAACGAGCTCGTGGTGGTGACCGGCGTCTCGGGGTCCGGCAAGTCCTCGCTCGTCTTCGACACGCTCTATGCGGAAGGACAGCGCCGCTACGTCGAGACGTTCTCGCCGTACGCGCGGCAGTTTCTCGATCGCATGGACAAGCCCCAGGTCGATGCGATCGCGGGCATCCCTCCGGCCATCGCCATCGATCAGACCAATCCGGTGCGGACCTCGCGCTCCACCGTGGGCACGATGACGGAGCTGAACGATCACTTGAAGCTGCTGTTCGCGCGGGCCGCGGCGCTGTTCTGCCGATGCTGCGGCAAGCCCGTACGCAGAGACACTGCCGAGAGCATCTACGAGGATCTGCTGCACAGGGCAAAGAGTGCCGGCGATCCGCGCCTGCTGTTGTGTTTCCCGGTCCCCGTGCCCTTGAGCTTCAAGGAGGCGGAGGTTCGTGAGCTGCTGGAGAAGCAGGGTTACACGCGTTTCCTGGAAAACCCCGCGGATGTGAAGGCGCGTGCCGTGGCAGCCGAGCCACCCCCGACGCCGCAGCGTGGCCGCAAGAAAGACAAGCGGGCGGCGGCACAGACACTGGTGGTGCTGGAAGTCGTGCAGGATCGGTTGCGCGCGGGCGGTGCGGAGCGTGGCCGCGTGCTCGAATCTCTCGAGGCAGCCCTGCGTGTGGGCCAAGGGCGCGTGAACATTCACATCGTCGATGACAGCGATCCCCCACGAAGCGTGGAGTGCTGGAAATATTCCGGCGGATTGCATTGTGCGGAATGCGATCTGACGTACCGCGAGCCGAACCCGAGCCTGTTCTCGTTCAACTCGCCGGTCGGCGCGTGCGAGACCTGTCGCGGCTTCGGCCGCACCATCGGCATCGACTACGGCCTCGTCATTCCGGATGAGAGCAAGTCGTTGCGGGGCGGCGCGGTCAAGACGTGGCAGACCAAGTCGTACGCGGAGTGTCAGGACGATCTCGTCAAGTTCGCCAAGAAGCGCGGCATTCCGCTGGATATCCCGTGGCGCGAGCTGAGCGCCGATCAGCGCAAGTGGGTGATCGAGGGCGAGGGTCCCTGGAGCAAGGGAGTGTGGTACGGCGCCAAGCGGTTCTTCGAGTGGCTCGAGACGCGCTCATACAAGATGCACGTCCGTGTCCTGCTGTCACGCTATCGCGCCTATACGCCGTGTGACGCCTGCGATGGGGCTCGCCTGAAGACGGACGCTCTGCTGTGGCGCGTGGGCACGCGAGAGCTCGCCGATTCGGTGTTGCCTCCGGAGCAGCGGTTTCGGGCTCACGGAGTGCAGTGGAGCGATGCAGCGCTGCACCAGCTTCCCGGGTTGGCGATCCACGACCTGATGTTGCTGCCGATCGAGCGAGCCTGCGAGTTCTTCCGCAAGCTCGAGCTCCCCAAGCCTTTCGACGAGGCCACCGACCTGCTGCTGACGGAGATCCGGGGCCGCTGCGGCTATCTCGCCGACGTCGGGCTCGGGTATCTCACACTCGATCGCCAGTCGCGCACGCTCTCCGGGGGCGAAGTCCAGCGCATCAACCTGACGACGGCGCTGGGAACCTCGCTCGTCAACACGCTGTTCGTGCTGGACGAGCCCTCCATCGGCTTGCATCCGCGGGACATGCAGCGCGTCATCGGCGTGATGAAACGACTGCGCGACGCCGGCAACTCGCTGGTCGTCGTCGAGCACGATCCGCAGATCATGCTGGAGGCGGATCGGATCCTGGACATGGGACCGGGAGCGGGCGAGCGCGGCGGTGAGATCGTATTCTTCGGCAGCCCGAAGGAGATCCGCAAGCATGCCCGGTCGCTGACCGGGGAGTATCTCAGCGGGCGCAAGACGGTGGTTGCAGCGCCCCGCAAGCCGGCTGTCGCGCCCGATGAGCGCGTGAATGCCCAGGCGGTCGCGAGAGTCGAGGTCGTGGCCGAGGCCGTCTCCAACAGATGGCTGGAGCTGCGCGGCGCGCGCCAACACAACTTGAAGGGCATCGACGTGCGCCTTCCCCTGAAGCGCCTCGTGTGCGTCACCGGAGTCTCCGGATCCGGCAAGTCCACCCTCATCGAGGATGTTCTCTACCCTGCGCTCCTGAAGTATCGCGGCAGGCCGACCGAGGCGCCGGGCGAGTTTGCCGGGTTGAGCGGCGCCGAATTGATCGACGATGTCGTCATGGTCGACCAGACTCCCGTGGGCCGCACGACGCGCTCGAATCCGGCCAGTTATGTCGGCGCATTCGATGTCATTCGCGCGCTGTTCGCCGCCGAGCCGGCGGCGCAGGAGCGCAAGTACACCGCCGGCACGTTCAGCTTCAACTCCGGCAACGGGCGCTGCCCCACCTGCAGCGGCAACGGCTTCGAGCACGTCGAGATGCAGTTCCTGTCGGACGTGTATCTGCGCTGCCCCGACTGCAACGGCCGCCGCTACCGCGACGAAGTGCTGGACATCAAGCGCGAGGGCGCGGACGGCCGGCGCTGCGGCATCTCCGACGTCCTGGACATGACGGTGACCGAGGCCCTCACCTTCTTCGCCGATTCCAAGGAGCTCGCCGCGCGCCTGGCGCCGCTCGCCGACGTGGGACTGGAGTACGTCAAGCTCGGCCAACCCGTGCCGACACTCTCCGGCGGAGAAGCCCAACGGTTGAAGCTGGCGGGCCATCTGGCGGAAGCCGGCTCCGTCATCTCCAGCACGACGCATCACGGCAAGCTGTTTCTGTTCGATGAGCCCACCACCGGGCTGCACTTCGACGATGTCGCCAAGCTGCTGAAGGCGTTTCGCAAGCTGCTCGCCGCCGGGCATTCGCTGCTGGTCATCGAGCACAACCTCGATGTGATCCGCGCGAGCGACTGGATCGTGGACCTGGGCCCGGACGGTGGCGACCGCGGTGGCGAGATCGTGTGCACCGGCACTCCGGCGCAGGTGCGCGCCCATCCGCGCTCCTACACAGGCCAGGCGCTGGCCGAATACGAGAAGGCGCTTTCCGGCGACAAGCCCGTGGGCGAGGCCCTCAACAAAGCCGCCGCCGAGCCGGTCTTTGCAAGCGATGCCGTCCGGGAGCCGAGTGCCGTCTACGGCCGCGGCATGGCGCGCGCGAACAATGCCGTGGTGATTCACAACGCACGCGAGCACAACCTCAAGAGCATCGACGTCCAGATCCCGCGCGACAAATTCACGGTCGTCACCGGGGTATCGGGGTCTGGCAAGTCGACGCTCGCGTTCGACATCCTCTTCAATGAGGGTCAGCGCCGTTACCTCGAGTCTCTGAATGCGTATGCCCGGCAGTTCGTTCAGCCCGCGGCGCGTCCCGATGTCGATGCGATATTCGGCATTCCGCCCACGGTCGCCATCGAGCAGCGCACCAGTCGTGGCGGGCGCAAGAGCACGGTGGCCACGCTTACTGAGATCTATCACTTTCTGCGGCTCTTGTACGTGAAGCTCGGCACCCAGCATTGCCCCGACTGCGAAGTGCCCATCGAGCCGCAGAGCGCCGCTTCGATCGCAGCGCGGCTGCTGCGGGACTACAAGGGCAGACGCATCGCGCTGCTGGCGCCACTCGTGGTGGCGCGCAAGGGCTACTACACCGACCTTGCGAAATGGGCCGCCAAGAAGGGCTTCAAGACCTTGCGCGTGGATGGCGCCAGTCTCTCCACATCGCAGTGGCCGCGACTGTCGCGCTTCAAGGAGCACACGATCGAGCTGCCGGTGGCGGAGATCGACGTGGCCTCGAAGTCCGACACCGCGCTGCACCAGGCATTGGCTCGCGCCCTCGACTTCGGCAAGGGCATCGTGCATGTGCTGGGCCCGAAGTCGGACCGCGTCACCGTGTTCTCCACCAAGCGTGCCTGCCCCTCCTGCGGGCGCAGCTTCGCCGAGCTGGACCCGCGCTTGTTCTCGTTCAACTCCAAGCACGGCTGGTGCGGGAGCTGCTTCGGCACCGGCGTCGAGATGACGGGCTTCGACGAGGAGCAGAGCGGCGAGGAAGTCTGGTGGAACGACTGGTACGAGCATGAGCCCGTGGCCTGCAGCGCCTGCGCCGGTCAGCGGCTGAGCCCGATCGCGCTGCACGTGCGCTTCCGTAATCGCTCCATCGCCGATCTCACTCGGGAGTCTGTCGCGCAATCGCGGGACTTTTTCGCGCAGCTGCAGCTGAATGCGCGCGAGACGGAGATTGCCCGCGACCTGCTCGCGGAGTTGCGCTCCCGGCTCGGATTTCTGGATCGGGTGGGGCTCGGGTACATGCAGCTCGACCGCTCGGCACCGACGCTCTCGGGAGGGGAAGCGCAACGCATCCGGCTCGCGGCGCAGCTCGGCTCCAACCTGCAGGGTGTCTGCTACGTGCTCGATGAGCCCACGATCGGCCTGCATCCGCGCGACAACGAGATCCTGCTCGACTCGCTCACCGAGCTGGCCAGTCACCGCAACACCCTGGTGGTGGTGGAGCACGACGAGGACACGATCCGTCGCGCCGACTACGTGCTGGATCTGGGCCCGGCGGCGGGGGTGCGCGGCGGCGAGGTCGTCGGGTCGGGCACTGTGAAGGATCTCATGCGTAACCCGCGCTCGACCACGGGCCGCTTCCTGGCCGAGCCGCTGCTGCACCCTGCGCAACCCCTTCGCGCCGTGGACACCCGCACTGATCTGCTGAAGCTGGATCGGGTGACGCTCCACAACGTCAAGGGGACGGATGTCGAGATCCCGCTGGGCCGGCTCGTCGTCATCACGGGTGTGTCGGGATCCGGCAAGTCGACTCTCGCCAGAGACGTGCTGTACGCGAATCTGCGGCGGATTCTGGGTGAGACGAACGGCAATGGCCGCGGCAGGGGCGGCAACGGTGCTGCGCGCAAACAAGCCAAGCGCATTGCAAAACAGGACCTCGTCGGCTGTTCCGGTTTGCGCGGGGTGGAGAAGGTCGATCGGGTGCTGGAAGTCGACCAGACGCCCATCGGCAAGACGCCGCGATCCTGTCCGGCGACGTACGTCGGGTTCTGGGACGACATCCGGACGATCTACGCGGGGACTACCGAAGCGCGCATCCGCGGCTACACCTCGAGCCGTTTCTCATTCAACACGGCCGGTGGGCGCTGCGAAGCCTGCGAGGGCCAGGGCGTCAAGACCATCGAGATGAGCTTTCTCCCCGACGTCAAGGTCGCCTGCGATGTCTGTGGCGGTCGCCGCTTCAACTCCGAGACGCTCGCGGTCTTGTGGCGAGAGAAGAGTATCGGCGACATTCTCGCCATGAGTGTCGATGCCGCCGTCGAGTTCTTCCAGGCGCATCCGCGTGTGCATCACGCGCTCAAGCTGCTGCAGGACGTGGGTCTCGGCTATCTGACGCTCGGCCAACAGAGTCCGACGCTCTCAGGCGGCGAGGCACAACGCATCAAGCTGGTCACGGAGCTCTCCAAGGTGCGGGGCGACCTCCGCGCCGGTCCGCGGTTCAAGCCAAAGCACACCCTGTACGTGCTTGATGAGCCCACGGTGGGCCTGCACATGGCGGACGTCGAGAAGCTGATCCACGTGCTGCATCGACTGGTCGAGGCGGGCAATACGGCCGTGGTCGTCGAGCACAACCTCGATATCATGGCCGAAGCGGATTGGATCCTGGATATGGGACCGGAGGCCGGGGAGGGTGGCGGAAGAATCGTCGCTGAAGGCACGCCGGCGGAGATTGCCCGGCGGAAGAAGCAATCGCACACAGGACGCGTGCTGAGCGAGTTCCTCAAGGACCGGACGGCCTCCTGAGGGGCGCGGCCACCCGCGCTCGCGCGGCATTGCACCGGCGGACTTCCGCATTACCTCAGGATCATGTTGCGCGCAACGCAACCGTCACGGGCACGCTCGCAGCTCTCACGGCCGGCATGCAGCTCGCATGGCCGGCACCGCAGCGCTGATGAGCGCCACGAGCACCGTGCCAACGACGGCGCGAATGAGGAAGCTCAGATTGCCGATGGAGCGCAGCTGCTGTTGTGAGTTCTCCCGGAACGAGGAGGTCTGGGTCTCGTTGGAGGAGTTGGCGAACACCCGATCGATGGTGTCGGACATGGCCGCGGCACGCTGCGGGTCCGAGATGACGGCGTAGAGATTGCGTACCGTGCTCTTGTTGAGCGTTCGCCCTTCATCCAGGTGAGAGCCGTGCGGCCGGGTTTGCGCCAGATACCGGCCCAGACGAGGGGAAGGTACTTCAAGCGGTGCTCTCGATGACTGTACCGCTCAGTCTACTGGGATGCGCGCGGGAGGTAGCAGTTCGCGCGACAGACCGCCGGTTGTGTCGGATCAACCGTGCGCCGTGCCGCCACCTGGCGGTCCACGGCAATGCCAAGTGGTCCGCCCGGTGCGCACGAAAATGGTCCTTGTCCCTGGCCCGGCGCCGGTCGAGCATGCGCCTGCGTGGCAGGGGGCTGGCATGGGCAATGACGTCGGGCGTCGTGTGTTGGGAGCTGCGGCCTTTGCGTTTGGGGTCATCGGCCTGGTCAGGCATGACTTCGACACCTGGCAGCAGCTCCACTCTCTGTGGCAGACCCCTCTCGGCGCGGGCCTCGTGTGCGTCGCAACGATTGCGGAAATCGCCGGCGGAGCCGCCATTCAGTGGAACAGGAGCGCGCGCCCGGCTGCCCTGGCGCTCGGGATCGTGTATCTGTTCTTCGCGCTGCGCTGGGTACCCGCGATCCTCGCCCACCCCGGGAGCTATGACGGCTGGGGCAATGTGTTCGAGCAACTCTCGCTCGTTTGCGGAGCACTGATCGTCTATGCGTGCGCACCTCCCGTATCTGCCTCGGTGCCGCGGCTCGCGCAGGCAGGTCGCTATCTCTTCGGTGTCTGTGTCATCTCTTTCACGCTCGAGCAGCTGGTCTACCTGGATGCAACGGCGAGCTTCGTGCCGACGTGGATCCCGCCGGGGCCGATGTTCTGGGCGGTCCTCACGACGGTGGCGATGGGTCTGGGCGCCCTCGCCCTGCTCTCCGGGCAGCTCGCGGTGCTGGCTTCCCGACTGCTCACTCTCATGATGGTGGGGTTCGGTCTGCTGATCTGGCTGCCGCGGCTGCTCTCCAATCCTCAGGATTCGATGAACTGGGGCGGCAATGCCCAGAATCTGGCCATTACCGGCGCGTCGTGGATCGTGTCCGACTTCCTCGCGCGCACCGCAGCGACCGTCACGCCCCGGTCTGCGTCGATGCACGACGCCCGGGCGGGCCAGTGATTTCACGGGCGGGGCGCCGTAGACTGCCCCCATGGCACACGACCTCGTTTGCTGGAAATGCGGCACATCGCTGGCCGCCCTGAGCTTGCCGCTGCGCAGACTGGACGAATGTCCGAAGTGCCGTGCCGAGCTGCACGTCTGTCGTATGTGCGTCGACTACGACACGCGCGTCGCCAAACACTGTCGCGAGCCGACGGCCGAGGAAGTCAGCGATAAGACCCACGCGAACTTCTGCGATCACTTCAAGCCGCGGTCGGCGGCGTACGTTCCGCCCAACACGGCGGAAGTCGACAAGGCCAAAGCGGAGCTCGCGAAGCTGTTCGGGAAGTAGGCGGCGGGGGCGGTTGGCGGCGGGGCTCGTGCCGATCGCAGGCCGTTTGGGGCGACGCAGCCGCTAGTGAACGCTGGAGTCGCTCAGGTGTCGCAGCTTGTCCGGGTTGCGCACCACATAGATCGCGATGACCTTGCCGCTCTCGATCTGCAGAGCCGTCGTTTGCAGGGTATCGCCGCCCTCGAGGGTGACGAACCCCGGCAGGCCGTTCACCCATCCAAAGCGCACCCCTTGCGATGGGGACTTCGCAAAGAGGCGTGCCAGTTGCACGTGCAGCTGCATCACCTTGTCCAGACCGACGATCGGCTCTGTCGATGCCGGCTTCTTGCCGCCACCGTCAGCGTAGACGACGACGTCGGACGCCAGCAGCGATTGCAGCTTCTGCATGTCGCCGCTGCGCGATGCGGCGAAGAAGGCATTGGCGATTTCCAGCCCCTGCTCTTTCTGCAGCGGAAATCGCGGCCGCTCCGAGCGCACATGAGCACGCGCGCGGCTGACCAACTGGCGAACCGCTGCAGGCTCCCGCTTGATCGTGGCCGCCACTTCCTCGAAGTCCACGCCGAACACATCGTGCAGGAGGAAGGCCGCGCGCTCCAGCGGCGAGAGCCGCTCGAGCGCCAGCATCAGCGGCAAGGTGATGTCGTCGTCGATGTCCTGGTCCTCGGCCTCGACAATCGGCTCCGGGAGCCACGGCCCGACATAGGTCGCGCGCCGCCGGTGGGCCGATTTCAACAGGTCGAGGGACAGCCGCGTCACCACCCGCCGAAGAAATCCCTCCGCGTCGCGCACACCGTCGCGATCGGTGGCGAGCCAGCGGATGAACGCCTCCTGCACGATATCCTCTGCGTCCGCGACCGACCCTGACATCCGATAGGCGATGCGGGTCAGCCGCGGCCGCAAG
>Ga0070679_100004546_pt1 | contig 12806 bp, 11 predicted proteins | sample KBSC63BmetaG_FD_65652 | JGI IMG/M metagenome (GOLD analysis project Ga0070679, IMG submission 65652) | Corn rhizosphere microbial communities from Kellogg Biological Station, Michigan, USA - KBS C6-3B metaG | ecosystem: Host-associated > Plants > Roots > Rhizosphere | place: USA: Michigan... | reverse complement strand
TGGTCGCGGCGGTGCACGGCGCCGGCGGACGCGTGATCGCGTGGACGGTGAACCGCACCGAGCACGCGACCGAGCTGGCCGCGTTAGGCGTTGATGCCCTGTGTACGGATCACCTCCCGCTCATGCAGCAAGCCCTGCAGTCGATGGCGCTTCCGTCGTGACGACGCCGGTCGTGGCCGTGATCGGCGCGGGCACGATGGGCCACGGCATCGCGTACGTGGCCGCGCTCGCCGGCTGCCCCGTGTGTCTGAGCGACGCGAGCCCGGAACAACTGACGCGGGCCGTGCAGCACATCGAGCGCGCGTTCGACAAGGCCATCGAGAAGGGCAAGTGCACGGCCGCCCAACGCGACGGGGCGTTGCAGCGGCTCACGACGGCGCCGAGTGCAGAGGAGTGTGCGGCCGAGGCGACGATCGTGATCGAGGCGATCCCCGAGCGGTTGGACCTCAAGCAGCGCTTGTTCGCGACGCTCGAGCGTGTGGTGTCGCCCGACGCGCTGTTGGCCAGCAACACGTCGTCGCTCTCGATCGGCGAAATCGCGCGGCCGCTCCAACATCCGGAGCGCGCGTTGGGCATGCACTTCTTCAATCCGGTCCCGGTGATGAAGCTGCTCGAGATCGTGCGGGGCGCGGCGACCAGCGACCATGTGGTCGAGCAGGCGCGCGCGTTCGCCGCGCTCGTCGGGAAGGAGGCGATCGTCGTGCGCGACACGCCGGGTTTCGCCACCAGCCGGTTAGGCGTGGTGTTGGGTCTCGAGGCGATCCGGATGCTCGAGCAAGGCGCGGCGAGCGCAGCCGACATCGACCGGGCGATGGAGCTGGGCTACAACCATCCGATGGGCCCGTTGCGCCTGACCGACGTCGTTGGGCTCGACGTCAGGCTCGCCATCGCCGAACACTTGCACACGACGTTAGGCGACGACACGTACCGGGCGCCGCAGCTGCTCCGCGACAAGGTGGCGCGCGGCGAGTTGGGCAAGAAGACCGGACAGGGTTTCTACCGCTGGGAGAACGAGCGATGACGGACGGCAGCGTGGTGACGCAGGAAGTGCGCGGGCGGACGGCATTGATCACCATCAACCGGCCCGAGAAGCGCAACGCACTCGACCGCCAGGTGCGCTCGGCGTTTCTCGATGCGATGGCGGCGGCGCGGGAGAACGATGCCGTGCGCGCGGTCGTCGTAACGGGTGCAGGCGATAAGGCGTTCGTCGCCGGCGCCGACATCGGCGAGTTCGAGGGTCGCTCGACTGTGGAGCAATGGCGCGTGATGAAGGCCGCCACGATCTTCGACGCAGTGGAACGGTGTCCCAAGCCCGTGATCGCGGCCGTCAACGGCTACTGCCTCGGCGGCGGGATGGAGCTCGCGCTCGCGTGCGACATTCGTATCGCGAGCTCGGCGGCGCGCTTCGGCCAGCCCGAGGTGAATCTCGGCATCATTCCCGGCGGCGGCGGCACCCAGCGGCTGCCGCGCATCGTCGGGTTGGGCGCCGCACTCAAAATGATTCTCACCGGCGACATGGTCGGCGCCGAGGAGGCACTCCGGTTAGGCCTGGTGGACGAGGTCGTCGAGCCCGCTGCCCTGCTCGACCGCGCGCTGGCGCTCGCGGAAACCATCGCGTCGAAGAGTCCGGTGGCCGTGGCTGCCGCCAAGGAAGCAACGCGCGCCGCGCTCAGCCTTCCGTTGGACGATGGCCTCAAGCTCGAGACGGCGCTCTTTCAGCTGTGCTTTGCGAGCGACGATCGCGCCGAGGGTGTGCGCGCGTTCCTGGAGAAGCGCTCGGCGCAGTTCACCGGGAAATGAGCGGCGCCCAAGGCGTGGCGCCCAACGAACAATACGCGGTCACCGATTTCCACATCCACATCCAGCCGTGGCGGCAGCTCAAGCCCGCGGTGATGGAGACGATGCGGCGCGGGAAGGAGAAGCATTTCGATTTTCTGCTCGCGCTCATGGAAGATCCGCGGATGCTGCTTTCGATCATGGATGAGCAGGGCATCCAGCGCGTGGGGATGGTGAACTATCCGAGTCCCAACGTCATGGGATTCACCGACGACACCAATGATTTCGCGGCGCGATACGCGGAGGCGGACCCATCACGGTTGCTGCCATACGGCGGCGTAGACCCGGTCACCACGCGCGATGCAGCCTCCGGCGTGGCGCACCTGCTCGAGTTAGGCACGCGCGTGCTGAAGCTGCATCCGCCGCACCAGGCCTTCGCCGCCAACGACTACACGCGCGGGCTCGAGTCACTGGCCACCATCTACAAGATGTGTGAGGACCGCGGACTGCCCGTGCTGGTGCACACCGGCACGAGCATTTTCCCGGGCGCGCGCAGCAAGTATGGGAATCCGATGGAGCTCGACGATGTGGCCATTGACTTTCCCGATCTGCGGCTCGTGATGGCACACGGCGGTCGCCCGCTCTACATGAAGGAAGCGTTCTTCGTACTCCGCAGGCACAAGCACGTGTGGCTCGACCTGTCGGGCATTCCGCCGCGTTCCTTGCTCGAGTATTTCCCGAGACTCGAGGAGCTGGAGTCACAACTCCTCTGGGGAACGGACTGGCCGAGTCCGGGCGTGGAGAACATGCGGAAGAACGTCGATCAGTTTCTGGCGCTGCCTCTGAGCGAGCGGGTGAAGCGAGCGGCGTTGGAGACGAACGCGCAGCGCCTGCTGCCCTCGCGTTGACCCTGGCGACGGTGTGTGTCGCCCCATAGCTTCCGCCCCCGACACCGCACTACCCCTATCAAGACGGAGGTCACGCGAAGCAATGCGCATGCTCGCTCTCGCGCTTGCGATCACCGTGGCTGGATGCGCGAAGCAAGCGCCCGCCACGCAAGCGCCCGTCCCGGCCCGCGCCGATACGAACGCTGCCGCTCGCAGCGACACGACGCCGGCGACGAAGCCCGGCCCCGGCGCCCTCTCGGTGCCTAACGCTGATCCGTATCCGAGCACCTACAAGCCCTTTGCGTCGAAACCGACGCTCATCGAGAACGTCACCATCTTCACGGCAGTCGGACCGCGAATCGTGAACGGTGCGTTGCTCATGAAGGACAACAAGATCGCCGCCGTGGGCAAGAGCGCGGACGATCCGGCGATCAAGCAGGCCGAGGGCGGTGAGTCGCCGGTGGTGATCGACGGCCAGGGCAAGTTCGTCACGCCGGGTATCATCGACGTGCACTCGCACCTCGGTGTGTACCCCGCACCGGCGGTCGAGTCCAACAGCGACGGCAACGAGCTCGTGAATCCCGCGACGCCGTACGTTTGGGCGGAGCACTCGATTTGGCCGCAGGATCCGCAGTTCCCGCGCAACCTGGCGGGTGGCGTCACCACGCTTCAGGTGCTGCCGGGCTCCGGCAACTTGTTCGGCGGACGCAGCGCGATCCTCAAGGTCGTGCCGTCGCGCACCGTGCAAGGGATGAAATTCCCCGGCGCCAAGTACGGTCTCAAGATGGCGTGCGGCGAAAATCCCAAGCGCGTGTACGGCAATCGCGGCGGACCACAGACGCGCATGGGCAACATGGCTGGCTATCGCGCCGAGTGGATCAAGGCCGAAGCGTACCGCCGCAAGTGGGACGCGTGGCTCCAGAATCGCAAAGGTGAGCCGCCTCCGCGCGACCTCGGTCTCGAGACGTTAGCCGAGGTGCTGCGCGGCAACATCCTCGTCCAGATGCACTGCTATCGTGCCGACGAGATGGCGCAAGTCATCGACATGTCGCACGAATTCGGATACAAGGTCCGGGCATTCCACCACGGCGTCGAAGCGTACAAGATCGCCGACGTGCTCGCCAAGGAAGGCATCGGTGCCGCGGTGTGGGCCGACTGGGGCGACTTCAAGATGGAAGCGCTCGACGCGGTGCGCGCCAACATGGCGCTCCTCTGGAAGGCGGGCGTCAAGGTGATGATTCACTCCGACGACCCGTCGGGCTCGCAGCGACTCAATCAGGAAGTCGCGAAGGCAATGGCGGCCGGTCGCGCGATCGGTCTCAACATCACGGAAGAAGACGCGGTGAAATGGATGACCATCAATCCCGCATGGGCGCTCGAGCTCGACAGCAAGATCGGATCGATCGAGACGGGCAAAGACGCGGATGTGGTGCTGTGGTCCGGCGATCCGTTCAGCGTGTACACGCACACGGAGAAAGTGTGGGTCGACGGCGCGCTGCTCTACGACCGGAGCGACCCGCAGGCGCGGTGGCGCAGCGACTTCGAGTTGGGCTTCGTGCCGCTCGACACGACGGGAGGGACCCAGCGATGACGTCACGCACGCTCTGGTTCGCAGCGGCGGTGTGCACGGCAACTGCCATCGCCCCCGTTAGCACTGTGGCAGCGCAGACGATCGCCATCACCGGCGGCAAGGTGTATCCGGTGAGTGGCCCGCCGATCGAGAACGGCACGGTGCTCATCAAAGACGGCAAGATCGTAGCGGTCGGCGCGAACGTGACCGTTCCGTCGGACGCCGAGAAGGTGGACGCGTCGGGCAAGTGGGTGACGCCGGGGCTGGTTGACGCCGAAACGCAGTTAGGCCTGGTCGAAGTCGGCTTCGGTGCCGGCGCGAACGAATCGCGCGCGCGCAGCGAGCAAGGGATCACGCCCGACTTCACGTCGTGGGACGGGCTCAATCCGCGCTCGGTGCTCATTCCACCGGCGCGCGAGGACGGCATTACCAGCGTGATGTCGACGCCGGGCGGCGGACTGATTGCCGGACAGGCGGCGATGATCGACCTGTTCGGTGACACGCGCGCCGAGATGATTCTTCGTGCGCCGGCCGCGATGATCGCGAGCATCGGAGATGAGGGGGGCGATGGCGCGCCGGCGAAGGGACAACAGATCGCCAAGCTTCGCGAGCTGTTGCAGGACACGCGCTACTATCAAAAGCACGTCGCCGAGTTCGACCGCGGACAGTCGCGGCAGATGTCGACCACCCCGGCGTCGCTGGCCGCGCTCGTGCCGGTGTTGACGGGCAAGATCCCGCTCCTCATCAACGCCGACGAGGCGAGCGACATTCAATCGGCCATCGATCTTGCGAAAGAATTCGGTATCAAGGTCATCATTGGCGGCGGCGAGGAAGCCTGGCAATTGGCCGACCACTTGGCTGCCGCCAGGATCCCGGTGCTCGCGGGCGCGATGTCGAACATCCCGACCTCGTTCAGTACGTTAGGCTCGCGCCAGGACAACGTGGCGCTGCTCCGGAAGGCGGGCGTCGAGGTGGCGCTCATCGGCAACGGCGGCGGCGACGAAGAGCTGTTCAACGTGCGCAACATCCGCTACGAGGCGGGGAACGCTGTGGGTTACGGCCTGTCGTGGAACGACGCGCTCAAGGCGATCACACAAGCGCCGGCCGAGATCTTCGGCGTCGCGGACCGCATCGGCACGCTGCAAGCGGGACACGAAGCGAACGTCGTGGTGTGGGATGGCGACCCGTTCGAGTTTGCAACGCGCGCGGTTGCCGTCTATGTGCACGGGAAGAAGCAGAACGATGTGTCGCGGCAGGATCTGCTCACGAAGCGGTACGAGACGCAGCCGCCGAATTACGAGCAGAAGCCCTGACCTGGGGAAGCGCCGACTGGCGTCGTCTGGGGGAAGCAGCTGACGCCTGAGGAACCGGCGCCTAACGGCGCCTGCGGGGAAGCGGGCGAAGGTGAGATCGTCAAGCTTGAAGCCGTCGAACGCATAAGAACCTCAATGGCGCGTTGCCATTGAGGTTCTTTCTTGCTGCTCGGTTCCGACCCGCCGTCCTATTCCCCAAGCGCCGTTAGGCGCTGATTCCCGAAGGCGTCAGCCGCTTCCTTCAGGCCGCGCCCGCGGCCGCGTCCCCGGGCTCCGGATATACCGAGACCTTGAACCGCAGCTTGTTCTTGTGCTCGAACTTCACGACGCCATCGATGAGCGAGTAGATCGTGAAGTCGGTGCCAAGACCCACGTTGCGGCCAGGATGGATCTTGGTGCCGCACTGGCGGATGATGATGTTGCCGGCGCGCACGTGCTCGCCGCCGAACTTTTTCACGCCGCGATATTTCGGGCCGCTGTCGCGACCGTTGCGGCTCGAGCCTACGCCTTTTTTGTGAGCCATGGCGAACCGTCAGCCGAGTGAAATGTCGTTGATCTTGACGTCGGTGAACTTCTGGCGGTGTCCCTGCTTCCGCGAGTAATTCTTCCGGCGCTTGAACTTGAAGACGACGATCTTGTCGCCCTTCCCGTGCTTCACCACTTCACCGGTCACGCTGGCACCGCTCACGAGTGGGGCGCCGGCATGGACGGTCGTGCCGTCGGAGCCCAGGAGCACTTCGTCGAAAGTGACGGCGGCGCCCACCTCGGCTTCGAGGGAGGGAATGCGAATTGTCTTGCCCGGCTCGGCGCGGAACTGCATCCCGCCGGTGCGAATAATGGCGTAAGTCATTGGAAGGCTGGTTAGTACAATCCAGTAAAGTACTCGCCTGGAGAGACCGCGTCAACTGAGGCCGAACGCTCGGGGGAGGCGCTCGCTGACGCTCGCGTTTCTCCGTTCCCGGTCACTATTGACGTCCAGCCAGGCTGTAGACACCTTACACCCATGGCTGTAGGCTGTCTACACCCAACCGACCTGCCCGCCTGACCAAGCGACACGCTCCCCTCACGCGTATCGAGCTCCTCCAGGGGACGCTCGATCTGATCATCCTCCAGAGCCTTCGCTGGGGTCCACGGCACGGGTATGGGCTGCTCCAGATCATCCGGACCATGTCGCACGGCGTGCTGCAGGTGGACACGGGATCGCTCTACCCGGCCCTGCACCGCCTCGAGCGACAGAACTGGATCGAGGCCGAGTGGGACACGTCCGAGAACAACCAGCGCGTGCGGGTCTACCGGCTGACGCCTGCGGGGCGAAAGCAGTTGGCCGTCGAACGCTCGAAGTGGGAACAATTCTCCACGGCGGTGGCCGAATTCTTCGCGGCGCCGCCTCCCGAGGAGGCGTGATGTCACCCAAGGAACGCGGGCCGCGCAACGACGATCTCGACGCGGAGATCGAATCCCACCTCGAGATGGATGCCAACGAGCGCATCGCGCACGGGGAGTCGCCCGAGGATGCGGCAGCTGCGGCGCGCAAGGAGTTCGGCAACGTCGGCATCGTCAAAGAAGTGACGCGGGACATGTGGGGCGGCGGCGGGTTCGAGCAGATATGGCGCGAGGTGCGCTACGCGGTGCGCTCGCTGCGGCGCGCACCGGGCTTCGCGGCGGTCGCAATCCTCACCCTTGCGTTAGGCATCGGCGCCAACACGGCCATTTTCAGCGTCGTCAACGGCGTGATCCTGCGCCCGCTGCCGTATCCGCATCCCGGTGACCTGGTCCTCATCACGAGCCAGTTCCCCACGTTGGGCTTCGACCAGTTTCCCGTCGACGCGGCCGAGTTCCTCGAGTTCCGCGAACGCAACCGGTCGTTCTCGAACGTCGGCGCGTACTACGCGAACGCCGTGAACGTGGGCGGCGAGTCGAGCCCGGCCCGGGTGACATCGGCCCTCGCCTCGGCCAGCCTCTTCCCCACACTCGGCGTCGCGCCCGAGGTCGGCCGCTGGTACACCGAACAGGAGACGCTGCCTAACGCACCGCCGGTGGCGGTACTCTCCGACGAGCTGTGGCGCAGCAACTTTGGCGGCGAGCGCTCCATCGTCGGACAGAAGGTGGACATTGACGGCGTGCAGACGCAGGTGGTGGGCGTCATGCCGCCGGGCTTCGACGTCCACGACCAGGGCGTGCGCATCTGGCTTCCGCTGACGCTCGACCCGGACAGCATCGCGAGCTATCGCGGCGGACACTATCTGAATCTCGTTGGGCGGCTCAAGCCGGGCATCTCGCTCGCCACGGCGCGCGTCCAGCTCGAGCCGATGCTCGCGCAGTGGACGCAGATCGACGGCGGCTCCGCGGGCGTGACGCCCGGCCAGAAGGGCTTCGTGCACACGCCCAACGTCACGAACCACCGTTTGCGCTACGACGACCTGTTGGCCGACATCGTAGGCAGCGCGGGTCGCGCGCTCTGGGTGCTGCAGGCTGCCGTGTTCCTCGTGCTGCTGATTGCGTGCGCGAACCTGGCCAACCTGCTGCTGATGCGCGCCGAAACGCGGCACAAGGAGCTCGTGCTGCGCGCGGCACTCGGCGCGGGACGCGGCCGGCTGGTCAGGCAGTTCCTCGCGGAGAGTCTCGTGTTGTCGGTGGCCGGCGCGGCGGTGGGACTGCTCGTGGCCCGGTGGGGCTTGCACGCGCTGGTGCTGTCGAACGATGCCGGCATCCCGCGTGCCACGCGCGTTGGACTCGACGCGCACGTGCTCGCTTACACGCTCGTGCTTGCGTTAGGCACCGGGATCGTGTTCGGCCTGGCGCCCATGCTCCGCTTGAATGCCGGCGCGATGAGCCTGTCGCTGCGCGACGCCGGGAGTCGCACCACGTCGCACGCGTCCGCGGCCCGGGTGCGGCGCGCCCTCGTGGTGACGGAGATGGCGCTCGCGGTGACGCTGCTCGTTGGTGCGGGACTCCTGTTGCGCAGCTTCCAGAAACTGACGCGCGTCGACTCGGGCTTCGACCGCTCGAACCTGGTCACATTCAACCTGGTTCTGCCCGCCGCGAGCTACACCGACAGTCTGCGTCGTGTCGCGCTGTTCGAGCAGATCACAGAGCAGCTGGGCCAGGTGCCGGGTGTGCAGAGCGCAACCGCCATGTCGGGCCTTCCGCCCCGACGTCAGGTGAACGCGAACGACACACGGTTCGAAGGTTACGTGGCGAAGCCCGGCATCCCGCCGCAGAACGTCGACTACTACAACTACGTGATGCCTAACTATTTCGCGACCATGCGCATCCCGATGGTCGAGGGTCGCTCATACGGGCCGATGGATGGCGCGAAGTCGCCCCCGGTGGTGATCGTGAACCAGACGCTGGCCCGGCTCTTCTATCCGGGTCAGAGCGCGGTGGGACACCGGATTCAACCCAGCGGCGTCGTTGATACCGCGAAATGGTTCACAATCGTCGGTGTCGCCAAAGACGTGAAGCAAGGCGGCGTCGACGCGAAAACCGGAACCGAGATCTATCTGTTGAACGAGCAGATGCCGGCGTACGAAGGCTTCGCGCCACGCAACATGAACGTCGTGGTTCGGTCGACCCTCGCGCCCAATGTGTTGTCGCCGTCGATTCGCCGCATCGTGTCGGCGGTGGATCCGGGACTGCCCATCGTCGGACTGCGCACCATGGATGAAGTGTTCGACGATGCCCTTGCCCGTCCTCGCTTCCTCGCCGAGCTCCTCGTGATCTTCGCGGTGGTTGCGTTGGCGCTGGCGGCGGTCGGTACGTACGGCGTGCTCGCCTATTCGGTGGCCGAGCGCCGGCGCGAGATCGGCATCCGAATGGCGTTGGGCGCGAGCGAGGGTGGCGTCCTAACGCTCGTGCTGCGACAAGGGATGACGGTGGCGCTGATCGGCCTCGCCGTGGGGCTGATCGGAGCACTGGCAGTGACTCGGGTGGTGAGGTCACTGCTGTTCGGCGTGCAGCCCACCGATCCGGCGACGTTCGCGGCGGTGGGTGTGTTCATGTTGGCGGTAGCGCTCGTGGCGTGCGTGGTCCCGGCGCGCCGCGCGACGCGCGTGGATCCATTGGTGGCGCTGCGTCTCGACTGATCGGGCTCAGCGGTAATTGCGCGGTGCGCCAGGGGCGCATATTGTGAGGGTGCCGGTTTCCACGTCCACCTCGAGGGAGCGCGTCACATGCACCGCTTAAGCCTTGCCGCTGCACTGGTTGCCGTCGCGTCACTGCCCCTTGCGTCGCGGCCGCGCGTTGCGAGCGGATCCGTCTCCGATACGCGTGCGATCTGGTCGGAGGTCTCGAAGTACATCGCGCAATCAGCCCAGGACATGTCGGACTCCGACTTCGCATTTCGCCCGACGCCCCAAGTGCGCACGTTCGGCCAGATCATTGCGCACATCGCCGGCTCGCAGCACCTCATGTGCGCTGCAGCGTTAGGCGAGCCCGGCGGGAGCGAGGACGACATCGAGAAGACCAAGACCACGAAGGCCGACATCGTGGCGGCGCTCAAATCGTCCAACGAGTATTGCGCGCGGGCGTACGCGCAGGCCGACGATCAGGTGGCCGGGTCGACGAAGCTGTTTGGCCAGGATCACACGCGTTTCTACGCGCTGGTGCTCAACGCGACGCACGACAACGAGCACTACGGCAACATCGTGACGTACATGCGCATGCGCGGCATGGTCCCGCCCTCCAGCCGCCCCAGCTCGGCGCAGTAATCCGTTAGGCGGTACGGTGGCGTATGGGCCGGCGGAGTCGCGGCGGGCTACGCCACCGCATACTGCTGCGTCACGTCCCGCTCCGCACCCTTCACGACGAGCTTGAATTCGTCGGGCTTGAGGAGCGGGTCGTCGCGTAGCTCGAGCTGGAAGCCCACGCCCTTCTCGAGTTTCCGCGCGAGATCGTGCTCGTGCTCGAGCACGTAGAGCGCGACATCGGGATGCAGTTTCACGAGCAGGTGATCCTTCTTGCCCTCGACGGCGATCCGCTTGATCGAGCGCTCCATGCGACGCACCGTGCTCTCGGGTGTGAACACGCGCCCCGTGCCGGCGCACGTCGGGCACGCCTCGGTCATGTTCTGGTAGTGGCTCGCGCGCACACGCTGCCGCGTCATCTCGATCAGGCCTAACTCGGAGACGGCGAACGCTTTCGTCCGCGCGCGGTCGCGCGCGAGATGGTTGCGCAGCTCTTGCAGGATCTTGTCGCGATTGGCCTTCGTCTCCATGTCGATGAAGTCGCAGACGATGATGCCGCCGATGTCGCGGAGCCTGAGCTGCCGCGCCAGCTCGCGTGCGGCCTCGGTGTTGGTCTTGAGAATGGTCTTTTCGGGGTCGCGTTTGCCGGTGTAGCGACCCGAGTTCACGTCGACCGAGACGAGGGCTTCGGTCTGCTCGATGATCAGGTAGCCGCCCGACGGAAGGTCGCAGCGCCGCTTGAACAGATCGCGGATCTCCGGCTCGAGCTGTGCTTTGTCGAAGATCGGGACCGGATCATCGTACAACTTCACGCGGTCGATGAGCTCCGGCGCGATGCCCTTCAGGTACTCGGCGATCTCGTTGTACACTTGCTTGCTGTCCACGACCAGCGAGTCGACCTTCGTGCTGAACAGGTCGCGCGTTAGGCCGCGGGTGAGGCTCGTCTCGCGGTGTACGGGGGCCGGCGCGCGGAGGAAGCGCGTCTTGCGCTGGATCTTCTTCCACTGGCCCGTGAGTGTGTTGAGCTCGCGGCGAAAGGTCTCCTGCGTGACGTCTTCGCCTACCGTGCGCACGATCACGCCGCCCGCATCTTTCGGCAGCACCGCTTGCACTTGTTCGCGCAGTCGCTGGCGCTCGGCGCGGTCGCCGATTTTTCGGCTCACGCCCACGCGCGAGGCGAACGGCATGTAGACCAGGAAGCGCCCGGCCAACGACACCTGCGCCGTGACGCGCGGTCCTTTGGTGGAGATGGGTTCTTTCGAGACCTGGACGATGACGTCCTGGCCGCGCTTGAGGAGGTCCTGAATGGGCGGCGCCTTGACGCGCTTGCGCCGGCCGTTGCTCTGGCTCTCCTCCTCGTCGTCGGACGACTCGTCCTCGGCGTCGTCGTCGCCGTCCGAGTCGGACTCGGGGAACACGAGGTCGCTCGCGTGGAGGAACGCCTGCTTTTCCGTTCCGATGTCCACGAATGCGGCCTGAATGCCGGGCAGTACCGCTTCGACTTTGCCCAGGTAGATATCCCCGACCATGCGTCGGTTGTCGGGGCGGTCGATCATCAATTCGACGAGCTGCTCATCCTCCAGGATGGCGACGCGGGTCTCTCGTGGACTCGCGTTGATGAGAATCTCTCGCTTCATGCACTGGCGCGGCCCCTCCGCCGGATGGCGACCCGGCATGCGGTGGGAGGCTGCGTCTCGAGGTGGAGTGATCGCGCACCGGCCCGGTGGGCGTTGTGATTGGGCGTAAGGCCCGCGCCGCATTCGGACGTTCCGTTAGGCGGCCGACCGTCCACGCCCATCCAGCCTCGACGCCGAGCCGTTTCATCGCTACGCCCAAGGCGGCGAGAGCGAGGACGACGTACGCGAGGATCTGTCCAGAGGGCGTGCGGTCAATCGTGAGCATGGGCTGGTTCGCGCGGAGCGGCGGCACGGGTGATGTGCATTGGATGCCGTGCTCCCGGGTGCCTCGCGCGCACCGTCGGTCGTGGGTCGCCCGACCGGGTGCGCGCATGGAGAAACTAGTTTGTCGCTGCTGTGTGTTCGCGCGTGAGCGCCTGACTTCTGTTCGCACCGGCGACGCGCTCCATCCCTAAGACGATGGAGACTCGACCGCCGTTGCTCGTGTTAGAAGTATAGGCGTCGACGGGTGGGCTTAGCAATGAGCGCGTTCCCGACTCAGCTGTCGGGCGACGGATCTCGTGGCTCCCGGCTGGGCGCCGCGGCGGGCCATCAAACCAGGTCTCTGGTGGATTCGCGAGGGCTCGTCCGATCGCGTGGCTGGTCTCCTCGACAAAGGCTCACAGAATAACTAAAGGGATGCGAGGGAAGATGCCTCGTCGCTAGGGACTGTGCGTCGCCTAACGTGCGGGTGCTGGCGTCTACGCTTATTCGGCAACGGACACGACCGGACCCGACGGGCACGACCGACCATTCGGCTTCGGCGTGTGGTCCCATCTCTATTGGCTGGCCAGGTGTCAATGCTGAGCGTCTTCGCCCGGTGAGAGTCGCGCGCCCAGGGGAAACAGGAGGAAAACGCAACGGCTCAAAAGGATAACAAAAGTGAAACCACGGATAAC
>Ga0070679_100004545_pt1 | contig 12807 bp, 12 predicted proteins | sample KBSC63BmetaG_FD_65652 | JGI IMG/M metagenome (GOLD analysis project Ga0070679, IMG submission 65652) | Corn rhizosphere microbial communities from Kellogg Biological Station, Michigan, USA - KBS C6-3B metaG | ecosystem: Host-associated > Plants > Roots > Rhizosphere | place: USA: Michigan... | reverse complement strand
GCCGCTGATGTGCCTCGTCCCGGTCGACCTCGGTGAACCTGGCCCAGTCGGACTCCAGGGTCACCAGGCTGGCGTGCCACTCATCGGGCTGGGTCGCGACGCCGGCGAGCAGCGCCTCGACCTCGGCGAGATGGTCGACCAGGTGGTCGGCGATCCGGCGTACGGCCTTGGCCGGGGTGTACACACGGTCGCCGTCCTCGCTGACGCGCGGGCGTCCGTCCCAGTGGATCCAGGTGTCGACGAGCACGAGACAGCGGCGTACCGCCTCCTCGACCGCCTCGCCGGGGTTGCCGCGCTCGTCGGGGGATCCGCTCATGGCCGCCACGCTAGGAAGGGGTCGCTTCGGTGGGGGCCGAAGCGTGCCGGTCCTAGGCTCGGTGACGTGTACGACGTCGACCTCGCCGCTGTGGGTGCCCTGGTGGGCAACCCGAGCCGCGCCGCGATGCTCGACGCCCTGATGACCGGTCGGGCGCTGACCGCGGGCGAGCTCGCCACCGTGGCTGACGTCAGCCCCGCCACGGCCAGTGAGCACCTCGCGAAGCTCCGCGACGGCGGCCTGGTCGAGGTCGTGACCCAGGGCCGTCACCGCTACCACCGTCTCGCGTCTCCCGACGTCGGTGCCGCGCTCGAGTCGCTCTCGCTGGTCGCTCCGCGCAAGCCGGTGACCACGCTGCGTCAGTCGAGCCGCGCCCGCTCGCTGAGCGAGGCCCGGACCTGCTACGACCACCTGGCGGGACGGTGCGGGGTCCTGCTGCACGACGGGCTGCTCGCCGGGGGGTGGCTGGTGCCGGAGGCGGGCGGCTACTCCGTGTCCGAGGCCGGTGTCGAGGGGCTGCTCGGATGGGGGGTCGACGTCGGCGCGGCCCGCGCCTCACGGAGACGGCTCGCCAGGCCCTGCCTGGACTGGACCGAGCGCCGCGAGCACCTGGCCGGTGCGTTGGCCGCCGCGATCACCACGGCGCTTCTCGACGGCCCCGAGCCGTGGTTCGTGCGTCGGGCCGACGACCACCGCGGGCTGCGCCCGACCGAGGCGGGGCGTCGCCACCTGGCCGAGCTGGGCCACCCGACAACGGCCCACCTGGCCCACCCGACACCGGCTGACCACGCCCGGGCCGGATAGTCCCTGACAAGGTGGCTGGATTTTTCCGACCGGACCCAGCCATTTCGTCAGGGACTATCGATCGACGTAGCTCCAGCGGGCGTCTGGCGGCGCAGCCACTCGGCGTACCCGAGGGCGAAGGGCACGGGGACGGCCAGCACCGCCATGCCCGACCACGCGAGGAACGCGACTCCGTCGGCGACACGGCCGTCGTCGGTGCCGGACTGCGCGATCACGGCGCACACGAACGCGGTCAGGGCCGCCGCGGCGAACAGCAGCGCCAGGCCGCGGAAGGCGAGCACGAGGGGCGGGAGGGGCGTCCTGGGGGCACGCGAGCCGAGCTCGATCGGGGGCAGGCGGGCGGGACGCCACGCGACCACGGCACTCGTGGGGATCGGCCCGTAGACGTGGGGGTAGACCTCGTCGCCGACCGGCTCCTCACGTACCTCGGCGGGGAGGAGGTCGGTGTCGATCTCGAGGACGACGAGCGGCTCGGTGACGTCGGCGTAGAAGCGGTCGCGCACCAGCGGGACCTGCACGTCGCGGGCGGCGTGGATGAAGCCCTCGTCCGCCAGGGTGCGACCTCGCGTCGAGGTCGTGTAGCTGCCGGTGCGCTGGGCCTCCTGCCAGTCGGCCAGGGTCGCGATGTGGAAGATCCGCATGTGGCATCCTCCCGCGCTCGCGGGATCCGGGCCACCGCCGGCGCGGCACCCCGTCTTCCGGGCGAGCGCTACGTTGGAAGCGTGAGCGATGTGCACTGTCCGGCACGGTTCATCGTGGCGAGGCACGGCGAGGCCGAGTACGAGACGCCTGACATGAATGCCACAGGGGGCAGCCTGACCAGGCTCGGGCGCGAGCAGGCACGCGAGCTGGGGCAACGGCTGCGGTCCGAGCGCGTGGCGGCCGTCGTCTCCAGCGAGCTGTCGCGCGCGGTGCAGACCGCGGAGATCGCCGCCGGCGTGCTGGGGCTCCCGGTGCGCGTCCGGGAGCGGCTCCAGGAGTTCCCGGCCGGCGACCTCGCAGGTCGTCGTTACGAGCAGGGCCTCTTCGACCCCATGGTCCGGTCCTGGCTCGCCGGCGACCTGTCGGCCGGCGTACCCGGCGGCGAGACCGGTCGCGAGACGGCCGACCGGGTCCTCGGCGTGCTCCAGGATCTCGCCGACGAGTTCCGCGGTGAGAACGTCCTCGTGGTCACGCACGGCGGCGTGATCCTCGCGCTGTGGGGGACCATCGCCCCCGGCTCGCCCGAGGCACCGGGCAGCGACCTGGTGGCCAACGGCTCGACGTACGTCTTCGAGAACGACGCCGACGGCTGGCGGGTCGGGGCGCAGCTCGCCGAGCCGGTCGCCTAGCCGGTCTGGTCGTCGGTCACTCGGCCCTGGCTCAGGAGCCCGCGGTGGACGACGTCGAGAACCGCCTCGAGCGCCTGGTCGCGCAGGCCGGCGGGCACCTCCCGCAGGGGGCCGTGGAGGTGGAGCTCGGCGTACCCGTGCACGGCCGCCCAGCAGGCGACGTCCGCGCCCGCGCGACGTGCGGGCGGTAGGGCTCCGACGGCGACGAGGTCGTCGAGGACCCGGTTGAGCACGGCGTACGGCCCCGCGGGCGGTGCCTGGCCGGCCCGGGTCGGCTCGTGGCCCTCCGCCCCGGTGGTGGAGGTGAAGGCGACCGCGAAGAGGCCGGGCTCTCGGATCGCGAAGTCGACGTAGGCGCGCCCCGTCTCCCGCAGCTGCGCCGTCGCGCGCGCTGTGGGGTCCTCGATCGTCACCGCGGCGATCCGCTCCTCCATGGCGCGCTCCAGGTCACCCATCGCGCGGTCGGACACCTCGCTGAGCAGCGCGGCCCGGTCCTCGAAGTGGCGGTAGGCGGCGTTGTGCGAGACCCCCGTCCGGCGGGCCACCTCACGCAGGACGACGCCGTCGGGTCCGGCGCTCCGGGCGAGCTCGACCGCGGTGTCGACGAGCTCGGCGCGCAGGTTGCCGTGGTGGTACGGCTGCGTGCGCGGCGTCATACGCCGAGGGTAATCGATGTTGACACTGGTCACATCATCGTCGTACCGTGATCCGACCCAATGTTGTCAGCGTCCACATCGGATGCTCGGAAACCCCAGGAGAACCAGATGTCCGCATCGCCCGCCCGCAAGGGCCTGGTGCTGGCGACCGTCTGTGCGGCGGTGCTCGCCATCAACCTCGACACCACCATCGTCAACGTCGCCCTGCCGTCGATCTCGCGCGAGCTCTCCGCGGGCACCCGGCAGCTGCAATGGGTCGTGGACGGCTACAACCTGGCCTTCGCCGGCCTCGTGCTCGCCGCCGGCAGCCTGTCGGACCGCTTCGGTCGGCGCCCGGCCCTGATCGTCGGTCTGCTCGGCTTCGCCGCCGCGAGCGCCGCGGGCGCCCTGGTCACCTCGGCCGGCGCGTTGGTGGCGACGAGGTTCGTCATGGGCGCGTTCGCGGCGCTGATCTTCCCGACGACGCTGTCGATCATCAGCAACACGTTCCGCGAGCGGCGCGAGCGCGCCGCCGCCCTGGGCGTGTGGGGAGCGGTCGTCGGCCTCGGGGTGGCGGCCGGACCGGTCACCGGGGGAGTGCTGCTCGAGCACTTCTACTGGGGCAGCGTCTTCTGGGCGCTGGTGCCGCTGGCGGTGCTCACCGCCGGGGCTGCGTACGCCCTCGTCCCCGAGTCGCGCGACCCCGCCGTCCCGCCGCTCGACCTTCCCGGGCTCGGGCTGTCGGTGGCGATGCTGGCGACGCTCACCTACACGATCATCGAGGCGCCTGCGCACGGCTGGCGCTCGGGTGCGACGCTCGGGGGGTTCCTGCTCGCCACGGTGCTGCTCGCCCTCTTCGTCGTCCGCGAGCGCCGGACGGCCCACCCGATGCTCGACGTCTCGCTGTTCAAGGACCGGCGGTTCAGTGCCGCGAGCGGTGCCGTGACCGTCACGTTCTTCGCCCTGTTCGGATTCATCTTCCTGGTCACGCAGTACTTCCAGTTCGTGCGCGGGTACGGCGCGCTGTCGACCGGGGCGCGGATCCTCCCGGTGGCGATCTCGATCGCGGTCGCCTCGGTCGTCGGGGCCGCGTGCGCGCCTCGCATCGGAACCAAGGTCGTGGTGACGACCGGGCTCGTGCTGTTCGGGGCGTCGTTCCTCTGGATCTCCACGACGCAGGTGGACACGTCCTACGCCGCGGTGATCGTGCCGCAGATGGTGATCATGGGGCTCGGCATGGGGCTGATCTCGACCCCGGCGACCGAGTCGATCCTCCTGGTGCTGCCTCCGGCGCGGGCCGGAGTGGGGTCGGCGGTGAACGACGCCACCCGCGAGCTGGGCGGCACCCTCGGTGTGGCGGTGGTCGGCTCGGTCTTCTCGTCGGTGTTCTCGGCGCACCTCGCCACCGGACCGTTCGGTCCGCTGCCGGTCCTGGCGCGGGCCCAGGACTCCGTCGGCGTCGCCTCCGCGATGGCGGGACGGGACCCGCGGCTGCTGACGTCGTTCCAGGACTCGTTCATGTCGGGACTGGCCACGGCGACCGTGGTCGTCGGGCTGCTCTGCCTGGCCGGGGCCGTGGCCGCGGCGTTCCTGCTGCCGGGTCGTCTCACGGCGCCCGCCGAGGACGTCCAGACCGTCGACCCGTTCGACTCGGAGCCGGACCCCGCCGCCGCGGCACTGTGAGGCGACGGCCTCTGCGCGCGATCTGGCAGGGTGGCCGCCCATGACCGGTTCCGGGGACGACGCGACGTACTTCGTGACCGACATCGAGTGCTCGGGGCTCCGTCTCGGGGAGCACTCGATGCTGTCCTTCGCCACGGTCGCGGTGTCGGCCACGGGGGAGGAGCGGGGCAGGTTCGAGGCCGTGCTCGCCGAGCTGCCCGGGGCGACGTGGGAGCGCGGTACCCGTGCCTGGTTCGAGGAGCAGGAGCCGACCGCTCTCGCCGCGGCCACGACCGACCCCCGGCCCCCGGGCGAGGTGATGCCCGGCTTCGTGGCTTTCGTCCAGGGCGTGCCGGGCACCCGGATCTTCGTCGCCCACCCGCTGGGCTTCGACGGCTCGTGGATCGACCACTACCTGCGCTCGTTCACCGCCCATCAGCTGCTCGACGGGATGTACGACGAGGACCGGCTGTTCCACGACACCCTGTGCCTGCGCTCGTACGGCGCCGCGGTCACCGGCCGCTTCGTCGGCGACGTGCGGCCCGCGACGCTGCCGACGGAGTGGTTCGGCGAGGTGCCTCACACCCATCGCGCGATCGACGACGCGCTGGGCTACAGCCACCTGCTGGTCGAGCTGCTGCGGCGGTCGGGCGCCGTGGGCTGAGGCTGTCCGAGCGCAGCCGCCCTCAGAACAACCGGTCGTCGGAGGTGTCGATGCCCCGCAGCGCGTCGTAGTCGACGACCGCGCAGGCGATGCCGCGGTCGGTGGCCAGGACCCGGGCCTGGGGCTTGATCTCCTGGGCCGCGAAGATCCCGCGGACCGGCGCGAGCAGCGGGTCGCGGTTGAGCAGCTCGAGGTAGCGGGTGAGCTGCTCGACCCCGTCGATCTCCCCGCGGCGCTTGATCTCCACGGCCACCGAGAGGCCGGCGGCGTCGCGGCACATCAGGTCGACCGGGCCGATCGCGGTCGGGTACTCCCGGCGGACCAGGGTCAGGCCGTCGGCCAACGTCGCGGGGTGCTCGGCCAGCAGCTCCTGGAGGTGCTTCTCGACACCGTCCTTCTGCAGGCCCGGGTCGACGCCGAGGTCGTGGGTGGAGTCGGAGACGACCTCCTCGATCCGGATCTGCAGGGTGTCGTCGGTGCGGGAGGTGACGGTCCACAGCATCGCGCCGTCGTCGGAGGTGCCCTCGCGCAGCGTGCAGGGCGGCGACATCCAGTTCAGCGGCTTGTAGGACCCGCCGTCGGAGTGCACCAGCACGGACCCGTCGGCCTTGATCATCAGCACCCGGGTCGCCATCGGGAGGTGGGCGGTGAGCCTGCCCGCGTAGTCGACCTGGCACCGCGCGACGACCAACCTCACGGGCGTGGACCCTACCCGGTGCGGCAGACTCGGAGTCATGGCGCCGGACCGGATCGTGGTGGTCGGCGCCGGCGTGGTCGGACTCAGCTGCGCCCTTCGCCTCCTGCAGGCCGGACACCGCGTCGACGTGCTGGCGCGCGACCTGCCGCTGGAGACGACCTCCAGCGTCGCGGCGGCCATCTGGTACCCCTATCTCGCGTTCCCCCAGGACAAGGTCACCGCGTGGGGCAAGGCGGCGTACGACGAGTTCGTGCGGCTCGCGGGCGAGGGCGCGGACGGCGTGATGGTGCGGCGCGGCACCGAGCTCCTCCGGAGGCCCACCCCCGACCCCTGGTGGGTCGACGCGATCCCCACCCTCGACCGGGTGCCGCCGCGTGCGCCGTACGCCGACGCCTGGTCGTTCGAGACACCCGTCATCGACATGTCCCGCTATCTCTCCTGGCTCGCCGACCGGGTTCGGGACGCCGGAGGCACGATCACCCGGATGGCGCTGGGGTCCCTGCCCGAGGCGCCCCTGGTCGTCAACTGCTCCGGTCTCGGCTCGCGGCGCCTCGCCGCCGACGAGACCACGACCCCGGTGCGGGGCCAGGTCGTGGTCGTCGAGCAGTTCGGGTTGGAGCACTGGTGGCTCGCCGAGGGCGTGGCCGGCGACGTGCCGACCTACGTGATCCCGCGGACCCACGACATCGTGCTGGGTGGCACCGACGACGAGGGCGACTGGAGCCGCACCCCGGTGCCGGCCACCGCCGAGGCGATCCTGGAGCGCACGACCGACCTGGTCCCGGAGCTTGCCGGTGCCCGGATCCTGCGCCACAAGGTGGGTCTCCGCCCGGCCCGGCCGCAGGTACGCCTGGAGCGGGTCGGGGACGTGATCCACTGCTACGGGCACGGCGGAGCGGGGGTCACGCTCTCGTGGGGGTGCGCCGACGAGGTGGCGGGACTCGCGGACACGTCGGTGGGTCGCCTCCCCTGAGATGGCAAAGTCGTGGCTTACGCTCCGCGCATGGCCCTCAAGCGCATTTGGGGGGTCGCCGCGCTGGGGGGTTGCGGCGTCCTCGCGCTGACGTTCCAGGCCCCCGCCCACGCCGACGCGTCGTACACCCGGATCACGACACCGTCGAGTCCTCACGCGGTGCTCGACGACGGGGGGGTGCCCCACGTGAGCCTGGCCGGCACCGCGTCCCCCGCCATCAGCACGGTCGACATCTACTGCACGCGCGGCCTCGGCGGCTCGGCCGAGCACCAGCTCATCGCCTCCAACGTCCCGGTCACCTCCGGCTCGTTCGCGGTCACGAGCGCGGTCCCGGACCTCGGCGACGCCGGGCCCGTGTGTCGCCTGCAGGCCGTCCCACAGGGGGTCTCCCCGCAGCCCGAGCTCACCACGTCGTTCACCGGTCCGGACCTGTACGTCGACACGTTGACCCGCACCTCGGTCGGCCCGACGACGGTCGACTTCATGCTGACCGGGGGGACCGCCCACGGGCAGCTGACCGCCCGGAGCGCCGGCAGCTGCGGTGACGGGTCGCTCGCCTCGCTCGCGCCCGCCCTCACCGCCACGCAGGCATCCGACGGGTGCGTCGGGAGCCTGGGCGGAGACGGCGGCTCCGTGGCCGTCGACGGCCATCCGGCGATGCTGCCGATCGGCGTGCTGGCCCACACCGGCGACACCAGTCCGCTCGGGCTGTCGGTCCACGTGGCCAAGAACGGCCGTCTCACCTGGACCGAGACCTCCACCCTCATGCGCTGCTCCGCCACCGACGTGTTCCCGCCGCCGTCGCCGGGAGCCTGCGGCGACGTGGTCTCGACCGATGTCCAGTTCCGGCGGACGAGCACGTACGACGCCACCGTCAACCAGGTCCGGCAGCGGGACAGCTTCGGATCCCTCGACGGACATGCGCACCGGGTGCGCGTGAGCTACGGGATGGCCGCGACGCCGCCTCCGACGGGGGCCCTCGGCTTCGCCTTCCCGGGCGGATCGAAGACGTTCCACGGATCCACGGCCGGACGGACGATCACCGGGCTCACCCGCCAGGCCGCCACGATCCTGGTCCGAACGGATCGGTACGCCGCCGAGGGCGATCCGCAGGCAGGCACTCGGGCGATCACCTACTCCCGTCCGCCCACCCGGCTCGCGTTCTCGGCCTCCGACGCCGCCGTCTTCGCGATGAGCTACCGCCTGAACGTGCCCGCGAACGGAGCCGCACGCCTCGGCTTCACCGACAGCCAGGCGGTCCGCACCGCAGATGCCCGGCGGATGGGCCGCGGGGCGGCTGCGGCGATGATGCCGGCGCCACGGATCACCAGCCCGAGCAAGGGCGCGGTCGTCGCCGGGAGACGAACGGTGGTGAAGGGCGTCGTGACCGCCGGCGCCAACGGACTGCCGGTCTCGGTGACCGTCGAGGGGCACCGGGCCACGCTGAAGCCCACGAGCGCCTCGAGGGCGACGTTCCGGGTCGTCCTCGACCAACCGCCGGGGCGGCACACCGTCACCGCCACCGCGCGTGACGCCGGAGGCAACGTCCGGTCCACCTCGATCACGATGAGGAACAAGTGATGACGACCCTGCGCCCGCGGCCGCTCCTCGGCGCCGCCCTCGGAGCCCTCGTCGTCGCCCTGACGGTCCAGCTTCCGGCCGAGCTCCCGGCCCGGGCCGCGACGGGTGCCGGCACCTGGACGTCCGTCTCGAGCCCGCGGGACGGCGCGGCGTTCCTGACCCGGATCGGTCACCAGCAGCAGATGACCGTCACCGGGACGACGTCGGCCGACGTCAGCACCGTGACGGTCTACTGCCTGAGCGGGAGCGGCCCCTCGGTCGACACGACCACGGTGGCCACCAGCGTCCCGGTCACCTCGGGGGCGTTCTCCACCACGGTGCCTGTCCCCACCAAGCCGGACGTTCCGCAATGCCGCGTGCGAGCACTCCCGCAAGGGGTGGCTCCCCAGACGACCTACCTGGGCTCCTACCGCGGCCCCGTCGTCGACCTCGACACCGCGGACGTCACCGACACGGACTTCTCGCTGTCGGCCGCCACCGGCGGCGGCGTCCTCACCGCGTCGAGCCTGGGCTCGTGCAGCACGGGCGTGCTGGGCCGCACCGACGGACAGCAGCGGCTCATCGTCGCCGGCCACGCCTGCGTCCTCTCGCTGGGTCAGGACGCCGCGGGCACGCACGCCGCCGTCCGGGTGGACGGCCACGAGACCCTGCCCGCCTCCCAGGCCGATCGGTACACCCTGACGCCGAGCAGGCCCCTGCGCGCGACCTTCCACCTCACCACGAGCGGTCTGCTGCGGTGGACCGACGTCGAGTCGCTCGACCGGTGCGCCGGCGGGGACGCGTCGTACCCACCGCCCTCGGGCTGCCAGCTCGTCCCGAGCGGGGTCGAGGTGCGGCAGACCTCCACCTTCCTCGAGTCCGGACGCCAGGTGGGCCTGCGCACGCAGTTCCGGTCGACCGACGGCGGCCGGCACGTCCTGCGCATCGCCTACACGAGCTTCATCGACTCCGTGTCCGGCGACGCGTCTGCGCTGGGGGTGCGCTTCCCCGGCGAGAAGACGTTCCACGCACCCACCGAGGGTCGCACCCTGACGGCGCTCGGCCGGAAGGCGGGCACCATGCTCGTGCGCACCGACCGGTTCGCCGCAACCGACGACCCGTTGATCCAGACCCGCGCGCTCACCTGGTCACGAGCTCCCTCGCAGATCGCGTTCTCGCCGACCGACGCCGCCACGTTCGAGATGGACTACCGGCTCGTGGTGCCGCGGGGAGGACGAGTCGACCTCGGGTTCGCCGACAGCCAGGGGGTGACCACGGCCCAGGCCACGCGCCTCGCCGCGCAGGGTCAGGCGGACATGATGCCGGCCCCCGGGATCTCCACGCCGGCCAAGGGCGCGGTCCTGCGAGGGCGGACGACCAAGGTCACCGGAGTGGTGAAGGCCGGGGCCAACGGGCTGCCGGTCACGGTCTCCGTCAGCGGTCACCCGGCGAAGCTCACGCCCAACAAGGCCGGCACCCGGGCGTCGTACGCCGTGACCTTCAGCGAGTCTCTCGGCAAGCACACGATCAGGGTCGTCGCCGTGGATGTCGTCGGGACCAAGCGGTCGTCGTCGGTGACGGTCACCAACAAGTAACCGGCCGGCCACGTGAGCCGGCCGGGACTGTGAGCCACCTCGCGGTGGCCGTGCGGACGTGCGTGGAAGGATGCGCCGCATGACGAGCAGTCCCACCGATGCCGCCGCGCCCGCCCGATCCACTCGCGACTTCGCCACGATCGGGGTGATCGGTCTCGGCACGATGGGGGCCGGCATCGCCGAGGTGTTCGCTCGCAACGGGTTCTCCGTGATCGGCGTCGAGGTCACCGACGAGGCGCTCGAGCGAGGCCGCCAGCACCTGGAGCACTCCACCGCGCGCGCGGTGAAGCGCGGCAAGCTCAGCGAGGAGGAGCAGGCCGAGCTGGTCGGCCGCGTCACCTTCACCACGCGGATGGCGGACCTCGCCGATGCCGACTTCGTGGTCGAGGCGGTTGTGGAGTCCCTGGAGATCAAGAAGTCGATCTTCCGCGAGCTCGAGGGTGTCGTGAAGCCCGACGCCATCCTCGCCACCAACACCTCGAGCCTGAGCGTCACCGACATCTCGACCGCCAACCTCCACCCCGGGCGAGTGATCGGCGTCCACTTCTTCAACCCGGCCCCGGTCCAGCTCTTCGTCGAGATCATCCGCACCGTGGTCACCGACGAGGAGGTGCTCGAGGACGTCAAGGCGCTGGTGGCGCGGCTCGGCAAGAGCCCGGTCGTGTGCGGCGACCGCGCGGGGTTCATCGCCAACACCCTGCTCTTCGGGTACCTCAACCACGCCGCGTCCATGTACGAGCAGCGGTTCGCCACCCGCGAGGACATCGACACCGCGATGCGGCTGGGCTGCCGCTACCCGATGGGTCCGCTCGCTCTGCTCGACCTGATCGGCCTCGACACGGCGTACGAGATCCTCGACACGATGTACAAGCAGGGCCGCGACCGCCTGCACGCGCCGACGCCGATCCTCAAGCAGCTGGTCACCGCCGGCTTCCTGGGGCGCAAGACCGGCCGCGGCTTCTACACCTACGAGGGGCCCGACAGCCCCGTCGTCGTCGACGACGCGCAGACGCCCGACTCCGGGCGCCGGCCGACGTTCCGGCGCGAGGTGCACTCCGTCGGCGTCGTGGGCACCGGGACCATGGCAAGCGGCATCGTCGAGGTGTTCGCGAAGGCGGGCTACCCCGTGACGTACGTCGGGCGCTCCGACGCCAAGGTCGCCGCGGTGCGTGAGACGGTCGAGCGCTCGCTGGACAAGTCGATCCAGCGAGGCAAGCTGGAGGAGTCGGCCAGGGCCGAGGCCCTCGGACGGCTCACTGGCACGACGAGGCTGGACGACCTCGCCCCGGTCGACCTCGTGGTCGAGGCCGTCGCCGAGGACCTTGCGGTGAAGACCACCCTGTTCGAGAACCTCGACGAGATCTGCAGGCCCGGCGCGATCCTGGCGACGACCACCAGCAGCCTGCCGGTGATCTCGCTGGCGACGGCGACCAAGCGTCCGCAGGACGTGATCGGGATGCACTTCTTCAACCCCGCGCCGGTGATGTCGCTGGTCGAGCTGGTCTCGACCGTGACGACCGGTGAGGACGTCCACGAGACCGCGGAGGCGCTGTGCGCCACCCTGGACAAGGTCGCGGTGTCGTGCGGTGACCGGGCCGGGTTCATCGTCAACGCGCTGCTGTTCCCCTACCTCAACGACGCCGTACGGATGCTGGAGGCCCACTACGCCACGGCCGACGACATCGACACCGCGATGAAGCTCGGCTGCGCGCTGCCGATGGGACCGTTCGAGCTGCTCGACGTCGTCGGCAACGACGTCTCGCTGGCGATCCAGCGTGAGCTGTACCTGGAGTTCCGCGAGCCTGGGTTCGCGCCGGCGCCCCTGCTGGAGCACCTGGTCACGGCCGGCTACCTCGGGCGCAAGACCAAGCGCGGCTTCCGCGACTACTCCTGAAGCGTGCGGCCCTCCCACGGCTAGGGTCTCGCCATGCCGACCAGCCGCCTCGAGGCCTTCAGCGACGGGGTGCTCGCGATCATCATCACCGTGATGGTCCTCGAGCTGCACGTGCCGGAGCACGGGAAGAACTCCCTCGGCGACCTGGTCGACACGGCCGGCGTCGGGCTGCTGACCTACCTGTTGAGCTTCGTCTACGTCGGCATCTACTGGAGCAACCATCACCACCTCTTCCAGATCGTCGACTACGTCGACGGGTCGGTGCTGTGGGCCAACCTGCACCTGCTGTTCTGGCTGTCGCTCTACCCGTTCAGCACGGCCTGGCTCGACGAGTCGAAGGTCGCGCTGACGCCGACCGTCGTGTACGGCGTGAACCTGCTCGGCGCCGCCCTGGCCTACTACGTGCTGGTGCTCCGGATGATCCGCGTGCCCGGCACCGGCGACCGGGTGCGTGAGGTCATCGGCCGTGACCTCAAGGGCAAGCTGTCGCCGGTGATCTACCTGACCGGCATCGCCCTGGCCTTCGTCGAGCCCCGGTTGGGACTCGTCCCGTTCGTGGTCGTCGCCCTGATCTGGCTGGTCCCGGACAAACGCGTCGAGCGGTACCTCACCGAGCATCATCAGGGGGTGGGGTGAGGGTGGCTGAGGCGGCTCAGTCCAGGCAGAACTCGTTGCC
>Ga0070679_100004543_pt1 | contig 12814 bp, 16 predicted proteins | sample KBSC63BmetaG_FD_65652 | JGI IMG/M metagenome (GOLD analysis project Ga0070679, IMG submission 65652) | Corn rhizosphere microbial communities from Kellogg Biological Station, Michigan, USA - KBS C6-3B metaG | ecosystem: Host-associated > Plants > Roots > Rhizosphere | place: USA: Michigan... | reverse complement strand
TTCCTCCACCTTCTCGTAAGGGCGGTTGTGATTTGGGCAGACGCCATTATTGGCCTTGACTTCGGCTTCAGAAAAGAAGGCTTCGTCGCCGGTGCAGTACCAGCCGACGTACTTTGATTTGTAGATATCTTTCTCGAGAGCTTTCCAGATGAGTTGCGCCCGTTGCTCATGCCCCTCATCGGTAGTACGGATGAAGCGGTCGTTGCTGACGTTGAGTTGCTTAGCCAGATCGCTGAACTGCTTACTCATCTTGGTAGCGAACTCCAGCGGCTCGAGCTTGTGTTCGGCGGCCTTTTCGGCGATTTTGCCGCCATGCTCATCGGTGCCGGTGCTGTAGATGACGGTGTCGCCGCGCTGACGGGCGTAACGCGCCAGGACATCGGCCATGACGAATTCCATAGCGTGACCGAGATGCGGCTCGCCGTTGACATAGGGAATAGACGTCGTGATGTAGTAATTGCTCATTGCACTCTAGTGTAACGGTTTCTCCCGCCCCTGTCATCTAAGCCCCAGCCTTCGCTGGGGTAAACTCCAGCTGGGATCCAAAAAAACGTCATCCTGAATTCATTTCAGGATCCCATGCGGGAGGCGGGCCCTTCATATTCAATCTTCGCTAACTCTCTCTTCTCTGTTCTTTTTGGGTGCCAAAAAGAACCAAAAAGCTTCCCGGCCGGAGAACGTCGCCACCTGACTTAGCTTAGTGGTCGATCTCTGTCGGTGGAGCAACATCCGGCAGAGACGACAACACGCGCTAAATCAGTGGCTCCCTCACGGCCGGCTATAGCTGGAGCTTTTCGGCTAGGCGGTCGAGGAAGCCATGTTGGCCTTTGAAGAGTTTGGTCTTGGCGGTCTGGAGGTCAAACCATTCGGCCCGATCGATCTCCGGGAATTCTTGTATTTGCTCGGACTTGGGCGGCCATTCCATGCTGAACATATTGCTTTTCACTTTGCTGGCGTCAATCTCAGCTTCCAAAGCCCAGATAAAATTTTCTTTATTGCCCGTTTTTATCGAGCCTAAGCTTATGAGCTGGCCTTCCGGTGGCCTAGTGCCGATTTCCTCCTCAAACTCACGGTAGGCTGCCGCTAAATGATCTTCTGCTCCTTCGTGTTCGCCTTTGGGTATAGACCAAGAGTCTTTGTGTGCCCAGAGCGGCCCAGCCGGATGCACTAGCAGCACCTCGACTCCATTATTTTTCAGGCGAAATAACAGTAAGCCAGCGGCCTGTTTGCCCATTGCCTATAAATTGGCCTTAGCAATAATATCGGAGTAGTTAATAGGTCCTATAACACGTGAATCCAGGGCGTCCGGACGATTATCGCCCATTACGAAAAACTCGTTTGCGGCAAGGGTAATGTCGACGTCTCCGGCCGTTACTACCTCTTGGCTCAGGAAAGTGTCGGGGTTAATGCCGTTAGGGTTTTGCTGATTATATACTGTGACAACATTGTTTTTTATTACTATCCGTTCGCCGGGCAAAGCTATTACGCGATGGACCAGTTTTGCCGAAGCAGTGTGAGATTTAACAATTCCTTTTGTGCTTTTGTACTCTACTATGTCCCCGCGTTTAACCTGCGCCGGCGAGCCATATTTGGTTAGTGTTAAAGTAGTTCCGTTATGAATCGTCGGCTCCATTGAAGGTCCATCAAAAACAACTGTGTGACTATGATAAACATTTGCAGTTATTACAATGCCGGCTACTACTCCGATTAGAAGTATAGTAATGACAAAAGGGATCAGCCAAGGTTTTTTCTTCATATTACAAACTTATACTTATTCTGCCCACCTGTAAACATACCCTGCTTTAACCGGTAGTATTGGGGCAGAACAGCCCACCGGGCTGTTTCTGTAGACACGAATGAAATGTCCTAAGTGAAACTTTGGTGGGATTGGAGGCACAAATGTCCGGTGGACATTTTGTGTAGACTCGAGGGAACCGTCCTCAGTGAAACTTTGGTGGGATTGGAGGGGCTCGAACCCCCGACCTCGTGAATGTGAATCACGCGCTCTAGCCAGCTGAGCTACAATCCCGACCATTTGTTATTATAGCGGCCGGTCGACATAGTCCTGGCAAAAGCGCTCAAAGACGGCATTGGTCCAGCCAAAGCCTGTCTGACTCGGATAGACACCTTTAAGCGGCGGCTTTTCCGGCGATACGACATTGTATTTTTCTAGGAAGACTTTATTGTCATTAAACCAATTCAAATTGGTTTTCAGCCACTTCATGGCAATCCGCCGGGCATCAGCGTGGTAGCCGTAGCGCTCCAGCGCCCGCACTACGATGTAATGCAGCGGCGCCCAGCCATTTGGATACGCCCACTGCGTCGGTATGGAGCCGAGCACGAACTGGCCGAGCGGTAGGGCGTCTGTCGTCGCCAGGCCGCCTTTATTTTCAAAGCGGCGCAAGGCTTTAACCATGGCCGCGGCCTGCTTGTCGTCGATCATGCCGGCCCACATCGGAAAGTACGACGCTAAGCTACTGACATTACCGCGCTTCTCTTTGATGAAATTGAAATCATAATACAGCCCGCGCACCCGATCCCACATCAGCTTATTCATTATGACGCGACGCTGTTCGGCAGCATCATCCCACTTAGCGGCTTCGCGGCGATCGTTAAAAATGCGGGCAGCCCGCGCAAAATCAGTTTCGTACTTAAAAAGTAGTGCGTTTAAGTCGACTGGCAGGAAATTTAATGCCTTGCGATCAAAGCGCGGCGTCATGTCCCAACCGCTTTCGGCTTCAGCCAGATCATGTAGATAGTTAATGTCGTAGTAGCGGCTAAGGCCTTCATACACCCGCCGCTCGTTGGGCTTTTTGACGCCCATCCAGACAGTGTGGTATTCCTGCTTGGCAATCTCTATAGCTTTTTTTAGCCAAGCCTTACCAGGATCGTAGGCTTGATAGACATCAAAAATGAAGGTTGTCAGGAATGGCGGTTGCGATCGTCCGGTGAGGTAGGTGCGCGATGCGTTTGGGATCATTTTGAAACGCTCGAACAGCGCCAGCAGGTCTTCAAGAATACCGCTGACGAGTTCCTGATGCTCGGCATCCAGCATGCCCTGGACCATGAAGTAACTGTCCCAGTAATAAAGCTCGTTGTAATCAAAGCCAATTTTGGCGCTGTATGATGGCACGAGGTAGGGTTTGGGCAAGCCGAGCAAGCTTTCATCGTCTTTGGGGTGAAAGCGTTCCGTCTTGGTCCAGTATTCATCGATATATTGGCGAGCGGCCTTCACGTCATCCGGCGTCAATTCCTTGTCAGGGCGAAATGATAACTTAAGCCCGTTGACGAGCTTTTTGGCTTTTTCAAATGGTGGCATATCCTCTAGCCTAGCGGCTGAGACACGAACAGGTCAAGAAAAAGAAAACAGACCTGGGAGTCCAGGTCTGTTTAGTTCTTGGCCGGCGCTTAGACGCGAGGACGCGCTTCGCGGGGGCGGGCTTCAGAAACCACAATCGGCCGACCGTCGAGCTCTTTGCCGTTCAACTGGTCGATTGCTGCCTTAGCCTCGTCGTCACTGCCCATCTCAACAAAGCCGAAGCCCTTGCTGCGATTGGTCTCGCGATCGACAATGACATTGGCTGAAACCACATTGCCAGCTTGAGCGAAAAAATCACGCAAGCTGTCATCGGTGGTAGCCCAAGCGAGCGAACCGATAAATAGTTTGGTTGCCATGTATTACTCTCCTACGTTCGAGGTAATCTGGCAATCCAGTTAGCTGCTTCCTCGTAAAACCGTAACTTAATTTGTAAACCCTAGAACCTGTAGCAGCTTTTCTAGTGACCTAACAGTATCACAGGCCACCGAAGTTGCCAACACTTTTTACTAGAGAGCCGTATCTTCGATTTCGGGATTCGGATCTTCGTTATCGTCTGGAACATCGTCAGCGGGGTTAGCCGGATCCGTTTTGGTAACGACGTTATCGTTCGGATTTGGCTCGCTGGCTTCCGCGGCGCCAGGCACACCTTCTTCGTACACCTCTTCCGGCTGTATATTGCTGTCAGTGGCGGGGTGGGTCGGGTCAAGGCTCGGCGCTGGCTGCGAAGCATCGGCTGGGGCATCGCTGCGAGGCGGCTCGGCAGGGTTAAAGGGCGTCTGATTGTCCTGCGGTAATTCTTCTTGGCGTTCCTCGTCGTTCGGTTCTGCTGGCGGCATAGTCAGCTCCTTATATTACCGTTTCAGCGTAACATCTCGCGCGTTATTTGGGCAGTGAAATTGTCCACCGAAAGCTTTATCGGCTTGACGCAGCAGTGTACAATCATAAGTATTAACAATTCGAAAAACAGAAAGGGGGTAATCCATTGAAAAGTCCTAGATCTAACGGGCAGGCAATGTGTAGTCGCGCGCAGGAGGTAGGCAGCGACTAGCCCCCAATCTCTACCGTTCGCCTGCCTAAGTAGGCCGAATACCTTAAGCCGCTCGGGTATCACCGGGCGGCTTTTCGATTTCCGGTAAATTTGTTAACCCAGAAAGGAAGTCTCGGGTCATAAATTGGTGCCGCAGAATGTCATATGTGACCATCGCGCCAAACACAAACATTCTTTCTCGAGCGGCTATCATCTGCTTATCGGCTCGAAGCGTATAGTGAGAGAGGGCCAGAGCAAAGCCGCTATCTTCATTTTTTATCAATTTGTAACGACTATCGTAGTAGCTTTCCGCAACTTCACCCTCTAGCAATTCAAAATAGTCGTCTATCGTATCAGGGTCAATTTCAGGCAAGCCTTTATCACCTGCCTGTATCACGAACAGTGTGTAGGCAATCGAACATCCATCTATGTAGCTGTTCATAAATTCTTCGGTATCATTCCAGCCTGCCCACACATTACTGCAGGCGATTGATAAGCCTTCGTGGAAGGTATTCATGTCTTCCAGCATTAAATCGGTAAGGTTTGGATCTGCATCAACTGCGCCGCTCAGCCTATCGGTAATATTAAATTCGAATGGAAAGAATAACGGAGCTAGCTTTTCAGGGCTAGAGGCAGGCATCTCAGACATGAACTTACAGTAGGACTAGCCGGCGGGCAATGCAAGCATGAGCAGCGTTTATTTCTTGTGGAGGATGTGGGCCTTTATCAAGTGTGTGATTTCCTTGCCCAGGAAAAGTGACAGCAACACTCCGGCCGTGCCGATTATGATCGCAATCAGCGCAAGTAGAGAGTCTTCAACAATAATTGCCAGGCAGAGCAAAACCACGCCCAGAGAAGGCAGCGTATCCAAACCAGAAAAGGGTGGCGCCAGCGCCGCTGCCACGGTAAAACCGATAATGATCAGGCCGAACAGCTGCTCGGCGCCGGGAGCCCGGAAGACCCACGTCCAACGTCGACCGGATTTTCGCTCAAACCAGCGCAAGCGCTTTATTAGCTCATCGCCCGCTTTACCACCAAGTAGCTTGCCGAGCTTTATCCGGCGACTGAGAAACTTTGGCAGCCAGAGCGTTTTTAGCCCTGCTACTTGCTCGGCAGCGATAATAACCGTCACCACTTCAAAGACATGCGTGATACCCCCGGTCGGCAGCGGCAGCGCGGGGATAAACATCAGCAGCAAGATAATGACTGAGAAACTTTTTTCGCCAAAGGTCGAAATCAAACTATCCAAAGTTTTGGGCTGCTGACCTTTGATCCACTTCTCGAGCTGGTCACTGAAGTCATTGTTACTGGTCATGATACTCAACGATCACTCACCGCTCTTTTAAACTCCATATCCTGTCCGAGTTTTTCTATTGAGCTCGCCTCAATTTGCCTAACTCTTTCGGAAGTAATGCCAAGTAATTCGCCGAGCTGCTTAAGTGTCATAGGATTATCATCGTCCAGTCCAAAACGGCAACGCACCACCAAACGCTCGGTTTCGTTTAACCTTGACCGTGCGATAGCATCGTGTACCGCCTGCGCTACTAAATTCTTATTTACTATTTCAATCGGTTCCTGGATGCTTTCATCCGCGACAAATTGCCCCAGCGTCTCCTCGCCATCCTTTGCTGTTTGGTCGAGGGAGACTGCTACTTTTGAGCGATTTCGCAAAGCTTCTATTTTTTCAGGAGGCATTTCCATAGCTTCGGCGATTTCTGAGACAGTTGGCTCTCTGCCGTTCTCAGCGGTAAGCCGGCGCTCTATCGCGTTTAACTTGTTTAACTCACCCGTGACGTGCACCGGTATACGAATCGTCCTTGATTTGTCGGCTAATGCTCGGGTAATGCCTTGCCTGATCCACCAGGTAGCGTACGTGCTAAATCTATAACCCTTGCGATAATCGAATTTTTCAGCCGCTCTGATAAGACCTAGGCTTCCCTCTTGCTGAAGTGATTCAAGTGAGAAACCGCGGTTGAGATAGTTTTTGGCAACAAAAGTGACCAGCTTCAAGTTCGACTCAATCATTTTAGTCTTAGCTTCGAGGTCTCCTTTTTCAATTTTCTTCGCCAGACTAATCTCCTCTTCAGGAGTAAGCAGCGGCAGTTTGCCCGCCTCGTTCATGTAATGCTTGAAGCCATCAACGGGTCCGGAATTATCTGCTTCTTCGATCTCGTTTGAAGCGGATTCTATGGCATCCCACCTGACAGCAGGTTTTAATTCATAAATTTGCGCTTCGGGCTCTGCAGCTACGGGATCGTAATTTTCACCCATCTTATACGAAGCGGGAGACTCTTCTTCACCAGTAAAGTCGGCGTAATTTATGGCCTCAGACATTGCCAAAAACTATGTACCGCTGCGAGTTATCTGTCAACCGTTCGCAAACACCTATTCGGCGGCGACCGGTTCATGATGCCCGCGTAATGGAGTTTCGCGCAGAAACAAGCTGACAATGAACGCTAACAAAGCGAATGGTATAGCATACAGGAACATGTCGTGGAAGGCGTGCACAAACGAAGTTTGCACTGAATGAGCTGCCGCTGCAGATAGTTTATGAAGGTTCCCGCCGCGCTGAATGCTCTTGGCGCTCACCTGTGATCCGGCTGGTAATGATATCGCCAAATAGTGGGTCAAGCGACTTATCAAAATGGAGCCGAAAATTGCTCCGCCAAACGATGATCCTAGGCTGCGGAAGAAAGTAGCGCTGGAGGTAGCGGTGCCCATTTCACTGCGATCGACAGCGTTTTGGATGGCCAGGGTCATAATCTGCATAAAGCTACCTAGGCCGATCCCGATGACGAGCATCCACAAGCCAATCACTACTTCGCTAGTCGTCAGAGTCAGATGACTAAAGAGCCACAGGCCTAATGACAAAATGAGAGTACCAATGATCGGAAAGATACGATATTTACCTAATTTTGAGGTCAGTCTTCCGACGGTTATTGAGGCCGTCAGCAGTCCGAGCATCAGTGGCAGCATCAGAAGACCTGACTTTGTCGGCGAATAGCCACGCACCGTTTGCTGATAAATTGGGATGTATAAAATCGCGGCGAACATAGCGATGCCCGAGAGTAATGACAAGATTATAGATACGCTAAAAATATCGTTTTTGAAAAGCCTGAGTGGAATGATTGGCTCCTTGGCCCGACGCTCCTGCATAATGAAGCCAAGCGCCAAAAGTATGCTGCCTGCCAGCAAAGCAATGATCGGCCTTGAGGACCAGGCGTAGTTGTTACCACCCCACACTGTGGCCAAGAGCAGCGAAATGGCACTAGCGGACAGCAAACCGGCACCGAGGTAATCGATTTGATGTTCGCGTCGGTGTACGGGCAAATGCAAGCGACTAGCGACCGCTGACAGCGCCGCTATACCGAGCGGCAAATTGACGAAGAAAACCCAGCGCCACGACAAAGATTCGGTCAAAAAGCCGCCTAAAAGCGGGCCAATGACACTCGAAACACCGAAAACCGCCAAGAAGTAACCGGTGTAGCGACCGCGCTGCCTCGGCGGGATGATATCACCGACGATGGCTAATACCAAAGACATCAAGCCGCCGGCACCGATCCCTTGGAGAGCCCGGGCTGCGACCAATTGATCCATGTTCTGCGCTATTCCGCAGAGTACTGAGCCCACCAGGAAAATGCCGATGGCTGTTTGAAAGATTTTTTTGCGCCCGAAAAGGTCGCTGATCTTACCATAGATAGGGGTAGTGACGGCGCTGGTCAACAGATAGGCCGTGGCCACCCAGGATAATTTGTTGAGGCCGTTTAGTTCGGTGGCGATGCGCGGTAAGGCGGTTGCCACGATAGTCTGATCCAGCGCTGCCAATAGCATTACTAGCATAAGCGCGCTCATGATGACCATGATTTCGCTATGACTGTAATGTGTGACGGGCGCACCGATAGAGTGATTCGCTTGGCTGTTAATTGCAAACTCCCTTATTTTTTATCGTCGAGCGCTTCGGCCAGATTGCGGACCATGGCTTCAACGTCTTCGGCCTTTAGTAAGACCAGTGCGGGCTTATGGGGGCTGCGCATGATCACCAGCTTGCTGCCGGCTGCCAGGCCCAGATCGTTGCGGGCTTCGACGGGTATGACCAACTGGCCCTTCTCGTTGAGAGTGGCAGTACCGAGTATTTTGGGAAAACTATCGTGAATGCTCATACTTTTATTACTTTTCATACTTTTAATATACTAGTCTCGCCACGAATTAACAAGTCTTTAATGGCTAAGCTACAGCTTTACTTCTGTAGTAGTGCCGTTTAGGTAAATAGTTATGTTCTTTTTGTTTGCCGAAGTGATGTGCGTATATTGTGCCACCCAGGCCTTCTTATAAGCGGCCGCGTCGGCGCCCTTAAGCTCAAATGTGCCCAGCGGATCTTTGAGCAATAACTCGGCTTGCCTCCTGGCAGTATAAACTCCGATGCGCATCTCGGCTGACGTGCTGTATTGGGCGTCCAACTTCTTGCCAATGGCTACCAAAGTTGCTTCGTTAGCCTGTGATGGATCTATCAAAATAGCTTTTATTCCATTGCTCGGACCGGTTTCGCCTACCAACTGATAATCTGTACTCAGCTTTTTTGATTTCGTAGCCTGTCTAGAGGGCTTAGACATTGAGCTGTTTGAGTTGTTGCTACCCAAGGCGCTGAACAGCAGCGTCAGCACAATCAATCCCAGGACAACTACCAAAAACTTATGCGTGCGGAACCAATTCATAAAGCATAACCTCGTTTATGCCTCCATAGTAGCGCACAAACACTTTAAAGGAAACGGACAGTCCGTCTTTATGGCTTCTTGGCTACGAACTCGTCGTGAGAGTTGATCAAAGTCCTTCCATTAAATTCACGAACTGGACGCATGCATTGATTGTGCCTCACGAGCTCCCAGTTGACCGCGCAATACCGCGCCGGTAACTCATTGGGTGAAAAGATCACTAAGTGAGATTTAATGGCTCTTTGACACTCATCAGCTACGTAGGCGGTGATGAAATTTAAGCCGTGTCTTTTCGCCGCGCTTTGAGCAGCTCGAATCACGCCAAGGGCGGCGTGCTTATCAGGGGTTTCTTGCAAAACTCTGGTAACAAAGACTGCGTCAAAGCTGTTTTCAGGATAGGCTGCGGCCGTGATATCCTTTACGCCAAACCGCACTCCTAATGCCAACCTGCCAAGCGATTGTGCATAGCTTCGAGCCTCAGCAATGTATTCGGGCCGGATGTCGACAGCCGATACATTATGACCGAGTTGGGCCAGATGAAGTGCGTTACGACCGTTACCGGTGCCAAGATCAAGGATGCGAGAAGCTGGACTGAGGTACATTTCGGCTAGTTCGCGTACGCCAGGATCTGGTGCTGGGATGCGAGGGGTCTCGTATATAGACATGGGTTTATCCGTTTAAAATAAAAATGCTCGACTTTTAGTCCAGCACTTTTAATGATGGAGCGGTGGCGAAATATGCCGGCGACATATTTTGTAGACGCGAGCGGAGCGTCTTTCACTTTTACGAAAATGGTGGAGCTGGTGGGTACTGCCCCCACGTCCGCCGGTTTATCTTGGTTAGTCGTCTACAGGCATAGTTCGTTTTGGAAATCTTAGGCTACGGGTATCGAAACGGACAAACATTCCGTAGCAGCGGTCCAAGTCTTAGCAGTTGGCGTGGACAATTCCAACTGAGCGTCCAGAAAATATGAAATGCCTTTCAACTATCTGGCGTCGTGTCAGGCATTGCTCACGATATTAAACGTAAGCTGGTGCTTTAACGGCAAAAGCAGCTGCCAAGGTATTAACCTTAGTGCTTACAAATGCGGTAAAGCGATCTTTGAGATTTGCATCTAAAAGGTTTGCCTATACGCTGACAAGCGACCTGCTGATCTAACCGATAAAGTCCAACGTCGAGCTTAAAATTCAGCCCCGCGTCGTCCCGTACAGGCTTATCTCGTTTTGCCAAGCAGGCAAAAGCTTCGATTTAGCCCTACGGTCCTCCTTTCAGTCGCTCAAACGGCCTCCGGCCTGGTTTGATCAACTGGATGTAGAGTTGTCTCTCTACATGAGTTACATTGTAACAAATTAACAGAGGTAGGTCAAGTTATTTGACTTATTTTAATGACGTTCCTCGAACGCTTCAAATTTTAAGTAGTAGCCTACTATTTTATTTCTAAACCAGCTGTTAAAAAAGAATAAGTACGTATAGGTAAGCGTGTTAAAAACAAAAATAATAAGAGTGTAAGCTCTAACGTTATAGTCCAGTGTTATTATGGGCAGCGAAAATATTGTCATAAAAATGTAATACGAATTTTTTAAAATTTGACGGGACTCCTGCCCTCTGTTAACAGAAATTCCTTTGTTTTTTGCAGCCCGTTCCTTTAATAGCCCTAGATTTAGCAGTATAAAAACTACCGTCTCAAGTACCTTAAGTACGTTCGTATTTTGCAAATAATGAAGCGGCATAGCTCTATAGTCCGAGGGGGTGGTCGCAGGCGCCGACTTTGCCCGGGCGACAGACGATGGCGTGGAGGCGCTGCAAACCGGTGAGGAGTTGCAATAGTTGGTCTTCACCCATCGCGGCGTACTCCGGGCCGAAGCTGCGGCGGATAATCGCCGTTGCGGCCTCGGTCATCTGCATGCCGAGTGTGGTGGGTGTAGTGATGTGCTTGCGGCGATTTTGCGGATCAGGTTTGGCCACCAGTAGTCCTTTGCGCTGCAAGAGCTTGATCTGGCGGCTGACGCTGGCTTCGGTCTGGCCGAGGCTTTCAGCGATGGTCCGCTGCTGGACGCGCGGATTCCATTCCAACACCATCAAGATTTTGAACTGACTGTAGCCAATACCAAGCTGCTCCTGCAGCATTTGATCACCCTGCTTGCCCATGACGGCAGCCAGGTGCTGAACTAGATAGCCGAGGTTATTGGTGGGTCCCATAACCTCAGTTTATGCCTACATTCTTAACACATCAAGAGTTCAGACTGTGATAAAGATCATGCCATTCATCGAGACTAAGTGTTTGCGCACGGCGTATTGGTTCAATGCCAACTGATTGGCAGGCAGCCTGCACTTTTTCCCGTTCGAGATGCAGACCACTGCTCAAGCTATTGAGCAGGGTTTTGCGCTTCTGGGCAAAGCCGGCTTTTACGAGACGGAAAAAGTCTTTGGGCTGGACATCGTCAAATAACGGTTGGTCACGCCGGACGAGAATTACAACCTGCGAGTCGACTTTTGGCGGCGGCGTAAATAAGTGAGCTGGCACCTCTATGCCCAGGCTGACTTGCCAATAAAATTGCGCGGTTACGCTGAGGAGGGACATCTGCCCTGGCGCTGCCGCTAGCCGTTCCGCGACTTCTTTTTGAATCAAGAGCACGGCTTTAGTCGGTCGGTTGGGCGTCTCGCTTATCACTCGTATCAGATTGCTGGTTAGGTAGTACGGAATGTTGGCGACCACTTTGTAGTCCGGCGGCAAGCTGGTGAAATCGAAAGATAAAATGTCTTGCTGCACGACTTCGAGATTGCTTTCCGACACGCGAGCGGGCAGGTCAGCGGCCAGTTGAGCATCGAATTCTATGGCAACCACCCGGTCTGCTTCGTGGACCAGCAGTTCGGTCAGCGTGCCAAGCCCAGGACCGATTTCCAGCACTGTGTCGCGTGACTTGAGTCCAGCCGCGTCAACGATCGCGCGCAAGGACTCATAATCATGTAGCCAGTGCTGCCCCAGCGATTTGTTTGGAGTTGGATTTTCCATCACCAATTATGATACGCCAGCCAGTGACTATAAGCGGCGGCCCAGCTGCCGTAACGAGTGTGGGCGTAACCTGAACACCAGCGCAATTGCGTGACCGGGTTATACGCCCAATCAGCGCCAGCGGTAGCCATCTTGGAACCTGGGGTGGATTGGCAAAGACCATAGCCACCATATGGCGGTACGTAGCCGCTATATGGCGGACAGCCGCCATATTGACCTTGGGCTTTGGTCGGACACCAGCCTGATTCGTGGCTCACAATGTAGTCAACGTAGCTGTAGTCGCCGGGGGCAATGCCGGCCAGCGCCATATCCCCCTTGATACCACTGAGGCTGGTACCGGTCACTACGATTTGGGTCACCGGCTGGCGAGTAACGACTTTTTGCAATACCATCCGGCCGGTTTCAACGTTATTGTTAAGCGATACTTGGTAGGTGACAACTTGCTGGCCAGGTGAACCCTGCTGACGAACCGCGCTGGTGCCGTAGGCCAGTGAGCCATCCGGGATAGTCTGTACGGGCATGGAGATATCTTCAGTCACCGTCACCACCTTTGTTCCGGTTCTCAGGAACGCGACATGGGTGTCGGCTGTCAGCGGCGTATCGGTGGCCGGACTGACTTTGTCGCTCTTGTCGAGCCTTATGTGCTTCTCCTTCATCAAACCGCCGACGGTGGTCGCGTGGGTGCGCAGGACGACAGGTGTACCGTAAAGATCGACATTGATCGGTGTCGCTCGGTCGATGACAAC
>Ga0070679_100004540_pt1 | contig 12817 bp, 3 predicted proteins | sample KBSC63BmetaG_FD_65652 | JGI IMG/M metagenome (GOLD analysis project Ga0070679, IMG submission 65652) | Corn rhizosphere microbial communities from Kellogg Biological Station, Michigan, USA - KBS C6-3B metaG | ecosystem: Host-associated > Plants > Roots > Rhizosphere | place: USA: Michigan... | reverse complement strand
TCGATCCCCACTCGCACCTTCACGCCTTGCTCTTTTAAGTTCCGGTAAAACCTCTCCGCTTCTCCTGTGCTGTGCAACAGCGGCCGTTCACCACACTCTCCGCTCTCGGTGTCTACCCACGCGATCTGCTGAAAACTCGGGTGATAATCACATCCTACGATCAACATATTCGGCTCCTTTCTCCCGAGCCCTGATCGTCAGCGATTGACAACAGTGTATGCCGGATCGGAGCGGACTTATAATGGCGCCACGCGTCCGGCTCCTTCCTCCTTGAGCCTTTGGTCGTCAGCAAACTACCAACTCCGCTCAGGCCGCAGAAGGAGCCGACGCTTTCATGAAATCAACCGCTAGTAACCAGTTTCAAACTGCCGAATATCCGACGATACGTTCGGTTCAATAGTCTCCACTTGGCCAATCGACTTCACAAGGCAGAGTGAGCTGATGGCTCAAATAGCAATGCGTACCTCACCCATGAGCACTCCTATATACAGGGGGTCGGGTGCGGCCTTCTACAAAGATTCGAGAGTAGACTGTTATCCCGAGTGACCGCATATCGGGTACTTTGCCCGATTTTCGCTCCGCCTATTTTTCGGGCGTAACGAACGCCGAAAAATCGGGTTTCGCAAGAGCGTTGCAGGCCATCACTCTGAATGAAGAATGGAAATTACGTTGGTCCGCGCGGCGGCTCTTGCGGGCATCGAGCATCCCGCAAGCGCAATCATCATCATGAGAGCCCAAGCAAGCGAGAACGAGATGGGGTCATGCACTTTCACGCCAACTAACATGCTCGCCAGAAGGCGATCCGCAAACCACGCCCCCGCAATCCCTATGACGCTACCGGCCAAGATCAATCGCATCGCCTGCGCGACAATCAGAAGCAGTAGTTCAGGACGCGAGGAACCGAGTGCTAGCCGAATCGCCATCTCCTGCCTGCGCTGGCTGACCCAGTAGGAAAATGCGCCGTACACACCCACTCCAGCCAGGATCATCGCCAGTGCGGCAAAGGCGGCAATCAACAACATTGTGAGCCGCCGCTGGGCGAGCGAATGCGAGAGTCGGTTCTCCATAGTTGCGACATCAAATACAGGTTGTGTGGGGTCGGCGTCGATGACGGCCTTGCGCATGGTCGCGGTCAGCGAGGAGGGTTCCACGCTCGAGCGCAGCAGGATGTTCAACTCACCAAATGGCACCTGATCAAACGGCAGATAGATCACTGGCTGGATATTCGCTTCGAGGCTGTCGTAGTGGACATTCTGAACGATGCCGACGGCGATTATAGGGGTGAGTATGTCGTGCCCATGGAGACTGATTCGGAAGTGCTTGTTGAGCGCGTCACCGTCGAAATACCTGCGCGCGAACGCCTGATTGACAATGGCGACAGGAATGGCGGTAGCGCTATCTGCACTGGTAAACGCGCGGCCCTGGAGCAGACTGGTTCCAGTGGCTGCGAAATATTCAGGGCTGACGCTGATGGTACGGGCGTCTGGGCGCTGTCCCACCGGTAACTGAGGTCCGTCACCGAAAGCAATAGTCCTTCCTTGATAGATATGTTCAAGCGGCAGCTTCGTGCCGACGGCCGCAGCATGCACGCCAGGGATCGCTTTGAGTCGCGGCAGCAGTTGTTGCACAAACGCTTTTGTCTTTTCCGGATCCTCGGAAGGAGGGCGCTGCACTTTCGCAGTCAGACACTGCCGCGGATCAAATCCTGTGCCATTCTGAAGCACATGCCCAAAGCTGCGCATAAGCAGACCCGCACCGGTAAGCAACAACACTGCCAGGCCAATCTCGACGGCGAGCAGTGCGCTGCGCAGCCGGCGGTGCTTGCGGTCTGAGGAGGCGCGGCCTCCTGCGCGCTGTAGCGAGGTGCGCAAATCGGCGCGCGAAGAGCCAATTGCTGGGGCGATGCCGAAGAGAATTGTGGTGAGGAGCGCGAGGCCGGCGGTGAATGCGAGTACCCATCCGTTGACTTCGACTGCGGCACTGAGCTTGCCGAACGGCGCCTGGAGCAGGCCCGCAACTGGTGAATTAGAGATCCATTCGGCAGCCGCGCTCCTGCGGATTAGTGATGCCATTACGGCAGCGATAGCGAGGGCGAATACAGAGGCAATGGATGATAGCGTGAGGTTTTCAACGAGAGACTGGCGGATGAGGCGCAGACGGCCGGCTCCAAGCGCGCCACGAAGCGCCATTTCGGGTTCGCGGGTGACGGTACGGGCAAGCTGCAGGCTGGCAACATTTGCGCAGGCAATGAGCAGTACAGCCGCCACGCAGGCCAGCAGGATTAGAAGCGGCTCACGATCGTCTCCGGTGAGATAACGCTGCAGCGGCTGAGCAATAATTTTGCGCCCCTGAGCCCATCTGAGGTAAGGCGGGGCATAGCCTTTTACCCGGTCTTGTTCGAAGAGATTGAGCTCCGCTTGTGCCTGAGGAAGGGTTACACCGTCACGGAGTCGTGCGATCGTCAGCACCATCACGACGGGGATATTAGTGGAATTGAGACGAGTATCGGTGTCCAAATCATCAGGAACATAGAGGTCTGGTTCGGCCGCCGGATCGGGAAAGACGAAGGGTACAGGCAGAACCCCGACCACGGTCTGAGCTTTTCCTGCGAGCGCGATAGTACGGCCGATGATGGCGGGATCACTGTTGAACCTACTCTCCCAGAGGCGATGACTCAGGATCACCACAGCAGCGCCGCCCTTGCGATCCTCACTGCTCAGGAAGTTTCTGCCGAGCATTGGAGTCACACGAAGCGTGGGGAAAAAGTTCGCAGTTACTCCAACTGTCGTCACGCGAATCGGAGCGCCGACACCGATCAGATTCTCATCTCCATAATCGAGAAATCCGGCCACCGACTCAAACGATCGCAGCGCGGACTGCGCGGCAAAGAAATCCTGGTTTGCCAATGCGGCCATGTCGCCATTTTTGTTGAGCTGGTAGATGAACATCAACCGGTCTGAGCCCGAATAAGGGAGCGGGCGCAGCAATAGCGCATACACGGCCGAGAAGATTGCAGTCGTCGCGCCAATCCCGAGCGCCAGGGTAATCAGTGCGGTCGAGGTAAACGCCGGATTTCGCCGCATCTGACGAAGGCCATAGCGAACATCCTGAACAAGCGACTTGAGGACAATACTCGCACGCTCATTGAACACGGACGCTTCACCTCCCCAAACTCTTCTCTTTAGAAGATAGAGGGAGAAATGTATACGCACAAATCGTCAAGCTAATTGGTTTGCAGGTTCGCCTTAAGGGCTGATGGGTGTGTGGTCGCCGAGTCGGCCATTGAGCCAGAAAATCGAATTCCGGCCGAAAAACCGCATTCGGGAACTTTGCAGGAATTTCGCTTACCGAATGCCGACTACGCGACCGTAGGGATAGTTCTTTCTAGAGATTTCGTTTGTCCGATAGCCCTTAGGCTGGTGCCCGCTCGGTTGCTAAGCAATCCTTTCTTATTGGCATGATCCTCCGGCGCAGTCTAGAATGCCGATGCGAAGCCCGTGGAATGGGAGGGAGACTTGCGGAAATTGGCCCTTTTCTTTTTCCTACTGCAGATTGCATCTGCCGCGCATGCCGCAACAAGAGTCACGGTAAGCCAACTGGAGCAGATGCTGAGCAACGCGCGTGTCACGCCTGATCTCAGTCTGGCGCTCGAGTTATCCGATCTGGAGTTGACCGAGCGGCTGACATCTGCCAGGGCCGATCCCTTGTCCGCGGAACTACCTGGTCCATACTCTCGCCGTTCTCTTCTGGTGTTGGCAGACATGTCTGCATTTCTCGATCCTCCCGCAGACGAGACTGCCGCGAATCCACCACCGGACCTCGATGCGCAAAGAAAGATGATTGCCTTGACCAGTGAGTATCTAAACAAAACGCTTCATCGAATGCCGGATTTTTTTGCAACCCGAGAGACGACGAGCTTTCAAAGCAAGGTCCTGCTCGGCGTCCCCTCGCAAGCGCTTCTACCTGCCGGCAAGGAGGCTTGGACCGCTTTCTATAGCGATGGTGGAGAAAAAATCAGGAGTGGGAGGCGCCATTCCAAAAAGTCGGGGATGACCACAAACGGAGAATTTGGAAACATCCTCGAAACGGTGATGGACGATGCAGCAATCGGAGATCTTGTCTGGAACCGCTGGGAGAAAGGTTCGGAAGAGCTATTAGCTGTTTATCGTTTCGCTATCACGAAGCGACGGAATTCGCATTATAGTGTGAACGGACTTCCCACGGCCGTTAAAGCATTATTAGAACCGGGTGAACCGCTGACGATCGCCGAGTCCGCAGTCGAATACGGCCCCGTGGATCTCGGGGGCAAAGTATACATTTGCCCCTTGAAAGGAGTCGCTTTTTCAGAGGGAACACGGTTGAGGTGGCTGAACGATGTTGTCTTCAAGGACTATCATCTCTTCCGCGCGAACATGCGCATTTTGCCAACCATCAGTGATCATCCTTAAAAGCGAGAACTACATTCACAGGCTTTCATTGTGACGAGAATGTCTTTACACTTGAATTCCATCTATTACGATCGCGGTGCCTTTTTTTAGGGATATTCGAGTTCCGTGCGAGTAACCGGCTAACCGCAAGTAACCCGAATTTTGTCCAACTTCCCGAAAGCCGACTATACGACCGAAACGCCTTCTCGTTATCTAGACGCGCACTGAATGACAGGTGGATTGCCATCCCGCAGCAAACGTACGAGGTAAATTACCTCAGATAAATCTGGCGAACGCGAAGATTGCGATCTACTGCACGATGAGTGTCACCACTCCGGAACTCGTTACCGTATTGGTTTGAGTTGTCGGTCCTCCCCCCGCACTGCTACCTCCGCCTCCTCCGCAGCCAGACGCAATGGAGATAGCCAAGGTGATCAACACCAATGCCAACCAATTCCCACTTCTCGGACGCTGCTTACGTGCACCTGAAAATCTGAGAAGGAAAAGCGGCAGCAATAATGCACCTGCGGCTCCTGGGAGCGTCTCGGTGAATACCACGATCATCTGGTAGGTGCCAGGCGGCGTAGTTGACGAGGTTGCAATAGTCAACGTTCCGCTGGAAGACGAATAACTGCACGTTGCGCCAATCGGAAGGTTCAAACAGGAAGCACTAACGTTTGTTGCGGAGGAAGGGAGCAAGACGGAATATGTGGCAGACGATCCATGTGTCACCGTAGCAGTGCCTGGCGAAAACGTCGGCCCAGTGCCGGTGCCGCTCGAGTCCACTTGAAACTGAAGCGTATTGGAGGTTCCTCCACCGGGAGCTGGCGTCTTCACTGTTATCGCAGAAGTGCCGGGCGAAGCTATATAACTGGCTGGAATCTGTGCAGTGAGCTGCCCGGCACTGACGTAAGTTGTCGTCAGAGCTGTCGAGCCCCAGTAAATCGTGGAAGCTGAAATGAAGCCCGCCCCATTAACCGACAGCGCGAATGCTGTTCCACCTGAACTGATGTAGGCCGGTGACAGGCTGCTTAATACCGGCACTTGATTCGTTGGAATATTGATCGCGTAGGTCGCGCTCGCTATATCACTGTTCGTATAACCTAACGCCACTGCAAGCGCCCGGATCGTTTCACTCGTAGACACGGTAATTGGGCCCGCGTACTGGATGGACGAAGTTGTTGGCGTCGAACCATCGTTCGTGTAGAAGATTGATGCTCCCGGAGTTGAATCCGAGATGGTCACCGTCTGAGCCGCACTGTATGTTCCCGCACTCGGGCTTATTACTGGAGTGGAAGTTGCTTGTGCAACGAGTATTACCTTGCGTACCCGATTTGAGGCAACGACATAGAGGTTTCCGGTCGGATCAAATGCGATTTGATTTGGAAAGGAAATCTGGGCGGCGGTTGCCGCGCCGCCGTCACCGCTGAATCCGGGAAATCCAATTCCAGCTACCCGGGAAATGATCCCGGTTGTCGAGTCAATCTTTCGAATCTCTCCCGCGGAGTTCGAGATATACAAATTGCCGTTCTTATCGAAGGCCAGGGCTCGCGGATTCACCGCAGCAGCATTGGCTGGTCCGTCGTTACCGGTATCGCCAGGCTGATCTTTAACTCCCGCGATGGTGCTGATTTGCCCTGTTGCCGCCGTGACCTTACGAATCCTTCCTGACGCTGTCCCGAAACAGATGTTTTGTGCTCCATCAACCGCAATAGAAGTTGGCGGTTGTGTCCCGGCGCCTGTCGCGAGTCCTCCGTCACCGCTGGCAACGCATGTCCCATTGCCGACGACCGTGTTGATGGTGCCTGTGGTCGCGGAGACTTCACGTATTCTGCAATTGGAACTGTCGGCGATATAGAGGTTATTCGCCGCATCAAATGCAACCGCGGAGGGCCCGTACAAAGTTGCAGAAGTGGCAGGTCCACCATCACCTGTGCTTCTCCCGGTGGGTGGATAATGTCCGGCAACGGTTGAAATCACACCCGTATCTGCAGTGATTTTCCGAATCACTGCGTTGAGTGTATCCGCCACATAGAGATTCCCGAGACTGTCAAATGCAAGACCACCAGGATGCGATAGAGTGGCATTGATTGCCAGACCGCCGTCTCCCGTATAGCTGCAAGTGCCGGTTCCCGCATAGATCGATGCAATACCCGTGGACGCCGAAATCATCCAGATCTGACATCCATTGGTATCTGCAACATACATGTTGCCGAACTTATCGACGTTCAGACCCGTTGCTTGCTGGAACGACAGATCCAATCCAGCCAATCCAGTCGTACTACGCCCAATAATGCCGTTGCCGGCGGCGGTGGTGATAAGGGGCGTGAAGGCGTTGAGCTTGTAGGTAGCCGTAGACTGCGTGCTCGAGAGGTACCCTGGGGCGATTGCGATTGCATTGACCGTCACTGCGCCACTCAGGGGAATAGGCAGGCTGTAGCCTGACGCGTTTACATTTCCTTGGATCGGGGTGCCGTCCACTGTCACATAGATAGAGGCTCCTGGCGTTGTATCTGTAATTGTCAGGTTCTGGGGAGTTGTGTACGAGCCGGCCTGCAAACTGAACGAAGGTATAGCGGCCTGTGCAGATGGTGGCGCGGCCGCCTGGGTTACTTCACGAATTCGGTTAATGCTGTCTGCGATAAAAAGGTCTCCGGAACTATCCGCTGCAATCGAAGTCGGGTAGCACAGAGAAGCACTTGTTGCCGCTCCGCCGTCACCAAGGGGGCCACACGCAAGCGCATTTCCGGCAATCGTCGTGATCGTCGCATTGGATGCTGCAATCCTGCGAATCACGCTGTTGTTCTCGTCGGCGATGTAAAGATTGCCCGCGCTATCGAAGGCAACCGAAATTGGACCGTTGAGTTTCGCACTGGTTGCAGGACCGCCGTCCCCGGAGTATCCACCGGTAGGAAATACATTCTGTGTAGGCGGTGTACCGGCGACTGTAGAGACGATACTGGACGGAGCGATTACTCCATTCGTTGCTGTGATCTTGCGAATGAGCTGATTGCCGAAATCTGAAATGTACAGATTGCCAGAGGTATCAAATGCCAAGCCCCATGGAGAACGGAATAGGGCACTGGATGCGGGTCCCCCATCGCCACCGTAGCCGTAGCTGCTGCCTGCAATTGTGCTGATAATGCCGGTATCGGCGTTTACCTGTCGAATCGATCCGGCGGTTGATTCGGAGATATCGAGGTTATGGGCTGAATCGACTGCGAGTCCGGTGGCGTAGCAAATTCCTGCCGCTGTAGCTAATCCGCCGTCTCCACTGATTGTGCAAGAGCCGTTCCCGGCGAATGCAGTAATGATTCCAGTGGTTAAATCGAGCCTACGAATGGTGTAGTTTCCAAGATCAGAAATGTACAGAATCGAACCATCAAGAGCGAGAGCTCCAGGATTTCCGAGTGTGGCACTTGTGCCGGGTCCACCATCGCCGCTCGAACCGAAATATCCGTTTCCGGCAACCACAGTGATGATTCCAGTTCCGGCTGCGACCTTGCGAACCGTGTGATTCAACTCGTCGCTGAAATAGAGATTTCCTGAACCATCCCTAACAATTGCCAGAGGGCCGTCAATTTGGGCAAAGGTTGCGGGACCTCCATCGCCCATATATCCCGGGACTCCGGTTCCAGCAATCGAATAAATGAGCGGCACGGACGCCGAGCCAATCACGAACTGAGCCGATACTGGCTGACTAAGGGAATTCCCGAACGAGAGCGCGACTGCGACGAGAGTCTCTGAAGAGCTGACGGTGATTGGACCGCTGTAAAGAGAGGAACTCGAACTGGGATACGCGCCATTGGCGGTATAGAAGATCTTCGCCGACGGATCCGCGTCAGTGATCGTTACAGTTTGCGCATTTGCGTAATATCCGCCAGCTGGAGATATCGTCGGTGCTGCGGATTGCGGATAGTCCAATTGATATGTGACCGTAGCGGTATTCGAAGTTTGATAATCCGTCTCGGAAGCATAGGCCCGGATAGTGACCGGGCCGCCTTGTGCTAACGTGATTGGCCCCGTGTATGGAATAAAGCCATTCGTGTTGAGCGCCCCAAAGGCAGAGTAATAAATAGTGGCGCCCGGTACGGATTCAGTTATGGTGACGGTCTGTGCTGTTGTGTAAGTGCCGGATGCAGGAGAGATCGAGACCGGGGCAACTCCTGCGATAAGCGTAGCCGCGGGCGAAGTACTCACGGGATAGTTTCCGTTACCGCCATAAACCGCTTCTACATTGTGTGTCCCCGCGCCCACTGGCGCGACGGGGCCGATCGTAGCCGTGGCAGTTTCGGTCGGTTCAGTGAGCAGAACCGTTGCTGTGGCGGTGTTTTTAGTCAGCATTGCCAAGTCCGGCACGCCATCTTCATTGAAGTCGTTCGCAACAATGGCGAATGGGCCCAGCCAAACCGGACTCACCGCAGGAATGGTGGACGTGACCGCAAATGTGCCGTCACCAGCGCCCTGAAGTAGAACAATCCTGTCGTTGTAATTATCGAGCCCTGCAAGATCCATCTTGCCGTCATGGTTGAAATCTCCTGCTTGCAGGTTGTAGAGCTCGCTGGGAACGGTAATTGGACTGGCTGATGTTTCCTTGAATGTCCCATCGCCATTTCCAATCACGATTTCAACGCCATTCAAATCAGAGAAAGCCAGGTCTAGGATGCCATCTCCATTGAAATCTCCGACCACAACGGACGTCGGGAAGTAATCCAGGATGAAGGAGGTTAACGTGGGTGTAAACGTGCCGTCCCCTTTACCAAGAAGGACGGTTTGCGGTTGGCCATACTCGAAGTAATTGGTGGCAATGAGATCTGGAATTCCGTCGCCGTTGAAGTCTCCTGCTGCAACCAGGCCGAAGTCTTTGGTCGGCAGAATATTTGTTCCCGCGTTGAAAGTTCCATCCCCTTTTCCCAGGAGGATGGAGATTCCCCCGGGTGCGATGTAATCTCCGACGACTGCGACGTCCAACTTGCCGTCTCCATTAAAATCCGCAGCCGTAAGAGATCCGTTTACACCATCTCCGCCGATGAGCGGCTGTGCGAAAGCTACGTTCGTTTTAGGTGCAGCGAAGGTTCCATCGCCATTGCTCAATAGAGTTGTAACGTAATTTATATCCGCGGAAAAATCCCAAGTCAGGACGGCCAAATCGATCTTGCCGTCGCTATTGAAATCGCCGGTAATCATGTATGGATCAATCTGGCTTGTCTGCCCGATAGCGATTGTCGCGCCCGTAGTAAATGTCCCATCTCCCTTGCCCAGAAGGACCGTTACCGAATAAGGACCTCCGTATGTGCTTGTCGCCCAAAGGAAAGCTAAATCTGGTACCCCGTCCTGGTTGAAATCTCCGGATACCTCGGCGTATGGATTCCCTGCAATCGCGGGCGGCTGAGAAAGAATCCAGCCGACTCCAGGAACACTCGATCCCAAAGTTGCCGCACCCAAGGTTGTGTTGCCGAAACTTGTGTCAACAAACGAGGCGCTTCCGCTGGGCGCTGCCAATCCACCAAAACCTGTCACGGTCGCGGATAAAGAGTATTGGCCTGGCGAACCGCCGTAGTTGAGTGTAGTCGTGTCGGAGTACACAATGGGCGGCGCAGGTCCGACAGTCAGCGATACGGCTGCTGACGAACTGCCCATGCCGTATCCATTCTCCAGGAACACTGCCTTATAGCTGTGCGATCCGGTGCCAGGAATCATCCTCAATGCCGCAGTCCCGTTGCTTGAGAGGGATACCGTTCCAAACAAGTGAATATCCGAACACGACAGAGCCGAGGCATCGCAGAATGCTACCTGGCCGGTCGTTATGGGACTCGCGCCCGCAGCCACCGTCGCACTCAACGTCACCAGAGTTCCCGGCTTGACGGATGAAACAGGTGCGCCAGCTGCGGTAATCGCAAGAGCGATTGTTGTTGCTGGCGGCGTTCCCCAAAGCGGAGTTGTTGCCGACGTGCTTGAGATGAAGTTACCGTCACCAGAGTAGGCTGCCGCGGCTAGATGCTGACCCACTCCCGCAATAACAACGTTCGCAGTCGCACTCGCCGTCTCAGTCGGTTCGGTAAGATACGCAACCATATTCCCGTTGCCTGGACCGCTGCCGGAGATTGCCAGATCCGTTCTCCCGTCGCTATTGAAGTCACCGCCGACCATGAAGCCGGTATAGACACCGAACATGGGCAAACCGGGAACTTGAGTGAACGTTCCGTCGCCTTTCCCGAGAAATTCCAGCGGTCCGCCAACTGAATAGTCGGAGTTCAGCATGCCGGCATCCACGATCCCGTCAAGGTTGAAATCGCCCGCGACGACGGCAACAGAATTCGAAACTGTGACGGGAAATTTAGGTGCTGCGGTAAAGGTTCCGTCGCCGTTGCCAATTAAAACGACAATAAGCCCACCGTTCTGGCAAGCAACAATCAGATCGAGCTTGCCGTCCTGGTTGAAGTCTGCGGCTGCAAGGGCATTCGCATACGAGGTCACTTGCGGGCTTGCCGCGGCTGTGAACGTCCCGTCTCCGTTACCGAGCAGAATGGAAAGAGAGTTGGTCACCTGCGTCGTTATGGCAAGATCAACCTTGCCGTCACCATTGAAATCCGCAGAGACAAGTGCGTGGGTTCCGTTGCCTGCTAACGGAGTCTGCGGGCCCTGAGCAAACGTTCCATCACCATTCCCCAGAAGAATCGTCAGCGTGCCGTTTCCGGCGGCGTTCTGGATCGTAATTGCCAGATCAAGGTCTCCATCGCCGTTGAAATCACTGATATTGATGCCCGAAGCCTGGTTGCCCACGCTCGGTTGCGTGACTAACGTCGTGAAGGTCCCGTCACCCTTACCTAGGAGAATGGTAGCGGTACTGGTGAATTGTGATATTGCCACCAAATCGGGAACGTCGTCATTGTTAAAGTCGCCGACAGCGATGGCACCTGCACCCGAGCTTTGGAGCGCAATCGTACCGGCCTGGGAGAAAGTGCCATCACCATTTCCAAGAAGAACATTGATCTGACCATTGAACTCTACGACATCCGGAATACCGTCCCCATTCAAGTCTGCCGTTACTCCGGATATCGCGTTACTTTGCCAAGGTGATGATTTGGTCAGCGAACCCACTCCGGCAGTTGCAATGCCAAGCGATCCCGTTCCCAGCACCGCGTTGGCGTGGTTGCTGTCGAGAAATGACACGGTTCCCGTAGGTGCAACGGTGTTCCCGATCTCCGTGACTGTTCCCATGAGTGCATACGATCCCCAACTGCCCGTCTCGGCAATGGTAGAAGTGGTCGCAAGCTGCGGCAATGTGCCTGTCACAGTAAGCGTTGCCGAGTCCGACGAACTTCCCATATAGGACTTCGTTCCGACAAAGACGGCCTTGTAGCTGTGCAATCCGAGAGCGGGGCGAAGTTCTATGGTCGCCGTTCCGCTGCCCGTCAATTGCGCCATTCCAAGCAAATGGATGTCGCTACAATACCCGGCAGTGGCGTCGCAGAAATTCACCGTGCCAGTTGCTACTGGATTCGCGCCGGAATTAACTGTCGCCGTCAGCACAACAACCGCTCCCGACGAAACGCCTGAGACGACGTTTCCGCCAGAAGTCACCGAAATGGTAGTGGTGCTGGCAGCAGCAGCTTGCCCCGAGACTACGGATGCACATGCAATGAACGCATACAAGAGGAAAAACAAAGTCACTGCAAACCATGAGGGCCTGAGACGCTTGTCTCGTATGGAAAGATGCATGGGCTTGGATGAGAAACGGGAGATACTACGGAGTTGAGAAGGCATACTGAATTGCACCATTTACCTCAAGATGGGAAAGCTCATCGTCCGTAATACGAGCTACATCCTCATCTAAGAGAGTTCAACACAGAGTTATGTTCGAACCACTGATTTCCAGAACGGAGAAAGGTAAGTATACGTTAGCGAGGATAAAACGGATATGACCAATCAGGAGTACCTCGTGCTCGGATGGCAGTAGCCTTCGAGTTCAGCAATATAGCGTTAAGTAACCTGAATGCAATAGCTCGCATATCTCGCGGGCTAGAGTTTTAGTTTGGAGCTTAACGTCCGGTCAGAGGAAACACGTGGGTACTAGGAAATCTTGAAATTAGATCCGTAGCTATCCCGGAATCTCGATTCTGGCGAGTGACAAAGACCTATCTGAGAACCGGTTCAGGAAGCCGAATTCGTAGGGCAACTCGAAGTCCGAAGATTGAGATCTGCTGGCCCAGTGCCTCGGACGCTCTTCGGCAATGTTTCGAGGAAAGATTTACGTGGTTGCCAATGAGGCGGACGAGAGGCCGGCATTACTGCCCATTTCCGAGTGGAGACATTTGGCGTAGGTTGACGGATTCTTGGCCTATAACCGGATATCTATGAAAGCGTCGGCGGAGTCAAGAGAAAAAGAC
>Ga0070679_100004538_pt1 | contig 12823 bp, 4 predicted proteins | sample KBSC63BmetaG_FD_65652 | JGI IMG/M metagenome (GOLD analysis project Ga0070679, IMG submission 65652) | Corn rhizosphere microbial communities from Kellogg Biological Station, Michigan, USA - KBS C6-3B metaG | ecosystem: Host-associated > Plants > Roots > Rhizosphere | place: USA: Michigan... | reverse complement strand
GTGGTCGGTGATGTCCGCCTATAACAAGGTGAACGGAACGTACTGTGCGGAGAATGAATACCTGCTCAAGGATGTTCTGAAAAACGAGTGGGGCTTTAAGGGATTCGTGGTCTCTGATTGGGGCAGCACTTACAGCACCGCCGCGACGGTGAATGCCGGGATGGACCTCGAGATGCCCGGCGGGGACGTCGCGAGAAAGTGGTTGCAGACGGATAGAACGATAAAGGCCGGGAATGGCGGAGACTGGTTGTCGCCGGAGAAGGTGTCGGCCGAAATTACTGCGGGACACATACCACCCGCGAACGTCGACGGCAATGTGAGCCGTATCCTGCGCGTCATTTTCCTGAGCGGATTGTTTGATCATCCGAGCACCGCATCCGGAACGATCGATACTCCCGAACAGCGTGCGGTAGCCCGTCGTGCCGCGGCGGAGAGCATCGTGCTGCTCAAGAACGCCGGAGATCAGCTGCCACTCGACCTATCGAAGCTGAAATCGCTCGCGGTCATCGGTCCGAATGCGGCTGTGGCGAGAACCGGCGGTGGAGGCAGCTCGTTGGTGCATCCACTTAGCGCAGAGACTCCTCTGGATGGCATTAAGGAGCGTGCTGGCGCCAAGGTTCAGATCACCTATGCGCTCGGAGTGGGAATTCCCGGCGAAGATCCGAAGAACGATACGCCCGAGGCTCGCGAGCAATTGCGGAAAGAAGCAGTGGCCATTGCCGCCAAGGCTGATGCTGCAATTGTAGTGGTGGGTGATTCGCCCGCCATCGAATCCGAGTCTTTCGATCGCAAGACTCTCGACTTACCTGAAGGTCAGGACGAACTGATCCAGGAAGTCGCGAAGGTGAATCGCAATACGGTAGTCGTCTTCAATGCGGGAGGTCCGGTAAATGTCAGACGTTGGGTGGATAGCGTGCCGGCGCTGATGGACGCCTGGTTCGCCGGCGAAGAGGGTGGGCACGCCATCGCAGATGTTCTGTTCGGAGATGTGAATCCCTCCGGCAGGCTTCCGTTCTCCTTTATTAATGAATGGAAGCAGTCGCCAGCCTATGGCAATTATCCAGGCGAGAACCTGCATGTAAAGTATGCAGAAGGTATTTACGTTGGGTACCGATACTTTGACAAACACGGCATCGCGCCCCAATATCCCTTTGGCTACGGACTTTCCTATAGTCATTTTGGCTATAGCGACCTGAAAATCTCGCCAGTCAGAAGTTCTGGCAACTCGCAATTTACAGTGACTCTGAAGCTGACGAATGACGGGAAGCGCGCAGGCGCGGAAGTCGTGCAACTCTATGTGCACGATGGGCACTCTGCCGTCGATCGTCCCGTCAAAGAGCTAAAGGCGTTTCGACGCGTCAGCCTGTCTCCTGCACAGTCTACGGTTGTGAGTTTCACCCTGGATAAGAGCGCGTTAGCCTACTACAGCACACAGAAGAAAGATTGGGTGGCAGAACCGGGGAAGTTCGAAGTGCTCGCGGGCGCATCTTCGAGGGACATTCGCCTGCAAAAATCTTTTGAGCTACTCCCGTAAAGGGATGAGAGCACAGTTTAACTTCAAAGTCTCTCGTTCTGCGATGCTATCTGTGCTGGCGCCTGTCGCAGAAACATAGCTTTACGACCAGTTAAGCTTTCACCGTAGATCGAAAATGACACCAGTCGACGACATGAAGGGGCTTAACCGTTTTGCTTCGCTATAACCTTACGCTGATCCGTGATGACGAGTAGTAAGGCGCATTCATTACTCCACCTCCAGAATACTCGCGCTCACACTGCGCATTGCACCTGAGAACATCAAAAATTGTGAGCACACCACGTTTGTCTCTCTCGCACTCTGGTACGAGTGGATGTTAGCAAACCGCAACCTTCATCGCCCGCATTGAATCAAAGACTTCCGAGAGGAGGGGAAAGCAGATCAGCACAGCCGTGATTCGAATTCGGCTGCAGCGATTGCTTATCCCCAATCACTGCATTTCCCGGCCTGGCAGTAGAAGTTGTCACGCAACTAAACAGAAATAAAGACAACAAAATATCGTCACACGATAGATACAGCGGGAGACCCGATGAAGCGTTACATCGTTTCGCTGATTCTCTGCGTGGCTTGCTCCGTACTTCCTGCGCTCGCGCAGGTAACTACGGGCATTATTGCGGGTACGGTAACAGATCAAACCGGGGCAGTTGTACCGGATACCCCAGTCACGATAACCAACACCGCTACCGGTGCCACGCGCACCATGAACACAAACAGCTCAGGAGGCTACCGCTTTGAGGCGCTGCCTCAAGGCGTCTATCAAGTCAATGTAAAGGCGACCAATTTCAAAGAATCCGTAACCAATGCCGTCGAAGTCCATGCGGCCAGCACAACCACGGTGGACGTAAAACTCCAACTAGGAAAAGCAACCGAGCATGTGGACGTGGAAGCCAACGCGATACAGGTGCAGACCGACAACGCGTCTCTCGGTGAAACAGTCGAGGGTCAGCAGGTGCGGGAACTGCCTCTGAATGGACGCAGCTTTGTTCAATTGACGCAGTTGCAGCCGGGCGTATCGGCGGCGAACAACTTCGATAGTAAGAACAAAGGTCTGCAGGGCGGCGTCGATTTCTCGGTGAATGGCAACGCGACTACCAATAACCTCTATCTCGTCGATGGCGCCAATAACAACGACACGGGTTCGAACCGCACCATTCTGGTCTATCCGTCAATCGAGTCCATCGCGGAATTCAAGATGCTCCGCAACAGCTATGGCGCCGAATATGGGCAGGCTGCGGGCGCGATCATCAACATCGTTACGAGGAGTGGAACCAACAACTGGCATGGAAGCGCCTTCTACAGCGGGCGCAACACCGTGCTCAATGCCCGGACCTACTTCGCGGCTCAACGGACCGCTCTTGCCAATGCCGCCGGACAGACACTTCCTTTCAATGGCAAAGACAAGCTGAATCGCAATGACTGGGGCTACTCATTGGGCGGCCCAATCTTGAAAAACAAGTTGTTCTTCTTCTGGAGCCAGGAGTGGAATCATCAGATCAATGGAATCACCAAAACCGCGTGCGTCCCCACTGCTGCGGAAGCCTCCGGTGATTTTTCGCAAGGAGTAAGCTGCGGGGAGCCTGCGCCCAATATCCCTGCCGGGCTGCAAGCTCCTGGGAATCCATTGAAGTTCGCGAATCCTACTCAGGCGGGATTGCTTATAGCACAGAAGTATCCGCTGCCGAACCAGGTCACTACCAATGGAAACAACTGGTCAGCCTCGCTACCAGTCCCTCTGTACTGGCGACAGGAAAATCTTCGCGTCGACTATAACTTAACGAAGTCGAACACCCTGATGGGTCGCTTCACGCAGGATACATGGAGCAATCCCGCCTATAACGCTGGATACTGGGGCGAAGATCCCTTCCCGGCATTGAACGATGCTTGGGCTCAACCCTCCAAGAGCATTGTCGGCAAGTGGACCAGGACGATCGGAACAACAATGGTGAATGATGCGACTTTCACCTACTCCAACAATCGCATCAATATCACCCCGAGCGGTTTGGACCCGAACAACGGCAATCTCTTCGGCCCCGCCCTGCAGAATGCAATCAGCGCCGCAATTCCGCCGCAATTTCCTGAATCGTTGAAAACGGCTCCGGCGAGCATCCCGACCATTAACAGTGGGCTGGGCAATTACGGCAGCAACAACACTTTCCAGACCATCGCACCATGGAACAACACGCTCGATTTGTATGTAGCGAAGGATGATGCTTCCAAGATCCACGGAAAGCACACCATCAAGTTCGGCGCGCTGGTGAGTTGGAATGGCAAGAACGAAGATGTAGCCACTTCCAGTTCGGAACGACCAACCTTCACTTCGAGTGACGGAAACCTTACTTTGCCAAGTGTTCCAGGATTTACCGGCACGGGCAACAATCTGGCGAATGTCCTGCTTCCGGGAGCCGTCTGGAATTTGCAGGAAACATCGACAAATGTCCGCGCGCAGTTGCGTTGGCACGATTACGAGTTCTACGTTGCCGACAACTGGAAGATTACACCGCGTTTGACGCTCGATCTCGGAGTGCGGTGGTCTTTCCTCTATGCTCCGTATCAGCCAAACAATCAGATCACGAACTTCCAGCCTGGTCTTTACAATCCGGCGCTGTCGCCGAGGGACGCCTGCAATGGACTATGGATTGTGGCGGGTACGGATCCTTGCGGCGCAGCTAACGCGCAGTTCGGAACGGCGTTTTCATCTGGAACGCCCGGGCCGGGGCGCGCGCTGGTCAATAACAACAATCACGCCATTGCTCCTCGTCTGGGCATTGCCTGGGATCCGTGGGGCGACGGCAACACTGCCATCCGTGTCGGTGGCGGCGAATTCTTCCAACGTGAACGCGTGAGCCGTTACACGCTGGTCTCCAATGCTCCTTTTGCAGTCACTGCTACGTACAATCGCGCTCTGGGCGGTCCAACCAGTTCAGCTGCCGTGAATCCCAGTGCAGCGCCGGCTGGCGGCATCGATCCGCGCGACACGATCCCAGTGTCGTGGCAGTGGAATGTGAGCATACAGCGAAGCCTGGCACGAGACACGACGCTCGAACTGGGTTACGTTGGAAATCACGCTTATCACCAAACTTCAAGCTTCGACTTGAACCAGATCGCTCCACAGAACTGGCTGGCGGCATCGTTCTTGACGAACACAGATGCGCAAGCGGCTGGCTTGTTCACCTTCAACAACTATGACACCGCATTAGCGTGGTGGACACACCAGGGTGATGCGACCTACAACGCTCTACAGGTTCTGTTCAAGACGCGCTACAAGCGATCGCAGTTGACCGCTGCCTACACTTGGTCTCACTCGATCGCGAACGTAATCCTGGACGATTCCTCGGGTGGCATTGGATTCCAGAGCTTCACGCTGCCCACGGATCCATCACTGGATCGTGGTAATTCGGCGGTCAACCGCCCACAGATCTTTACCGCGAACTTTAACTACTTTCTGCCGGATCTTACTCAGGCGAATAGATTTGTTAAGGGAGCGTTCGGATCATGGGAATTGGGTCTGATTACTACGCAAGCCAGCGGTAACTCGAATACTGTCTACCAGGGAACACTCCAGGAGAACGCAGACCTCCGGCAGGGCGCTGCATTTGGCGATGGGTTGCAGGCACTGTTTAACAGCTCCAACACCCGGGGTATGCAACGGCCGCTGATTGTGCCGGGACAGAGTTGCGCGTTCGATCAGGGTTCCCAGGTGTTCAATCCGAATGCCTTCACACTGGTCGGTTACCAGATCGGAACCATACCCTCGAACACCGAACCTCGAGGATACTGTCGCGGTCCGAGCCTCATGGATACAGACCTGTCTCTCGACAAGAACTTCAAGCTGACGGAACGCGTAAGAATGCAGTTCCGAATGGATTTCTTCGACATATTCAACCGTGCGAATTTCCGCGGCGATCAAATCAACGGTGTGGGTGGCGGCACCACCTTCTCCAGCGTGAACTGCGGGCCACAGCTTGCCACTGGTATGTACGCGCCGTGCAGTCCGGCCAACAACGTGATCAGCCACCAGAGTGTTGCGACTGGCTTCGGTCAAGCGACGCAGGTGGTTGGAAATGCGGGCCGCGAAATTCAGTACGGTTTGCACATCACTTTCTGATTGGCTTACGTATAGCGTCTCATCGAACTAGCCAAAACGGCAGGCCTGAAATTCTAGGGCCTGCCGACTTTTTTCTCCCTGAAACTTTCCCGCTTCTTTTTGCCAACCCGGATTCCTGCTGTTAGAGTGCAACGCAATCAGCAGCAACTTACCGTCATCCAAATATGCGGAGGACTCTTTGCGTTTGCGTCATGTCGCTATCGCTGTCTTCATTTCTATATCGATTGGGCAAATCGTCGCACAATCGAACGATGAGAAGGCCCTGCCCACGATCTCCGAGAAAACGAAATTAATGCGCAAAATGCCTGGCTACTTTCCGCTCTATTGGGACGAGCGCGCAGGCAAGATGTGCCTGGAGATCGATAAGTGGGACACCGAATTCCTATTTCTCGAGTCGCTCTCGGCTGGAGTAGGGCAGAACGATATCGGTCTGGATCGAGGTCAACTGGGCGAAGGGCGAGTGGTGAAGTTTCAACGAGTAGGTCCGAAGGTTCTGCTCACGCAGGTGAATTATGGATTCCGCGCACAAACGGCAGATGTCGGGGAGCGTAAGGCGGTGGAGGACGCATTCGCGCAATCTGTGATCTGGGGTTTTGAAGTTGTGGCCGCGGAAACCGATCGCGTGCTGGTGGATGCCACATCGTTCTATCTACACGATGTACATCACGTGGCCGAGACCCTAAAGCAGGCCAAACAGGGAACGTACCACGTGGATGCTTCGCGTTCCGCTCCGTACCTGGCAAACACGAAGAACTTTCCTCAGAATACTGAAGTAGATTCCACGCTGACGTTCGTGGGTGACGAGCCAGGCAAGCTGGTTGAGCAGGTTGTACCCGATCCCAACGCAATTACCGTCCGAGAGCATTACTCTTTTGTGCAGCTTCCGGACGGGAATTACCATCGGCGGGAATTCGATCCGCGCGCCGGGTTCTATGGGATCAGCTACATGGATTATGCAACCCCGATTGGTACGCCAGTCGTGAAGCGATATATGGCGAGGCACCGGTTGCAAAAGACGGATCCTTCAGCCCCGGTCAGTGATCCTGTCAAGCCGATCGTTTACTACCTGGACCCGGGAACGCCCGAGCCGGTACGCGCGGCTTTGCTGGAAGGCGCGCGCTGGTGGAATCAGGCTTTCGAGGCCGCTGGGTATCGCAATGCTTTCCAGGTCGAGATGCTCCCATCGGATGCGGACCCGATGGATATCCGGTACAACGTCATAAATTGGGTGCATCGCTCGACGCGTGGATGGTCTTATGGAGCATCGGTCGTGGACCCACGCACGGGCGAGATCATCAAAGGACAGGTGAGCCTGGGATCGTTGCGCGTACGGCAGGATTACATGATCCTGGAAGGCTTACTTGCTCCATACAACGGTGAAAAAGCTGATCCGCGCATGTTGCAGACGGCTCTTGCGCGTCTGCGACAGCTCGCTGCGCACGAAGTGGGACACACGCTCGGACTTCAACATAACTACATCGCAAGCACCCAGGGACGCGCATCCGTAATGGATTATCCGCATCCGTGGGTGAAACTCGCGGCGGACGGCACGCTCGATCTTTCGGAAGCTTACGCCACCGGAATTGGGGACTGGGATAAAGTCACGATACAGTACGGCTATTCTGATTTCGCATCGGGTACCGACGAACACAAGGCACTCAACGAGATCATCAACGGCGCTGCTAAACGCGGACTGACGTTTCTCACGGACCAAGATGCACGTCCGCCGGGCAGCGCCAGTCCGTACACGAATCTTTGGGACAACGGGAAAGATCCCGTCGCCGAGTTACAGAATGTGTTCAAGGTTCGCGCCTCTGCGCTAGCGCGGTTTGGCGAGAACAACATTCAACAGGGTACGTCGATGGCGCAACTTCAGGACGTGCTTGTTCCTGTCTATCTTTACCATCGGTACCAAACGGAAGCGGTGATCAAGACCATTGGCGGATTGAATTACACATACGCGTTGCGCGGGGATGGGCAAATTCCGATCGCGCCCGTTAGCGGAGCAGAACAACGTCGCGCGATGAATGCAGCATTGCAGACGATCGCGCCGGAGTTCCTGGTCATGCCTGAACAGATTCGGAAGCTGATCCCGCCTCGGCCATCTGGTATTGAGCCCTACGAGGACTTTCCATCTCACACAGGATTGACGTTCGATCCTCTCGGGGCAGCGGAGACTTCGGCGAACATGACGGTTGGCGTTCTTCTGGATCCCGCGCGGGCTGCCAGGCTGATCCAGTATCACAGCCAGGATGCGCAACAACCGGGATTCAACGAAGTACTCGATGCTTTGCTGAATACGACATGGAAGAGCAAGCCTCGCTCGGGTGAACTGGCTGCGACACAGCGCGTGGTCGATGATGTCGCGCTCAACCAGATGATGGCGCTAGCGGCAAACGAGAAAGCTGGCGACGAAGTGCGGGCGGCAACGTTGTTCAAGCTCACGGAGCTGCGTGGCTGGCTTGCGAAGCAAGCGCCGCTGGTGAGCGATCCCCAGCAAAAGGCGCACATGCTGTATGCAGTCGCGCAGATCCGAAAATTCGAGCAGGAGCCTGTGCAGGTGCTGAAGCCTACGCCGATGCTCGAAGCACCGCCGGGAGCTCCGATCGGCATGACGGAGTGGAATGGCGCGCGATTCCAGTGCGCGATGCCATAATGCGAAATCTAAAACCCGGGTGGCCGCTCGCTCGCCACGCCGAAGCTCCGTTCCATGGCGACTCCGACACGAACTAGCGTTCCTTCTTCGAACAGTCGCCCGATCAGGGTGACACCGTGCGGCACACGCCGCGGCGGCGAGAACTTCGGAAGCGGATGAGCCGGGTCGGGCGCCCAGTCGCTGCGCGCCTCCGATACTTCGACGAATCCCGTGCGAAAGGTGAGCGATGGATGTCCTGTGAAGTTAGTAATGGTGAGCATTTCATCGCGAAGCGATGGAACCAGCAACAGGTCTACCTGTGAGAAGATGCGCGCCATCTCCTTGGCAACCATCCGGCGAAAACGATCCGTTTGCACGAAATCAACGGCGGAGAGGAAGCGCGACTGGCGGAAGGTATTCGGCCATGCGTCCGGCACCTGCACTTTGAGTTGGTCGACTTTGTGGCTCAGCGTCAGTTCTTGGAACGACGCGGCAGCTTCCGCAAACAGGATTAAATCGAGTGAGTCGTAGGGCCAGTTTGGCAGCGACTGTTCGACCGGAACCATCCCTAGTTTGCTAATTCTCTCCAGGGCCGCACGGTCCACATCGGTAGCAGGCGCCTCCTTCATCCACGCAGGAAAATAACCAACGCGGAGGCCTTTTACTGGCGCATTGGCGTCGTAGTCGAGTCGGCTGGGTACGCTGTTCAGGTCGCCCGGGTCGGGTCCCGAGACCGCTTGCAGAACCAGCACAGCATCTTCGACGCGGCGAGTCATGGGGCCAAGCTTGTCGAGCGACCAGCACAGTGTCATGGCTCCAGTGCGCGGCACGCGGCCGTATGTGGGGCGCAATCCGGTGATGCCGCAGCGCATGCTCGGCGAGACGATGCTGCCGCCGGTTTCGCTACCGATGGCGAAGCCAACCAATCCTGCGGCAGTCGCGGCTCCAGGTCCTGCGCTCGATCCCGATGATCCTTCTTCCAGCAGCCACGGATTTACCGTCTGTCCGCCGAACCATATATCGTTGAGCGCCAGTGCTCCCAGGCTCAGCTTTGCGACCAGCACTGCGCCCGCCGCATTCAATCGATCGACGACGACAGCGTTCTTACTCGGCACACGATCACGGAACGGCTCCGCGCCGTAGGTGGTGGGAATGCCAGCGGTGTCGAGTAGGTCCTTCGCTCCCCACGGAATGCCATGCAGTGGTCCACGATATTGTCCGGCGGCAATTTCCTGATCAGCATGCTTCGCCTGCTGGAGAGCCAATTCGCTCGTCAGCGTGATCACGCAGCGCAGCTTGGGATCGAACTTCCGCAGGCGTCCGAGATAAATGTTGGTCAACCGCTCGGAAGTAATTTGCCGTGTCTTTACCCATTGAGAAAGGCTCGTGAGGGGCGCGAAAGCAATGTCTTCGTCATTGCGCGGAAGCGGGCCGGGGTCGGCGTTGCTCCACACGAATTGATTCCGCGCAGGCCCGGCCTTTTCTCCGGGCAACACCGGAGTCCACAGCGAGTAGGGGACGTCGGCCGGCTGGATGTGCACGCGGCGTGGCCCGGTTCGCAGTTCGTAGACGGGAGCCATGGCGCTGCGCCAATTTCCTGCCGCCTCGGCGCGCTCGGCGTCACTCATCTGCACCTGCACAAGCTTCTCGGCTTCGGCGAACGTCGCAACTGAAACCTCCGGTCCGACCGGGGGAGCAGTGCCAAACGCTGGCGGTGCACCCGGCGTGGCCGATGTAGGTTCCTGGGAACTAAGTTTCGGTGCAACGGCGGCAGCGAGCGAGCCCATCGCTGCGGTCAGCAAAAACTGTCGACGCGATTTCGACATTCATCCTCCGGGTCCGAATGCGCAAGGAACGAGTCGACAAAACTAGCACCTACGCGCCACAGTCGGCACTATTTACCGATCAGTAACACCACTCCTCCACTTCGCTCGTTGCAAATACAGGCACTTACGAGGTAGTGCGTCTGTACATCCTTTGATAGGAGTTAAGCCTCCTCTCCGGGGAAACAAAGGAGTTAGTCGGTCGTTTTTCCCACTTCGGTCCGTCAGCTTCTGCCGAACTGCCTCACTCAAGCCAAAGGAAAGGCTTGAATTGGCCACTCGCCGGCGACGCACATGTATCGTGCTTCTGGTTGAAAATGCTCTGCTGGGCGGCACCTCTCACCGAAGTCGGTGCAACGGGATTTCGCGACAGCTATCGATTCGATTTCGACCGAACCTCGGCTGCAAAATCGTCAATAGCTTTCAATGCTTCCGCTCTCTGTTGTTGCAAGTCATTGCGATTGACACATTGCGTGACGTCTACGCAGCGACAATGCCCGCAGTTGCGCTTGAGGATCATCGGTCAGGCTCAGTGGAAGCATTGTAAGAGCGTCCCTGAGTGCGTCATCGCTTAGGATTCCCTCATTCGCGAAGCTCAGGAACCGTTGCATGTTGTGTTCTGAGAATTGACCCAGTGCTACTAAGGCATCTTCCAAGTTGCCGCCGTCTAACATCTTTAGCGTTCCAGCCAGATATTGCGCGGCCCACGGATTGCCTTTTGCCGTTTCATTGTTCAATCGATTCAGGTCATCATTCGACGTCGCGATTACTTCCAGGCACCGTGAATCATCGTGTTTCGAGAAAGCTTCGAGTTTCGATTTGTCGGGGTGATTTAGGAACTTGTCAACGTCCCGTTGGCAGTTCGCAGAATTAGCAGTTTTCAGTGCGTGCAAATTCAAACTGATCAAGATAATTATTGACGCGGCAAGAAAAACTTTAAGTTTTGTCACATAAGAAAGTTTAAAGCGAGGTCTCGCGAGATTCTAGATTACTGTCGGGAACGGTGGCCCCACGAACGATCTGGGCGGCGACAATCAGTTTCACCTATGTGCATAACAGTCGCTGTTCAAGTACTGGCATCGACCGCACCACGAACGCTCGCAGAGGACGCATTGGTTAGGAGAACTGAATTTACAAACCATTGAGGGGATGGTCAGTCCACGACCTCAGGGGCCGAAGCCCAAGCTTTGAGTTGCTTGAAACGGCGCGGCTGAAGCCGCGCCCCTTCAAACCCGACTGATGCGACTAGTTCGACCTACTGGCTTTCGATCGTCGGTTGCGCCGATTGCAGCGCGAACCCTAGGCCTCGTTGTCGATTGATCCGGATGGTAGAGGCGAAGTCCACGTCCGAAAGAGCTACGGCTTTCTTGTCCCCGCTGGCAAGACGGTACCTGATCGAATCGCCATCGAGCCAATACGAATCGACGAGATACGCGCTGCGGTCGTTGAGGACGAGCAGCGTCGAGCCATTCGATTTGTCTTGCGGCAATTGAATCTGCTGCACCGCCGCGTTCACCACACGGAGACCAGAGTTGCTGGTGTTCAAGCTGTTGCCGCTCGCCCACGGCGGCATGGGGACGCTGTTCAGCGCAGTGGGGCTGGCCCACGGCGGCATCGGCACACGATTCAGAGCGCGAGGCTGCGGCACTGGGATAGCTACATCCTCCATCAACCGCATGGTGAGCCTGGTCTCGCCTTTAAGCGTTGGATACGGTCCGCGCCCGGGGAGGGTCAAAACCTTGATAGGCCACAACACTGGGATCGCCCACTCCACGGCGTCGCGCTTCGCATGACCCTTGCCGTCGATCTTGCCGTTCTTCGCGACCTTATAGTGAGGAACCGCGATGACCTTACCAGCAAACGGCAGGATTCCTTCTCCCGGCAGGATCAAGCGGTCGAATTCCAGCGTGAGCGAGCCTTTGCCAAAGAAATGACCGGGATTCTTGTCATCTTCGAGATGCCCGCCGACACTGGCTCCGCGGGGGAACATGGTGCGGCCGTAGACGGTGGTCATTCCGAGATAGCAGAGTACGGGGTCGCCGACTTCGGCGGTTTTGGACGAGAAATTCGGCTCGTCCATGGTGCAACTCAATAACGTTCCGGCGGGAAGAAAATCCGTGGATTCAGCGCGCAGCGCCACTGCAAACGTGAAAACGAAAGCAAGCGCCAGGGGGACGGTTCTTCGAAGCATGGTGGCCTCCTCGGAGGGATCAGGGCCGGAGGGCTCGGTTAGAGGCGCTGAGCGAGCAAGAGACAGTGCCTACGGGAGGGTTGTCGAGCCGACGTTATTGAGAAACACAGAATCTAAGGAAAGTTGTCTCTGGGCCGCCACCCGGACGAGAATTTCTCAATTTTTGGGGACACTGCGGCCGGGAGGCTATGGTCTCCGCCTCACGCTACTTCCTGGTCAGCACGGTCTGATACGGATCGATCACCAGCTTGCGAGTGCCGATGGGAGCCTTGACGCGGAAAGTCGATTCGTTGCCATCGGCGAACACGCGCGCAACCAGCACAGGCTGTTTCTTATCGGCGATTACCGCATACAGAGGGACGGAAGTCACCAGCTCTGGAGGCGCTTCTTTTTGAAGGATGGTGCCGCTTACCAGCGTGCCGGTTTTTTCCGGAGTGAGTTTCACACTCGACAGCTCAAGCTTGGGAATGGCCGTTCCATTCACCCACTCGTCAAAGAACCACGTGAGCGATTGCTTGCCTTCGAATCGAAGCGA
>Ga0070679_100004535_pt1 | contig 12827 bp, 13 predicted proteins | sample KBSC63BmetaG_FD_65652 | JGI IMG/M metagenome (GOLD analysis project Ga0070679, IMG submission 65652) | Corn rhizosphere microbial communities from Kellogg Biological Station, Michigan, USA - KBS C6-3B metaG | ecosystem: Host-associated > Plants > Roots > Rhizosphere | place: USA: Michigan... | reverse complement strand
TCGTCGCGCAGGATCGGGTTGTCGATCACCAACTGCCGCGCGTGCTGCGGCGTCTCGTCGAGGAGATTCCGCTCCGACCCGACGAGCGACTGCTTGCTCATCACGACCGCTTCGCGGATCGGGTCGATCGGTGGGTTCGTCACCTGCGCGAAGAGCTGCTTGAAGTACGAGTAGAGGAGCGGCCGCCGGTCCGAGAGAACGGCGAGCGGCGTGTCGTTCCCCATCGAGCCGACCGCCTCCTCCGCGTTCGCGGCGAGCGGCGCCAGCATCACCTTCATGTCCTCCTGCGTGTAGCCGAACGCGAGCTGGAGACGGCGGAGCGGGTGGCCCAGCGGACGAGGCTCTGCGGGCGGCAGGTCGGCGAGCCGAACGTGCTCGGCGTCGAACCACGCGCCGTACGGCTTGCGGCCGGCGACCTCCGCCTTCGCCTCGTCGTCCGGCACGATCCGGCCCTGCGCGAGATCGACGAGAAACAGCCGGCCGGGCTCCAGTCGTCCCTTGCGCACGACCTGGGACGCCGGGACGTCGAGCACGCCGGCCTCGGAGGCGAGGACGACCCAGCCGTCCTCGGTCTCGAGCCAGCGACCCGGGCGAAGCCCGTTCCGGTCGAGCGTCGCACCGATCACCGTCCCGTCGGTGAACGCCATCGCCGCCGGGCCGTCCCACGCCTCGGTCAGGCACTCGTGGAAGCGGTAGAAGCCGCGAAGGTCCTCCGACACGTCGCGGCCCGCGTAGGCCTCGGGCACCATCATCATCAGCGCGTGCGGCAGGGAGCGGCCCGCGAGCGTGAGCAACTCGAGCACGTTGTCGAACATCGCGGTGTCGGAGCCGCCCGGACGGATCACCGGCAGCACCTTGTGCAGGTCGTCGCCGAAGAGCTCGGACGCGAGCTGGGACTCGCGCGCGCGGATCCAGTTGACGTTCCCGCGCAGCGTGTTGATCTCGCCGTTGTGCGCGACCACGCGATACGGGTGCGCCAGCTCCCAGCTCGGGAACGTGTTCGTGCTGAAGCGCGAGTGCACGAGTGCGAGCGCGCTCGCGAGCCTCACGTCGGTCAGGTCGGGGAAGTAGCGGGCGAGCTGGGGAGCCGACAGCATCCCCTTGTAGACGAGCGTCCGCGCCGAGAAGCTCGGGATGACGAGCTCCGGTCCGCCCGCCCGCTCGGCGAGACGGCGAATCACGTACAGCTTCCGCTCGAAGGCGAGCGCATCCTCCACGTCGTCCGCGGCACGAACGAAGAGCTGGCGGATCACCGGCGCGAAAAGCTGTGCCTGACGACCTGCCTCCCGCGCTCGCACGGGCACGTCGCGCCAGCCGAGCGCGACCTGGCCCTCGGCGGCGACGGTCTCCTCGAGCAGCCGCTCGAGCTCGGCGCGGCGGTGGCCGAGCTGCGGCAGGAAGCACACGGCGACGCCGTACCGGCCACGCTCGGGAAGCCCCCATGGGACCGACGCGCGCAGGAACGCGTCGGGAAGCTGCAGCAGGATCCCGGCGCCGTCGCCGGTGTCGGCGTCCGCGCCGGCAGCGCCTCGATGCTCGAGGTTCGCGAGCACGGTGAGCGCGCGCGCGATCGTCTCGTGACACGCACAGCCGTCGAGCCGGGCGACAAGCCCAACGCCGCACATCAGCGTTGCCCCTCGCCTGACTCGGGGCTAGTCCGGCGGGGCGAGGGGAGCACGGTGCCGGCTAGCCGCTGCGCGGGCGCGAGAACTTGGCCTTGATGGGGTTGACCAGGTTCGCCGGGAGCGCCATTACTTCAAAGAGTAAAGCATCAGCCGGACGACCGCAACCGGAGCGCGTCCTCGACCTGTGCGATGTCGAGCCCCCGCGCCGCGAGCAGCACATAGAGGTGGTACACGAGGTCGGCCGCCTCCTCGACGACCCGATCGTCCGGCTCGTCGAGCGCCGCGACCGAGAGCTCGACCGCCTCCTCGCCCACCTTGCGCGCGCACGTGCCGACGCCGGCGTCGAGCAGCGATGCGGTATACGAGCCGTCCGGCCGCTCGAGCGCGCGCTCCGAGATCGTGCGCCAGAGACCGGGCGCGAAGCACGTCGTCGAGCCCGTGTGACAGGCAGGCCCCGAAGGCGTCACCCGGAGCAGGATCGCGTCGCCGTCGCAATCGTCGCGCAGCTCCTCCACTGCGAGCGTGTTGCCGGACGTCTCGCCCTTCCGCCACAGCCGACCACGCGAGCGGCTCCAGAACCAGGCCTCGTTCGTCTCGCGCGTGAGCCGCTCGGCTTCCTCGTCCATCCAGGCGAGCATCAGCACGCGTCCCGTCGCACTGTCCTGCACGATCGCAGGCTTGAGCGTCATCGCAGCTCGACTCCTCGCTCGCGGAGCTCGGAGCGCAGCGTACGGAGGCGAGCGGGATCCTCGTGCAGGATCGAGGCGAGGAGCGCAGCCTGGGCGACTCCCAAAGCCTCGGCGACGTGCGAGGCGTTCCCTGCGCCGCCGGATGCGATGACGGGAACGTCGACGGCTGCGGCCACGGCACCGGTGAGCTCCAGGTCGTAGCCGTCACGCGTGCCGTCTGCGTCGATCGACGTCAGCAGAATCTCGCCCGCGCCGCTTGCCTCCGCTTCGCGCGCCCACGCGACCGCCGTACGCCCTGCAGCGGTCGTGCCCGCACGCGAGCGGACGACTCCAGCCGTCGCGTCGATCGCCACGACCACCGCTTGCGACCCGAGCTCCTCGGCGAGCTCCGTGATCAGTCCGGGCCGTTCGAGCGCGGCCGAGTTGACGGTGACCTTGTCGGCGCCGGCAGCGAGCAGTCGGCGCGCATCGTCGACCGTTCGGACGCCACCGCCCACCGTGAACGGAATGGCGAGGCGCTCGGAGACGCCCCGCACCAGGTCGACGAGGGCGCGCCGCCCGTCGAGCGTTGCGCGCACGTCGAGGAACACGAGCTCGTCGGCGCCTTCGTCCGAATAGCGCGCACCCAGCTCGATCGGATCGCCGGCATCGCGCAGCTCCTGAAAGCGGACGCCTTTGACGACGCGCCCGCCGGCGACGTCGAGGCACGGGATCAGACGAGGGAGCGGCACAGGGACTCCAGGTACGCCGCGCCGGCTGCGCCGCTCTTCTCCGGGTGGAACTGGCAGCCGACGAAGGAGCCGTGGCGTACTTCCGCGACGACCCCCTCCGACCAGGCGACGGCATGCGTCGTCGCAGCAGCGTAGGAGTGAGCGAAATAGAACGCCTCGCCGTCGCCGACGCGAGCCCAGCCGATGCGCGGCACACGGCCTTCCCGCAGCCGAACTGCCCGCCCTGCGACGAGGCCGAGCCCGGCAACCCCGCCGTCCTCCTCGGTCCCGTCGAGCGCGAGCTGCAGGCCGAGGCAGATGCCGAGAATCGGACCGCCGCGTTCGAAGCGCGTGACGAGCGCCTCGTCGTGACCCCGCTCGCGCAGCCCGGCCATCGCCGCCCGCGCCGAGCCGACACCGGGCAGCACGGCGAGATCGGCGCCGGCGACGTCGCTCGCCTCGGACGCGCCGAGCCTCGCGAACGCGAGGCGGACGCTCCGGACGTTCCCGGCGCCGTACTCGCAGATCGCGACCTTCACAGGACCCCTTTCGTGGACGGCAGGCCGGCCGACTCGAGCCGTACCGCTGCGCGCAGGGCGCGGCCGACCGCCTTGAACGCCGCTTCTGCGACGTGATGTGCGTCGCGGCCCGAGGCTTGCACGTGGATCGACGCGCGGGCCGCCTGCGCCAGGCTCGCGAGCATGTGCGTCGCGAGCCCGGGATCGTGCTCGAGCGCGAGCTCGCTGTGCGCACGACCGCCGAGATCGACGGCCGCGCGCGCGAGCGCGTCGTCCATCGGCACGACGGCGTCGCCGTACCGCGCGATCCCGCGTCGGTCGCCGAGCGCCTCATCGAGCGCAGCGCCGAGTGCGAGTGCCGCGTCCTCTGCAGTGTGGTGGTCGCCCGTCTCGAGATCACCCGCTCCTTCGAGGAGCAGGTCGAAGCCTGCGTGGAACCCGAGCTGCTCGAGGAAGTGGTCGTAGATCCCGGCGCCCGTGAAGACGCGCACGCGGCTTGCGCCGTCGAGCGCGAGGCGCGTCGTGAACCGCGTCTCAGCAGTCGCGCGGATCCGTCGTGCCGTGCGGCGTCCCGACGGCGCAACCGGCGACGGCCGGTCGAGCACGCGCGCCAGCGCCTCGACGAGGAGGTCGTCGTCAGCGGCGTCGCGCACCGACGCGCGGATCGCCTCCGGATACGCGCGGACGACGAGCCCTTGACGGATCAGCGCGTCGCCGAGCGCGAGCCCGTCCTCGACGGGGACGTAGAGGAAGTTCGTGTGCGACTCGAGCGGCGCCAGGCCGAGCGCGCGGAACGCGGACGCGAGCCGCTCGCGCTCCTCGATCTCGGGACGCGGGTCAGGTCTCGAGGCGAGCGCTGCGATTGCCAGGTCGACGGCAAGAGAACTGACCGGGGCCGGCGCCTGCCGTGCGTTCAGCTCGTCGGCGATGTCGCGGCGAGCGACGCCATAGCCGATGCGCGCGCCGGCGAGGCCGAACAGCTTCGAGAACGTCCGGAGGACGACGACGTCTTCGGCCGGCGTCAGCTCGAGTGCTGTCTCGCCGCAGTACTCGAAGTACGCCTCGTCGACGATGAGCGGGCGCGCGCCCGGAAGTGGATCGAGCGACCCGGTCGGGTTGTTCGGGCGGCACGCGAAGGTGAGCACGCTCGACGGGCCGTCGACTTCCGCACCGGCGAGCTCCGCCGCGATCCGGTAGAGCGGATACGTCGGCGCCGCCGGAACCGCGATGCGGTCGCCCGGCCCGGCGTACGCGCGCGCGCAGAGAAGAATGAGGTCGTCGGCGCCCGCGCCGAGCACGACGTTGTCGGGATCGACGCCGGCGTAGTCCGCAATCGCGCGGCGCAGCGGCGCATAGCCGCCGCCCGGATACCCATTGACTCGCGCGAGCGCGCCGGCCACGGTCGCCGGGCGGGTCGACGCGAGCGGCTGCGCGGGTGTGTTCTGGTCGAAACGCAGGACCTGCGACTCGTCGATGCCCGCGAGGCGAGCCACCTCGGGCGTCGTCGCCGCCCACTCGTACGGACGGAACTCCGGAGCGAGCGCTCTCATCGCCGCATCGCCGCCGCGTGCGCGGGCATCCCCTCGACCGCGGCGAGCGCCTCGGCCGTCGGACGGACCCGGTCGAGCCCCTCGCGCGTCAGGCGCTGGAACGTGACGGGCTTCATGAACGTCTCGAGGCCGAGACCGCCGAGCGACCGCGCCCAGCCGCTCGTGGGCAGGACGTGGTTGCCGCCGGTCGCGTAGTCGCCCGCCGCGACCGGCGACCACGGCCCGACGAAGACCGCGCCGGCGTTCCTGACGCGGTCGACGTCACGCTCGGCGTCGCCGAGGAGGACGAGATGCTCCGGCGCCAGCTGTTCTGCCTCCTCGAGGGTGGCGAGCGCCTTGCACAGCGAGCCGGGACCGTGCTCCTGCTGCGCCGCGAGCTCCTGCTCGACGAGCCGCAGGTCGCCGTTCCCGACCACGACCACTTCGGACGGCCCGCCCGGCAAGTCGATCGCCACGTCGCGCGCGACCTCGAGCTTCGCCTCGTTCACGTGGCGGTTGCCGGGGCCGACGATCTTGTCGACCCGCTCGACGTAGGCGAGGTAGCCGATCGCCTGCGGGCCGCCGAGCGCCCACACCTCGTCCAGCCCGAGCAGGCGCGCGGCAGCGGCGACGAGCCCCGCGCCTTCAGGTGGAGTGCAGACGACGATGCGAGAGACGCCGGCGACCTGCGCCGGCACGACGCACATCACGAGCGTCGAGACGAGGTTTCGCGGCACGTACACCCCGACCGTCTCGAGCGGGAACCAGCGCCGCTCGAGCGAGACACCGGGCTCGACCTCCAGCGTGACGTCCCTGGGCCGCTGGAGCGAGTGCCAGCGGCGGACACGGTCGGCGAGCGCGAGGATCGCCTCGTTCGGGACGTCGCCGGCCGGGGCGGCGCGCACCGGCTCGACTCCGTCGAGCTCGACCGCCCAATCGCGCACGGCGCCGAAGCCGCGCTCCTTGACGTCGGCGACGATCGTCACGCGGCCATCCGCTCGACCGGAACGATCAGGATCGAGGAGCCGCCGGCCGCCTCGAGGCTCGGCAGCAACTGCCAGACGTCGGCGGCGCGGACGAGCGCATGCACCGCGACCATGCCGGGCTCGGCGAGCGGCAGCACGCTGGGGACCCGTGGAGCGAGCAGGCCCGTGATCTCGCCGAGCGCCGACTCGGGCGCGTTCAGCATCACGTAGCGATGACGCCGTGCGTCGACGACGGCGCGCACCATCGCGGCGAACGGCGCGGCCGCCGGGTCGTCGCGCGCGACGAGGACGGCTTCCGACTCGAGCAGGGCGCCCAGCGAGCGCAGGCCGTTCGTGCGCAGCGTGCTTCCGGACGAGACGAGGTCGACGATCGCGTCGGCGAGCCCGAGCCGCGGCGCGATCTCGACCGAGCCCGACACGTCGACGAGCATCACGTCGACCGGCAACAAAACACGCGTGAGCCGCGGATAGACCGTCGCGACGCTCGCTCCCGCCAGGTCGGCGAGGCTTCGGGCCTCGGACTCCTCCGGCACGGCGGCCTCGAGCCGGCACGAGCCGAAGCCGAGCGGCAGGAGCTCGTGCAGCACCGCCCCGCTCTCGCGCACGAGGTCGATGCCCGTGATCCCGCAGTCGACGACACCGTCCTGCACGTACTCGGGAATGTCGGCCGCCCGTACGAGCAACACCTCCACCGGCGCGTTGCGGCACGGGAAGGCGAGCGCCCGGTCACCCGGTTGCTCCGGGCCGAGCCCCGCGTCCTCGAGGAGCCGGTATGCCGGGTCGCGGAGACGCCCCTTGGACGGCAGCGCGACCCTCAGGACATCGCGTGGTCGAGCGCCGACCGATAGCCCCCTTCGCCGTGACGCAACCAGTGCGCGACGCGCGTCACCGTCGTCGTCGACGCGCCCGTCCGCTGCGCGATCTCGAGGTACGGGAGCCCCTGCTCGAGTAGCCGCGCCACCTGCCAGCGATGCGCCATCGCCTCCAGCTCCGACAGCGTGCACAGGTCGCGGAAGAACGCCTCCAGCTCGCTGCGCGTCTCCAGGCGGGAGATCGCGTCGAACAGCTCTCGCATCTCCTTCGTCCGCCATGAGTGTCGCGCCCTCTCGGCCATCATTGCATATTAGCACGTTAACATGTAACCGTGTGGTTCGATCTGCCGATCGAAGTGATCCCCGCGATCGATGTCCTCGGCGGCGAGGCGGTTCGGCTCGTACGCGGCGACTACAACCAGGTGGTCGAGCGGGCCGGCCACCCACGCGATCTCGCCGACCGGTGGGTGCGAGCGGGCGCACGGCGGCTGCACGTGGTCGACCTCGACGGCGCGCGTACCGGCCGCGTCGACCCGGCGCTGGTAGCGCAGGTGGCCGCGTTCGGCGTGCCGGTGCAGGCGTCCGGCGGCATCCGCTCGCTCGCCGACGCCCACGCGCTCCTCGACGCAGGCGCCGACCGGGTCGTGGTCGGAACGGCTGCCTGGCCGGATCCCACTCGCTGGCTGGCGCTGGGAGACGCCGTTGTCCTCGCGGTGGATGTGCTCGACGGCGTCGTGCGCACCGCCGGCTGGACGGAAAGCGCCGGGCTTCCGCTTGCGGACGCGCTCGAGCGAGCCGAAGGCACGCGCATCCTCGTCACGGCCATCGACCGCGACGGCACGCTTACGGGACCCGATGTCGAGCTCGTTCGGGCCGCCGCGGCAGGACGACGCGTGATTGCGGCGGGCGGGGTACGCTCGCCACAAGACGTCTTCCGACTGCACGACGCCGGTGCGGAAGCGGTGATTGCCGGCCGGGCGCTCCTCACGTCTCCGCCCCGAGCCGCTACGGATGGAGCAGCGCCAGCACCTCGTCGTGCAGCACCCGATTCGAGCTGACGACCTGCTCCTCCGAACGTGGCCGGCCGCCGTCGAGCGCGCTCACACGGCCGCCCGCCTCTTCGACGATCGGAAGAAGCGCCGCATAGTCCCATAGAGCGATCCGGGCGTCGACTGCTGCATCGACCGCACCTTCGGCGACGAGCATGTGCTGCCAGAAGTCGCCCAGAGACCGGGCATGCCAGACGGATTGCTCGACGAGCACCAAGTCGGAGCCGTAGGTCGCAGAGAGCGAAGCGTCACTAAGGCGTGATACCGACGACACGCGAATCTTCGCTCCGTCCCGGAACGCGCCCGCACCGCGAGCGGCCCACCAGCGGTGCCCGAGTGCCGGGGCCGAAACGACGCCGCAAACAACGTCGCCTTCGCGTTCCAGGGCGACCAGGGTCGCCCACACAGGAACGCCGCGACAGAAGTTCTTCGTCCCGTCGATCGGATCGATCACCCACCGGGCTGCGCGCCCTCCGCCACCGCCGTCCTCTTCGCCGAGCACGCCGTCACCGGGACGGCATGCGGCGATCCGTTGGCGAAGTGCGCGCTCGACCGCCAGGTCGGCGTCCGTCACCGGCGTCAAGTCCGCCTTGGTCGTGAGGCGCAAGTCCACTGCCCGGAAGCGCTGCAAGCTGAGCGAGTCGGCAAGGTCGGCGAGCTCGAGCGCGAAGGCGAGATCCGACGCGGCCGTCTCTCGAGCACGCGCGGCGCTCATGGCTTCGCCACGACGGCACGCGCCTCGTCACGCGGAGACACAGCTGAGTCCACCGTCGACGACCAGGCAGTGACCGGTGATGTAGCGGGCTTCGTCGCTCGCGAGGAAGAGCGAGGCGCGGGCGACATCCCAGGCGTCTCCCATCTTCCCGGTCGGGCAGCGCGCATCACGTGCGGCACGAATCTGCTCCGCCTCTCCGGCGTAGGCATCTGCGAGCCCCGTCTGCACCATCGGCGTATCCATCAGTCCCGGCAGGACGGCGTTGCAGCGGATCCCCTTCGGCGCGTATTCGACCGCGATCGCCTGCGTGAGCTGGTTGACCGCCGCCTTCGATGATGCGTAGGCAAGGTAGGAGATGCCCGTCCAGCGGATGGAGGCAACTGAGGACACGTTCACGATCGCTCCTGCGCCTTGGCGCTCCATCTGCGGCAGCACGTGCTTCGCGGTGAGGAAGAAGCTCTTCACATTGACGGCGTGAACCCGGTCCCATTCCTCCTCCGACAGCTCGACCGGCCCTCCCAACGCGACGACCCCGACGTTGTTGTGCAACACATCGATCCGTCCGAACGCCCGAAGGCATGCCGCCACGAGTTCCTCGACGGACGTCCCGTCGGTCACGTCGGCCCGATACGGCTCGGCCGTCCCACCCTCTGCACGGATCACGCGGCACGTTTCGTCGGCGGCGTCCGGATCGATGTCGACCGCGAAGACGCGGGCGCCCTCCCGGGCGAAGAGAGCCGCCGTCGCCTTCCCGTTACCCCAACCCGGGCCGCTCGAGCCTGCCCCGACCACGACGGCCACACGATCCTTTAACCGGTCCGCCACGAGTCGATGATGCTAGTTGGAGACGATCGTGCGGGCGGCCGGCCCCGGGCTGCGGTGACTAGACTCGTCGGCCGGATGAACATCGTCGTCACGAATCTCAAGGGTGGTGTCGGCAAGACGACGACCACCGTGTATCTCGCAGCCGTCGCGGCGGCGCGCGGCCATGGGCCCGTGGTCGTCGTCGATGCCGACCGGCAGGCGTCTGCGGCGGAGTGGCTCGAGGAGCGGCCGCTGGACGGGGTCGAGGTGGTCGAAGCCCCGTCGGAGCGCACCCTGACCCGCGCGATGCGCGGCGACGAGGGCACGGTCGTCGTCGATCTCCCGCCGGGGGACGAACGCCTGGTGCAGGCGGCGATCGAAGCGGCAGACGCGGTCGTGATGCCGACACGCGCCGGCGGCGTCGAGTTCGGACGCGTCGCCTACACGCTCGAGTTGGTCCCTTCGAAGACGCCCCGCGGGATCGTGATCACCGCCGCGAGGCTCGGGACGAACGACCTTCAGGAGACGATCGACTGGTGGAGCGGCGAGAAGGTCCCGATCTGGGGTGTCGTGCCCGAGCGGGTCGGGATCGCTGCAGGGCCAGAGGCGCGGCTCTATCGCGACGGCCTCGACGAGTACGGCAACGTCCTGCGCCGCGTTCTCCGCGCCGCGCGCTGAGAGGTTCCGCCCTCCCGTCCGGGTCTACGCCGCGGGCGCGACGGGCGAACGCTCGACGGGCGTGATCTCCCCCGCCTTGATCGCCTCCGCGTAGTGGCAGGCGACGACATGTCCGTTCAGCTCGCGCAGCATCGGCTCCTCGTCCGCGCAGCGCGTCGGCTGCACGAATGGGCAGCGCGTGTGGAAGCGGCACGCGTTCGGCGGGTTCACCGGGCTCGGCAGGTCGCCGCCGACGCGGATCGCGCGGCGCGTCCGCTCGACCTTCGGGTCGGGAACCGGGATCGCTGAGAGCAGCGTGACGGTGTACGGGTGCAGCGGGTTCTCGTACAGGTCGTCTGCAGGCGCGATCTCGACGATCTTGCCGAGATACATGACGATGATCCGCGTCGAGATGTGGCGAACGACCGCGAGGTCGTGCGCGATAAAGAGATACGTGAGGTTGAAGTCGCGCTGAAGATCCTCGAGCAGGTTGACGATCTGCGCCTGGATCGAGACGTCGAGCGCCGAGACCGGTTCGTCGCAGACGACGAAGTCCGGGTTGAGCGAGAGCGCGCGGGCGAGCCCGATGCGCTGCCGCTGGCCGCCCGAGAACTCGTGCGGGTAGCGGTTCGCCGCGTCGGCGGGCAGCCCGACGACCCCGAGAAGGTCCGCGACCTGGCGGCCGACCTCGCGCCGGGTCGCTATGCCGTGCGTGCGCAGCGGCTCACCGACGATGCGGCCGACGGAATGCCGTGGGTTCAACGACGCGTACGGGTCCTGGAAGACCATCTGCATCTTTCGCCGTACCGGATGCAGGTCCGTTTCCGATGCAGTGGTGATGTCGTTGCCCTCGAACACGATGCGCCCGCTCGTCGGCTTGTAGAGGCGCAGGATCGTTCGGCCGAGCGTCGACTTCCCGCAGCCGGACTCGCCGACGAGGCCGACCGTCTCGCCGCGGGCGATCGAGAACGACACACCGTCGACCGCCTTGATGTCGCCGACGTGGCGGTCGAGCACGACGCCGCTCGTCAGCTTGAACCACACGCGAAGGTCGTCGACCTCGACGAGCGACGCTCTACCGTTCGTGCTCATTTCCCGCTCCGGCGCCGCGCATGTCGGCGCCTCCGCTCTCTGATGAGCGCCGTCGAGCCTACGCTCACGCGGACGCCTCCAGCTGACTGCGCTCCCACGCAGCCGCGTCGACGGGGTAGAAGCACGCAGCGGCGTGGCCGGGCTCGAGCTCCTCGAGCTGCGGCAGCTCGGCGTCGCAGTGCTCCTTGCGGTAGCGGCAGCGCGGCGCGAACGGGCACGACGACGGCGCCGACAACATGTTGCGCGGCGTGCCGGGGATCGGATTCAGCGCGGCGGCGCGCCGGGTGTGCAGGCGCGGCACGCTCTCGAGCAGGCCGAGCGTGTACGGATGCCGCGGCGAGTCGAAGATGTCGTCCGCCGTACCGCTCTCGACGAACGTGCCCGCGTACATCACCTTGACGCGCTCGCAGATCCCGGCGACGACGCCGAGGTCGTGCGTGATCATGATCAGCGCGGTGTCGCGCTCCTCGACGAGCGCACGCAGCAGGTCGAGGATCTGCGCCTGGATCGTCACGTCGAGCGCGGTCGTCGGCTCGTCCGCGATCAGCAGCTTCGGCTCGCACGCGAGCGCCATTGCGATCATCGCGCGCTGGCGCATCCCGCCCGAGAACTGGTGCGGATAGTCGCGCAGGCGCGCGCGCGCGTTCGGGATGCCGACGCTGTCGAGCAGCTCGGCGGCGCGGGCGAGCGCCTCCTTCTTGTTCAACCCGAGGTGCGTCTCGAGCGGCTCGCGCAGCTGGCGCCCGATCGTGAGCACCGGGTTCAGGCTCGTCATCGGGTCCTGGAAGATCATCGCGATCTGCCGCCCGCGGATCGCGCGCAACTGCGAGTCGGTCATCGTCGTCAGTTCCTTGCCGTCGAGCCGTGCGCTGCCGGCGGTGACGCGTCCCGCGCGCGGGAGGATGCCGAGCAGCGCGAGCGACGTCACGCTCTTGCCGCAGCCGGACTCGCCGACGATGCCGAGCGTCTCGCCCGGCGCGATGTCGAACGAGATGCCGTTGACGGCGTGCACGAGCCCACGGCTCGTCCAGAACCTGACCTCGAGATCCTCCACTTCGAGGAGCGGCGTGCGCGAGGTCATGCGGACGCCCCGCTCCGGCACCGGCAAAGCCGGCACCTGCGCTCTTTGACGAGCTCCGTCAAGCCTACGCTCTCCCTCGCAGCTTCGGGTCGAGCGCCTCGCGCAGTCCGTCGCCGATCAGGTTGAACCCGAGCACCGAGATGACGATCGCGACTCCCGGGAAGATCGCGAGGAACGGCGCGGTCTGCAGGTACCGCACGGTCGAGGTGAGCATGTTCCCCCACTCCGGCGTCGCCGGGTCCTGCGGGCCGAGGCCGAGGAACCCGAGTCCCGCCGCGTCGATGATCGCCGTCGCGAGGGCGAGCGTTCCGGCGACGATCACGACCGAGATCGAGTTCGGCAGCACGTGCGAGACGAGGATCTTGCGCCGCTTCACGCCGACCGCGCGCGCGGCGAGCACGAAGTCGTTCTCACGTTGGGCGAGCACCGATCCTCGCAGAAGGCGCGTGAAGATCGGGATGTTGACGACGCCGATCGCGATCATCACCTGGAAGAGGCCCGGGCCGAGCAGCGCGACGATCCCGATCGCCATCAGGAAGCCCGGGATCGCGAGCATGATG
>Ga0070679_100004533_pt1 | contig 12828 bp, 10 predicted proteins | sample KBSC63BmetaG_FD_65652 | JGI IMG/M metagenome (GOLD analysis project Ga0070679, IMG submission 65652) | Corn rhizosphere microbial communities from Kellogg Biological Station, Michigan, USA - KBS C6-3B metaG | ecosystem: Host-associated > Plants > Roots > Rhizosphere | place: USA: Michigan... | reverse complement strand
GCCTGGACGCCGAACATCAGCGTGATCCCGAACGCGAGGTAGCCGCCGAACACGTCGCGCGCACCGAGCGCCGCGCGCACGCCGCGCCACAGGACGACCGCGAACAGTGCGAGCACGACGGCGATGCCGATCCACCCGAGCTCCTCGCCGAGCGGTGCGAGGATGAAGTCGCTGTGGGCCTCGGGCATGTAGCCGAGCGATTGATGGCCGCCGCCGAGGCCGGCGCCGCTCATCCCGCCCGAGCCGAGCGCGAGCAGCGCCTGGACGCCCTGATAGCCCTCTTTATGCGCGAACGCCTCGGGGTTGAAGTACGCGAGGAACCGCTGGAGCCGCCACGGCGTCCCGACGACGAGGTGGTACGCGACCGGCGCGGCGCCGAGCACGGCGAGCGAGATGTACGAGACCCGCGCGCCGGCCATGAACAGCATCCCGAGCGTCGTCGCGCCGAGCACGATCGACGAGCCGAGGTCGGGCTGCTTGAGCAGCAGCACCATCATCATCCCGCACACGACGAGGTGCGGCACGAACCCGATCGTGAACGTCTTGACCTGGTCGGCCTTGCGGCCGAGCGAGCACGCGAGATACGTGACGAGCGCGAGCTTCGCGATCTCGACCGGCTGGAACGTGAGCGGACCGAGCGGGATCCAGCGCTTCGCGCCGTTCTTCGAGTGCATCGCGAGCGCGACGCCGAGCAGGAACAGCGAGCCGGCGAGCAGCGGGTACGTCCAGTTCTTGAGCCGGCGATAGTCCATGCCGGCGCCGATCCACATCGCGAGGCCGCCGACCGTGACGTAGCCGATCTGGCGCTCGAGGAAGTGCATCGAGTCGTTGTAGTGAACGAGCGAATCCGCGGCGGTCGCCGAGTAGATCTCGATCGTGCCGAGGCAGAGGAGCCCGAGCACCGCCCCGATCAACCACAGGTCGTACGGCCGCTCCGGCAGCGCCGCGCTCGGGTGCTGGACCGCGACCAGCTGCGCCGCCGCTGGCAGGCTCGGCTCGGAGCTCGCGCGCCGGAGCTTGATCGCGCGCACGCGTTCTACAAACCGAGAAAGGACCGACATGCCCGAGACTTGAATCTCGCGGGCGCGCGGCGCGTGGGCCAGTTTTTACTGCGCCCGAAACCAGGTCTGACCGTCGATCTTCGCGCGGCGGTCGCACGGGTCAGAAACCTTCGCGAACCGGATGCCGATCTTCGACAGGACGACCTTGTATTCGCCGACCTCGCCGGGCTTGCACATCTCGCCCTGGGTGTAGGTGAGCGTGAGCGTGTCGCCGTCGAGCTTGTACTGGCCGACCGCCAGGTTCTTGCGATCGAGGTCGGCCTTGTCGTGCGCGACGGTCACGGTGCCGTCGCCCTGGAACCGAGCGATCGTGGTGCCGTCCGGTGGATGGCGCTCGAACGAGCCGACGATCAGCTCGTTGTTCGGCCGCTTCGTCGCCGCGGTCTGAGAGCCACCACCGCACGCCGCCGCGCAGATCATGAGAGGGAGCCAGCGCATCGCTCGATCATACATCGAGGCGCTTCGCGCCGACGGCCGAGACGGCTTCGCGGAACACGCGGCCGCGATGCCCGAAATTCTGGAACATGTCGTAGCTCGCGCACGCGGGGGACAGGACCACGGCGTCACCGGCGGTCGCGAGCTCGGTCGCGCGGCGAACGGCATCGTGCATGTCAGTCGCGTCGATCAGCGGGTACGCGACGCCGTGGTGCTCCGCCGCGGTCCGGATCAGCGGCGCCGCCTTGCCGATCAGCACCATGCCTTTGCACGTGCCCGCGAGCGCGCGCAGCATCGGTTCGTACGAGCCGCCCTTGTCGACGCCGCCGGCGATCAGCACGAGCGGCCGCGGGAACCCGTTGACCGAGGCGGCGACCGACGCGACGTTCGTGCCCTTGCTGTCGTCGTAGTAGTAGATGTTGTCCTTGTCGCCGACCAGCTCCATCCGGTGGGGCAACGGGCGATAGCCGCGCGCCCCCGCGCGCACGTCGTCGACGGACACGCCGACCGAGCGCGCCGCGAGGTACGCGCACATCGCGTTCTCCATGTTGTGGTTGCCGACGATCACGAGATCGTCGACGGGATACTGCTCGCCGATGCCGGGCGGCCGCATCAGGATGATCTGCTTGCGGTCGCGCGATAGGTACGCGCCGTGCGTCGACGTCGCGTCGAGGCGAGAGTCGAACGTGAGGAGGTGCGACGGGATGCCCTGCGCTTCCTTCATCACCCACTCGTCGGCGGCGTTGCCGATCGCGATGTCGTCGGTGCGCTGGAAGTCCCAGATCCGCCCCTTCATCTCGGCGTACTTCTCCATCGTGCCGAACCGATCGAGGTGATCCTCGGTGATGTTCGTCAGCACGCCGACGTGCGCGCGGAACCGCTCGCAGTTCTCGAGCATGAACGCGGCGATCTCGACGACGATCAGGCCGCCTGCGCTGTTCGCGGGGTGATCGATCGCGGAGATCATCGGCGCGTTGCCGAGGTTGCCGCCGGTGAACGTCGGCTTGCCGGAGGCGGCGCACAGCGCACCGGTGAGCGCCGTCGTCGTCGACTTGCCGTTCGTGCCGGTGATCGCGATGACCTGCGCGTGCGGATGGAGGAAGCGATACGCGAGCTCGATCTCGGCGATCACCTCGACGCCCGCCTTGCGCGCGGCGAGCATCTCGGGGAGCGTCGGCACGCCAGGTGACATCACGACGCAATCCGCGCTCGTGAACGTCGCGGTGTCGTGGCCGCCGAGCTGCCAGGTCACGGGCACGCCGTCGAGCTGCTTGATCGATTCGGCGAGCTTGTCGGCCGGGTTCTTGTCGGTGACGATCACGCGCGCGCCGCGCGCCGCGCAGAACTTCGCGACCTCGACGCCGGTCAGCGCGAGGCCCACGACGACGACGGTCTTGCCGCTAAGCTCCATGACTACCTCAACTTCAACGTGCCGAGCGCGAGCAGCGCGAGCAGCGCGGAGATCAGCCAGAACCGGACGATGATCTTCGGCTCGTCCCAGCCCTTCTTCTCGTAGTGGTGATGGATCGGTGCCATCGCGAACACGCGGTGGCCGACGACCTTGCCGTTCTCGACTCGCTTCGTCGCCTTGAACACGCCGGTCTGGATGATCACGCTGAGCGCTTCGACGACGAACAGACCGCCGACGATCAGCAGTACGAGCTCGTTCTTGGTCAGCACCGCGAGCATGCCGATCGCACCGCCGAGCGACAGCGCGCCGACATCGCCCATGAAGACCTGCGCGGGATACGTGTTGTACCAGAGGAAGCCGATGCCGGTTCCGAACAGCGCGGCGCAGAACACGGCGAGCTCCTCGACGCCGTTGATGTGGGCGACGTGGAGGTAGTCCGCGATCGTGACCTCTTGCTTGCCGACGACGATCGTCGCGGTCGTGCCCGCGATGTACGCGAACACCAGGAACGTGCCGGCGTTCATGATCGACGGTCCGATCGCGAGGCCGTCGAGCCCGTCGGTGAAGTTGACCGCGTTCGCGGCGCCGACGACGACGAATGCGCCGACGATCACGTACAGCCAGGCGGGCAGCTCGAGCACGTGCTGGCGGAAGTCGGTGAACGGCAGCTGGAACTGCAGCCGGACGTCCGGCGACATCGTGCTCGAGTAAAATAGATAGGCCATCGCGCCGCCCGCGATCGCGAACTCGAGACCGATCCGGATCCAGCCGCTCAGGCCCTTCTTGTTGCGCTTCGCGACCTTGATGTAGTCGTCGGCGAAGCCGATCGCGCCGAACGCGACGGTGACGGTGAGCGCGAGCCACACGAACTGGTTGCGGAGGTCGCACCACAGCAGCGTCGACACCGCGAGGCAGAACAGGATCAGCGAGCCGCCCATCGTCGGCGTGCCCGCCTTCTTCTTGTGGGTCTCGGGGCCGTCGGTGCGGATCGTCTCGCCGATCTGGCGCGCCTTGAGCTTCTCGATGAACCACGGGCCGAGGAAGAACGACAGCAGCAGCGACGTGATCGCGGCGGCGAGGATGCGCGACGACGTGTAGCCGAACACGCGCATCCACCGGACGTGATCGCCGAGGCTGCCGAAGAACAGGTGGAACAGCATTAGAGCGTTTGCTCCTTCATCGCCTCGAGCACCCGCTCCAGCCGCATGCCGCGCGATGCCTTGAGGAGGATCCACCCGCCGGCCTCGGTCTTCGCGAGCGCGCGCTCCGCCGCGTGGCTCGGATCTTTCGCGAGCTCGCCGCCGAACCGGGTCGCGAGCTCGCCGAGCCCGATCACCTTGATGCCGAGCTGCTTCGCGAGCGCGCCGATCTCGTCGTGCGCTTTCGGTGCGTGGTCGCCGAGCTCGAGCATGTCGCCGAGCACCGCGATCGCGGGCACGCCGCGCGCGCGTTCGGCGAGCGTGCGCAGCGCCGCCGCCATCGACGCGGGGTTCGCGTTGTAGCAATCGACGATCACCTTGCGGCCGCCGACCTCGACGACCTCACCGCGCATCGCAGGTGGCCGGGCGCGGGCGAGCCCCGCGAGGGCGACGTCGATCGGAGCGCCTGCGGCGTGGGCGGCCGCGAGCGCGGCGCAGGCATCGATCGCGGCGTGCTTGCCGACGAGCCCGAGCACGAGCTGCCTGCGCTCGCCGAACACGTCGAGCTTCGCGATCCCGCCGGCATCGGTCGGCGTGTACTCGACCAGGCGAATATCCGCGGCGTCGATGTCGCCGAACGTGACGTGGCGGGCGTGCGGCTGGTATTCGCGCGCCCAGCGCTCGAGCCGCGCGTCTTCGGCCGGCCGCACCACGGTGCCGCCGCTCTTCAGGCCGAGCCAGATCTCGGCCTTCGCCTTCGCGATGTTGTCGGTCGTGCCGAGCAGCTCGATGTGCGCGGTGCCCGCGTTGATCACCATCGCGACGTCGGGCTCGGCGAGCTTCGTCAGGTACTCGATCTGACCGAGGCCGCGCATGCCCATCTCGATCACGCCGAACCGGTGGTAGTTGCGCAGCGCGAGCAGCGTGAGCGGCACGCCGGTCTCGTTGTTGAGCGAGCCTTCCGCGGCGAGCGTCGTGCCGACGAGCTCGAGGGCGGAGCGGGTCAGCTCCTTCGTCGTCGTCTTGCCGGCCGAACCGGTGATCCCGACGATCGTCTTCGCCCACGCCTTGCGGTGCGCGTGCGCGATCTTGCCGATCGCGATCCGCGTGTCTTCGACCTCGATCGAAGCTGCGCCGGCGGCCCACTGGCGACCTTGATGATCGACCATCACCGCCGCCGCGCCGGCCTTGATCGCATCGCGCGTGAAGCGATGGCCGTCGAGCTTCTCGCCCCGGATCGCGACGTAGAGTGCACCGGGCGCCGCCTGGCGCGAATCGATCACGATCCGCGAGATCTCGAGATTTCCATCGCCCGAGAGCTCGCCGCCGGCATCGCGCGCGAGCCCGGCGAGCTTCCAGCGCTCGCGCTCCGCGATCGCGGCCGCCGCTTCCTCGCGGTCGTCGAAGTGGTTCTTCGTCTTGCCGATGATCTGGTAGTCCTCGTGGCCCTTGCCGGCGATCACGACGACGTCGCCCGGCGTCGCCTCGGCGATCGCAGCGCGGATCGCGACCCGGCGATCGGGATCGACGAAGAACGGCTTCGGTACGGCCGGGAGGATCATGTCGATGATCGCGCGCGGATCCTCGGTGCGCGGGTTGTCGCTCGTCACGATCGCGAGGTCGGCGAGCTCGGCGACCGCCGCGCCCATCTTCGGCCGCTTCGTCGGATCACGGTCGCCGCCGCAGCCGAACACGCAGATCAACCGGCGGCTCGTCAGCGGGCGCAGCGCCTGCAGCACGTTGCGCAGCGCATCCGGCGTGTGCGCGTAGTCGACGAACACGTCGAGGTCGGCGTCGGTCTTGACGCGCTGGACCCGCCCCGGCGGTGCGGTGTCGAGGAGGCCAGCGGCGATCGCATCGTGCGGCAGCTCGAGTGCCTCGGCGATGCCGACCGCGAGCGCGAGGTTCTGCACGTTGTACGCGCCGATCAGCGGATGCGAGACGATCTTCAATTCGCCGCGCGGCGTCGCGAACGTCGCCTCGATGCCCTTCACGGTCGACGACGCGGCGACGACACGGACGTTTGCGGAGCTTCCGGGCTCGGTCGACACCGCGATCACGCGCTCGCTGCGCGCGGCGGCACCCATCTGCTCGCCGACCGGATCGTCGACGTTGACCACGGCGGCGCCCGTCGGAGCGAGATAGCTGGAGAACAGCAGCTCCTTCGCCTTCTGGTACTCCGCCATCGAGCCGTGGACGTCGAGGTGGTCCTGCGTGAGGTTCGAGAACGCGGCGACCGCGTACTCGAGCCCGACGATCCGGTTCAACGCGAGCGCCGATGACGTCACCTCCATCACGACATGCGTGACGCCGGCGGCCTTCATCTGGGCGAGCGCGCCGTGCAGGATCTCGGGCGTCGGTGTCGTGTAGTTCGCGGGCAACACGGTGGTGCCGAACCGCATCTCGACGGTGCCGATCACGCCGACCGCCTTGCCCGCGGCGCGCAGGATCGCCTCGACGAGGTACGTCGTCGTCGTCTTGCCGTTCGTGCCGGTGACGCCGATCAGCGTCATCCCCTTCGCGGGATCTCCGAACGAGCGCGCGACGATCAGCCCGAGCGTCTTCGCGGTCGACGGCACGACGACGATCGCCGGCGGGTTCGCGGCGCGCTTCAGCCGCGCGGTCATCGCCTCGACCTCGCGCTCGACGATCACCGCGACCGCACCGCGCTCGACGGCCGCCTCGACGAACCCGTGCCCATCGCTCGTCAGGCCCTTGACCGCGACGAACACGTCGCCGGGCGCTATCTGGCGCGAGTCCTCGTGTACCGCGCGGACCTCGACGTCTCCATCGCCGATCAGGCGAGCGCCGGGAGAGCCCTCAGCTTGGAGAGGTTCGATGAGCTGGCGCAACTTCATGCCGATAGAACGCGCAGCCTCCCCGATTTCGTGCACCTTCGCAAGCTAGTGGAGTCCGCGTGTCTCGTCGGAAAATCGCAGCGTAAGTTTGGTGAAGCTGCTTGCAGGCCCGGCGGGCGGATCCTGAGCGATCACGCGGCCCGTGCCGATCGTGTCGACGGGAATATGAAGCTCGCGCGCGCGATCGAGAGCTTTTCCGACGCCCATCCCGGTGAAGTCGGGCACGGTCACCGCGGCGACCACGGGCTCGTCGTCATCGATCTCGGGTGCTGCAGGTGCTGCGGCCGGTGCCGCGACCGGCTTCTTCACCGGCTTCGCTTGTCCCGGTACGACCGGCGGAGGTGGCGGCGCCGCGCCCGGCACGCCGAGGTAGCGCAGACCTTCGCTCGCGATCCGCGCGAACACGGGACCGGCGACCGAGCCGCCGTAGTGATCGGCGCCCGTCGGATCGTCGATCTGGACGACGACCGCGAGCCGCGGGTGATCCGCCGGCGCGAGCCCCGCGAACGAGCTCATGTAGTGATCGTGGTTGCCGTACGAGTGCGTCACCGGATCGAACTTGTAGGCGGTGCCGGTCTTGCCCGCGCACTTGAACCCGAGCACGTCGAGCCCCTTCGCGGTGCCGCCGCCCTTGCCGTTGACGTCCTTGTCGAACACGGCCTCGAGCATCTTCATCATCTTCGCGGCGGTCGCCTCCGACACCGCGCGGTGCTCGCCGCCTTCACCGCGATACGTCACGTTGCCGTCGACGTCGCTGACCTGGTCGACGATCCGTGGCTCCTCGTACATGCCGTGGTTACCGATCGTCGCGATCGCGGCCGCGAGCTGGAGCGGCGTGACGGTCAGGCCGTAGCCGAACGCGATGTGCGCGAGATCGATGTCGCGCCAGTTCTTGCCGTTGCGCAGCATGCCGATGCGCTCGCCGGGCAGCTCGATGCCGGTCTTGCCGCCGAACCCGAACGCGCGGAGACCCGCATACAGCTTCTCGGCGCCGAGCCGGAGCGCGATCTTCGCTGCGCCGATGTTCGACGATCGCTTGATGATGCCGGTCGTCGTCAGGTACGCGTCGAACTCGTGGTCGGTGATCGCGCGCTTGCCGACGGAGAAGCTGTAGCCGATCTGGAACTCGGTATCGGGCGTGACGACGCCGTTGTCGAGCGCGGTCGCGACCGAGAACACCTTCATCACCGAGCCGGCCTCGAACGCATCGGTGACAGGTAGGTTGCGCGCGCCGTGCGATTCGCCGGTGTTCGGGTCGTATGACGGATAGCTCGCCATCGCGAGCACGCGGCCGGTCCCGATCTCGAGCACGACCGCGACGCCGGCCTTCGGCTTGTTCTTCTCGACAGCCTCGCTCAGCGCGGACTCGGCGATCGCCTGGATGCTGCGGTCGAGCGTGAGCCGCACGGTCTCGCCGGGCTGCGCTGGTGCGATGCCGTCCGCGAGCATCGCGTGGCCGCGCGCATCGCGCAGCGCCTCGACCGCGGTGCGCTTGCCCGCGAGCGTGTCGTTCATCGCGAGCTCGATCCCGTCGAGGCCCTTGCCGTCGATGTCGGCGCGGCCGATCACCGGTCCCGCGATCTCCTTCGCGGGATACCAGCGGCGCGGCTCCTTCGTCACCTCGATGCCGGGCAGCTTGGCGGCGGAAATCTTCTTCGCGACATCGGCCTCGATGTGCCGCGCGAGCCACACGAACTTGTGGTCGCCGGCGAGCTTCGACACCAGCACACTCGGCTCGATCCCGGTGAGCTTCGCGAGCGTCTCGGCCGTCGCGTCGAGATCGCGGACCTCGTGCGGGTTCGCCCACACCGAGTCGACATCCGCGCTGACCGCGAGCGGTGCGCCGTGGACATCGAGCACGTCGCCGCGCGGCGCCGGCACGTCGAGCCGGAGCTCGTGCTGGCGCTCCGCGAGCGCGCGATAGTGATCGCCGTCGTCGACCTGGAGGCCCCACGCGCGCGCGCCGACACCGCACAGCCCGAGCGTGACGACGGCGCCGGTCAGGTACGCGCGCGTGCGCGCACCGCTCGACACGCCGGGCGTCATCGGCTTGAGCTTCTTGACCTGGCTCATGGTTGCGACGCGACCTTGACGGTGTCCGTGATCACGCGGATCCGATCCGGTGCGACCGGCGTCATGCCGAGCTCGGTCGCGAGCCGGCGGATCCGATCGGGTGCGGTGAGCGTCGCGCGCTCGAGCTCGAGCCTGCGCCGCGCTTCCTTCAGACCTTTGACGTCATCGGCGCGCTTCGCGAGCTGATAGCCGAGCCGCAGCACCTCGTGCTGCCGCGACACGCGAACGACGCCGACGCCGGTGAGCGTCACCGCGACGATGATCATGGCGACCACGACCGAACGCACGCTCGCCGCGCCTTCCGCTCGTCTGAACATGCGATAGAGCGAAACCGACCGGGTCATCTCGTCGGTCCACTACAACTCCACCGCCCGCGCATGGCCAATTTTTTGAGTCATAGTTGAGAGGTGCGCGCTCCCGCTCCGCTGCTGATCGCCTGGCTCGGCGCGACTAGCTGCACGCACGCGCAGGCATCGCAGATCCACCGCGCCGGTGAGGTCACGCTCGCCGCGGGCTTGATCGGAATGCTCGGCGCGGTCGCGCTCGCCGAAGCGGTGCCGAGCGAGCACAGCACGATCCTCCGCGGCGGAGCCGTGTTCGTTCCGATCAGCTTGCTCGGCGCGCTCGCCTACATCGCGGTCGATGCCGAGGTGAACGAGCCGCGCGAGCGCGCGCTCACGCCAGAGGAGCGGTCGTACGAGGCGGCGTACGCCATCGCGCGCGAGGCGAAGCACGCGGCGCGACGAGGAGACTGCGCGGAGGTTCAGGCAGCAGAGCCGCGCGTGCGCGAGATGAACGAGCGCGTCTACCGAAAGTTCCTGCACGAGAAGATCATCCGCGACTGTCTCGCGCCGGTCCCCGCGCCCGAGCCCGAGCCGGTCCCCACTCTGCCATCGTCGCCGCCACCCTAGCGCTGCGCGGGCACGTTCGGCGCCGCGGTTCTCACGCACGCGCGCAGCCGCGCCGAGCGGGAGCGAGGATTTCTGTCGAGCTCGGCCTCGCCCGCGGAGACCGGCTTGCGCGTCAGCACCTCGACCACCGGCTCCACGCGCTCGCCGGCCTCTCGCGCGAACCGCTCCGGCAACGACGACGTCCACTCGAGATCGCGGAACGCATTCTTGACCAGCCGATCCTCGAGCGAGTGAAAGCTGATCACGACGCAGCGGCCACCTGGCAGGAGTAGATCCGGAAACGCTTCGAGGAACGTCGCGAGCTCGTCGAGCTCCTGGTTCACCGCGATCCGCAGCGCCTGGAACGTCCGCGTCGCCGCGTGAATCTTCGACTGGCGCTGCTCGTGAAACGGAATCGCGGTCGAGATCACCGCGGCGAGCTCGGTGGTCGTATGCACCTTGTCGGCCGCGAGCGCTTCTTTGATCACGCGCGCGACCTTCTTGGCGTGTCGTTCTTCCCCCAGGTCCTTGATCAGATCCGCGAGGTCGTCCTGGTCGAGGTCCGTGATCAGCTCGAGCGCGGTCTGCCCGCGGGTCGGATCCATCCGCATGTCGAGCGGCCCCTCCTTCATAAAGGAGAAGCCGCGCTCGGCATGGTCGAGCTGCGGTGACGACACGCCGATATCCAGAAGGATTCCGTTGACTTGGGTCACGCCCGCGGTGGCGAGCAGGCCGGGCATCTCGGAGTAGGTGCCAGCGAGGATCTGGACTCGATCCCCGAATGATTGCAATCGTTTAACCGCAGCTTCACGTGCCGCGGGATCGCGATCGATGCCGATCGCGCGGGTTCCATCGACTGCCAACACCGCTGCCACGTGGCCGCCACCACCCGCGGTGCCATCGCAGAAAACCTCGCCATTTCGAGGTGCTAGGTACTGAAGCACCTCGTCGACCAGCACCGACTCGTGATCGAAGCTCACGACATGGCTTCGGTACCACGCGACACCGCAAGTTTGCAGAAATCTTGCGATTGATCCGCAATTGGTGTGCAGTTAGATGTAAGGAAGTGTCGTAATCCCAACTTGACGATCCGGATGGCGTCCACTAGACTCCACCGGCTCGAAAAAGAAGATCTAAAGGTGCTCAGGTACAAAGAAACCGAGGATATCGACGCTCGCTTCAGCGAGGTCGAACGCACCGTCACTGCCTGGCGCCAGGTCCTGCCGACTGCGAACCAGGTCGCGCGCCAGGAGTTCAACAACCGTCTGCGGATCTCGCTGATCCACCATGACGCCGCGCTCGAAGGCGAGGTGTTGAGCTACAGCGAGATCAAGGCCGCGGTCGATCCGACCATCATCAGCGATCCGTCGCTCATCCCGAGCTACGACGAGATCCGTCGCTTCGATGACGCGTGCAACTTCGCCGCCGAGCAGGCCGCGAACAAGAAGAAGCCGTTCAAGCTCGACACGATCCGCGAGCTCTATTCGATCCTCGCGCCGGAGGAAAAGGCGAAGGGCCTCCCGTTCCGCAAGGAGAACCCGCTCCACCGGCTCTACTACCACGACATCGCGGCGCCCGAGAAAATCCTCCCGGCGATGCGCAAGCTCGGCGAGTGGATCGACGAGCCCGCGACCAAAGACCTCCACGTGATCGAGAAGGTCGCGACCCTGCACTCGCGCTTCATGGCGATCTTCCCGTGGGCGAAGGAGTCGGGTCGCACGATCCGGATCGCATCGAACCAGCTCCTCCAGGAGGGCGGTTATCCGATCGCGATCATCCACTCGATCGATCGCCAGCGTTACTACGAGGCACTGCGTGGCGATCACATCGCGCTGACCTCGCTCTATCTCGAAGCGGTGCAGACCACCGCCGAGACCGAGCTTCGCGTGTACGAAGAGGCGCAGAAGGCGCCGCCGAAGCGCCGCTCGAAGAAGTCGATCACAGGCTAGGCATGCCGTGCAGGATCTCGTCGTCCAACCTGGACTGACGATCCCCGGCAGCGAGCTGACCATCGCGTTCGCACGCTCCGGCGGATCCGGAGGCCAGAACGTCAACAAGGTGTCGAGCAAGGTCGACCTGCGCTGGCATCCCGGCAGCTCGTCGGCGCTCCATCCCGATGATCGCGCGTGGCTGCTCGAGAAGCTCGGCCCGCGGCTCACCGGCGACGGCGCGCTGATCGTGACCTCGACGCTGACCCGCGACCAGGTCAAGAACCGCGAGGATGCGCTGTCGAAGCTCGCGCTGATCGTGCGCGCCGCGTTGATCCGGCCGAAGAACCGGCGCGCGACGAAGCCGTCGAGGGGCGCGAAGCGGCGACGGGTGGAAGACAAGCGCCATCGCGCCGAAATCAAGCGCAACCGCCGCGGCGACGAGTAAGATCGCGCCCCATGAGGGTTTGGCTCGCGTGCGCGCTCGGGGTGCTCGGCGGTTGTGTGTTCGGCGGCGACGACAGCGGCGGTGGCCCGTTCGTCGCGGTCAACGATATCGAGCACCAGTACGACATCGCGTTGTGCGAGCACCTCGTGACCTGTCACGAGTTTCCAAATCAGACGACGTGTCTCGCGACGAACGTCCCGAGCAACCTCTACATCGACCCGGCGGATATCCAGGGCGTGCTCGCCGGCAAGATCCGCTACAACGGCTCGCAGGTCGCCGCGTGCTTCGCGCAACTCGCGTCGTCGACGTGCAACCCGGGCGACCTCGCGAATCGCCGGCCGATCGGCCAGTGCTTGTTCAACGTGTTCACCGGCCTCGGTCAGAGCGGCGCGGTCTGTTCGAACAACGACGAGTGCGCGTCCGCGATGTGCGCGACGACCTGCGCGGAGGGCCAGCAGCAATGCTGCACGGGCACCTGCGTCGGTGATGCCGCTACGCCGATCGAACCGCTCCCGATCGGCGAGCACTGCCCGTTCGGCGGTCAGGGGTACGACGCCTGCGTCGTCGGCGCGTACTGCGACAGCA
>Ga0070679_100004531_pt1 | contig 12829 bp, 15 predicted proteins | sample KBSC63BmetaG_FD_65652 | JGI IMG/M metagenome (GOLD analysis project Ga0070679, IMG submission 65652) | Corn rhizosphere microbial communities from Kellogg Biological Station, Michigan, USA - KBS C6-3B metaG | ecosystem: Host-associated > Plants > Roots > Rhizosphere | place: USA: Michigan... | reverse complement strand
CACAGTGCTCGCAGACGACGTGCCCCCAATGTCCAATTGCGGCAAAAATCACCGGCGCATCCGCGCTACCATTCATCCCGGAATTGCCGAGCCACCATCACGGGACAGCAGAGCCTCCGCGTGCAACGCACGCTGAAGGTGACGGCCGATGACCAAACGCTACGATCAACACTATTTCGACCGCTGGTACCGCGACCCGCGCGATCGCGTCGCCACGCGCGACAGCCTCGAGCGCAAGGTGCGAATGGCAGTCTCCGTCACCGAATTTCTACTCGGACGCGGGCTCAGGTCCGTCATCGACGTCGGCTGCGGCGAGGCTCCCTGGTTCACCGTCCTTCGCCGAGTGCGCCCGCGCGCCCGCTACATCGGGATCGACTCCAGCGACTACGTGGTCGAGCGCTATGCAAAGTCTCGTAATGTGCGCCGCGGTGACTTCGGCACGCTCGGCGACCTCCGCCTGCCGAAGCGCGTCGACCTCATCGTTTGCGCCGACGTGCTGCAATACGTCGACGACGCCGACGTCGCGCGCGGCCTCCGCGCCATCCGCGCACTCCTCGGCGGCGTCGCCTACATCGAGGCCTTCACGACCGCGGACGCCATGGAAGGCGACACGGAGAACTGGCACGATCGCGACGTCGCCGATTACGCACGCTTCTTTCGCACCGCGCGACTCACCCAGTGCGGCCCCAATTGCTTCGTCAACCTCGATGCGGTCGCGAATCTCAACGACTTCGAGCACTGTGGTGGGAAGTGACCCCATCAATGAATTTTTGCGGCACCCTTTCTGCCTTTTCACAAGCGACCGTCCGCACGTGGCGGGCTGGAGTCGGGACACAGAGGAGCGGGGGAGGGGAGGATGTCGCGCTTTCGTGGACTATTCATCATGGCCGTTGCGGCAACGCTCGGAGCGGGTTGCGCCGGCTATAACCAGGGCTCGGCGGCCGGCGAAATCGATCCGGCAATGGCTGCACAGACAGTCGTGCTTCACGTCAACAACGTGAACTCATCGCCGATGGAGCTGCGCACCATCATTAACGGCCACTCGGATTTCATCGGATCGGTGAGCGGAAACGACAGCACCGCAATCGCACTCGATCCGAAGCTCTTTCCGACGGGCTTTCTCTATCTCGCGGCGATTCCCGCGGACGCGAGCGGACGCGCGATCGTCGGCCCGCTGGCAGCCAGCAAAGGCAACCAGATCAAGTTCACGATCCAGCCTGCGTTGGACATGAGCAACGCGATCGTTGTTCACTGAGTCGTCTCGCTAGAAATCGGCGCTCGGGCTCGAGAGTCGCGAGCTCGAGCGCCGTTTCGTATTCGCGAGCGGCTTCGTCCGCGCGTCCGAGGCGCCGAAGCAGATCGCCGCGCGCGGCGTACAGCAGGTGGTACCGGCGCAGCTCGCCACGCGCCGCGATCGCCTCGACGAGCAACAATCCCTGCTCGGCGCCATCGACCATCGCGACCGCCACCGCGTGATTGAGCTCGACCACCGCGCTCGGCGCACGCTCGAGCAGGAGTGCGTACAACGACGCGATCTGACGCCAGTCCGTGACCTCCGCGCTCTCGGCACGCGCATGCAGCGCCGCGATCGCCGACTGAATCGCGTACGATCCGACAAACGAGGTTCGCAGCGCCGAGTCGACGAGTGCGAGTCCTTCCGCGATCTGCGCACGATCCCAGACGCTCCGATCCTGATCTTCGAGCAGCACGAGCTCGCCGTCGGACGTCGTCCGCGCGTCGCGACGCGCATCGTGAAGCAACATGAGCGCGAGGAGGCCCGTCGGCTCGCTCGCACTGGGCATGAGCGACGCGATCAGTCGCGCGAGACGAATGGCTTCCGCGCAGAGATCGATGCGGACGAGCGCCTTACCAGCCGTCGCCGCGTAGCCCTCCGTGAACACCAGATAGACGACCGCGAGCACCGCATCCAATCGCTCCGCCAATTCATTGGCCGGCGGCACGCGATACGGAATGCGCGCATCGCGAATCTTCGCGGTGGCACGAACGAGTCGCTGCGCCATCGTCGCCGGTGCAACCAGGAAGGCCCGCGCGATCTCGTCCGTCGACAGCCCACACACTGTCCGCAGCGTGAGCGCCATCTGTGCTTCACGCGCGAGCGCGGGATGGCAGCACGTGAAGACGAGGCGCAGCCGGTCGTCCTCCACACCGCTCTCGTCTTCGAGATCTCTAAATTCAGAGTCGGCCGCCGGTATCGACGCGAGCGCGGCATCGCCCACCAGTCGTGCATCGCGGCGGGCGCGATCGATCGCCCGAAAGCGCGCCGTGCTGACGAGCCAGGCAAACGGGCTTCGCGGCACGCCATCAACGGGCCACCGCTCCACCGCGACGGCGAATGCGTCCTGCAACGCCTCCTCGGCGGTGTCGAAGTCGCCGAGGAGGCGGATGAGCGTCGCGAGCGCGTGTCCGGAATCGTCTCGATGGAGACGAGCGATCTCGGCGCGCGCGTCGCTGGTCATGCGGTCGTGGTGGCGGCGAGATTCGAGGCGGCCGCCGGCGCCTTCGGCATCGGAATGAGCGGACGAATCTCGATCGATCCCGTCTCGACGGCAGGGATGCGCTCGGCGATCGAGATGGCCTCGTCGAGATCGCGCGCCTCGATCAGGAAATAGCCGCCGAGCTGCTCACGGGTCTCGGCGAAGGGGCCGTCGGTCGTCTGGCGCTTGCCGTCGCGAACGCGAACGGTCGTCGCGGAAGTGGTGCGCTGGAGCTGGCTGCCACCCTTGTAGTGTCCGCTCTGTGCAAGCTCCTGGGTGAGAGCGCGATAGCGGGCCATCGTGGACTCCGCCTGCTCGGGGGTGAGATTGTCCCAGCGGCGCTCGTTGTCGCAGATCATCAGCAGGTATTGCATTGGTCGTCTCCGGTTCGTGGTCGACAGCGTTGTATTCGAGGATGTCATCTAGTCGAACGAAGGCGATCCAAATCGACAGCGCGCTCTCTGGGAGATAACGTATTGCACAATCGGGAGTTGACTCAAACGCCCGTTCCGGAGTTAGCAGAGTCGATGATCTCCACTCGCCGTCCCCTCACAATGCGACATCGCTCCGACTCCGTAGCGCGGCAGTGCGTCGCCCTTGCCGCGATGGTTTGCGTCGCGGTTGCCGCACCGCTCGCGGCCCACGCACAGGCAGCCGCCCCGCAGACGCCGGCCGGCCTTTCCGTTCTACGCGGCTTCGTGACGGACGGCATTCACAGCCAGCCGCTGTCGAGTGCAACCGTGCTCGTCGAAGGGACGCCGCGCAAGGCGACGACCACCGATCAAGGCCAGTTCCTGATCGACAGCATTCCGGCGGGCAAGCATCGCGTCATCGTGTTGCATCCGCTGCTGGATACGCTCGGCATTCAGATGCGGACGCCGCCGATGGACTTCGACGGTGGACAGACGTACGACCGCGAGCTGGCGATTCCGACCGGCGAGAAGCTCGCGTCGATCCTGTGCAGCGCAGCGTGGCTGGAGCGCGGGCCAGGCGTGCTCGTCGGATTCGTGAAGGATCCCGACACGAGCGCACCGGCGGCTGGCTCGACGGTTCAGTTCGTGTACACGGCAGTCGACGTCATCGGCCGCAAATCGCTGACGCGTCGCGACGCTCCCGTGGACTCGGCTGGGCTGTATCACATCTGCGGCCTGCCGACGAACACGACCGGAAAGGTGCAGGTGTTCCAGAACAACGTGAGCTCGGGTGAAGTGCCGGTCGAGATCGCGAACAACATCGGTGTGCGCGCGTTCAGCATCGCGCACCAGCAGGCCGCCGTCGTGGTGAAGAACGACAGCGGGAAGGTCAGACGAGTTCCAACCGGATCGGTGCGATTGACGGGGAGGATCGTCGACAAACGCGGCCGACCGCTCGAGGGCGCGCGCGTACAGCTTCAGAGTGGAAACACCGTCGCCATCAGCAAGGCGAATGGTGAATTCACGCTCGACAGCCTTCCGTCGGGCACGCAGGCGCTCGAGGTGCGCAAACTCGGCTACGCGGCCACCGAAGCTGCCGTGGAGCTCTCCGCCAGCCAGCCGGCGAGGACGACCGTGGCAATGGGCGACTTCGTGCCCGTGCTCGACGTGGTCAAGGTCGAAGCGGCGTCGAGCTCCGGATTGGCGAAGGTCGGCTACCTCGCTCGCAAACGGACCGGCATGGGCGACTATCTGGACGGCAACCGCATCAATCACCAGTCGATGGCGTTCAGCGACGTCATGCGCGGCGCGCGTGGCATCTCGGTCGTTCCCGCGGGCGACGGGCGGAATTACGTCATTCAGGATTCTCGTAATCCTTCCAACGGATGCGTGGAGTTCTGGGTGGACAACATGCACTGGACGAGCATGACTCCGGGTGACATCGACCAGTTCGTCCGGCCGGACGAGCTCGTTGCCGTCGAGGTCTACCATGGCTCGGAGACGCCCGCCGAATTCACGACGCCGGGTCAGAGCGCGTGCGCGACGATCGTCGCGTGGACGGTCGCGCGCGTGCGTCCCGACACCAAGAACGGCAAGAAGCCCTGATCCACGATGGCCGCTCGCACGCAACCCTCTGCGCCGTTCGGGGGTAGAAGGTCCGCGGTTCCGTTCCTAGTTTGCGGAAGCTGGATCCCCACACTCGCAGTCCCTTCCATGATGCATCCACACCCCCACTCCGTTTCGCTCCGGACTGGCGCGTGGCGTTGGCTCGTTGCCGCAGCGGTAGCCACCGTCGCGCTCACTGCTCCGCTCGCTCTCCGTGCCCAGACCACCACGCCGGCGGCTCCAGCGGGGCTGTCCGCCCTGAAGGGTATCGTCATCGACAGCGTGCACGGCCAGCCGCTCCAGGGCGCGACCGTGTTCATCGAAGGCACCGCGCGCAAGGCGACCACGTCAGACCTGGGCGAGTTCCTGGTCGACAGCATCCCGGCGGGCAAGCATCGCGTCGTCGTCGCGCACCCGTTGCTCGACACGCTCGGCATCTCGATGCGGACGCCCGAGTACAGCTTCGTGGCCGGAACCACGCACGACATCGATCTGTTCATTCCCGGCGGCGAGAAGCTCGCGTCGATCCTCTGCAATCCGATCATGCGCCAGCGCGGGCCGGCGGTGATGGTGGGCTTCGTGAAGGACCCGGACACCAACGCGCCGGCAACCGGCTCGAAGGTGTCGCTCGTGTTCAACGTGACCGATATCGTCGGGCGCAAATCGGTGACGGTCCGCGAGGCCACTGTCGACTCGACGGGCCTGTATCACATCTGCGGTCTGCCCGCGGACATGAGCGGCAAGGTGCAGGTCTTCCGCAACGGCGTCAGCTCGGGCGAGGTCCCGGTCGAGGTCGCGAACAACATCGCCGTGCGCGCCTTCAGCGTCGCGCAGCATCAGACGGTCATCGTCGTGAAGAACGACAGCACCGGCAAGGTCAAGCGCATCGCCAAAGGCTCCGCGCGTGTGACCGGCAAGGTCGTGGACAAGAACGGACGTCCGCTCTCTGGCGCACGCATTCAGCTCCAAGGAGGCAGCGCGGTCGCGATCAGCAAGCCGAACGGTGACTTCACGCTCGACAGCTTGCCCTCCGGCACCCAGGCGATCGAGGTCCGCAAGCTCGGCTACGCGGCGACCGACGTCCCTGTCGAGCTCTCGAGCAACGAGCCCGCCAAGGCGACGGTGACGATGGGCGACTTCGTGCCCGTCCTGGAGACGATGAAGGTCGAAGCCGCCGCGAACTCCGGGCTCTCGAAGGTCGGCTACCTCGAGCGCAAGCAGAGCGGCATGGGGTACTACCTCGACGGCAATCAGATCAATCACCAGTCGATGGCATTCAGCGATGTCATGCGCGTCGTGCCGGGACTCAGAATCTCGCCGGCCGGAGATGGTCGAACGTACGTGATTCAGGATTCGCGCGACGCGACAGGTGGCTGTGTGAACTTTTGGGTGGACGGCACGCAGTGGCAGACGATGTCGCCGGGCGACATCGACCAGTATGTGCGTCCCGACGAGCTCGTGGCGGTCGAGGTCTATCACGGATCCGGCACGCCGGTGCAGTTCACGTCACCCGGCCAGAGTGGCTGCGCCACGATCGTGGCGTGGACCGTTGCCCGCGTTCGACCCGATTCGAAGAGCAGCAAGAAGCCGTGATCGTCGCGCGAGCTCGCCGCTGATGCGCAAGGTCAAGGTCTTCATGCCGAGCGAGATTGCGACGGACTGCGACCTCTGTGGAATCCGGTTTCATCTCAATGCGGGGGGCGCGTGCGTGAAGTGTCGCCGCGCCCTCTGCGCGCGTCACCTGCACGGGAGCTGGCTGCGTCGATTGCTCGTCGATCTCGGTGCGGCGCCTCTGTGTGTGGAGTGTCGGGCGCGGGGCAATTGAACGAACGCGCGTGACCTCACACCAGCCGAAGGATCCCAACTTCGAGCAGCGCGTTCGCGACAGCTTCGCGAAGCAGCAGTTCATGGCGACCATCGGCGCCACGCTCGCCCGCGTCGAGCCGGGCGAAGTCGATCTCTCGCTCGAGAAGCGCGACGCGCTCACGCAACAGCACGGCTTTCTACACGCCGGTGTGCTCGCGTCGGCCGCGGACAGCGCCTGCGGCTACGCGGCGTTGAGCCTGATGCCCACGGGCGCGGCCGTGCTCAGCATCGAGTTCAAGATCAACATGCTCGCTCCGGCCACGGGCGATCGCTTTGTCGCACGAGGCCGAGTGATTCGCGCTGGACGCACCGTGACGGTGTGTTGGGGCGAGGTCGCCTCGTATGTCGGTGACGCCGAGCGCATCGTCGCCACAATGGTGGCGACGATGATGACGATCACGGATCGCGCATTGACCGATTAGCGGTTGTCTCGATCGCGGCCGCTGGTGCCTTCCCTGCCGGTATCGCTGTCCCCGCTCTCGCTGTTCTCCTCACGCGCCTCGATCTCGGCGTCGGTCACTTCGACCTCGCCGATCTCGTCCATTCGAGCGCCGCCGCGCGCGACGCGATTGCGTTCGTCGGTCTGCTCGCGCTCGTTCGCTCCGTACTCGGCGCCGGCGAGGCTGCGGCCGTGCATGATGTCGTCGGACTCGTTCGTGCGCTGCCTTTTCGCCCTGTCGTTGGCCATTGGTGATACCTCCATCAACTCTAGTGGCAGGGTACGTGCCTCAACAGGAGGACATGGCGACCGTTCTCGACGTCAAGACGATCGAAGCGACCGAGGAGCGCCGCTGGTGGCGCCAGCCGTGGGGAACACTCGCGGCGGGATTTCTCCTGTCGTTTCTCGTCGGCATCGCGTCCGCACGTATCACGGAGGCGTCGGGCCCGGACTGGAACCACGGCTTCAGGTGGGAGCGCGAGCTGATGATTCGCGTGCACCATCCGCTGCCGCAGGCGCTCGACGCGTTGATGCTCGTGTGTCCGTGGTTCGGGACGAACATCTCGCTCATCCCGTTGGTGATCCTGTTCTGCTGGTGGCTCATCCGAGGGTGCAACGCGCGCTTCCTGGCGATGCGTCTCGCGACCGTGCAGATGGGCAGCTATCTCCTGAATCCGTCGCTCAAGGCGTTATTCGACCGCCAGCGGCCCGACATGTTCGAGCGGCGCGGCTGGTATGGATGGAGCTCGTATCCCAGCGGGCATGCGATCGCGAGCGTCTCGGTGTTGTTCACGATCGCGATCATCCTGCACCGTCTCAAAGGCTGGACGTGGCCGTTCTATGTTCTGGTGCCGCTCACGCTCGCGAGCATGTACTCGCGCGTCTATCTCGCGGTGCACTGGCCCACGGACGTGATCGCGGGCGCGCTGGTGGGACTCGTGTGGCTGCTGGCGACGATGTGGGCGTACCGCAACGACCACGGTCCGTCGGTCAGGAAAACCAGGGCGAATCCGGCGCGCTGAGGATCGTCGCCAGCCTTGTCGCATCCACATTGCCTCCACTGACGATGGCGGCGACACGTGCGCCCGGGTCGAGCGGCAATGCACGGTGCAGCACGGCCGCGACTCCCGCTGCTCCCGCTGGTTCGGCGAGCAGCTTCGCGCTGAACAGCAGGTCGCGCGTCGCCGCCGCGATGACCTCGTCGTCCACGAGCACGATGTCATCCACGTACCGGTTCACGACGTCGAAGTTCAACTCGCCTGCCATGGGCGCGGCGAGTCCGTCGGCGATGGTGTTGACCGACGTGAGCCGCATGGCCTTGCCTGCATCGAGGCTCTGTCGCATGGACGGCGCGCCGGTGGGTTCCACACCGAACACGCGCAGCGACGGCATCATGCCCTTCAGCGCGATGAGCATTCCTGTAATCAGGCCGCCGCCGCCGACGGGGACGACGACCGCATCGAGATCGCCGACCTGCTCGAGCAGCTCGAGGCCCGCCGTGCCCTGCCCCGCGCAGATCAATTCGTCGTCGAATGGATGGACGAACACGAGCCCGCGTTCCTTCTCGAGCTCGTGCGCTTTGTTGAACGCTTCGATGCCCGTTGCACCGTGCAGCACGACCTCGGCCCCGTAGCCCTTGCTGGCGGCCACCTTGAGCGCCGACGCACGCTCGGGCATCACGACGGTCGCATGGACACCGGCCGCTCTCGCGGCCCACGCGAGCGCCGCGGCGTGATTGCCCGCCGAGACGGTGACGACTCCGCGTGAGCGCGACGCGGAGTCGAGGTGGCTCAGCTTGTTGAGGGCGCCGCGGGCCTTGAAGGACCCCGTCTTCTGAAGATTCTCACACTTGAGAAAGAGCTTGACGCCGGCAGCGTCGCCGAGCCGCGTGGACGTGACCGTGGGGGTGGTGTGGACGTGTCCAGCGATGCGGTCGCGCGCGGCGCGTACGAGTGCGAGATCGAGCATGCGTTCGAGCCTAGTCACCCACGCCGCAACTCGCTAGAGGACGCGCCGCGCATTCGACATCCACCACTCGGCTGCGCCCGGGATGATCCGTGATGTAGATTCGCTCGTGCTCACTCGATCCCATCGTATCGTCTTCGCCGTCACCGCGCTGCTCGTGGGCGTGGCCGCCGCGCTCCAGTTCATCGGTGGGAACGACGTGCTGCGCTTTCTCGTGAGCGCGGCCGCGCTGTCGATGCTCGCGATGAACGTCTCCACCGGCACCGAGCAGGTCGGCGTTCACCTGAGCGCGGGGGCCACCGGCACGCTGCAAGCCGCACTCGGCAACCTGCCCGAGCTCCTCGTGTGCGCGTTCAGCCTGCGCGCTGGGCTGATCCAGGTGGTGCAGGCCGCGCTGATCGGATCGATTCTCGCCAACTCGCTGCTCGTGCTCGGTCTGGCGATTCTCGTCGGCGGGATCAAGCACGGACGCCAGCGCTTCGATGCGGAGTCGCCGAGGATGATCGCGTCGCTGATGATGCTGGCGGTGGCGGCGCTCGCGTTTCCCACGCTCGCGCACGAGCTGCACACGCCTGCGGCATCGCACGAGCGCGCGTTGAGTGCCGCGTGCGCGATCCTGCTGCTCGTGGTCTTCGTCGCGAGCCTGCGCTTCTCGCTCGGCGCCGATCCCGAGAAGTCCGTGCGACACGCGCCGGAACGGTCGAAACCAGTCGACGCGTGGCCGCTCTGGCTCGCGGTGACGGTGCTCGTCGTCGCGTCGATCGGCGCGGCGGTAGTCTCGGAGTGGTTCGTGTCGGCACTCGAGCCAGCCATCGAAGCACTGCACATCTCGCAGGCGTTCGCCGGCATCGTCGTCGTGTCGATCGCGGGCAACGCCGTCGAGAATGTCGCGGGGGTTCGACTGGCGGCGAAGAACCGCCCAGACTATGCGATGAGCGTGATCCTCAACAGCTCGCTGATGATCGCGCTGGTCGTCGCGCCTGCACTCGTGCTGCTGTCCTTCCTGCTCGGCGGGGGGATCCTCACGCTCGTGATGCCGCCGCTGCTCATTGCCGCGCTGGTGATCGCGACGCTTACCACGGCCATCATCGTGAACGACGGCGAGACCGTGTGGCTGGAAGGTGTGGCGCTCATGGGATTGTACGGCATCGTCGCCTCGGCCTTCTGGTGGGGCTGACGCGGTGCATCTTCCTCGTTCGATCTCCGGCATCGAGCGTCCACGCGTCGGACTCGATCGTGATGAGAATTCCTGGATCTCGTTGGTCGACGAATCAGATGGAGACGGCCGATGCGAGCGTTGAACCAGCTTGCGAGGCACATGGCTCTCGTGGCGGCGCTCCTCACGTGTGCGGCGGTCGCGCACGCCCAGTCGACCCCCGATTCCGCGAAGAAGGCCGCGACCGTGCCCGCCTATCGCTTCCGCATTCTCGGTGTTCTGGAGGCGGCGGGTGGCGAGCCAGTGGAGGATGCGGAAGTCAGCAACATCTTGTCGGGCATGAGCGCGAAGACGACGAAGACTGGAACAGTCTCGCTCTATTTCCTGCCCGAAGGCGTGTCGATGGTGCGAATCCGCAAGGTCGGCTACGCGACGCAGACGCTCGCCGTCGAGATCGGGCCGAATGCGACGACACCGATCACGGTCGTCTTCGAGCGCGCGCAGCAACTGCCGGCAGTCGTGACGACGGACAGCGCGCCGCGCTGGATCAGTCCTGCCCTCACGGGATTCGAGGAGCGCAGGAAGCAAGGCCTCGGGTACTTCATTCCCAGCGACGTGCTCCGCAAGGAAGAGAATCGGCCGCTCGGAAACGTCCTGCGAGCGCGTGTGCCTGGGATCGACGTCTGGACGGGCAGGCTGCCGCGCGACAAGACGACGAAGACCGTGCTTCGGAGCGCGCGTCCGGAATGGAAGGGCTACTGCTATCCCGACGTCTACCTCGACGGCGTGCTGGTCACGGACACTCCGGCGGACCTCTCGCAGTACAGCACGATGGACATCGGCGCGATCGAGTTTCACACTACGGCGACGCTGCCGATCCAGTTCAATCACAGCTCGTCGCTGTGCGGTGCGCTACTCCTCTGGTCGCGCGAGCGCTGACACTCATTCAATGATACTCATGTCAATTCATAGATCAGGCACGGTGGTGGCGATCGTCTGCGCCCTGTGCGCCGCGGGGCGGCCGGCGCAGGCGCAGTGGCTGCTCCATCCCGTCGATTCGACCATCGAATTCCGTGGGCTCTCGGCCGTGAACGCGTCGGTGGTGTGGGCGAGCGGCACGCGCGGCCGCATCGCGCGGTCGACGGACGGGGGCGCCACGTGGCGCATCGATACCGTGCCGGGCGCGCGCGGCCTGGACCTGCGTGACGTCCAAGCCATGAGCGCGACGCGCGCGTGGACCATGAGCTCCGGCGAGGCCGAGAAGGGACAGGCCAAGATCTTCGGGACGACGGACGGCGCGACGTGGGTCGAGCAGTTCGCCGAGAAGGACTCGGGTGGCTTCTTCGACTCGATGGCCGCGTGGGACAACGAGCATGCGATCACGATCGGCGATCCGATCAAGCATCAGTTGTACGTCCTGCTCACGAGCGACGGACACACGTGGACGCGCGTTCCGACCGAACATGCGCCGCCGACGATTCCCGGCGAAGGGTCGTTCGCGGCGAGTGGAACGTGCGTCGTGGTGAACGGATCGTCGAATGCGTGGATCGTGACTGGCGGTGCCGCGACGGCGCGCGTCTGGCGCACGACCGACCGGGGGAAGACGTGGAAGGTGGCGGATACGCCGGTGCACGCCGGGAATTCGTCGTCGGGCATCTTCTCGGTCGCGTTCGCGGACGCCAGGCATGGTGTCGTGGTTGGTGGCGACTACACGAAGCCGAAGGGATTGTTCGACAACGTCGCGATCACGGATGACGGTGGTGCGACGTGGCGTCTGCCGCGCGGAGCGCTGCCGCAGGGTTTCATGTCCGGCGTCGCGTATATTCCCGGCACGTCGGGGCGGTCGCTCGTGGCTGTGGGCCTGGGCGGCACGGCACGGTCTGATGACGGCGGCGAGAGCTGGACGATGATCGATGCCGTTCCATACAACAGTGTGGCGTTCGCGTCGTCGACCGCTGGCTGGGCGGTCGGGCCGCGCGGTCGCATCGCGCGATGGAATCCGACAGCGTCCGGGACGAGTCGTCCGTAATCGTCGAGTACTTCACAATCCACTTCGAGTCGAGGTCGAGGATGGCGTCGCGTCGCGCGCAGGTGTTGATCGGCTGTGGCGTGCTGGCACTGGCCTGCACCAAAACCACGTCAACTCCCACGCCGGTGCAGGGGCCGCCGGCGACGGTCACCAGCACGGTCCCGGGGCAGCAGCCGGGCGCGCCGGTTCCCAATCGCCGCATTCCGCCGTCACGCGACAGTCTCGCCAAGCTTCGTGCGAACTACGTCGCGCAGATCATGCAGCAGATCGCCGGACACGAGAACGATCCGGCCGAGCAGGTGTTCAAGAACGTGCAGGTGCTCAAGGGCATCACGGCCGCGCAGCTCGTGCATACGATGGACAAGCAATACGGCGCGGCGCTGAGCTGGAATTGCACGAACTGTCATCGGCTCGCGAACCAGGGCAACTGGGCGAGCGACACGTCGGCCGACAAGAAGCGCGCGCGCTTCATGCAGCAGATGATGAACGAGATCAACACGGTGCAGCTTCCCAAGCTCTATCCGCGCGACACGCCGGCGGTGACCTGCGCGACGTGTCATCGCGGCTACAACGAGCCACCGAACGCGGACTACTTGATCCCCGAGCGTGGGAAGCCGGGTGGCTTGCCTCTGCCGCCGGGACGCGGGGGACCGCCGAGAGGGCCGGGGCACTGACCGGCGACGGCGGAAGACCGAATGGAAACTACGAATGGAAGAAGCGAGTGGAAGAAGCGAGTGGAACAACCGAGTGGAACAAGCGAATGGAACAAGCGAATGAAGAGGCGAATGGAAGAGGCGAATGGAAGAGGCGAATGGAAGAGTCGCTTCCTCCACTCGCCGTTTCCACTCGCCGTTTCCACTC
>Ga0070679_100004528_pt1 | contig 12838 bp, 9 predicted proteins | sample KBSC63BmetaG_FD_65652 | JGI IMG/M metagenome (GOLD analysis project Ga0070679, IMG submission 65652) | Corn rhizosphere microbial communities from Kellogg Biological Station, Michigan, USA - KBS C6-3B metaG | ecosystem: Host-associated > Plants > Roots > Rhizosphere | place: USA: Michigan... | reverse complement strand
ATACCGAAGGTGTTATATTTTTTCAGTGAAAAATTTTGATGAATATTCATTGACTGTCTTAAAAAATTACGAGTAATAACTAAATAGGATCCACATCCGAAACAACTACAACGCTTCTAAATCTTTTGTCAGCTTTTAAGAGATTAACATAATTTACAATCACTTTTTTTTGTGCCTGTATTTGCACTGCATCTTTGGAAAGCTTTATTAATATTTCCATCAAATACATATTTCTTACACGATTAACTACAGGTGCTGCCGGTCCTACCAAATTTTGAAAATCTTTTTTTAATGAACTACTTAAAATATTTCCTGCCTCTTGCACAACATCTTTTATTTTATGTTTTAAAGTTAAACGTATAAGCTTGCTAAACGGAGGATAGAAAAATTGCCTTCGCATCGCGATTTCATTTTCATAAAATTTTTCATAATCGTGTTCTTGCAAAAACAACAAAACGGGATGATTGATTTTGGACGCCTGTATCAGCACAAGGCCTTGCTCAGATTTTCGTCCTGCTCTCCCACTCACTTGTTCCATCAACTGAAAAGCTCTTTCATTTACCCTAAAATCAGCAAAGCTTAGCAAGCCATCTGCATCCAAAATTCCCACAAGACTTACTTTTTCAAAATCCAGCCCCTTTACAACCATTTGTGTTCCGGCAAGAATATCAATTCGGTGCTGCTCAAATAATTTGATTAAAGTGTCGTGTGCGTTTTTACCTTTAACAGCATCTATATCCATTCTCGCAATTCGGTTTGCCGGAAAATCTTCAATAAGCTCTTCTTCAATTCTTTCTGTACCAAAATTTTTTTCAATCCAGTTCACGCTTCCGCAGGCAGGACATGCCGTTAGTTTGGGATAAGTATTTCCGCAATAATGGCAATGAAGTTTATTTGAATATTTATGCAGCGTAAGCGTTACATCGCAATTTTCACAACGCGGAATAAAACCACAGGTTCCGCAAATTAAAAATGGCGCATAGCCACGGCGGTTTTGAAAAAGAATTATTTGCCTGTCTTTTTGCAAAGCATTTTCCATTTCAGCCTTTAATTGTGGAGAGATCATAACTTTTCCCTTCTTTGAAGCGGCAACGGTTTTGGTATCTATTATTCTTATTTCCGGCAATTTTATTGCGCCATACCTTTCATTAAGTTTTACCAGGGCATATTTATTTTTTAATGCGTTATAATAGCTCTCAACGGAAGGCGTAGCACTTCCCAATAAAACTTTCGCTTTAAAGAGTGATGCATAAAAAATAGCAGTGTCGCGGGCATTATAACGCGGTGCAGGCTCTTGTTGCTTAAATGAAGAATCATGCTCTTCATCAATAATGATTAAACCTAAATTTTTAAATGGAAGAAATAATGCGCTTCTTGCGCCTAAAATAATTTTTAACTCTCCGGTCTTTATCTTATTCCATAATTCTACCCTTTCATTATTATTAAATTTTGAATGATAGATTGAAATGTTGCCGCCAAAATTTATTTGCAATCTTCGTATAATCTGCGCCGTTAACGTTATCTCTGGTAATAGATATAATACCTGCTTTCCATCAGAGATAAATTTTTCAATTTGTTTAATATACAATTGGGTTTTACCGCTGCTTGTTACTCCATGTAAAAGACAAACATCTTTGTTATCAAAAGCAGCTTCAATTTCGACTGCTGCTTTCCTTTGAGGTTCATTCAATTCAAAACTTATCTCAGATTTTTTAGGAAGGCTTTTTAACCTGTCAATGCTTCGCTTTTCTATACTTAGAATATTCTTTTCAACCAGTGATTTTAACTGCGTAGAAGTTGCACCGGATTTTTTTAAAAGCTCGCTTTGAGAAACTTCGCCCTGCGTTTTAAGAAGATGTATAAAACTTAATAATAACTCCATCTGTTTTGGAGCTTTAAAATTATTCAACAGTTCACTGAGTTTTTTATCGTCATTATATTCATTCCTGAGCGATACAAAATTTTCTTTTTTTTCTTTGTATTTATCATTAAATGCTTCCCATGCATAACATACTTTTTTTTCAATAAGCCTTTTAATTAGCGGATAAACATGAACAATATCTGCAACCAACTGCACTTCCGAAAGTTTAAGTTCTTTTTTAATCAACAAGGCCTCTGCAACAAGATATTCTTCGTTATCAAGCGATGAAAAATCTTCACCATATTCTTCATTATAAATTAAAATAGTTTCACTGCTTAATTTTAAATGAGTAGGCAACGCAGCGGCCATTACTTCTCCTTCGCTGCACATATAATAATCACTTATCCATTTCCAAAGCTCAAGCTGCTGGGGATAAACAACGGGTTCATCATCTATTATGTTAAGAATATTTTTTGTTTCATAATCCGGCTTTACTTTACTTACTGATTTTATAATGCCCGCATATTTTTTATTTTTTCCGAAAACAACTTCGGCTCTACAGCCAATTTGTATCTTATTATGAAGCAAGGATGGTACAGAATAGGTATAAGTTTTAGGAATAGCGAGAGGCAGAATTACCTCAATCCATACATCAGTAGATATTTCATTTCCAAACAAATCTTGCGCAGGCAAAGTTTCATTTATCATTTATACAAATATAAATTCAAACTATTAAAGACAGTTTGCAACAAAGTTTATTAACTATCTATTTGTTGTATCCACGAAGCTTTATATTTTATTAGCGCATTTTGCATTTGCCTGTAAACTTTTTCTTTTAAGGCTGTGATATCATTTAATGTTAAGCCGTCTGTTATAGTTTCAGACAAATACACAGCACGGCATTTGCCGGGATTTAAAGAAAAAATACTTTTATAGTTTAAACGGTCGTAAGTATCTAAAAACAAAATTGGACGAATCGGTTTCTGAGTTTCAATTGCAATTCTAAAAGCACCGTCATAAAAACTTTTCAAAGGTTTGTCGGTTGTGTTAAAAGTTCCTTCAGGGCAAATAAAAACAGAAATCTTTCTTTGGATAAACCATATAAGATTTCTGATACTTTCTGATCTTTTTATTATGCTTTCCCTGTTAACTAATACAGCGCCTTTTTTATAAATGAAACCAAAAACAGGAATTTTAGTCATTTCAGATTTTCCCAATATTCTAATATTTTGATGACGAATTGCTTTCATCATCATGGGAATATCAAAGTATGAAATATGATTGCTTACAAAAATATATTGCCTGTTCACATCATGCTTTTCTTCATAAATGTTTGTATGTCTTATAGCGAGCAAAAAGAAAAATGCATCTGCCCAAAAACGGCAGATCTTGTAAAGAAGATTGCCGCCTTTTACTGTTGGCAATAAAAAAGAATAAATAAATAAAGGCAGAAGTAAAAACATTATTGCAATGAAAGTTAAAAATCCATAGAGGCTGAAAAAAAATCGGAATATTTTCATAAGGAACTCACTAAACAATTTCAAAATGCCGAAATTTATTGATTATGATTGTAAATTATAAACTGTTAAGGGTTAAAAGGTGGAAAATAGCCTAAAAATTGAAAAATATGAAAAATATGAAACTTTAAAAGCAGTTTTTAGCAGTAAATGCCTTACATTTGCACTCCAAAAATTTGGAATGTTATGTTCGCAGTTATAAAAATCGCAGGTCAGCAATTTAGAGTTCAACCTGGACAGAGCTTGTACGTACCTCATCTTACAGGCAAGTCGGGTGATAAAGTTGAATTTTCTGATATTCTTTTGCATGATAATGATGGTAAAATTTCTGTTGGCGGTGATGCAAAAATTATCGTAAAAGCAGAAATTGTAAATGATCTTATCAAGGGTGAAAAAGTGATTGCCTTCAAAATGAAAAGAAGAAAAGGCTTTAGAAAAAAACATGGTCACCGTACACAGTATACGCAAATAAAAGTGACTGACATTGCATAAATTAAGTTTTTAGTAATAAGTTGCGAAACTTAAAACTTAAAACTTAAAATTAAAATTTAATAATTATGGCTCACAAAAAAGGTGAAGGTTCTGTAAAGAACGGACGTGATTCGCAAAGCAAAAGACTAGGTGTAAAAATTTTTGGTGGACAGGCTGCAACATCAGGAAATATTATTCTCCGGCAGCGGGGGACCGTTTATCATCCTGGTAAAAATGTAGGTCTTGGAAAAGATTTCACAATCTTTGCAACCACAGATGGTGTAGTTGAATTTAGAAAAACCAAGGGTGATAAAACATATGTTTCAGTAAACGCAATTGAACCTGTTGCATAATTTCTTTAAATAATTTTTGGCAGTTAAAAAAATGTTTTTACTTTTAATTATTATTTACTAACAATTAAATTCTAAAAACATGGCAACGGCAAAAAAAGCTGCTCCTAAAAAAGCAGCAGCTAAAAAAGCGGCTCCCGCTAAAAAAGCGGCTCCCGCTAAAAAAGCAGCTCCCGCTAAAAAAGCGGCTCCCGCTAAAAAGGCAGCTCCTAAAAAAGCAGCAGCTAAAAAGAAATAATAATTTATTTCTAAAACGAATATCAAAGCCTCAAAAATTTGGGGCTTTTTTTATTACATACCTCCCTTAAAGTTGCTGTGGTAAAGGGTTTCAGGATAAAGAGAAAAAAATTATTAATATAAAAATTCCTATGGTTTTCGGTGTTTTTATTTTATTTACAGATAGTTACAACTAGCAAAACATTTTTTTTCTTGCTTTCAAAAACTGAAAATTATACATGATGAAAAAATTATTTGAGGTAAAAAACTTATGGTAACCGGCTCATGAATTGCGAAACTAACGATACAGCACAAACGCTTTTTTCATAATAAGTTTTCTTTCATAACTCCGTTAGAGAAGCTAACGGTAAAAAAATAAATTTTTAGCAGTCGAACTTAATTGAGTTTTAAATTCCTGAAAGAAATAAAAAAGGCTAAATACTTTTTTTGCATTATGCTTCTGCCAAAGGAAGCTGAACATAAAAAACAGTCCATTGTCCCTCTTTTGTTTCAAACCAAATTTTACCATTTATCTTTTCAACGATACCTTTGCACATAGCAAGCCCCAGTCCGGTTCCGGATGTTTTTGTTGTAAAATTTGGAATAAAAATTTTGCTGTACATTTCAGGCGGTATGCCAGTGCCATTGTCTTTTATTGATACAATTACATTTTTTTCTGAAATGGTACTTTCGATTTCAATAATCGCTTTTCTTTTTTCAGGCACTGACTGCACCGCGTTTTGAAGAAGATTTGTAAACAGACGGTTTATCTGGGTTTTATCTGCTTCAATAATTATTTCACCATTGCTGAAGTGCGTTTTTACTTCTTGCTTTTCATTTGTTGAATAAAGGGATGCAACATTTACCAGGGTACGGTTTATATCAAAAAGTTGGTTTTTAGAATTACCAATATTAGCAAACTGTGCAAAGTCGCTCGCTATCTGGGATAAATGTTCAATCTGCTCAAGCAAAATATTTGAAACATACGTTGAAATATTTTTAACACCCGGAGAATTATTATCGATAGCCATTTGAAGATACTGAAGATTGAGCTTCATCGGAGTAAGGGGATTCTTAATTTCATGTGCTACCTGGCGGGCCATCTCACGCCATGCACCTTCTCTTTCGCTCTTGGCAAGCAGTTGCGCACTTACATCAAGCTTCTTCACCATTTTATTATATTCATTTACCAATTCTCCTATTTCATCATTACGTGTCCATACAATTTCTTCATTAGTCTTTTCAAGGTTTACTTCTTTCATCTTGTTGCTGATGAGAGAAAAAGATTCGGTAATTCTATTGGTTATAAAAAGTGCAATGATACCCGCAACCAGAAAAATAAACGCATTCAGATTTATGATGGTAACAAGGAAATTGGAAATTTCATCCTGTAAATTATTTTGAGATTCAAAATATGGAATATTAAGGTAAGCATATTCTTTTCCTTTTTCATCTCTTACGGATACATAGTTGCTTAGATACTCAAGGTTACCAATTACTTGCTCCTGAGAAAACTGAACATCCTTTAATTGATTCAAATGATAAAAAGCAATAGGATCCATTTTCTTGCTTACTATTCCTTTTTTGTAAGGCAACGGAAGCGAAGAAACTTTTAAATTACCATCCAGGTCATAAAGATTTATATCCATGACGTGAATGCCGGCGACTGTATTTACAGTTTCGTCCAGCTTTTTTTCTGCCGCCGAATCAAAATCCATGAGTTGTATATCGTTAGTAGAAAGCGTATCAATTGAATTACGGATTTCATTTTCCATAACGTGAATAGTACGGCTTAGTTTTTCGCGGTTATTATTGTGATAACGGCTTATAAAAAAAAGTATGGTGGTAATGCCTATCACCAAAAATGAAAAAATACTTATTGCGATAATAGTACCATGAACCTGATTGCGAATAGTAAATTGCCAGAACGGTCTGAACTTACCGGATTGAATTTTGCCACCAACAAGTTTGTTAAGGAGATTAAAAATTACCGTAACGATCAAAAAAGAGCAAAACAAATAAGCAAAAAGTGTTATCGATTCAATAAAAAAATTATCCTGTCTTGCTATTACAATCACTTTGTCCAGGTTGGCCCTATACCACAGTTCCTCATAACCATCCCTGTTCACAATTCTAAATTCATTATAAGTAAAGGAACTGGGATCAATAGTGGTAGGAAATGGATAATCATTATTGCTGCTACTAAGTTTATTATTGTTATAAATTGCAAACGCATATACTGACGAGCTTTCTATGGAATTTATATCGCCTTTAGAAAACAGCTCTGGGTAAAGTGCATCGCTCTTATATTTTTTAGGCGTTGAAATAATAAAAATATATCCTTCGTTTTCGCCGGAAGTATCAATAACATCTTTCTTTGTTATGTAATTAAAACGATCGTAGGAAATATCATAGTAATAAAGCCCTTTTATCAGTGTTGGCTTACCCTGCGTTTGAATAATTGCATTCAGCGCATTATAGTTTGTTGAATCCTCGTTGTAAAGTGGGTTTTCATTTTTATCAAACGTATAAATCCGCGTGTCATATTTATTAAGATAACCTGTAAAGTTTTCATTTATTAAACTATCTTTTAAAAAATGATTTTGATATGGATCTTTAAACCTTTCAAAAATTCCCAGTAGAGCATCATTATTAAAATCAGTGAGAACAACACTAATAATTCTTTCACCTGCAGGATCCGCTTTATTGGCAAGATTTTCAGCAAAATTTTTTCTTTGATCCAACTCCTTCTTTCTGTTTTGTATAACGATGGCTGCGGTTATTGATACAGAAAAGAAAAAGACCCAAAAAATAAAACGGGAGGATATAAGATTATATGCTTGTATAGTAAGAAAAACTTTATCTAAAAGGAAAATGAAAAATAAAAGCCATGCAAGAAGAGCTAGATTGAAGGCGACATGCGGAAAATAAATTCCGAAAGTTATTAAAACAAGGCCTATAAGGGCAATGGATATATATACAATAAACCAATTATCTCCGGCAATTTCTCTTAGCGGATTAAAAAGAATTTGTATTAGAAAAAAGTATCCCGATGCCACACAACTTAAAACGATAAAACCTATGACACTGTAAATATTATTGATGGTAAAAAAATTAATAACGTCAAAAGAAATCTGCGAATCTGACACGAGACTTCTCACAATATTGCCGCACAGGATTGTTATAGCAATCATGAAAAAAGAAATAAGGCCAATAGCCGTATATCTTTTAATATTATTACCTGCAAAATTATAATCGGCGTACTGGAAGCGGTAATGAAAGCGGATAAACAAAACTATCCATATAAAAAGTAATGAATTAATCAGCAAGTCGCCTAAGGAATGGAAAATAAAATTGGAACCGTAAATTTCAGGACTAAATAATGTAAGCTGGTCAAAATTCAATGGAATCGGTAAAAAATAACTTACGGTTCTTAAAACAATAACGGGAATTATTAGAACAGAAAAAGAATACCAAAAACCTTTCTTCTCAAAATAGAATTTGGCAAGTTTGTGAATGAAAAAAAGTATAATTACACCTGCAAAAATTTTAAGCCATACTGAAAAAATATTATCCTTGCTGATAATTTTATCTTTTAACTGCGTCAGGTAAAAAAGTTTTTTCCCGTCTGCATCCCTTACTGCCACATTAGTAGGTGTAATGCTTATATCATAATCCTGTTCTATATCTTTTACCGCTATAAATGAATTTTGCAGATATTTATTTTGGATATAATAGCTCCACTTTACCGGAATTAATGAAACTAATTCATATAGCAAACCGCCTGAAGTTTCATAAGATTTTTTATTAACCACATACCAGCCATTGGCAAGGTGCTGAAAGTGAGTGCCATCAGGTGCTTCAAATACTGTTGAATCCGGTGCAATAACCTGCGTATTCCAAAATACAGATTGCGGTTTATTAAAAGGAACAATCTCGTAAATAAAAATAAAATAATCTTTATCAACAAGATTGTTGATTTCATTTTCATTATAATCCTTTTTAATAATTTTTTTAATCAGTGACTTATTGCCGAATAAGGCATCACTCGTGCGCTGTTTCTTTATGATATTATTCTGGATAGTTTGCTGAACAGTTTTTATAGTGGAAGTCCGGCTCCAGTAATTGTCAATAATGAATGATAAGGTAAATAGCCATGCCGAAAGAACAAGCAGATAACCGTTTCTTTTAAAGAAAATATGGATGTTTTTATTAAAGATAAAATTCACTGTTTTGTTTCTTTATTTCATTCCACATAGCGTCCATTTCCTGCAAAGACATGTTAACAAGATTGTGGCCATTTTGTGCTGCAAGCTCTTCCATAAGTGTAAAGCGCTTGATAAATTTTTTATTGGTTAGCTCTAAAGCATTCTCCGCGTCTACCTGTAAAAACCTTACATAATTAATTACAGAAAAGAAAAGATCACCGGCTTCTTCTTCAATATGTTTGCTATTGCCATCTTTCACGGCATCCAGCAATTCATTTTTTTCTTCTTCAATTTTTTCCCAAACCTGCTCCTTCGTTTCCCACTCAAAGCCAACCTGTTTTGCTTTTTCCTGCAGCCTCATCGCTTTTACCATAGCGGGTAATGATTTTGGAACTCCGCTTAAAATCGATTTTTTTCCTTCACTTAATTTTATCTGCTCCCAGTTTCTTTTTACATCTTCTTCATCATTTACTTTTACAGAGCCATAAATATGCGGGTGCCGTTTAATAAGTTTCTCACATATATCATTTATAACTTCCTTTAAAGAAAATTGTTTTTCTTCTTCGGCAATTTTTGAATAGAAAACAATGTGTAGTAAAAGATCGCCCAATTCTTCTTTAATATTTTGCCAATCTTTATCTGTTATAGCATCTGCAAGCTCAAATGTTTCTTCAATAGTCTGCTGCCGTAATGTATGAATAGTCTGCTTTTTATCCCACGGACATTTCTCACGCAATTCATTCATAATGTTTATTAATCGGTTAATCCCGTTTCCATTATCCATAAATGTCTTTATTAGAATTCAAAAAACCTATAAAAAGGTGTAACAATATTCCTCAATAACAGCCGTTTCGAAGTTGAAATAATTCTTTCTTTTCGATGAGGAGGACGAGACACTTTTCTATTTAAACTATAAATAAATTATGGTTAAAAATACCAAACTAAATTTGCATCAGAAATTATTCTGTTACTTTACAGAAATGAATACCTTATTATCATAGAAATCCACATTATCCATAAAATGATGCATAAATCCGTTATTTATTTTAGCTTACTATTTGCTATTTCCGTTCATGTTAATGCGCAATATTTTTATAAAGACATTTGGAGCAATCGCCAGGTTGCAAAAGAGTTTACTATCTTAAAAAATAATAATTTAAAAAATATAAAGATCAAAAGTTTCGAGGATGACGGCGAACCCAGCGAAGGGTTTTTTTGTGAAAAAAAAATTAATAAAAATTTCACTCAGTCACAGATGATTTCGAAATCAAATATTACCGGGCAATCCCTGTTGGTTTCAGATTATAACAATAATGGATATCCTGTAAAAACAACGGATGACACACCAACCACAACAAGCATAACTGAATATAAATATGATGACAAAGGAAGACTTTCAGTAATAAGTACTATTACAAAGGGAGATGATGATTCAAATAAGATCTCCGAAATCCATGAATTTTTTTATAACGAAAAAGGGGTACCTGTAAAAATGATTAGGAAAAAAAATAATGTGCTTCTTGCAACCATTCATTTTGTGAGTGATGATAACGGAAACGTTATTGAAGAAGATGTTGAAGGAAACAGCCCGCTTGATAAAAAATATTATTATTACTATGATGATAAAAACAGGCTTACCGACATTGTTCATTATAATGACAGAGCTAAGCGCTTGCTACCAAACTACATGTACGAATACAATGCATTGAATCAACCGAAACAAATGATTTCCACAGAAGAAGGCACCAGCAATTATTTTATATGGAAATATACCTACAACGATAAAAATTTGCGTGAAACAGAGAAATGTTTTTCAAAAGAAAAAAGACTTTTGGGAACCATTCAATATGAATACAACTAATTGGTCGCTTAAAAAATAAGTTGTTGACTGAATTAATATATACCGCTGCAATAATCATAAGATTCATACGTTCCTAAAACGAAGGTTTATATGCATGAGCGCTATCGAAACTGTAATAATATTTAACTTTTTAAAATGAAACCGGCAAACTTTATGCAGTCTAATAGATAAAACAATTAAAATGAAAAATATATCTACATACTTTTCTTTTCTATTTATAATTTTGTTTTCTTCATGCAGTGTTTCTACAAATGTTTCTCAAAGCAATTATGCCAATCAATCGGATATAACCTATCAGCAATTTTACGATGATCTGAGTCCTTACGGGCAATGGATAAATTACCAGAATTACGGCTATGTATGGATGCCCGATCAGCAAGGATTCAGGCCGTACTATGATAATGGACAATGGGTATATACTGATTATGGATGGACATGGGCATCCAATTATAATTGGGGATGGGCACCATTTCATTATGGCCGCTGGCTATTCGATAATGTATACGGATGGATGTGGGTGCCAGGTTATGAGTGGGCCCCTGCGTGGGTAGCCTGGAGAAGTGGCGGTGATTATTATGGATGGGCGCCTCTTGGCCCGGGAATGGATATTAATTCAAATTATGGAAACAGCATCCCGTACAATAATTGGGCGTTTGTGCCTCAGCGTTATATCACAAGTCCACGTATCAACAATTATTATGTAAACAGAGAACGTAATGTTACAATCATTAACAATACAACAATTATAAATAATAATAGACGTGTTGTGAACAATAGGAATATCTACACGGTTGGGCCATCAGCAAACGATGTTGAAAGAAATACGCAGGAAAGAATACGACAGGTGAAAATAGTTCCGAGAAATACACCTGGTGATACAAAAATTGGCACTTCAACTGTTTCAATTTACCGGCCTGCAGTAAAAGAAAAGCCGGCACAAGGGGAACCATTCAGGCCAAAGAGAATTGGAAATTTAAATAATGTAAGAGAAAGGCATTTTACAAATGAACCCAATAATAATAACAACCAAAATCCAAATCCAAATAACGAACATCCGCAATTGAACCCTGTCGACAGGGAACGCCCTGCTTCAGATAATAATACTTTTCCGGCTCCGCAAAAACAGAATCAGCCTGTAAGAAATTTTAATCATGAAAAACCTGTAATCTCAAATGAAAATACTCAGGAAAATAATCAGCCGGAAAATAAAAAAATAAATAGTAACAGGCAAAATGAGATAAGGCCACAGCGACCTCAAAATAATATACCTGCACAGAACAATAATCAAAATCAACAACAGAATAATAATAACCAACAAACTATTGAGTCAAACAAAAGAACTTTTCCAAAACAAAATAATAATAATCAACAAGCACCGCCAGTAAGAAATAATGTTCCTCCGGTTACCAATCCACCAGCTACAAAACCTCAACCGGATAACTTTCAAAAACGGCAAAACAATAACAGGCCGGTACAAAGTAACAGGCAAACAAATCAAACGATCAATCAGCCAGTAATAAGGCCGCAGGCCAAACCTTCCACTATTATGAAAAATCAAAATCCTGTTCATCACGAAGAGATAAGGCGGGAATTTCCAAATTCTAAAGAAAAAAAATAAAAAAGGAATTTTATATAATCAAAAATTAAGGTAGAGCAGCAATAATCGCTGCTCTATTTATTTAAACCTATTCTGTATTTTAATTTTAAAAAATTATTATAGCTAACGGTTCGCATAGACGAAGAGAACTACATTCATTTTCTAAAAAAGAAATGAAATTTATTTTTTGTGAAGCGTTGCAGCAGACTTTTTATTTGAAGGTATTTTATCTTTTTAGATACCAAATATACATTAGTCCATTTCGTTGTACAATACACATAAGGAAAATTAAAAAATGCTATATGGCACTATGCAAACATTTTTTGTTCCATATCTTTACAGTCAAAAGGAAACACCTGGAATTTAAGCCTCTATATAAGAAGTTCAAATCGTTTTCGCCCAAATTATATTGGAAAGAAATACTTGCAATATTGATGATATTACTGGCATTTATTTTTTTCAGGAATGAGCGAAAAGAGCTATTACAGATCATTCCAAACATAGAACATGCCGATGGCCGATGGTTGACAGTTGGCCTGGCTGTAACGCTATTATATATTTTATTGCAAAGCGGAATGTATGTAGCCAGCTTTTCATCCATTGGCCTTTCTTTGAAATGGGTCGATGCTATTGAGCTCTTTTTAAAAAGAAATTTCCTTAGCATTTTTTTGCCTGCCGGCGGTGTTAGCGCTTTGGCTTACACACCATCGCAATTACGAAAAAAAGAATTCAATAAAACACAGATTCACCAGGCCAG
>Ga0070679_100004527_pt1 | contig 12843 bp, 11 predicted proteins | sample KBSC63BmetaG_FD_65652 | JGI IMG/M metagenome (GOLD analysis project Ga0070679, IMG submission 65652) | Corn rhizosphere microbial communities from Kellogg Biological Station, Michigan, USA - KBS C6-3B metaG | ecosystem: Host-associated > Plants > Roots > Rhizosphere | place: USA: Michigan... | reverse complement strand
AGTCGATCGTTCGCGTGTCGCGCTTTCACTTTCCCGTGCATCTCACCGAGACCACGCGGGCCTACTTCGAGCGCTCGGCCGCACTTCAGGGCGGGCAGCTCGCCGCGGACATGCGCGCCATCGCCGCCAATGAGCGCGACTCGGCTGCCGCCGCGCGGCTCTCCATGTCGCCGTTCTACAACGCGCAACTCCGTACGACGTGCGTGCCGACGATGCTCGACGGCGGACACGCGCCGAACGCGCTGCCGCAGACTGCGCACGCGCTGGTGAACTGCCGCATCCTCCCCGGCGAGACGCCGGCCGAGGTGAGCGCGACGCTGGTGCGCGTGGTGGCGGACGACTCGGTGCGCATCACTCCGATCGAGGACGCGAAGCCCGGTGCCGCCTCGCCGCTGAATCCGGTGATCATGACGCCCGTGGAGACGGTGACGGCACGTCTCTGGCCGGGAGTGCCGGTGATACCGCAGATGGAGACGGGCGCGACCGATGGCGCGCGCCTTCGCGCGGCCGGCATTCCGACCTACGGGCTCAGCAGCGTGTTTCTCGATGTCGACGACGTGCGCGCGCATGGACGAGACGAGCGCATCATGACCAAGTCCTTTTACGAGGGCGTGGACTATATGTATCAGCTCGTTCGCGAGGTTGCCGCGACGCGCCACTGACGCCTCGAGAAAAATGTCGGCACGGCCGAGTCTCGAACGTTGATGATTCGAACGACCAACCCAGACGGAGGATCATCATGAGTGAATTCCTGTACCTGTACCGCGGTGGCGATTCGAGCGGTACGCCCGAGCAGATGCAGCAGCACATGCAGAAGTGGGTGGACTGGCTGAAGGACCTCGGCCAGAAGGGACATCTCAAGGACCAGGGCAATCCGCTCGACCGCACCGGAAAAGTGGTGAAGGGGCGGAAGGCGATCAGCGATGGACCGTACGCCGAGGCCAAGGACATGATCGGCGGGTACACGCTGGTGGAGGCGAAGGACATCGCGCAGGCCGCGGATCTTTCGGTGGGCTGTCCGATCTTCGACACCGGAGGGTTCGTCGAGGTGCGCCCGATCATGAAGATGTAGCGATGGAGCCAGGCGACCATCTCTTCCGGCGCGAAGCGGGACGGATGGTCGCCGCGCTCACGCGGCTGTTCGGCGTTCACAACCTCGCGCTCGCCGAGGATGTGGTGCAGGACGCGTTCTGCCGCGCACTCGAGGTGTGGAAGCTGCGTGGCGTGCCGGAGAATCCGTCCGCGTGGCTGATGGCGACCGCGAAGAATCGCGCGCTCGACATTCTGCGACGCGAGCGAACCGCGCGCCGGTACGCGCCCGAGCTGGGGCGGCTGCTCGAGGGCGAGTGGACGCTCAGGCCGGTGGTGGAGGAGGCGTTCGGCGCGCCCGCGATCCGCGACGATCAGCTGCGCATGATGTTCTCCTGTTGCCATCCGCAGCTGCCCGAAGTGGCGCAGGTCGCGCTCATCCTCCACATCCTGTGCGGCTTCGGCGTGGGCGAAGTTGCGGCGGCGTTCCTCACCCGCCGCGACGCCATGGAGAAGCGCATCGCGCGCGGCAAGAAGGTGCTCGCGTCGTCGACGCGTCTCTTCGATCTGGCCGAGGAGCTGGAGCTGCCGAGGCGGCTGTCGGCGGTGCAGCGCGCGCTCTACCTCCTGTTCAGCGAGGGGTATCACGGCGCGCACGCCCAGCTCGCCGTGCGTACGGATCTCTGCATGGAGGCGATTCGGCTCGCGGAGCTCCTGCTCGAGCATCCACTCACGGCGACTCCGTCGTCGCACGCGCTGGCGGCGCTCATGTGTCTCGACGCGGCGCGACTCCCCGCGCGCATCGATGCGGACGGCAATCTGAGCTCGCTCGACGATCAGGATCGCGCGCGCTGGGACGCGACGCTCATCGAGCGGGGCGAGGCGTTGCTCGACCGTTCCGCCACGGGAACCGACGTCACCGAGTACCACATCGAGGCCGCGATCGCGTCGGTACACGCCCGCGCGCCTTCGGCCGCGGAGACGCGGTGGAGTGTGATCGTGGGGCTGTACGACACGCTCATGACGATTCACCCCTCGCCGGTCGTCGCGCTGAATCGCGCGATCGCGGTCGCGCAGCTCGAGGGGCCCGCTCGCGGGCTCGAGGCGATCGCCGCGATCGCGGATCGCGAGCGCCTGTCCGGCTACCCGTTCTATTTCGCGACGCTGGCGGAGCTCGAGCTCCGGAGCGGCCGTGCCGCGGCGGCGCACGAGCATTTTCTCGCGGCGCAACACCTTGCGCGCAATCCAATGGAGCGCAGGTTCTTCGAGCATCGCGCGCGCACGTGCGCGGTGTGATCGTTCGATGGGCACGAAACCGCTTCGTGCGCCGCTGGCATCCAACACACAGGTATTCCATGTACCGAACCATGGTCGCCGCGACGGCTCTGCTCTCGGTCGCGCCGCTGGCGCGGGCGCAGTCGTCTCCGGCCGCACGCATCGATCGCTACGTCGCGAACGAGCTGGCGCGCCAGCACATCCCCGGCATGGCCGTCGGCATCTATCGCGACGGCAAGATCGTCTTCGCCAGGGGATACGGGCTCGCGAACGTGGAGCTCGGCGTGCGCGCGACGCCCGCGACAGTCTTTCAGTCGGGATCGATCGGCAAGCAGTTCACGGCGACGGCGATCATGATGCTCGTCGAGCAGGGGAAGATCGGGCTCGATGACAGCCTGCTGAAATATTTTCCCGACGCCCCCGACGGCTGGCGCTCCGTCACCATCCGGGAGCTGATGAGCCACACCTCCGGCCTCGCCGACTACACCTCGGATTCGGTGACGAAGGCGGGCGGCCCGATCAATCTTCGCGCCGACTACACCGAGGCGCAGCTCGTGAAGATCATCGAGACGCTGCCCAGCGACTTTGCTCCCGGCACGAGCTGGGAGTACAGCAACACCAACTTCGTGCTGCTCGGCGCCGTCATTCGGCGCGTCACCGGGCAATTCTATGGCGACTTTTTGCAGCAGCACGTCTTCGGCCCGCTCGGCATGACGAGCACGCGCATCATCAGCGAGGCGGACATCATCCCGAATCGAGCCGCCGGCTACCAGCTCGTGAAGGGAGAGCTCAAGAATCAGGACTGGGTGTCACCCACGCTGAACACCACCGCCGACGGTGCGCTCTATTTCAACGTGCTCGACCTCGCGAAGTGGGACGGCGCGCTGTACGGAGAACGCCTGCTCCGGCGCTCGAGCCTGGATCAGATGTGGATCATCGCGAAGCTGAATAACGGACAGCCGAACTCCGGCCGCTACGGCTTCGGGTGGTTCGTGGACACGGTGGGTACGCACCGTGCGATCGAGCATTCGGGATCGTGGCAGGGCTTCGAGGCCTACATCGCCCGCTACGTCGACGATCACATCACGGTCGTCACGCTCATGAATCTCGGCGGCGTCGACCCCAAGCCCATCGCGCACGCCATCGCTGGTCTGTATCTCCCTGCGCTCACGCCTCCACCGGACAGCGCCGCCGCCGCGCGCGGCGGCACGCAATAGCGCTGCGCCCATGACGCCGCTGGCCGAGCTCACGCCGCCCTGGTGGAAGCGTGTCATCGCACGCCTCGACCCGCGCGCGTATCTCACGCTGCACGTCGTGATCGGGCTGTCGGTGTGCGTGCTCACCTGCTGGCTGTTCGCCGTACTGATCGACTCGGTGGCGGAGAAGGACGTGCTCGTGCATCGCGACCTCGTGCTCGCCAACTGGTTTCACGTGAACGGCACTCCGCTCGGCGACCGGTTATTCGTGATCGTGAGCCTGATCGGATCGCCCGTGGCGATGATGGTTCTGTTCGTGATCGTGGTCGCGTTTCTGTGGCGTCGCGAACGTCCCACGCTGCTCACCGCGTGGATTCTGTCGTACGTGGGCGGCACGGTGCTGGACTTCGCGATGAAGGAGATCATCCGGCGCCCGCGGCCGGAATTCGCCGCGCTCTTCCTCCACGGCCACAGCTGGAGCTTTCCGTCCGGGCATTCGATGGGATCGCTCATCGGCTACAGCATGCTCGCCTACACGATCATCCGCGTGCGCCCGGTGACGAACGGTGCGGCACGCGTTGCGATCTGGGCGGGCGCCGCCGTGCTCATCGCGCTCATCGGCTACAGCCGGCTCTATCTCGCCGTGCATTTCCTGAGCGACGTCGTGGCCGGCTATACACTCGGCGCGCTGTGGCTGGCGGTGTGCTTCACCGGCCTGCAGCTCGTGAGCAGGCGCGCGGCGCTGCGCCGCGCGCAAACCCGTTAGCCGCTCACGCCGCCGACAGCAGCGCACGACCGGGGTCCAGCTGCCCCGTGTAGTACGACATCAGCGCCTGCTGGAAGACGAGTGCGTACCGCGCGTTCACGACCGCGCTCGCCGCTTGTACCTGCGCTGCCCGCGCCTGCGTGAGCTCCACGAGCGTGCCCGCGCCGGCCTGGTATCGCTGCTGCGACGTCGTTACCGCGAGGTCGCTCGCCTTCTGTTGCGCCTCCGCCGCGGCGAGCTGCTCGCCAGCAGACTGGAAGTCGAGATACGCACGCTTCACCTCGAGCGCCACCTGCTGCTTCTGGGCGTCGAGCGCGAGCTTTGCGTTGTCCTCCTGAATCTTCGCCTTCTGCGCATCGACGCTCGTCTGGCCGCGATCGAAGATCGGGATCGACACGCCGATCGCGATGCTCCCACCGCGTGCGTTGTCGAGCTGATTCAGAAACGGCTGCGCCGACGCGGTCGTGAACGACGAGTTGTATCCCGCGCTCAGCGACACCGTTGGCCACCAGCCGGCGTTCGCCGCCTTCACGTTCTGCGTGCTCGCATCCAGCCGCGCCGATTCGGCGGCGAGATCCGCACGCTGCGCGTACGCGAGGTTCACGAGGCTGTCGAGATCGTAGTGCGCGCTCGCGGCCGCCGATTCATCCACCGTGGGCGCCACGAAGTCGTACGTTCCCTTCGGGTCGAGCCTGAGCGTCTGCTCGAGATCGACCTTGCCGAGCTCGAGATCGTGCCGCGCGTTGAGCACCGCCAGCCGCGCCGCCGCGGTCGTGGCCTGCTGCGAATAGAGATCCGAGATCGCCCGCGCCCCCGCATCCACGAGCTTCCTGATCTCCACCTCCTGCGCCTCCAGCGAGGCGAGATTCTCCTGCTGCACCTCGAGCTGCCCCTGCGCCGTGATGATCGACAGGAAGTTCGACGCCACCGTGAACACGGCCGTCTGTCTGGCCCGCGTGAGGTCGAGGGTTCCCGCGTCCTGCGTCTTCTCCGCGGCGTGCAGCTGGTCGACGTTCTGCATGCCGTTGAACAGCGTGATGCTCGACGAGATCCCGGCATTGAGCGACTGGGTGTTGTGATTCAGCACATCGCCCGTGGTCTCGCTGAAATTCCGGCCGTACGTCTGCGAGCCGCTCGTGCTCACCTGCAGGCTCGGGAGAAAGCTCAGCTTCGCGCCGCGCACGGAGGCCGCGTCGCTCGCGGCCGCGTTCTGCGCCTGCGCCACCGTGATGTTCTGCCTGAGCGCGAGCTGCACGGCATCCTCGAACGTGATCGGAGTGCCGGCTTTCGCCGTGTCGGGCGCTGCGCCCTGGGCCGCGAGCGCCCGACCACTGCCGACCATCATCGTCAGCGCGAGGGCCATCGCCAGTGTCCTGCCAGTGTATGCGCGCATGTGAGCATCCATCCGTGTTGATTGTAGTCCTGCCGTCCATCCCTTCCGTGCACCGGTTCGCGCGTCATTCGTAGCGCAACGCCTGGATCGGATCGAGCGCCGCCGCCTTTCGCGCCGGGTAGTAGCCGAAGAACACGCCGACCGCCGCCGAGAACCCCACCGCCACCACCACCGCCACGAGCGGAGTCGAGGTGCTCCACCCCGTCACGTGGCCGAGGATCGCCGCGCTCGCAAATCCGATCGCGAGACCCACGACGCCGCCCAGGAGGCTCATCACCACGCTCTCGACGAGGAACTGCGTGAGCACGTCCGAGCCGCGCGCGCCCACCGCCATGCGAATGCCGATCTCGCGCGTGCGCTCGGTGACCGACACGAGCATGATGTTCATGATCCCGATGCCGCCCACGACGAGCGAGATCGATGCGATCGCCGCGAGCAGGCCCGTCATCACGCTCGTGGTGCTCGTGGCAGCCTCCGCGATCGCCGTCTGATCGCGCACGGTGAAGTCGTCCGCGCCGCCGCCGCTCAGCCCGTGCGAGTCGCGCATGATCCCGCGAATCTCCTCCTGCGCGGCAACCATGTCGTTCGGCGACTGCGCGCTCGCGAGGATCTGGCCGAGGAAGGTCATGCCGCTCAGCCGGTCCTGCGCCGTGGTGTACGGCACGAGCACCACGTCGTCCTGGTCCACGCCGCTCGACGTCTGCCCCTTGGCGGCGAGCACGCCGACCACCGTGAACGGCACGTGGCCGAGCTGGATCTGGCTCCCCACCGGATCGCTGTCCGGAAAGAGGTTGTTCACGATCGTGGCGCCGAGCACCGCGACCTTGCGCTTCGCGTTGACGTCGTCGTCCGAGAACAGCGCGCCGCTCGTGACGGTCCAGTCGCGGATCGCGAGATAGTCCGTGGACACGCCGTTGATCTCGGTGCGCCAGTTGCCCTTCCCCGTGATCACCTGCGTGCGCGTGACGATCACGGGCGACACCGCCGAGAGCAGCGTGGCGTCGGCCTTGATCCTGTCCGCGTCGGCGATCGTGAGGCGGTTGAACGTCTGCGCGCCCTGGCTCGCCCCGCCCGCCGCGGTGCTCCCCGGCGTGATGACGATGAGGTTGGTGCCGAGGTTCCTGATCTGCGCCTCGATCTGCGTCTGCGCGCCGTTCCCTACCGCGACCATGACGATCACCGCGCCCACGCCGATCACGATGCCGAGCATCGTGAGCATCGTGCGCATCTTGTTCTTGAGGATGCTTCCCGTGGCCATGGTCAACAGCGACGTGGTCTTCATGCTGCCTCCCTCGTTGCGTCCGGCGCGGGAACATCCGCACCGGCGTCCAGCGCCTGCAGGTCGTCCGCGGCGCTCCGTGGCGCCGCGACCGCGTGGTCGCGCATGATGCGGCCATCGCGCACGTCGATCACCCGGTGCGCGTACTGCGCGATGTCCGGCTCGTGCGTCACGATGATCACGGTGATCCCCTGCGCATTCAGCGCCTGAAAGAGCGCCATCACTTCGATGGATGTCTTGCTGTCGAGATTTCCCGTGGGCTCGTCGGCGAGCAGCAGCGTGGGCTGCGTGACGAGCGCCCTCGCGATCGCCACCCGCTGCTGCTGCCCGCCCGACAGCTCGCTCGGCTGATGGTCCAGTCGCGCGCCGAGACCCACGCGCTCGAGCGCGGCCACCGCGAGCGCGCGCGTGTCGGTGAATCGCCCCGTGCGATCGTAGAGCAGCGGCAGCTCCACGTTTTCCACGGCGCTCGTGCGCGGCAGCAGGTTGAAGCCCTGGAAGACGAAGCCGAGCTTCCGATTCCGGAGATCCGCGAGATCGTTGCGGCTCATGCCGTCCACGCGGGTGCCATCGAGCACGTAGCTCCCCGCCGTCGGGATGTCGAGGCAGCCGAGGATGTTCATGAGCGTCGACTTCCCCGAGCCGGACGACCCCATCACCGCGAGCAGCTCGCCCGCGTTGACGGTGAGATCGACTCCCCTGAGCGCGAAGACTTCCGTCTCGCCCATGCGATAGATCTTCTTCACGCCGCTGATCTCGATCACTGGTGTGGACATGGTCGTTCTCCCGTGTGCCGTTAGAATGCGCCTGGAGGACCACCGCGCCGTCCCGTGCTCTGGGGCTGCAGCGGATTCTTCGCGCTCGTGGTAGCGGCTGCCGGCGTGGTGCCGGTGTTGGCGCCAATCACGACCTGCATTCCTTCCTCGAGCGACGTGCCGCTCACCTGCGTGCGCGTACCGTCCGTGAGCCCCACGTGGACGCGCACGGGCTGGAGCGCATTCCTGGCGTCGAGATGCCAGAGCGTGACCATCGTCGAGTCGCGCGAGCTGCGCGTGCCGTCGCGCGCCGCACCGCTGGACGCCGTGCGCGCGATGTTGCGGGCGCGCGTGCTGTCGCCCTTCGCTCTCGCGCCCGCAGCGATGGCCGGCTTGAAGCGGAGCGCCGCGTTGGGCACCGTGAGCGCATCATCCACCGAGCCGACGAGGAACTTCACCGTCGCCGTCATGCCGGGGAGCAGCTTGCCTGTGGGGTTCCCCACCGACACCACTGCTGTGTAGTTCACCACGTTGTTCACGGTGGTGGAGTTGATGCGCACCTGGCGAACCGCGCCGGAGAACGTCTGCCCCGGATACGCCTGCACCGTGAAGCTCACCGGCTGTCCGGTCCTGATCTGCCCGATGTCGCTCTCGTCGACGGTCGCGAGGATCTGCATCTGCGAGAGATCCTTCGCGATCACGAAGAGCTGCGGCGCCGAGAGGCTCGCGGCCACCGTCTGCCCGACGTCCACGTCGCGCTCGACGACGATGCCGTCCATCGGCGCGTAGATCGAGGTGTACGACAGATTCTGCCGCGCCTTGTCGAGCGCGATCTGCGCCGACGTGCTGTTCGCCTTCGCGACCTGGTAGTTGAGCTGCGCCGTGTTGAACTCCGGATCGGTGACGATCTTCTGGTCGTGGAGGAGCTTGTTGCGATCGTATTCTGCCTTGGTCTGCACGAGCTGCGCGTTCGCGCGCGCCACGCCCGCCTGCGCATCCTCCACCGCCTGCTGCTGCAGCGTGGGGTCGATGCGCGCGATGAGCTGTCCCTTCTTCACCGTCGAGTTGAAGTCGGCGTAGATGGCGGAGATCTGGCCGGACACCTGCGTCCCCACCTGCACCGTGGTGACGGCGCCGAGGGTGCCGGTGGCGGCGACGGTGGACTCGAGCTTGCCGCGCTGAACCGCCGCGGTGCGATACGCAGGCGCCGATTGCTCGTGCGCCCGGCGATAGAGCACGTAGCCGCTGGTGACTGCTGCGATCGCCCCGATGGCGACGGTGATCAGCTTCCTGTTCATACGATTGCCTCGCTGCGCGAGAGATTTTCCGACTGCCTGTCGAGCGATCCGACTGGTGAATGATACTTTGTTCGATGGCCTAAGTTGCTGCCGCGTAATGAGTTGCACGCCGGTGTTCCGAATCGACGCGGGCGCGATACGAAACGCACCGGCAGCTCCTCTCGCGGAGCTGGCCAAAGGGCGTATCCTTCCAGCGTGACGCACCCTCGAATCGATGACTCCGGCGCGGCGCGCGAGCCGACGATGACGGCGCCCGCGCCGGTCGAGCGATTCCCGCTCGCGCGGCGCGACATCGCGTTCATCGTCGGCTTCTGGCTGATCTACGCGCTGCTCACGATCGCGAACCACCTGTTCGACCCGGGGCCGACGGGCGCGCGACCGAATCCCACGCCGCTCTCCGCGTGGGTCGCGATCGAGCTGGCGGAGGCGGCGCTGTGGGCGCTCGTGACGCCACTCATCGTCTCGATGTCGGTGCGCATCGGAACGGATCGGCGGCAGCGCGCCGCGCACGTGCTGCTCTTCACCCTGCTCGGCGTCGCCATCGCGCTCGCGATGAGCATGATCGGGCACCTGCTGCGCGACGCGTTGATGCAGCGCCCGCCGTCGTCCGACGGCCGGACGCATGGACCGCCGCTCTGGTTCGGATTTCTCAACGCGCTCGTGATCTATCTCGGCGTGCTCGCGGTGGGGGTGGCGCGCGCGTACTCGCTGCGCTTTCGTGCGCGGCGCGAACAGGCGACCCAGCTGCAGGCGCAGCTCGCGGAGGCGCGTCTCGAGGCGCTGCGCAGCCAGCTCGACCCGCACTTTCTCTTCAACACGCTGAACGCGGTCTCGACGCTGGTGGAGCGCGATCCCCGCGGCGTGCGACGGATGATCACGCGGCTGAGCGAGCTGCTGCGCTACACCATGGAGGGCGCGCGCGAGCCGGAGATCCCGCTGCGGCGCGAGCTCGATCTCGTCGACCGGTATCTCGACATCATGGAGGTACGCTTCCCGGGACTCAACGTGATGCGGCTGCTCGAGGACAGCACGCTCGACATGATGGTGCCGAGCATGATTCTGCAACCGCTGGTGGAGAACGCGATTCGGCACGGCGTGGAGCGCATGACGGATCCCGGGCGCATCGAGATCGAGGCGGTGCTGGAGGGGGAGACGCTCGTGCTCCGCGTGAGTGACAACGGACCGGAGTCGCGCGAGCCCCTTGGCACGCGGCGCGGCGGCGTCGGGCTCAGGAACACGATCGCGCGCCTCCAGCAGATGTACGGCGCCACGGCGCAGTTCACGCTCGAGCGCCGGGACGAGCTCACGGTGGCGGAGGTGCGCATCCCCGCGCACGACCACAGTGAGCTGCGCGTGCAGGGGAGCGAGGCAGCGAGCGACGACGATGCCGGCTGAGCCCGCGGCACCCTCGCGGGTGAAGGACACGATTCGCGTGCTCATCGTCGACGACGAGGCGCTGGGGCGGCTTCGCGTGCGCGATCTGCTTCGCGACGAGGCCGGCGTGGAGGTGGTGGGCGAGTCGGCGGATGGCGAGAGCGCGGTGTCGGCGATCCGGGCGCTCGCGCCCGATCTCGTGTTTCTCGACGTGCAGATGCCGCACAAGAGCGGACTGGATGTCGTGCGCGAGATCGGCGCGGCGAAGATGCCGATGACGATCTTCGTCACCGCCTTCGACACGTACGCGCTCCAGGCGTTCGACGTCGCAGCGCTCGACTACCTCGTGAAGCCGTTCGACGATGAGCGATTCGAGCAGGCGTTCCGGCGCGCGCGTCGTGTGCTCGCGCTCGAGGGCGTGGAGCGCGCGCGAGAGAGCCTGATGCAGATGCTGCGTGAGAGCGCCCGGTTCGATCGCGCGCCGGAGCCGGCGTCGGACGGGCCGGCCGCCGGTCCCTATCTCGAGCGGATCGCCGTGGAGATGAAGGGGCAGGTGAAGCCGATCCCCGTTGCGCAGATCGACTACATCAGCGCCGCGGGTCCGTACGCCGAGCTGCACGTGGGAGACAAGCGCTACGTGATTCGCGAGGCGATGCAGACGCTCGAGGACCGGCTCGATCCCAACCGGTTCATGCGGGTGCACCGCTCGGTGATCGTGCGGCTGGATCTCGTGGAGGCGCTGCATCGCGGCGGCGGCGGCGACTACGAGCTCCAGATGAAGGGTGGCGTGCGGCTGCGCGTGAGCCGCTCGCGTCGCGAGGCGCTCGAGCGCTGGCTGGGACTCGCACCGCGCGAGTGAAACCGCGTACTCCGCATCACTCGTAGGTAGCGCATGACCGTGCCTTCCGCCGTGCGCGCCCGCCCGCCGCTCGCCTCGCGCTCCATCGCCGCGCTGAGCGGCATCGTCGTCCTGCTTCATCTCGCCGTCGACTGGCTCTCGCCGTACGGCTTTCAGCGTGACGAGTTCCTCTACATGGCCATGGGGCGCCACCTGCAGCTCTGGCGCATGGATTTTCCGCCGTTCATCGCGATGCTGTCCCAGGTCCAGCGATTCATCTTCGGCGATTCCATGGTCGCCATCCGGTTGTCCTCGGCGCTGGCGGCGGGCGTGCTCGTGCTGCTCGCGGCGCTCATCGCGCGAGAGCTGGGCGGCGGGCGAGTCGCGCAGCTGTTCGCGGCGTTGGCGGTGGCGACGAGCCCCGTGTTCATTCGCACCGGCGTGCTCTTTCAGCCCGTGGTGTTCGACGAGATGTGGTGGACGGTCGCGCTCTTCGCGCTCGCGAAGATCGGAGCCGAATCGCCGAGCGACGATTGGCGGGTGACGAGCCCTGCATGGTGGATCGTGCTCGGCGCCGCCTGCGGGCTGGGTCTGCTCACGAAGTTCAGCCTCCTGTTCTTTGGCGCGGCGCTCGTTGCGGCGCTGATCCTTGCGCCGCAGCGTCGGGTACTGCTCACGCGATGGCCGTGGATCGCGGCGCTCATCGCACTGGTGCTCGGCAGCCCGAGCGTAGTCGGGCAGCTGCGGCTCGGCTTCCCGGTGGTGGGGCAGATGCACACGCTCCAGAGCTCACAGCTCGCACACGTCTCGTTCCTGTCGTTCTTCGGCGGACAGCTCTTCATCGGACCGGCCGTGCTGCTCGCGGTGGCCGGCGCGGCGTATCTGCTGATCGCGACATCGATGCGGCGGTTTCGCGTGGTCGGGCTGTCGTGCGCGGGCGCGTTCGTGCTGCTGCTGGTGCTGCACGGCAAGGCGTACTACATCGCGCCAATCTATCCGGCGCTGTTCGCGGCTGGTGCTGTGGCGCTCGAGCGTTGGACCGAATCGATGGCCGCGGCGCCGCGCACGTCGCTGCGAGTCGCTATCGCGCTGCTGTTCGTGGGAAATGCGATCGCGATGCTCCCGCTCGAGCTACCCGCGTTCTCCAGGGAGTACACGGCGCGTTTCGTCACGCGATCCGGGCTCGCGAGCTCCGCGCGCACGAATCAGGGAATGCAGCTTCGGCTTCCGCAGGATTACGCGGACATGCTCGGCTGGCCGGAAGAGGTCGCGGCGGTCGCGCGCGTCTACGACTCGCTCCCGCCCGAGAAGCGTGCGCAGACGGTGCTGGGCGCGGACAACTACGGCGAGGCGGGCGCGCTCGAGTTCTACGGCCCGCGCTACAAGCTGCCGTACGTGATCTCCGGCGCGGGGAGCTACTGGTTCTTCGGGCCGGGCGAGAAGCCGGGCACGGTGCTCATCGTGCTGGGGGGAGACAAGTCGGATCTCGATCGGTTGTACGACTCGGTGACGGAAGTCGCTCGCGTGCGCAACGAGTGGGGCGTGCCGGAAGAGATGGACGTGCCGATCTTCGTGGCGGAGCATCCGCGCCGCACACTCCAACAGGCGTGGCCGGCGCTCGCGGGACAGAATTGAGGCGC
>Ga0070679_100004524_pt1 | contig 12853 bp, 14 predicted proteins | sample KBSC63BmetaG_FD_65652 | JGI IMG/M metagenome (GOLD analysis project Ga0070679, IMG submission 65652) | Corn rhizosphere microbial communities from Kellogg Biological Station, Michigan, USA - KBS C6-3B metaG | ecosystem: Host-associated > Plants > Roots > Rhizosphere | place: USA: Michigan... | reverse complement strand
CGGCTCAACGTCGAATCGGGTTTGATGGCGGCATCGGATCGGCTCAAATCCTATGCCGGGCTCTTCACCGACGAGTATGTGCGTTGACGCAAGAAAAGGACCTGCGATGATGGCGGAGCGGCGCCGGATCGGCCCGATGATGGCGGCGGCATTGCTTGCTGCGGCGACTTGCTTGTCGAGCGCGGCGCGTGCCGAGATGGAGCATACGATCGTCTCGCTGCCGGCGGAGAATTTCGGCTTCCTGCCGTTCTACATCGCGCAGGACGCGCATTTCTTCGATCAGCAGGAGCTCGAAGTGACGAAAGTCGTGCTGCCCGGCGTCGGCACGACCAATGGCGTGATCTCCGGCAGTGTCAATTTCGGCTTTTCGAACGGCGCCTCGCTGACCCGCGCCGCGGCGCGCGGACAGAAGCTGCTGGCGATCGCACTCACCAGCGATAAGCCTGCCTGGCAGATCGTGCTGCGCAAGACCGTCGCGGAAAAAGCGCATTTCGATCCCAAGGCGCCCTTGGCCGAGCGCGCCAAGGCGATGGGCGAAGCCCGCGCCTTCGCGATCGACACGGTCAACTCCGTCGGCCACGCCCTCGTCCGGGTCGATGCGAAGATCGGCGGTCTTGACCCCGACAAGATGTCGGTGACGCCGCTTTTGTCCCAGGAGGCCTTTCTCGCTTTTTCGCGCAACGCTATCGACGGCTTCGTATCGAACGCGCCCTGGACGCAGCAGGTTCTCGCGACCGGCAGCGCGGTGGTGATCGCCGACGGGCTGGCGGGCGACCCGTCCTGGCTTCACCCTTTCGCGCTCGGTCTCGTCATCGTGCGGCCGGAATTCTGCATCGAGCATCGCTCGATTTGCATGAAGATGGGCCACGCGCTGGTCGCGGCGGTCAAGTTCATTCACGCGAAGAAGGCGGATTCGCTGGCGATCCTCGAGAAACGCTTTCCCAAAGTCGATCGCGCGGTGATGGAGCCGGCCTTCGACATGGTCGAGCAATCCATGTCACCGCTTCCGATCGTGACCGAAGCCGCGATCGCCAATGCCGACCGGCTCAATATCGAAGCGGGCTTCATGAAGCCGCAGGAGAAGCTGAGCTCCTACAAGGAGCTTTATACCAATGACTTCGTCCACTGAGGGGCGCGCTTGACGCGCGCGGGATGATTTCGCGCCCGCGCCATGTTACGCTCGGCTTAAACGACACGAGGGCGAGGAAGGGCGAGCGCATGCTGCGCGAAGAGACGAAGTCCCAGGCCAAGTTCCGTGCGGAAACGCGGGCTTGGCTCGACGCCAATCTTCCGGCGGAGCTGCGTCACGCGGCGGGACGCGTGGCGCCCCCCGAGCTCAAGGGCTGGTTCCGCAAAATGGCAGAGCGCGGCTTCGCCGCGCCGCATTGGCCGCGCGAATGGGGCGGCATCGAAGCAACGCCGGTCGAGCAGATCATCCTGATCGAGGAACTGGCGCGCGTCGGCGCGCCCGATCTGCCGGCGCAAGGCCTGACGCATATCAGCCCTATCCTCATGAAATACGGCACTGAGGAGCAGAAGCGCGAGCATCTGCCCAAGGCGCGCACCGGCGAGGTGATCTGGGCGCAGGGCTATTCCGAGCCCGGCTCCGGGTCGGATTTGCGCAGCCTGAGCACCAAAGCGCGGCTCGAGGGCGATCATCTCGTGCTGAACGGCCAGAAAATCTGGAACACCGGCGCGCAATATGCCGACTGGCTCTATCTCCTGGTGCGCACCGGCGAGGATCGGCGGGCGCGCGATGCGATCACGCTCGTCCTGCTCGATGCGAAGACGCCGGGCGTCACGACGCGTGGCATCCGCACCCTTGCGGGCGATGACGAGCTTGCCGAGATTTTTCTCGACGATGTCGCGGTGCCGCTCAAGAACGTCGTCGGCAAGATCGGCGAAGGCTGGACGGTCGGCACGGCGCTCCTTGCCGAAGAGCGCATCCGCTCCGGGACGCCGATCCATGCGCTGCGCGCTTTGTCGCGTCTCAAAGTCGCCGCAGCGGCGACCGGCGCCGATCGCGATCCCTGGATGCTCGATCGCCTCGCCCGCGCCGAGGTCGAGGTGATGGCGCTTGAAGCCTCCTATCTCGAAGCGCTGGAACTGCAAAAGGCCGGCGAGGCGGAGGCCGAGGATTCCTCGCGTTTGAAGCTTTTCGGCGCCGAGGTGACGCAATTCGTGCTCGAGGCGCTGCAGGAGGTGACGGGCGCCCATGCGGCAGTGCGCGCGCCGCGCGCCGGCAATGAAGAGGCGCCCGATTTCAGCCAATCCTTCCTGCAATCGCGCCGCCTTTCCATTCGCGGCGGCACCAACGAGATACAGCGCGGTATCATCGCGATGCGCGCGCTGGGTCTGCCGCGGCCTGGCGGCAATGCCTAGCCTCAGGGATTCCGATCGCCACATCGTCGACAGCATCGGCGGGCTGCTCGACGATGCCGGCGGCCTCAAGCGCGTGCGGAAGCTGCAAGGGGCCGCGCTGACCTTCGATCGCGCGCTCTGGGCGCGGCTTGCCGCGCAGGGCTGGATCGGCGCCGCCGTGCCCGAGGCGCAGGGCGGCACTGGGCTTGCACTTGGCGAGATCGCGCTGCTCTTGGAGCATGCCGGCAAGCGGCTGCTGCCCGAGCCGCTGGTCCAGGCTTTGGGTGGCACGCGGCTGCTGGCGCGCTGCGAAGAGCCCGCGGCGGATTTGCTCGCGGCGGCGATCGCCGGCAAGACGCTCTGCGTGCCGGTCGAAGGCGAGGGCGGCGCGCCGCTCATGGCCGATACCGCGCTGAGCGCCCGGACGGGCTATATCTGCGACGGCCATCTCGGCGATGTGTTCCTCCTCTTGATCGAACGGCGCGGGCGGCCCGCGATTTGCGCGCTTGCCCGCAATGCCAAAGGCGTGAGCCTCGAAAGCGAGGAGACGGTCGATGGCGGCTCGATCACGCGGCTCTGCCTCGACGAGGTCGGCGCGTCGGCGCTGACCGTGCTGTTGGACGGGCCCGACGCCGCTGCCGCCTTCGCCGAAGCGCAAGACCTGATGCGCATCGGCTATAGCGCGCTGCTGCTCGGCCTGATGGACGAGGCGTTGCAGATGACCGTCACTTATCTCAAAGACAGGCGGCAATTCGGCGTGCCGATCGGCAGCTTCCAGGCCTTGCAGCATCGCGCCGCTTCGCTCTACGTCGTCATCAAGGCAAATCGCGCGCTGCTTTACGAGGCATGCAAGGCCGGACCCGAGCGCCGGCGCGTGGCGGCTCTCGGGCTCAAAGCCTATGCGGCGCAATCGGCGATGCAGACGGTCAAGGAATGCGTGCAGCTGCACGGCGCGATGGGCTACACCGAAGAGCACGATATGAGCCTGTTCTTCCGCCGCGCCATGGCCCTCGCCGTCGCCGGAGGCGATGCCGCCTCCTGCCGCAAGCTGCTTTATGCCGAGCGCGAGCGTATCCGCGCCATCTGAATCACCGTCGTCATCACCAAGAGGAGTGTCATGCCGGAGCCCTGGGGCAAGAACGTGCTGGTCGAGTTCGAAAACGGGATCGCCTGGGTCTCGCTCAATCGGCCGGAGAAGCGCAACGCCATGAGCCCGGCGCTCAATGCGGAGATGCTCGAGACCGTCGATGCGCTCGAGAGCGACGAGCGCTGCGGCGTGCTCGTGCTCACCGGCTCGGGCGATGCGTTCTCGGCCGGGATGGATTTGAAGGAATATTTCCGCGCAACCGACGACGCCCCCCAGGTCGAGCGGCTGCGCATCTATCGCACCGCGGCGACCTGGCATTGGCGTCGGCTGCTCACCTATTTCAAGCCGACCATTGCCATGGTGAATGGCTGGTGCTTCGGCGGTGCGTTCACGCCGATGATCGCCTGCGACATGGCAATCGCGGCCGAAGAGGCGGTGTTCGGCATCTCGGAGGTGAACTGGGGCATCATCCCAGGCGGCAATGTCGCGAAGGTGCTGTCGGTCGTGATGAACTACCGCAAGGCGCTCTATTACATCATGAGCGGCGAGACCTTCGATGGAAAGCGCGCGGAGCAATTGGGCGTCGTCACCGAGGCGGTGCCGCGGGCGAAGCTCAAGGAGCGCACGCGCGAGGTCGCGCAAATGCTCTTGAAGAAGAACCCGACGGCGGTGCGCCAGGCGAAGGTCGCGTTCAAATATGTCGGCGACATGAACTGGGATGAATCCGCCGAATATCTGATGGCAAAGAATGACCAGCTCCTGATCGTCGATCCCGAGAAGGGCCGCGCCAAGGGCATGACGCAGTTCCTCGACGCGAAGACCTACCGCCCCGGCCTCGGCGAGTACAAGCGCGAGAAATAGCGGTGCACGCTCGTCTCTTGCACTTCAATGCTCGACGAGCAGATTGAACAGGCGATGGCGATGCGCGAGGAAGCCCGGGTCCTCGCGCGTCGTCAGTTGATGCCGCGGCCGCGCCAGTCCGACCGCGATGGTTTCGGCGACGCGGCCCGGATTGGGGGCGAGAGCGACGACGCGGTCGCCGAGATAGATCGCTTCTTCGAGATCATGGGTAATGAACACCACGGTGACGCGGCGCTCGGCTGCGAGCCGCGCGATCTCGTCTTGCAGCGTCTGCCGCGTCAGCGCGTCGAGCGCGCCGAAGGGTTCGTCCATCAGCATGATTCGCGGCTGCTGGGCGAGGCAGCGCGCGATTTGCACGCGCTGCTGCATGCCGCCCGATAATTGTCCCGGGAAATATTCGCCGACCGCGCTCAGCCCCATGCGCTCGAGCAGCGCGCCGGCGCGCTCGCGTCGCTCGGCGCGCGCAATGCCTTGCGATTCGAAGGCGAGCGCTACATTGCTCCAGACACTGCGCCACGGCAGAAGCGAGCGGCTATAGTCCTGGAAGACGATGGCGCGCTCGCGCGAGGGGCCAAGGATCGGCTTGCCCGCGGCGAGAATCTCGCCCCCGGTCGGCTGCACGAGGCCGGCGAGGAGGCGCAGCAACGTCGTCTTGCCGCAGCCGGACGGGCCGACGATCGACAGGAACTCGCCATCGGCGACATCGAGATCGATGCGGTCGAGGACGAGATGGCTGCCGAAGGCCATGCTCAAGCCGCGCGCGCGCAACGCTGCTTCGGTCATCGGCGGCGCGGATGATCGAAGAGCGGCACTGCATCCGGGACAGAGAGCATGCGGCTGCGGCTTCCGCCGCGCGCAGCACCGCTGCGTCGGCGCTCGACAAGCCGGTCCAACATCCGCGCTCCCTCCCTGTTGCGCTCCCGCGAACCCGCATGGCGATGCGGGATTCCGCGAACGACGCTTGGGCAGATTGCTTGACTGACCACGCTCGGTCAAGCACTCTGCCCCGCGAGGGAAAGCGCGCGACGCTTCGTTCGGAGGAACCCATGGCGCTGCAGATCAGGCGGATCGTCACCGGCCATGACGCGAGGGGCCGCTCGATCTTCATCATCGACGATACGCCGAAAATGCCGAGCGGGCGCAGCTCGGCGGGCACTTCGGCGGTCGATCTGTGGGAAACCAGCGCGACGCCGGCCGACAATTCCGGCAACGCCGATCCGACCGATCATCCCTTCCGCCTGCCGCCGCCGCAACAGGGCAGCGTCCTGCGTGTCGTCGAATATCCGCCCGACAAGGAGCGCTTTGCCGCGCTGCGCGCCAAGGACTGGTCCGCGGATGCGGAGCGCCAAGGCTATACGCGCGATGCCAGCAATGCGCGGCACGCCGGCTTCCATAAGACCAACAGCGTCGATTATGCGATCGTGCTCGAGGGCGAGATCTACGCGCTGATGGATGAAGGCGAGAAGCTGATGAAGGCAGGCGATGTCCTCATCCAGCGCGGCACCAGCCATGCCTGGAGCAACCGTTCGGACAAGCCGGCGCGCGTCGCCTTCGTGCTCATCGACGCGAAGCCGGCGTAACGGACGCGGCGCGGTCGGAGATGGTTCCATGACACTCCTCATGCAATTTCCGCGCGTGCATTTGGATTTCGGGGCGATTCGAGCATTGCCCGCCGAGCTCACGGCGCTCGGTATCACGCGGCCTCTGCTGCTGACGGATCGCGGCCTTGTTGCCTGCGGCGTGCTGGCGCGGGTGCATGACGCGGTGACGGGGCGCAACGACGTCGTCGTCTTCGACGAGGTGCCCGAGAATCCGACCGTCGAAGGAGTCAACCGCGCCATCGACCTCTATCGCCGCGAAGGCTGCGACGGCGTCGTCGCGCTGGGCGGCGGGTCGGTGATCGACACGGCGAAGGCGGTCGCGGTCGTCGCCGGCCATCCCGGCCCGATCACCAACTATATGGGCAAGCCCGACAGCATCACGCATGCCGTCGCGCCGCTCATCGCCATTCCGACCACGGCAGGAACGGGAAGCGAAGCCTCGCGCGGCGCAGGCATCCATCCCGACGCCAAGAGCCGCTCGAACGGGCTCAACAGCCATTACATCGTGCCGCGGGTCGCGATCTGCGATCCAGATCTGACGGCGAGCCTGCCGCCACGCCTTACCGCGGGCACCGGCATGGATGCGCTCTCGCACTGCGTCGAGGGGTTTCTCACCACCAGCGACAACCCGCCGGGCAAGGTGCTGGCGCTCGATGGCGTGCGCCATGTCGTGCGCTTCATCGAGCGCGCGGTCGCGGACGGCAATGACCGCGAGGCGCGCAAAGGCTTGATGGTCGGGGCGCTCGAAGGCGGGATGGCGATCCAGATGGGCCTCGGACCGATCCACGCGATCGCCAACGCAACCGGCGACCAGGGGCTTCATCACGGCATGATGGTGACCATCGCCATGCCGACGGTGATGCGGCTGCTCGCGACGCATGTGCCCGAGAAGATGGACGCGTTGGCAGAGGCGCTCGGTGCGAAGACCGGCGAGAGCGCCGCCGATGTCGTTGAGGCGCTCAATGGGCGCCTCGGCATCCCGGCCACGCTGCGCGCGCTCGGCTATCGCGACCCGGATTTCGACGATATGGCGGCAGATTGCGCCAAGAGCCATTTTCTCGGGCGCAGCCCCTATCGCCCGAGCGCCGCCGAATTCAAGGACATGCTGCGGACCGTCATGGGATGACCCGTCTCCTTGTCTATCTGCCGATGTTGCCCGAGGCAGATCGCGGGCGATGCTGTGACTTCCTTCGCCGAGAATTTCCCGCCCTTCGCGTCGATCTCGCCGCGCGGCTCGAGGCGATCGAGCCGGCGATCGGCGAGGCCGAGATTCTCATGACCTTCGGCGCTCATCTTGGGCTCGACGCCGAGAGCATTCTCGGCCGCGCGAGGAAGCTCAAATGGGTGATGGCGCTCGGCACCGGCGTCGATCATATCGTCGAGGTTCCGACGCTGCCGCAAGACGCGATCGTCACCAATATGCACGGCATGCACGGCGTGCCGATGACCGAAGCCACGATCCTCGCGATGCTCGCGCTGGCGCGGGAAATGCCGCGCATGCTGCGCAATCAAGGGGCGCACCACTGGGAGCGCTACGGCTCGCATCTGCTGGCGGGCAAGACGGTCGGGATTTTCGGCGTCGGCGCCATCGCCGAGGCGCTTGCGCCGGTCTGCAAGGCGCTCGGCATGACCGTCATCGGGATCACCTCTGCCAAGCGACCGGTGGCAGGCTTCGACCGCATGTATGATCGCGCCGAGCTTGCGCGCGCGGTCGCGGAGCTTGACCACTTCGTGATCCTGACGCCGCACACGCCGCAAACCGACCGCTGCGTCGGCAAAACGGTGCTGGCGGCGATGAAGCCGACGGCGTTCCTCATCAATCTGGCGCGCGGCGGCATCGTCGACGAGGCAGCGCTGATCGAGGCGCTCAGGGCCAGGCGCATCGCCGGCGCGGCGCTCGATGTCTTCGTGCAAGAGCCGCTGCCTCCCGAGCATCCCTTCTGGGAGATGGACAACGTCATCCTCTCGCCGCATATCGGCGCCTTCAACGCCGATTACGTCGAGCAGGTGCTGCCCTTCGTGAAGCAGAACCTCGCCTGTTATTTCGCCGGCGATTTCGACAAGATGGTGAACGTCGTGAAGAAAGGAGCCCATCATGGCCGCTGAGTCGCGCAAAGCCCGCGCCGTTCCGCCGTTCCGGGCCGATCATGTCGGCAGTCTCATTCGCCCCCACGCGCTGCTTGAGGCGCGCAAGGCTCACGCCGAGGGCAAGCTCGCGCGCGAGGCGCTGCGCGCGATCGAGGACGACGCGATTGGCGATGTCGTCGCGCTGCAAGAACGGGTCGGGCTCCAGGCGATCACCGACGGCGAATTCCGCCGCAACAACTGGCGCGACCGCTTCTTCGAGCGTACCGAGGGCTACAGCGGCGACAAAATCCCGAGCTCCTTCATTTTCACCGAGTTCTCGGGCGAAACCCAGCGCGGCATGCCGGTGCACTATGCGACCGAGCGGCTCAAGCGGCGCGATCCGATCACCGCCGACGATTTCGCGGCGCTCCAGAAGCTGACGAAGCGCGTGGCGAAGGCGACGATTCCCTCGCCGACGGTCAACCACTTCTTTACCGGCGACAAGGGCCTCGAAAAATCGCCTTATGCCGGCGACCGCAAGGCCTATTTCGCCGACATCGCCGCGATCTATCGCGCGGAGATCGCCGAGTTGGCGCGGCTCGGCTGCAAATATCTCCAGGTCGACGAGGTGCCGCTCGCCGTGCTGTGCGACCCGAAGAACCAGGATGTGGTTCGCGGGCGCGGCGAGGAGCCGCAAAAGCTCATCGACGACTATGTCGATCTCATCAATGCATCGGTGCGCGACCGGCCGCGCGACATGACCTTGTGCATCCATCTCTGCCGTGGCAATCGCGGCCATGGCCAGGCGAGCGGCGGCTATGATCCGGTTGCCGAGCGGCTTTTCCAAAAACTCGATTTCGACGGCTTCTTCCTCGAATACGATACCGAGCGCGCGGGCGATTTCCGCCCCCTGCGCCATGTGCCGAAGGAAAAGCTGGTCGTGCTCGGCCTGATGAGCACCAAGGCGAAGGCGCTCGAGCCCGTCGAGGAGCTGAAGCGCCGCATCGCCGAGGCCGCGCGCTTCGTCGAGATGGATCGGCTGTGCCTCAGCCCGCAATGCGGCTTCGCCTCGAGCGCGGAGGTCGAACGTTTCACCGCGGCGGACGAAGAGCGCAAGCTCGCCCATCTCGTCGCCGCGGCGAGCGAGATTTGGCGCTAGCGTGGGTGTGATCCGCGCGTCATGACAAGTCCCTTGAAAGGCGTCCGCGTTCTCGAAGTCGCCCAGTTCATCGCCGGCCCCTATGCGGGCATGCAGCTCGCCGATCTCGGCGCCGAGGTGGTGAAGATCGAGCGGCCGGGCACCGGCGATCCGTTCCGCGTCTTCGGTGCGGGCGGCGGCGCGCAGGGCTACAGCTCCAACTTCACCGCCTTCAATCGCAACAAGCGCAGCGTCGCGCTCGATCTCGCGGCGCCGCGCGGCCAGGCGGTGTTCCGTAGGCTGGCAAAGCAGGCCGATATCGTCGTCGAGAATTTCCGCGCCGGCGTGATGCGTCGCCACGGGCTCGATTACGAGGCGCTGCGCGCGCTCAATCCGCGCCTCATCTACTGCTCGATCGACGGATTTTCCGCCGACGGGCCGTTTCGCGACCAGCCCGCCTATGACACGATCGGCCAGGCGCGCTCGGGCATTCTCGGCATGTTCGTCGAGGCCGAGGATCCGCGTATGCGCGGCCCGACCATCTCCGACCAGATCACCGGCATGCAGGCTTCTAATGCCGTGCTCGGGGCGCTCTTCGAGCGCGAGCGCAGCGGCAAGGGCGCGCTCGTCGAGATCACGCTGCTCGAGGCGAGCATGTATTTCATGCCCGATTCCTTCACCGCCTATACCCAGGGCGGCGTCGTCATGGGGCCGCAGACCCGCGCCGCGATCTCGATGGCGTTCACCTTCGCCTGCGCCGACGGCCTCATCGCACTCCATCCGTCCTCGACCGAGAAATTCTGGCGCGGGCTGCTGGCGGCGCTGGAGCGGCCGGATATCGGCGCCGATCCGCGCTTCAGCGACCGGCCGGCGCGGATCAAGAATTTTCAGGCGCTGATCGAGGTGCTTCGCCCGATTTTCGCGGTGCGCTCGCGGTCAGACTGGATGGAGCGCCTCGCCGCGCAGGACGTGCCGAGCGCGCCGGTGCATTCGATCCCCGAAGCGATGGACGATCCCGAGGTCAAGCATCTGGGCCTGTTCTACCCCTACGAGCATCCGCGGTTCGGCCGCTTCACCGGCATGCACCGCTCGGCGCGGATCGATGGCGAGCGCGAGACCGCGCCCATGCCGCCGCCGGCGCTCGGCGAACATACGGATGCAATTCTGTCCGAGGCTGGGCTGAGTGCGGGCGAGATTGCCGAGCTACGCCGCGCGGGGATCGTTTGAGAAGGAGGGGCGGTCAGGCGGCGCGGCGGCTGCCGCGGCCGGAGCGGCTGAGCCCGCCATCGCGCCAGAGATCGAGGCGCACGATTTTGCGGCCTTTTTGCGCGCGTCTGGCGGCGAGTAGCGCCAGGACATAGCGGCGGCGGCCGCGCAGCCATGCGAGGTCGTCGAGATCGCCGGCATCGGCGCCGGGAACGCGGCCAAGCATGCCGATGAGGTGCTCGATCTCGCGCAGGTCGATCCGCAGCTGCGGCGTCATCACGACAGCGAAAGGCTCATCCCGCTGCAGCATGCTCATTCAGCGGTCCACGACCAGCGAAGACGGGTTGTCGTCGATCTGGACCATCGCGGCCATCTGCGGAACGAATTGGTGCACCCGGAACACGCCGACCGTGACGACCATCAGCCCCAACAGCACGGCGACCGCGGCCAGCCCGTCATTGAGCCTGGCGCAAAAGGCGTTGATCTCGCGGGCGAATTGAACCAGATCGTGCTTCATCCCGAGCCCCATTCCGCGCTCTTGTTACGATAAATGCCTTAATTCGCGGTGAATGCGTGCCATGGCGCGGTCTTTGGGCTCCTGCGGGGGTTTCATGGCGGCGCGCGCGGCACTAAATCTTGCTCATGGCGGAAGGAGAGCAGGACGAGGTCATCGCATTCCTGTCGCGCGGCTCGAGCTACGGCGCGTCCGGCGAGGCGCCGCGGCGCGTCGACACGCATATCTCGCATGTCTTCTTGACCCGCGACCGGGTGTTCAAGCTGAAGCGCGCCGTCCGCTTCTCCTTCGTCGATGCGACCAGCCTTGCGGCGCGCGAGCGCTTCTGCCGCGCCGAGCTCGTCCTCAATCGCCGCACCGCCCCAGCGCTATACCTTGCTGTGCGGGCGATCACCCGGCGCCCGGACGGCGCGCTCGAATGGGATGGGGCGGGACCAGCGGTCGACTTCGTCGTCGAGATGCGGCGCTTCGACGACGAGGACCTGTTCGACCGGATGGCGCGCGAGGGCCGGCTCGACCGCGCTCTCGTGGTGAGGCTCGCGGATGCGATCGCCGCCTTTCACGCCGCGGCCGAGCCGGCGCCGGGCTTCGGTGGCAGCGCCGCCTTGCGCGACGTCGTCGCCGACAATCACTGCTATCTCGCCCGCGCGGCCCCGGCGCTCGATCCCCGCGCCGTTGATGCTTTTCTTGCTGAGTCCGAAAGGGCCCTCGACCGCGTCGGCGGCCTGCTCGATGCAAGGCGGGCCGAGGGCAAGGTCAAGCGCTGTCACGGCGATCTGCATCTGCGCAATATCTGCCTCTATGACGGCGAGCCGACGCTCTTCGATTGCATCGAATTCAGCGACGAGATCGCCTCTATCGATGTGCTCTACGATCTTGCATTCCTTTTGATGGATCTGGAGCATCGCGGCCTGCGGGCGCTCGGCAATGCCGTGTTCAACCGCTATCTCGATCGCGCGCCGGACGAGGCGGGGCTGGCCGCGCTGCCGCTGATGCTGTCGATCCGCGCCGGGGTGCGTGCCAAGGTCGCGGTCGCGGGGTCGAGCCCCGACGCGGCGCAGGCCGAAGAGGCCGGTGCTTACCTGGCGCTTGCCCGCGACCTGTTGCGCGCGCAGCCGCCCCGGCTGATCGCCGTCGGCGGGCTCAGCGGTTCCGGCAAATCGAGCGTGGCGGCGGGGCTGGCGCCGGGTTTCGCGCCGGCGCCCGGCGCGCGCCTGCTGCGCAGCGACGTTCTGCGCAAGACGCTGATGGGGGTCGCACCCGAAGAGCGGCTGCCGGCCGAGGCCTATTCGGCCGCGGTGAATGCGCGGGTTTACGCGGCTTTGCGCACACGGGCGATGACGACGATCGCGTCGGGCTATACCGCGATTGTCGATGCGACCTTCATCGACGAAGCACAGCGGCAAGATATCGAGGCCGCGTCACGCGAGGCGGGCGCGCCGTTTGAGGGGCTATGGCTTGCAGCTCCCGACAGTGTGCTCCTGCAGCGCGTCGAAGCGCGCCGCGGCGACGCCTCGGATGCAGATCGCGCCGTGCTGACGCGGCAATTGAGCGCGGCAACCGGAACCATGTCCTGGGCGCAGGTCGATGCGTCCGGCAACCTCGACCAGTCGGTCGCCGCCGCGGCGAGGGCGCTGCAATCCGTCAGGACCTCAGACTGAGTCGGTCAATAGCCGAGCGCCGGGTTGCTGGCGGCGAGGGTTGCGGTCTGGGCGTCGATCGCCTGCTGGTAAAGGTCCGGGATGCGAAGGCTCAGCTGCGCCGCGACGAGGACCGCCAAAACCAGCGCCACCGCCGCCAACCCGGCATTGAGCCGGCCGCAAAACCCATCGATGCTCTTGAGCAAGCCTTCCATCGCAAATCTCCACCACCTTCTGACCATAAAAACGTCAATTTTGCCTTGCCGTGCGGATAGATACCGCACTGCACAAAATCTGGATGGCGATTTAGGTCAGTACCAATGACTTATTGGCGGAGGTGCTATGAACGCGCCGCAAGGCGCCGCGCTTGCGGACGCC
>Ga0070679_100004522_pt1 | contig 12854 bp, 10 predicted proteins | sample KBSC63BmetaG_FD_65652 | JGI IMG/M metagenome (GOLD analysis project Ga0070679, IMG submission 65652) | Corn rhizosphere microbial communities from Kellogg Biological Station, Michigan, USA - KBS C6-3B metaG | ecosystem: Host-associated > Plants > Roots > Rhizosphere | place: USA: Michigan... | reverse complement strand
CGCCGCGCTCGAGAAGAACGCGACCAAGAAGCGCCTGCTCTCCTTCTTCGGCAGCCTCGAGCGCCACGGCGCCTGGATCGTCCCCGACCGCATCTCGGTCGGCGCCGTCTTCGGCTCGACGGTGCTCGACTTTCGCGAGGCGCGCTTCTCGTCGCAGGCGGTGACGCTGGAGGTGCGCGCCGTCTTCGGCAGCCTCGAGATCATCGTGCCGCCGCAGCTCGCCGTCGAGTGCGACGGCTCGAGCATCTTCGGCAGCATCGAGAGCCACGCGCACGCCGTCGCCGATCCCGATCGTCCGATCCTGCGCATCACCGGCACGGCGCTCTTCGGCAGCATCGAGGTGCAGACGCGCCTGCCCGGCGAGAGCGCGGGCGATGCGCGCCGTCGCAAGCGGCGCGAGCGCAAGGCGCTGCAAGCGAGCCGGCGCGCCGCGCTGCCCGCACACGGCGACGAGAAGTAGCTCGCCGCGCGGCGCATCGCTCGCCCGTCGCGGGCAGCACCGGATTGCGCACGCCCGAACGTCGCCTACCTTGCCACCCGTATGTCTACGGTCGACAAGGCGCTGGTCATCGATGACGACGAGGATCTGCGCGACGCCGTCAGCGAGCTCCTCCTCGTCGCCGGCGTGCGTGACTGTCTCAGCGTCGCCTCGCTCGGCGAGCTGGCGGATCGCGCCGGCGATGCGCTGCGCTCCGGGCTCGCCATGATCGACATCAACCTCGGCGTCGGCCAGCCGAACGGCGTCGACGCCTTTCGCTGGCTGCGCGAACACGGGTACCATGGATCCATCGTGTTCATGACCGGCCATGCCAAGAGCGATCCGCGCGTCGTCGAGGCGCTCGCGGTGCCGAACACTCGGCTGCTCGCCAAGCCGTTCTCGATGCGGGCGATCACCGAGCTGTTCGAGCGGCCGTGAGCGCGCCCAGCGACACCGCCTACCGGAGCGCGGCGCTCCTGGCGCTGCTCGTGTTCCTGTGGGGCGCCATCTCGCTCGCGTTCGTGCCCTGGCGGCCGTTCGGCGTGCCCAACCTCGCGCAGACGGTGGTGGGCGCCGTCGCGATCGCCTACTTCATCGCGACGCGCGCGCAGCCCAACCGGCGCGCGGCGATCGTCTTCTCCGCGCTGGCGATCGCCTACACGCTGGTGCTGCTGCCGTGGACGGCGATGGTCTGGTGCCGGCTCGGCCGGCCGCTCGAAGCGTTCACGGTGCCGCAGATCGCCACGGTGACGATGCCGCTCGTCATCCCGACGGTGTGGCCGCTCGGCGGGCTGGTGATGTCGGCGTTCGTCTGCGAGTGCCTGTTCGTCTACTTCTACGCGCACGCCGTCGGGCTTGGCGCGGTCCTGCCGATCACCGAGCCGCTCGGCTCCGTGTGCTTCGCCGTCCTCGGCGTCAGCCTGTTCATGATGAGCGCCGGCCGGCGCGCGCTCGCCCGCCGGCACACGCGCGTGCAGGGCGAGCTCGATGCGCTGGCGCGACTCACGCCACTGTTCGCCGAGGTGCGCGACGAGCTCGGTGCCGGCGTCGCCGCCATCGGAACCGAGGCCGGCACCGCGCCCGCTCCGGAAAGGCTCGGCCGCACGCTCGGACGCCTCGACGAGGTGCGCACGCGGCTCGCCCAGCTCCTCAGCGCCGAGCCCGCGGAGTCGACGCGCGCGGCCGAGCGCCGGCTCCTCGACGGCGACGCGCAACTGGTGGTCACCATCTTCGCCGCCGTCGTGGCCGTCCTCCTCGGCGTCGTCCTGCTGCTGCGCTGGCCGCCCGCCATGCGCATCGAGCCGCGCACGTCGGTGGAGGCGGCGTTCAGCGCGCTCGTGCTCATCTACCTGGTCGGCACGAGGGATCGCCCGTCGGAGCGGCGCGCGACCGTCGTCCTTTTGATCCTGTTCGTCATGATCCTGCCGCTCGTGAGCTACAACCAGCTCCTGCTGTCGACGATGCAGCAGCCCTACTCGCCGTTTCTCGGCCACCGCGTGCTCATGATCGCGCTCGGCCTCGCCGCCGCCACGCGGCGCTGGCTCGGCACCGCGCTCATCCTCGTCACGGCGGTGGTGGCCCTGGTGCAGTATTTCGGGCTGCACCTCGGGCTGCACAAAGATCTGATCCCACTATCGGCGCCGTGGGTGCTCGTCGTCTTCGTGCTGATCGCGCTCATCTCGTCGCGCATGCGCGAGCAGCGCCGGCTGGCGTCGGTGCAGCTGTTGCGCGCCGAGACCGAAGCGACCGCGATGCACCGGCGCGCCACGATGCTGCTCGCCCTGTGCGATCGCCTGAACACGCCGCTGCAGACGCTCGTGCTCGACGCCGCGCTCGGCGAAGGTGCGCGTCCGCCGGAGAGCCAGGCGCGCATCCGCGCCGCCGTCGATCGGCTCGTCGGGCTGAGCCAGCGCCTCGCCGATCGCAACGCGCTCTTGCCGCCGGAGTCGCAGCGCGCCTCGTTCGACGCCGACGCCGAGCTGCGCCTCCTGGCCTGAGCCGCGGCCGCGCTACTCGTAGCGCAGCGCTTCGACCGGATCGAGCTTGGCCGCGCGCCACGCGGGGAACAGCCCGAAGATCACGCCCGTGGTCACCGACAGCCCCAGCCCGAGCGCGATCGACCACGCCTCGACGTGCAGGTTCCAGTTGCCGAGCATCTTGGTCAAGAGCGCCGCCGTCAGCCACGCCAGCGTCAGCCCGCCGAGCACGCCGATGATGCCGCCGGCGAGCGCGATCAGCCCCGACTCGAGCAGGAACTGCATCATGATCGACGTCGGGTTGGCGCCGATGGCGCGGCGCACGCCGATCTCGCGCGTCCGCTCGGTTACCGTCACGAGCATGATGTTCATGATGTTGATGCCGCCGACGAACAGCGAGAGCAGGCCGGTGCCGAGGAGCAGGATCTTGATGACCGTGAAGATCAGCTCCTCCTGCGCCTTGTCCTTGGCCCGGCGATCGACCTTGAAGTTCTGCACGCCGTAGTGCCGTCGCAAGAGCGTGCTCTCGATGTTGTCGCGGCCCGCCGCCAGCCGCGCGGCGAGCGGCCCAACGCCGCCGATGCGCACGAACACGCGGTCGACCTGGTGCTGGTTGTAAAAGGTCGCGTCATAGGTGGTGCGCGGCACCAGGATCTTGTTGTTCCACAGCCACGGGCCCTGCGTGGAGGGGCCCATGCTCGCCTTGTTCTTGAGCACGCCGACCACCGACCACTCGACGTTGTCGACGGTGACGGTGGCATTGGCCAACGAGTCGGGGTGCTGCAGGAGCTCGTTCCAGACGTTGATGCCGACGACGGCCACGCGCCGCCGCTCGCGCAAGTCGTCGTCGGTGAGGAAGCGTCCCTTGCCCACCTCGAGCTTGTAGAGCGTCAAGGCGATCGGCGCCGTGGCGTCGAGCGAGATGTTCTTCTTCTGCTTGCCGCGGATCGCCTTGGTCCACTTGCCGCGCTCGGAGGTCACCTGCACGTCGCTGAGCACGGGCGAGGCGTCGAGCGTCTCCGCGTCGCCCTGATTGAGCTCGCGCCGCGTCTTCTGTAGATCCTTCGTCGCCGGCTCGTCGGGATCGACGCGCACCAGGTTGGCGTCGGTGGCGCCCTGGTTCGCCGCCATCAGCGCTTCCTGCCCGCCGGACAGGAGCGACGCGAGCAGCACGATCGATCCCGCGCCGATCATGATGCCGAGCAGCGTCAGCGCGACGCGCCCGCGGTTGGACTCGAAGGTGTGGCGCACCGAGCGGATCTGATCGACGAACCGCACGTCAGGATCCTCGAATCGCGGTGATGGCGTCGAGCTTGGACGCGCGCCGTGCCGGAAAGTAGCCGAAGAGCAGGCCGACGCCGACGGAGACCGACAGCGCCGCGATGATCGCGCCGTGTGCCAGCACCGTCACCCAGGTCGGCTTGAAGTGACGGATCAGCCAACAGGCGAAATAGGTAACGCCGACACCGCTGACGACGCCGATGACACCGCCTGTCCCCGCGAGCACGATCGCCTCGAGCAGGAACTGCCGGCCGATGTCGTTGGGGTTGGCGCCGATGGCCTTGCGGATGCCGATCTCGCGCACGCGCTCGGACACGCTCACCAGCATCATGTTCATGACGCCGACGCCGCCGACGAGCAGCGCGATGCCGGCGATGAACCCGACGATGGTCCGCATGATCGCGAAAAACGAATTGAAGTTGTTCATGATCGACGACATGTCGAAGATCTCGTAGTCGTCGATGCCGTGGTGGCGGTCGGCGAGCAGCGCGTTGGCGATGCGCTTGACGATGTCGTTGTGCGAGGCGTCGTCGGTCTTCACCTGCAGCTGCGCCGCCGCCTTGGCCTTCTGATCGACCTCGTTCACCGTCTCGAGCGGCATGGCCACGAAGTCGACCCAACTGAAGTCGAAGTCCATGCCCCAGCGGTCGAGATCGGTGGTCTGCCCGATCACGCGGCAGCGGATGCCGTCGAGCTCGAGCGTGTGGCCGACGGCCTCGCCGTCCCACATCTCCTGCGCGACCTTGGCGCCGACCACGCAGACCTTGGCGTGCTTGGCGTCGTCGTCGCTGTCGAAGAAGCGCCCCTTGTCGCGGACGAGGTGCGTGAAGCTGAAGAAGTCGCCGTCGGCCGCCACCAGATCGGTGCGCTTGAGCCGCCCGGTGTCGCTGACCATCTCCTTGCGCCCGAGGCTGGTGAACATCGAGTGCTCGACCACGTGCGGCAGCCGCTCGAAGACGATGTCGCGATCCTCGACGGTGAGCCCGCGCGTGTAGCTGGCCTGCTTGGCCTCTTCGCGCTCGGCCTGCTTGGGCCCGACGAAGATGAGCCGCCCGCCGCCGAGCTCCTCCATGCCGCGGAACAGCGTCGTCAGGCCGCTCTGCGCCAGCGACGACATGACGACGATGGAGAAGGCGCCGATCGTGATGCTGAGAACGGTCAGCAGCGATCGGAACTTGTGCCCGACGAGGACCTTACGCGCGATATTTAGGTACTCGAGCCACATTACATTTTGTATTCGTTTTCCGCGGAGGAGGCCGGCTTGATCAGGACCTTGTCGCCTTCCTTGATGCCGCTGGCGATCTCGATCTCGCGATCGTTGCGCGCGCCGACGGTGACCTCGACCTTGTCGGTCTTCTGCTTGCCGTTCTCGGCCGGCACCACCTTCGACACGTACTGCTTGCCGTTCTCCTTCACCACCGCCTCGATCGGCAGCGCCAGCACGTGCTCCTTCTTCTCGATGTGGATGCGCACGTCGGCGGTCATGCCCGGCTTGATCGCCGGATCGGCCTTGGCCAGCGTCGCCTCGACGGGGAACACGTCGACCTGCTTGTCCTTCGGCAGGATCGACGCCGGCGCGATCTTGGTGATCTCCGCGTCGTAGCTCTTGCCCGGCAGCGCATCGAGCGTGACCGTGACCTTCTGGCCGAGCTTCACCTTGGCGACGTCGATCTGGTTCAGGTCCGCCTTGACGAGCAACGTCGACAGATCCGACACCGTCATGAGCGCCTTGCCGTCGAAGGTCGCCTGCACGCCCGGCACCACCGTCTCGCCCGGTTGAATGACACGCTCGGTGACGGTCCCGTCCATCGGCGAGGTGATGCGGCAGTAGTGGAGCTGATCGAGCGCCGCGTTGTTCGCCACCGTCGCCGTCTGCAGCGCCACCTTCTTGCCCCTGAGGTCCGCCATCGCGGTGTCGACGTCCATCTGCGCCACGCCGCGTTCCTTCAAGCCGTTCTGCCGGCGCTCGAGCGTCAGCTGAGCGAAGTCGACCGCGTTCTTGGCCGCGGCCACGTCGGCTTCGGACTTGGCGACCTGCCGCTCGTAGTCGATCGGATCGAGCTGGAGCAAGAGCTGCCCCTTCTTCACGCGATCGCCGGCGTCGACGAAGACCTTGGCCACCTGGCCGGCGACCTTCGACTTCACGTCGACCTTCTCGCGCGGCTGCACCTTGCCGGTCTCGAGCACCTCGATCGCGAGATCGTTGCGCTTGACCGTCGTGATCAGCGACGGATCGAGGTCCTTCGGCCCGGCGCCGCCGCGCTTGGCGAAGGCGAACACCACGCCGCCGCTGATCAGCACCACGACGACGGGCACAACCCAGCGTCGCCGCTTCCTCGTTCCGTTAGCCATGGTCCACTCCGACGATGTAGCCGAGCGACGCCTGCAGCTCGTACCACTGGAGCTGCAACTGCGCGGTCACGCTCGCCAGGCTGAGCTCGGCATTGGCGAGGTCGATCTGAGCGTCGAGGTACTCGATGATGAGCGCGTCGCCGTTCTTGTAACGGCCCTCGACGATGGTGAGGTTGTCGCGCGCGACGTCGCGCGCCTGGATGAGCGGCGCGCGCTGCTTGTAGAGCTTGAGCAGCGTCTCGTACGCGCCGCGCACGTCGGAGTCGACGAGCCGCTCGTAGCGGCGCACCTCCTCCTGATTGATCTTCTCCTGGTAGCGCGCGTCGCCCGTCGCCGTGTAGGTGTTCAGCGTGTCGAAGAAGTTCATGTTGAGGCTGACGCCGCCGTAGAACGCGCCCGACATCCCGCTGAACGGATTCGCCGACGGCAAGCTGGAGCGCGTGTTCGACGCGATGTTGAACACGTTGTTGCCGTACTGGAAGTTGCCGACGAGCGTCAGCTGCGGATAGAAGCCGGAGCGCGCCATCACCACGTTCTGGTGCTGCACCGCGAGCTGCAGCTGCGCGTTCTTGACCTCGGAACGGCGGCCGAGCGCGTCGCGCACCAGCTCCACCGGCGACGCCGGCGGCTCCTCGGGCACCACCACGTCGTCGGTGAGCTCGATGTCGCCCTGCAGCCCGAGCGCGACGCCGAGCTGCGCCGCGGCCGCGCGCGCCTGGCCCTGCAGATCTTCGAGCGTCGCCATCTGAGCCAGCTTGCGCTGCGTCGCGCGGTTCTTGTCGATCGGCGGCGCCAGGCCCGCGCGCAACCGCCCTTCGGCGATCGCCTCAGCGTCTACCATGCGTTGCAGCGCCTGCCGCTGCACGTCGCGCTGGATGAGCAGACTGCGCACGCGCCAGTAGGCGCGCGCCACCGAGAGCGCGATGTCCTTGCGCTGCTGCTTGATCTGAACGATCGCCGCCTGCTCGTTGAGCTTGGCCTTCCTGACGTTGGCCTCGACGCGAAAGCCGGAGAACAGAAAGTAGTTGGCCTGGATCGTGAGGTTCGACAGCCCCTGCCACAACGAGTCGGGCGCGGCCCCCGTGATCATCGGCGCCGGCGCACCGGCAGGCAGCATGAACGTCGCCGCGGTGCAGTCGCTCGCCGACGAGACCGGCACCGTGAAGTTCTGCCCGGCCGCCGCGACGGTGCAGTTGAGCTGCGGCGGCAGGCCGATGCTGCTCTTGTTCCACAGCTCGTTGATCGATCCGTCCGCCTTCAGCTGAAAGCGATCGAGCTGCGCGCGAAAGACGCCGAGCCGCGCCCGGTCCTTCGTGACCTGCGCCTCGCCTACGGCCGGATCGGTGCGCAGCGCCAGCGACACCGCCTCCTGCAGCGTCAGCTTGCGCGCATCCGCGTGCGCGACGCCGGCGCTAGCGGTCAGAACCAGCGTGAGTACTACGGTCGCTCGCATGTCCATCCTTGGCCTTGGTCTCGTCGCTGACGATGACACCGTCGGAGAAGCTGACCACGCGCTCGGCGTAGGCAGCGATGTTGGGGTCATGTGTCACCAGCACCACCGTCATGCCCTGGCGGTGCAGCTCGACGAACAGCTCCATGACCTGCTTGGTCGTCGACGAATCGAGCGCGCCCGTCGGCTCGTCCGCGAGCAGGAGCAGCGGCTCGTTGACGATGGCGCGCGCGATCGAGACGCGCTGCTGCTGGCCGCCCGAGAGCTGATTGGGCAGGTGGTCCATGCGATCGGCGAGGCCGACGCGCTCGAGCGCGCGCTTCGCCTTCTTGCGCCGCTCGCCGCGCCGCTGGCCGGCGTAGACCATGGGCAGCTCGACGTTCTCGAGCGCATTGTCGCGCGGCAAGAGGTTGAAGGACTGGAACACGAAGCCGATCTTGCGATTGCGCCGCTCGGCGAGCTCGAACTCGTCGAGGTCCTGCACCGGCTCGCCGTCGAGGAGGTACTGGCCCTCGGTGGGACGGTCGAGCGTGCCGATGAGGTTGAGCATGGTCGACTTGCCCGAGCCGGAGGCGCCCATGATGGCCACCATCTCCCCGGGGCGAACCACGAAGTCGACGTTGCGCAGCGCCTTCACCTCGATCTCGCCCATGCGGTAGATCTTCGAGATGCCGCGCAATTCCAGGATTGGCGTGGCATCGGCGCTGGAGTCTTCTGTCACCACTTTGAGCACCAATCTCCTCTAGTGTCCGTCGGTGGCGGAAAGTTTCAACGTCGCAACGAGGAGTGCCAGTACTTTATTCCGACTCCCTTCGGCGATAGTGTGATGCCGCACATGAAATCGTCGACCCCACGGCTGGCTGGTATCGGATTGCGCCTCGCGGAGAGCATCCTGCGCGGCCCCATGCCGCGACTCCTCTCGCGCCTCGTCATCGACCGCAAGCTGCGCGAGATCGACTTCGCCGCCGAGGGCGAGCCGGCCCCATTGTACATGCCGCAGCATTACGTCCGGAAACACCGCCCATGAGCTTTCGGTTCCCGACGGTCGCCGATTATGCGGCGGCCTATCGCAAGCGCTCGACCGACCCGGTGCAGGTGGCCGAGCGCGCGCTGACCGCGGCGCAGACGCTCGACCGCATGGACCCGCCGATGCGCACCTTCATCGCCCTCGACGGGGGCGACGTGCGTCGCCAGGCCGAGGCGTCGGCGATGCGCTGGGCGCGCGGGGCGCCGCGCTCGGATCTCGACGGGGTGCCGGTCGCGGTCAAGGACGAGTACGACGTCGCCGGCTACGGCACGACCTGCGGCACATCCTTTCTCGGCAAGCAGCCCGCGACGGCGGACGCGGTCACGGTCGCGCGTTTGCGCGGGGCGGGCGCGATCATCTTCGGCAAGACCAACATGTCGGAGCTGGGCGTGGCGCCGTCGGGGATCAATCCGTGGCACGGGATCGCGCGCAACCCCTACAACCCGGCGCACGACACCGGCGGCTCGTCGACCGGCTCGGGCGCGAGCGTGGGTATGGGCCTGGTCCCCATCGCGCTCGGCAACGACGGCGGCGGCTCGGTGCGCATTCCGGCGGCGCACAACGGCGTCGTCGGGATCAAGGGCACGTTCGGGCGCGTGCCGATGGAGGGCGTGCCGGTGCTGTGCTGGTCGCTCGAGCATTCGGGGCCGCTGGCGGCGACGGTGGAGGACACGCTGCTCGCGTTCAGCGTGATGACCGACGAGCGGCTGGTGCTGCCCGATCTGCCGAAGCCGCTGCGCATCGGCGTGTGCGAGCGCTGGTGGCAGTGGGCGGACGGCGAGGTGGCGGCGATCGTGCGCGCGGCGGCCGAGCGCGTCGTCGGCGGGCAGCTCGTCGAGGTGGATCTGCCGCACATCGAGCTGTCGCTGCCGGTGGGCGCGGCGACGTTCACCGTCGAAGGCGCGGCGGCGATGGACGCGGCCATCGAGCGTGGCGAGCCGATGTCGCCCTCGACGCGGATCGCGTTCGAGATGGCGCGCGGCATGAGCGCGGTGGCGTTCGTCAAGGCGCAGCGGGCGCGCGCGCTCGTCGTGCGCGACTTCGAGTGGGCCTGGGAGAACGTGGACGTGATCGTCACGCCGACGACGGCGGGGACGGCGCCGCCGATCCCGAAGGACGCAGCCGGCGGCGAGCTCGACGAGGCCAAGATCAACCGCCAGGTGACCTTCACCTTCGCGCAGAACCTGTCGGGCATGCCGGCGGTGTCGGTGCCGTGCGGCTACGACGCGGCGGGGCTGCCGGTCGGGATGCAGATCATCGCGCCGCACGGCGAGGATCTGCGCGCGCTGGCGGTGGCCGCGGCGGTCGAGGCGGTGACGACGCGACACAAGCCGCAGGTCTGGTGCTCGCCGCTCTGATCGTCGCGGCCGCGTATCTGCGGCCGCTCGTCGGCGGCGAGACGTTCGCGCTGCGCGATCAGCTGACCTGGACGCTGCCGTCGCGCGCGTTCCTGCACGCGGCGCTGGCTGCGGGGCGCGTGCCGGAGTGGAACGACGGCGTGGGGCTCGGCATCTCGTTCGCCGGCAATCCGGCGCACGGCGTGGCCTATCTGCCGGCGTGGCTGGTGGCGCTCGTGCCGGCGGCGTGGGGCAGCGACCTGTTGTTGATTGTGCATCTGGCGTTGCTGGCGGCGGGGACGAGCGTGCTCGCGCGGCGCATCGGCGCCGATCGCGCGGGCGGAGCGCTGGCGGGCGTGGCGGCCGGGCTGTCGGGGTACGCAGCGTCGGTGATCGTCGACGGCATCCCGATCTTGAGCCTGGCGTGGACGCCGTGGCTGCTCGTGGCGATCGATCGCTTGCTGCTCGCCGCGCCCGGCGCGCGGCGACGGGCGGCGGCGTGGGCGGCGGCGGCGTGGGCGGCGCAGATCTTGTCGGGCGAGCCGGCCTGCCTCGTCGACGCGGGGCTGCTCGCGCTCGGTTGGACCCTGGTGCGCGCGCCGCGCCGCGGGGTCGGTCTGTTGTGGCTCTTCGGCACGCTGGCGGCGGCGCTGCCGCTGGCGATGGAGTCGCTGTTGCCGTCGCTGCACCTGCTCGGCGCCTCCGAGCGCGCCAGCGGGCTGCCGTTCGCCGATGCGACCGTGTGGTCGATGCATCCGCGCCGCCTCCTCGAGCTCGCCTGGCCGCGGCTGCCGCTGCCCGACGAGGCCAACGGGCGCCACCTCGAGGCGACGTGGGCCTTCAGCGTCTATCTCGGCGCGCCGGTGCTCGCGTTCGCCGGGTACGCGGTGGCGCGTGGCGAGCGGCAGGCGCGCGCGCTCGCGGTCGTCGCCGGCGCGCTCCTCGTGCTCGCGCTCGGGCGCTACACGCCGATCTACGCCGTCTATCGCACGATCGCGCTGCCCGAACGGCTGATCCGCTATCCCGAGAAGCACGTCAGCGCCGTCGTCACGATCGTGGCGATCCTCGCCGGCGTCGGCTTTTCGCGCGCCTTCGCGGCAAAGCGCGCGCGGATCACGCTGGCGATCGTGCTCGCCGCCCTCGCGCTGCCGTTCGCGCTGTTCCACGCCTGGGGCGCAGCGCTCGCGGGCGCCGCCGTCGCGGGCGCGCTCGTCCTCCGCCGCCCGTCGCTGGCGCTGGGCGCGATCGCGCTCCACCTGACGGTCGAAGGCTGGGTCGTGCAGCCGCTCGTGCCGCGCGAGGCGGTCACGCGCGTGCCGCCGCTCCTCGCCGCGATCCCGACGGCGCCGCACGAGCCGCGGCCGCGCATCTATCGTCTGCCCGGGCTGCAGCCGCGCTCGCAGGCGGCCACGCGCGCCGAAGCGTCGATCGCCCAGCGCGACACCGGCCTCGAGAACGCGGGCGTGCCCTACGGCCTCGCGCACGTGCCCGGCTACGAGCCGGCGCTCGAAGCGCGCTGGCACGCCGTCTGGGACGCGGGCGCCAACGAGGGCGCGCAGCTCCTCGATCGCTTCGACGTGCGCTGGGTGATCCTGCCCGCCGGCGCCGTCGCCAACACGCCGTTCGTCGCGCGCGCCGAGCTCGGCGGCCTCGTGCTCGCCGAGAACCGCCAGCATCGCCCGCGCGCGTTCGTCGCCGCCAGCCTCGCCCTCGACGGCAGGCTCACGCCGTGCCTGATCACCACGCCCGAGCCCGAAGCCGTCGACCTCGCGTGCATCGCGCCCACCGCCGGCTACGCGGTGCTGCTCGACGCCTTCGCCGACGGCTGGCGGGCCACCGTCGACGGCGCGCCGGCGCCGATCGTGCGTGCCGACGAGGTCGCGCGCGCCGTCGCCATCCCGGCGGGCACGCACCGGATCGCGTTCCGCTATCGCACGCCCGGGCTGCGCGCCGGCGCGCTCGTGTCGATGCTCTCGTGGATCCTGCTCTTCATGTTGGCAGCGCCAGCTCCTCGAGCGAGCGGCGCTCGGCCTTGACGCCGAGGAACCACGCCACCGCCGCGCCGCCGAGCATGAGCGCCGCGCCGAAGGCATAGCCGCCGAACAGCGCCGAACGCGACTTCGACTCGATGAGCACGCCGAAGATCGCCGGCGCCAGAAGCCCGCCCACGCCGGTGCCGATGGCGTAGAAGACCGCGATCGCCATGGCGCGGATCTCGAGCGGGAAGACCTCGCTCACCGTCAGATACGCGCTCGACGCCGCCGACGACGCCACGAAGAAGATGACGCTCCACAAGATCGTCTGCGTCGTCGCCGTGAGCACGCCGCGATCGAACAGGAAGCCGGTCACCAGCAGCATCACCGCCGACGCCGCGTAGGTCCCGGCGATCATCGGCCGTCGCCCGATCGAGTCGAAGAGGCGCCCGATGGTCAGCGGCCCGAGGAAGTTACCGAGCGCGAACGGCACGATGTAGAAGCCGACGTGCTCGGGCGCCACGCCGTAGAAGGTCGACAGCACGAGCGCGTACGTGAAGAACACGGCGTTGTAGAAGAACGCCTGCGAGATCATCAGCCCGAGCCCCAGCATCGTGCGCCGCCGATAGGGCCCGCCGAGGATGCGCACGACGTCGCCGATGCTGGTGTGCGGCCGCACGTGCACGCGCAACAGGCCCTTCGGCGGCGGCAGCGACGTCAGCTTCTCCTCGCGCATGATCGTCGCTTCGATCTGCCGCACCACCTGTTCCGCTTCCTCGGCGCGCCCGTGCGTGAGCAGCCAGCGCGGGCTCTCCGGCAACAGGCGCCGGATGAACAGGATCGAGAAGCCGAGCACTGCGCCCATCCCGAACGCCAGCCGCCAGCCGAGCGCGTGGCCGATGACGCGCGGATTGAGCAGCACCGCCGACGCCAGCGCGCCGAGCGCCGCGCCCACCCAGTAGGTGCCGTTGAGCGCGATG
>Ga0070679_100004520_pt1 | contig 12855 bp, 11 predicted proteins | sample KBSC63BmetaG_FD_65652 | JGI IMG/M metagenome (GOLD analysis project Ga0070679, IMG submission 65652) | Corn rhizosphere microbial communities from Kellogg Biological Station, Michigan, USA - KBS C6-3B metaG | ecosystem: Host-associated > Plants > Roots > Rhizosphere | place: USA: Michigan... | reverse complement strand
TCCGGTGCTGCTGCTGGACCAGACCGTGATGAGGGCGAATGAACAACCGGCCGAGTGGAGCGCCGCGATGACGTACAAGTTCGTCGGTGTGCTGCGCAGCCTCACGGACGACAAGCCGTTCCAGCGCACCGCGATCGTGATCGGCCTGGCGATCGGCCTCGGGCTCGAAGTGCTGCGCAAGCTGATCCGCTCGCATGCGGCGTATCGGCGACTGGTCGAGAGCGGATCAAGCGGGGCCCGGCTCGACTTCGTGATCGATGCCGTGTTGCTGCCCTCACCTTATGCATTGTCGTTCGGCGGTTTCGTCAACCTGCCGACGTCGCTGTGGTTCGGCGCGGGCGGCATTGTGGCCAGCCTGATCGATGCAGGTTCGCGCAAAGATGCGAACAACCAGGGTGCGCTGCCGCCGGACATGAGCGGAACGTCCCTGTTCGGCGGCGGCCTCATTGCCGGCGATGCGCTGGCCGCGCTCGGCGCGGGCGTCGCAGGCCTGCTGGCGACGCTCGCACACGGCTGAACAGCGCTGCGAGCTATAGCCGCAGCCAGGGCGTTCCGGTTTCTTCCGACTTGGTTTGCGCCAGCGTGTCCAGGAAACTGTCGCACCACCAGTGCACGTCGAACTCGCGGATCGTGCGCATCAGCGACTGATGCCGTGTGCGCCGCTCCTCCACCGGCATCTGCAAGGCCAGGTGAATGGCGTTGGCCGTTCCCTCGATGTCGTAGGGATTCACCAACAAGGCTTCGCGTAATTGCTCGGCCGCGCCGGCGAAGCGCGACAGCACCAGCACCCCCGGATCTTGCGGGTCCTGCGCGGCCAGGAACTCCTTGGCCACCAGATTCATGCCGTCGCGCAACGGCGTGACCAGCGCCACGCGACTCGCCCGGTACAGACCCGGCAGGCGCGGCCGCGCGACCGTCCGATGCATGTAGCGCACCGGCATCCAGTCGAGTTCGCCGAAATTGCCGTTGATGGAACCGCACAAGGTCTCCAGCTCATGCAGGATATCGGTGTAGGCGCTGACGTCCTCACGGCTGGGCGAAGCGATCTGGATCAGCGTCGCGCTGTTGTGCGTCTCGGGATAGCGCTGCAGCATCTCGCGAAAGGCAAGCATGCGCTGCGGCAGCCCCTTCGAGTAATCGAGGCGGTCCACGCCCACCAGCAGCTTGCGGCGTGAATACTCGCGCCGCATGCGCTCGTACATCTCGCGCCCCTCGGGGGCCTCGGCCAGGCCGATGAATTCCTCGACATCGATGCCGATCGGGAACGCACCGGCCTGCACCGTGCGATTGAAGGCGCGCCAGCGCCCGTCCCCGAGGTTCTGTGCGTGTGCTTCGGCTTCCACATAACTGCAGAAGTGGGCGTGATCGGCCTTGCTCTGGAAACCGACCAGGTCGTAAGCGAACAGCGCGCGGATCAGCCAGTCGTGGCCGGGAATCGCCGCCAGGATCAACGGCGGCGGCAAGGGGATGTGCAGGAAAAAGCCGATCTGCTGCGAGCACCCGAGCGCGCGCAGCTCCGCCGCCAACGGGATGAGGTGGTAGTCATGGATCCAGATCACGTCGTCATCGCGCAGCAGCGGCTGCAGCTTGCGCGCGAACAATTGGTTGACGCGCCGATAGCCGGAGATGTGCGCCGATTCGAAATCGGCCAGATCGAGGCGATAGTGGAAGACGGGCCACAGGACACCGTTGGAATAGCCGACGTAATACGCGTCGTGGTCCTGCCGGCTGAGGTCCAGCGTGAGCAGCTTGACCGGGCCGGCTTGTTGCACCCGCAGTTCACCTTCGCCCGGTTTACCGCCGTCGGCTTCCTCGATGATCCTGCCGCTCCAGCCGAACCACAGGCCGCCGGTGCTGTTCAATATGTCGCCAAGCGCAACGGCAAGGCCCCCCGCCGCTGTCTTGCGCGGGTCGGCCAGGCGATTGGATACGACAACCAGGCGAGCCATGAAGCGCGTGCCTAAATTACCGTGTCCCAGCGCGCCGACAGCCGCACCGCCGCATTGATCAGGCCCACCATCGAATAAGTCTGGGGGAAGTTGCCCCACATTTCGCCGGTGACCGGATGCGTGTCTTCGGACAACAGGCCCAAGGGGTTGCGGCTCTTGAGCATCACGTCAAAGATTTCGCGCGCCTCCGCCTTGCGCCCGATCCGCGCCAGCGCGTCGATGCGCCAGAAGGTGCAGATATTGAACGCGGTTTCCGGCTTGCCGAAATCATCGGGCGCTTCATACCGGCGCATGTAAGGGCCGTCGCACAGCGATTTCTCCAAGGCGGCGACGGTGGAAATGAAGCGGGCATCGTTCGGGTCGATGAAGTTCACTTCGGCCATCAGCAGCACGCTGGCGTCCAGGTCGTTGCCGCCGAAGCTCTCCACGAAGGCTTCGCGCCGGGGATTCCACGCCTCGCGAAGGATGCGCTCCCGGATGGTGTCGGCGCGCTCGCGCCAATAGCGGATCCGCTCCGGCAATTGCAGGGCCGCGGCCACCTTGGCCAGCCGGTCGCACGCAGCCCAGCACATCAGCGAAGAGGAAGTGTGGATCCGCGCGCGCGTGCGCAGCTCCCACATGCCTGCGTCGGGCTGGTCGTAAACGCGAAAGGCCTGCTCGCCGACGGCTTCGAGGTGACCGAACTCCGCCTTGCCCGCGCGCCGGAACAGGCGGTGGTCATGGAACGATTGCGACGCGCCCAGCACGATGTTGCCGTACACATCGTGCTGGAAATGCTCTTGCGCCTGGTTGCCCACGCGCACCGGGCCTTGGCCGCGGTAGCCCGGCAAGTGCTCGAGGATCGCCTCGGGCAATTGCGCTTCCTGGCCGATCCCGTACAGCGGCTGGATGTGTCCCCCGCCCGAGCGCACGACGATGTTGTTGAGCCAGCGCAGGTACTCCTCCATCGTCGCCACTTCGGACAGGCTGTTGAGCGCCCGCACGACGAAGAACGCGTCGCGCAACCAGCAGAAGCGATAGTCCCAGTTGCGTCCGCTGTTCGGCGCTTCGGGAATGCTGGTCGTCATCGCCGCGACGATCGCGCCGGTGTCTTCGAACAGCGAAAGCTTCAGCGTGATCGCCGCGCGGATCACCGCGTCCTGCCATTCCAGTGGCAGCGAGAGCGCGCGCGTCCAGCTGCGCCAGTAGCTCGCCGTCTCCTGCTCGAAGCCGCGTGCGGTGTCCTCGATGCCGGTAAGCAAGGTTTCGTCCGGCCCCAGGATGAAGTTCATCGGCCGGTCGACCACGAAGAAAGTTTCAGAGAGCAGGTAATTCAGGGGCGCATCGGTGTTCAGGCGCAAGGTCTTGTCCGGGCCGACGTAGCGCAGATGCGAGCTGCCTTGCGTGATCACGGGCACGTTGCGGCCCCAGTCGAAACGCGGGCGCATCAGCACCCGCACGCGTGGTGAACCCGACAGCACCGCGACCCGGCGCACCAGCGTCAACGGCCGGAACATGCGGCCTCTGCTCCAAAATCGCGGGGCGAGATCGGTGATCTCGATGCCTTGTCCCTGCGCATCGAACAGCCGCGTCTTGAGCACGGCCGTGTTCGGCTCGTACCACTGTTCGCTGCGGGCGAATTGCTCGAGCTCGAACGCCCACACACTGCCGTTCTCGCTGGGATCGAGCAGGGCGTTGAAGACGGGGTCGCCATCGAAACGCGGCAGGCACGACCACACGATCCGCGCCTGCTCGTCGACGAGCGCGCTGTACGCGCAGTTGCCGATCACGCCGAGCTTCAGTGATGGGTTCGGCGGCGACTGCGAGGCTGCGGCGTTCATGCCTTCGCCTTCCCGGCCTTCGCTGCTGCGGCCGTGTGCAACAGATCGCGCACGGCTGCGGGAGATGCCAGGCGCTGGCCCGCGACGGTGGGTCCATCGCCGACTTTCACGCCCAGGCCTTGCAGGTTCTGCACCGTGGTGAACCCCACTTCATCGGTGCGGTCGTCGCCGAAAAACACCGGGCGCCGCCCAGCGAAAGGGGGCTCCTGCATGAACGCCTCGATCGCGTGACCTTTGCTCGCCCCGCCGGGCTTGGCCTCGACCACCATCTTGCCGCGCAGCAGCGTGAGGCCCGGCGAGTCCTCGACCGCCGCTTCCATTGCGCGCAGGCACGTGCACTCCAACTCCGGCGCTTGGCGGTAATGCAGCGCCAGCGAGCCACGCTTGCGTTCGACGCGCAACTTCGGATACCTTGCCACCAACGCAAGCGCCGCCTGCTCTACTTGTTGCAAGGGATGCGTGGACAGCAGTGTCATGTCGCCGTCGGCGCGGCGCCGCTCCGTTCCGTGCACGCCGGCCACTGGAAATTGCAGCGGCGCCATGAACGCATCGAGCTGCTCGATCGGCCGGCCCGAAATCAGGGCCAATGCGCCGCCGAGATACCGACTCAGGGTGTCGAGTGTCGCAACCAACCCGCGCGGCACGACTACCGCGTCAGGGTTCGGTGCCAGGTCCACCAAGGTGCCGTCAAAGTCCAGGAACAAGGCGCACGACGGGCAGAGGATGTCCACGAAATTCATGGTTTCCGACCTTAGCAGGGGCGGTCCATGCGCACCAGACTGCCCGCGCGCTTACCACCGTAGGACAGGGCCTACGCTCGGATGAGAATTGGTGACCTGCGTGCGCGCACTCTGGACTAAGCTTGCAGGCGCTATCCGAACTTCGAGCACCAACCGCGATGAATTACTCAACTTATCAGACGCTGGCCATCACGCGGCGCGGCCCGGGCGACAGCGTCCTGGACATCCAGATGCGCGCGCTCAACGGCAAGCTGCCCACCGCCGGCCATGACGGCCATCGGGAACTGGCCCAGATCTGGCGGGATGTGGCCGCGGACGACTCGGTTCGCTGCGCCGTGCTGCGAGGCGAAGGAATGGGTTTCTCCGGCGGTGGTGATCTGGGCCTGGTCGCCGACATGGCCGCCGACTTCGAGGTGCGTACGCGGGTGTGGAAGGAAGCGCGCGACCTGGTCTACAACGTGATCAACTGCGACAAGCCCATCGTCAGCGCGCTGCACGGACCCGCGGTCGGCGCCGGACTGGTGGCCGGCCTTCTGGCGGACATCTCCATTGCGTCGAGCAGCGCGAAAATCGTGGATGGCCACACGTGACTGGGGGTGGCAGCGGGCGATCACGCCGCCATCGTCTGGCCGCTGCTTTGCGGCATGGCCAAAGCCAAGTACTACCTGCTGTTGTGCGAGGCCATCAGCGGCGAAGAGGCGGAGCGAATCGGCCTGGTGTCGCTGGCGGTGCCCGACGATCAGCTTTTGCCCAAGGCTTACGAAGTCGCCGACCGGCTGGCATTGGGCTCGCAAACCGCAATCCGCTGGACCAAGTACGCGCTGAACAACTGGCTGCGTCAGGCTGGCCCGGCATTCGATGCTTCGCTCGCGCTGGAATTCATGGGCTTCGGCGGGCCGGACGTCAAGGAAGGGATCGCGTCGCTGCGCGATCGGCGCGCTCCACGTTTCTAGGCGTTTAATCATGAACATGAACATACTGTCCCGAACCGTTTTCGCTGCGGCCGCGATCACCATCTCAGCCTCGACGATTGCCGACATGCCGGTCAAAGTGGAAGGCGCCTGGGTACGCAGCACGGCGCCCGGCCAGCAAGGCACAGCCGCTTTCATGAAGCTCACGGCGCAAAAGACCGTGCAGATCGTGGGTGTGTCCACCCCGGTGGCGGGCACCTCCGACCTGCACGAGATGAAGCGCGAGGGCGACCTGATGAAGATGCGCGAGGTCGACAAGCTCGAACTTCCGGCGGGGCGCACCGTGGCACTCACGCCCAGCGGATATCACCTGATGCTGCAGGACTTGAAGCAGCAGCTGCGGCCGGGAACGACAGTGCCGCTCACATTGGTGTTGCGGGATTCCAAAGGCGTGCAGAGCAAGCTCGAACTCAAGCTGCCGGTGGCGACGCGCGCTCCGTCCACAGCTGCCGCGCCGCCGGAAGGAACGGCAGGGATGTCGGGCATGAACGGGATGAGCGGCCAGAAGCATTGACGCGAACAGCGCAGTTTTGCGCCTGCGCTTCGGTTAAGCTGGCGGCACCAAGAGAACGGAGCGCTGCCATGAGCGAGAACCAGAATTTCGGCTTCGGCAAATTCGTCCCTGGGTTTGATTTCCTGCAGAACCTCGCCAAGGGTGCTTCTCAGACGCTGCCCCAGATGCCCAATCTCTCCAACTGGGTCGCGCCCACATTGAACGTGGAGGAACTCGACAAGCGCATCGGTGAGCTCAAGGCCGTGCACTTCTGGCTCGACCAGAATTCCAAGGCGCTGGGCGCCACGATCCAGGCGCTGGAAGTTCAGAAGATGACACTGGCGACGCTCAAAGGCATGAACTTCAGCATGGGCGAAGTGGCAAGCGCGCTGCAGCTCAAGATGGCCGATGCGATGAGCGCCGCTCAAGCGGGCAAGCAGAAAGCGTCGACGGCTGTGCCGGCGAGCGCAGACACTCTCCAAGCTGAGAGTGCAACAACCGCAACGGCACCTGCAGCTGCAGGCAAGTCGAAGCCCGATCGCAAGGCCATTCCCGAATCCGGCGGCAATCCGTCGCCGGGTGTGGTCGATCCGCTTCAGTGGTGGGGCGCACTCACGCAGCAGTTTCAGCAAATCGCGGCGGGCGCCATGAAGGAAGCGGGCGCGCCATCGATTGCTGCCGGCAAGAGCGGTGCGGGTCGTGCCGCGAAATCGCCCGCCAGAAGCAGCGGCAAACGCCCGGGAAAAAAGGCGGCGCGCTGAAGGGGCGGATCATGAAGCTGTTTCCTTTCGGTCACGCCACCCATCCTCAATGGCCGATGGCGGCTGGCCTGGTGCTGGCGCAGTTGCGCGCGCAGATGGCTCTGCGCGATTACGCGCGTGCGCCGACGCTCGGCTTGCTCTACATCACGGACCACTATGCACCTGCGGCGCAGGAGATCCTCGATTACCTGGGCGCCGAACTGCCCGAAATCACCGATTGGTCCGGCACCGTCGGTGTGGGCATCGCATCGTCCAACGTCGAATATTTCGACGAGCCCGCGATGGCGGTGATGCTGTGCGAGCTGCCCCCGCACCAATACCGCGTGTTCTCCGGCGTGGCTCCCTTGGGCGTGGGCGAGGGCATGGGCTTCGAGCCGCACACGGCCCTGGTGCATGCCGATTCCGGAACGCCGGATCTGGCCGAACTCATCGCAGAGATGGCGGCGCGCACCGCCACCGGTTATCTGTTCGGCGGCCTGGCGTCCAGCCGCCGCGGCGCCGTGCAGTTCGCCGTCAGCGGAAATGGCAACATCAAAGGACAAGGCAAGGCCGCGGGCGTGTTCCGCGGCGGGCTGTCGGGCGTGGCATTTGGCGAAGGCATCTCGCTCGTGTCGCGCGTAACCCAGGGCTGCCAGCCGGTGACGGCGCAGCGTGTGATCACCGCAGGCACGGACAACGTGATCACCGAACTGGATGGCGAGCCGGCGCTCGATGTGCTGCTCAGTGATATCGCGATTTCCCTGGACGAGCCCGAGGCGGCGATGACGGCGTTGCGCGCCACGCTGGTCGGACTCACGCGCGCCGGCAGTGACGTCGTCGGGCGCACCGGAAATTTTGGCGCGGACGTGGTGGTTCGTCACATCATCGGGCTCGACCCGGCGCGACGCGGCGTGGCGATAGCCGACCGCGTCGAGCCCGGCATGCGGATGGCTTTCTGCCGCCGCGATCCGCAAGCCGCGCGGGCCGACCTGATGCGCATCTGCGCGGAAATCCGCGAGGAATTGGAGCCCGAAGAAATGTCCTTGCCGGTCGCTGCGGCGCTCGCAGCGCCCGAAGCGCAAGCTGCGCCCACATTGGCCCGCCGCATCGCGGGCGCGGTGTACGTGAGCTGCGCGGGTCGGGGCGGACCGCATTTCGGCGGGCCGAGCGCGGAACTGCAGATCGTGCGCCACGCGCTGGGCGACGTTCCGCTGGTGGGCTTCTTCGCAGGCGGAGAGATCGCACGCGATCATCTCTACGGCTATACCGGCGTGTTGACGGTGTTTCGCTGATGGCCCGGACGCCCTCGAATCGCATGCCCGACATCTGGCAAGGCCTGCGCTGGGCCCTGGCCCCTGGCGCACAGGGCGGCGGCACGTCGCGGCGCCGGCTGGCCTGGCGCGCCTTGCGTGCGACGCTGGGCCACGGCAAGGCGCTGCGGCGATGGATGGCGATGGTCGTGGAGTTGCACTCGCGCGAAATCGTGAGGGATGTGCCGGGCGAGTATTTGCGCGCCGTGCGGCCTTATGTGCACCGTCACACGGGTTACGACGAGCGCGTAGTGCAGCTGATCGACCACATGGATTGGCTTGAAAGCGCGTTTAACGCCAAGTCTTTCGAGCAGATCGCGTCGGGCCGGCCGATGGTGCTGGCCGAACTCGTGCCCCCGCGCGGGTGCGACTTCATGCGCTTGCAGCTGCAGCAGGCCCCGACGCAAAGTCCCGAGGGCGAGCTGCTGCTTACACTGAGCCTGCAGCGCTCGCCCGACGTCCAGCATAAGGCGCAGCCGGTCGACGCGGCGGTGCTGGCGTTCAGCTGCTTCCGCGTTGACGATGTCGGTTGCCTGGTGATCGGCGGTGTACGCGGTCCGCGGCACGCGAACCAGCGAATGAGCCCGACCGAGATCAACCAGGCCTTGCAAGGCTGGAAGCCCTCGGTGTTCATCGTGCGGGTGGCGCAAGAACTTGCGCGCTATTGGGGGTTGCGGCTGATCGGCCTGGATCCCGCGGCGCACCGACTGCGCGGCTGGTCGTACCAGTGGAACAAGCGCTACCGCGACGGCGCGCAGCGGATCTTCGCGAGCTACGACGCCCTCTGGGAGCACTTCGAAGCGACCAACGGCCCGCCGGGATGGGTGATCGTGCCGATGAATTCGGACGACAAACTCTCGGCCACCGCCTTGTCGCCGGAAAAGCGCGAGCGCCAGACCCGCCGCGCCGATTACTGGATCCGCACTCGCAACATGTTGCGCCTGCAATTCAAGCAATTGCTGCAGCGGCCCCATCGCGAGGCCCGCGTTTCGCGCGTCACGCAGGCGATGGACCTCGATGCGATCGGCGACGATGAGCAGGATATGGACGCAGACGCCGTGCCCTCGCGTGTGCTGGAAAGCGGGCCCGGCAACCTGCTGTAGCGCCGCTGCCTTGGCCTGGCTCCCGAGATTTTCCGCTGCAGGCCCCGGTATGGGAAAAGGGCCAAGTCTGAGTCAGCTACAACACCGCGCAGTTCCTGAAGGAACGCCACTTTCAAGGAAGGTGCAGGCATGAATACCGTCGTGACCGATGCAGCGGCCCCGCCGCCCGCGCACGAACATCCAAATCAGTTCGCATTGCTCGGCCAGCGCCGCTTCGCGCCCTTCTTCTGGACTCAGTTCTCGGGCGCGGCCAACGACAACCTGTTCAAGTTCGCTTTCACGGTGATGGTCACCTACCAGCTGCAGATCGGCTGGCTGCAACCCGCGATGGCGGGCCTGGTGATCGGTGCGCTGTTCATCCTGCCTTTCCTGTTGTTTTCCGCGACCAGCGGGCAGCTCACCGATAAGTACGACAAGACTTTCATGATCCGGTCGGTGAAGAATCTCGAAATCGCAATCATGGCGTTCGCGGCCTGGGGCTTTTACCGCGGCGAGGTTTCGATCTTGCTGGGCTGCACATTCATGATGGGCGTTCACTCCACGCTGTTCGGCCCGGTGAAATTCGCGTACCTGCCGCAGGTGCTGAACGAGCGAGAACTCACCGGCGGCAACGGCATGGTGGAAATGGGCACCTTCGTGGCCATCTTGTTGGGCAACGTCGCCGGCGGCTTGCTGGTCGCCATTCCCCAGGTCGGGCGGCACGACGTCGCGATCGCGTGCGTGCTGTTGGCGCTCGCGGGCCGCGCGGTTGCGCAGTTCATTCCGGCGGCGCCGGCGACCGACCCGGGCTTGAAGATCAACTTCAACCCGGTCAGCGAAACCTGGCGCAACCTGAAGCTGGCGCATGGCAACCTGGTCGTGTTCCGATCGCTTCTGGGCATCAGCTGGATGTGGTTCTTCGGCGCGGTGTTCCTCAGCCAATTTCCCAGCTTCGCCAAGGAAGTGCTGCATGGCGACGAGCAGGTCGCTTCGCTGCTGCTGGTCGTGTTTTCAATCGGCATCGGCATTGGATCGCTGTTGTGCGAAGTCTTGTCGCGGCGCCATGTGGAGATCGGCCTGGTGCCACTGGGCGCGATCGGCATGAGCATTTTCGCGGTGGACCTGTACTTCGCGTCGCGCGCGCTCGCCCCCGCCGAAAGCCTGACGCTCATGCAATTCATTGGAGCAAGCGCGCACTGGCGGGTGATGGCCGATCTCGCATTGCTCAGCCTCTTTGCCGGCCTGTACAGCGTGCCGATGTATGCACTGATCCAGCTGCGCAGCCAACCCACGCACCGTGCGCGCATCATCGCCGCCAACAACATTCTCAACGCGCTGTTCATGATCGCCAGCTCGATCATCGCCGGCGTGCTGCTCAAGCTCGGGACGACAATCCCGCAGATCTTCCTGGTCGTCGGCGTGGCCAATGCGGCCGTCGCGTGCTACATCTTCATGCTCGTGCCCGAATACCTGCTGCGCTTCGTCGCGTGGGTGGCTTCGCATCTTGTCTACCGGTTCCGCGTTGCCGGCGACGAAAATATTCCACTGCAAGGCGCCGCCGTCCTCGTCTGCAACCACGTGAGCTTCATCGATGCGGTGCTGCTGATGGCGGCGAGCCCGCGGCCGATCCGCTTCGTGATGGATCACCGCATCTTCAAGGTGCCGGTGCTCGGCGGGCTGTTCAGGCTGGCCAAGGCGATTCCGATCGCATCGCGCACGGAAGATGCCGCTACCTATGAGGCTGCTTTCGATGCCGCCGCTGAAGTGCTGAGCGACGGTGACCTGCTCGCGATCTTCCCGGAAGGCGGCATCACTCGCGATGGCACGCTGCAGGAATTCAAGGGCGGCATCATGAAGATACTTGAGCGCAATGCGGTGCCGGTGATTCCGATGGCGCTGACCCATCTCTGGGGTTCGTTCTTTAGCCGCATCGAGCAAGGCGGCGCGATGGCGCGGCCGTTCCGGCGCGGCATGTTCAACCGGGTCGGCTTGAATGTCGGAGCACCCGTGCCTGCCGCGGCGGTGCAGCCGCAGCTGCTGCGCGAGAAGGTCGCGACGCTTCTGGCGGCCTGAATCTATCGCGGGTCGAGATGACGAAAAGGCTCACACGCCCCGCGCCCGATCCTGCCTGAACTGCCGGGCGAATTCGGCGAACGTCCCGGCGTCCAGCGCCTTGCGCATTTCGCGCATCAAGTTCAGGTAATAGTGCAGGTTGTGGATGGTCGCGAGCATCGGCGCGAGCATCTCACCACAGCGCTCCAGATGGTGCAGGTAAGCGCGCGAAAAGCCGCCCGATACCGAGCCGTCCGGTGCCGTCGTGCCCCTGCACGCATAGCAGGTGCAGGTTTCATCCAGCGGCCCCTCGTCGATGCGATGGCGCGAGTTGCGGATCTTCAGGTCGCCGAAGCGCGTGAACAGATGGCCATTGCGCGCGTTTCGGGTGGGCATCACGCAATCGAACATGTCGACGCCTTGCGCCACGCCCAACACCAGGTCTTCCGGCGTGCCGACGCCCATCAGATAGCGCGGCTTGTGGACGGGCAGGCGATGCGGCGTGTGGGCCATGATGCGCAACATGTCTTCCTTGGGTTCGCCGACGCTCACGCCGCCGATGCCGTAGCCTGGAAAATCCATTTCCATCAGCGCCGCCGCCGATTCTTCGCGCAGGCGCTCGAACATGCCGCCTTGCACGATGCCGAACAGCGCATTCGGATTTTCCAGCCGCTCGAATTCTGCCTTGCAGCGCTGCGCCCAGCGCCGGCTCAGCTCCATCGAAAAGCGTGCTTCGGCATCGGTGGTGACGTGTCCTTGCGTGTCGTAAGGCGTGCATTCGTCGAACTGCATCACGATGTCGCTGTTCAGCAGTGTCTGGATTTGCATCGAAATTTCGGGCGTGAGGAAAAGCTTGTCGCCGTTCACGGGCGAAGCGAACTTCACGCCTTCCTCGCTGATCTTGCGCATCTCGCCCAGGCTCCAGACCTGGAAGCCGCCCGAGTCGGTGAGGATCGGCTTGCTCCATTGCTCAAACCGGTGGAGCCCGCCGAATTGCCTGACTACGTCCAATCCAGGCCGCATCCACAAGTGGAAGGTGTTGCCCAGGATGATCTGCGCGCCCATCTCGTCGAGGGAGCGCGGCGTCACGCCCTTGACGGTGCCATAGGTGCCCACCGGCATGAACACCGGCGTTTGCACCACGCCATGGTTCAAGGTCATGCGGCCGCGGCGCGCGTGGCCTTGGGTCTTGAGCAGTTCGAATTCGAGCATCGGTCAGGGCTGCTGCCGCGCCAGCAGCATGGCGTCGCCGTAACTGAAAAAGCGATAGCGCCGATCGACGGCGTGGCGGTACAAATCCATGATGCGATCGTAGCCCGCAAAAGCGCTCACCAGCATCAGCAGCGTCGATCGCGGCAAATGGAAGTTGGTCACCAGCCGGTCGATCACGCGGAACTGAAATCCCGGCGTGATGAAGATGGATGTATCGCCGCTGGCTTGCCCGCTCGTTGCCCACGACTCCAAAGTGCGCACGGTGGTGGTTCCCACCGCCACTACCTTGCGGCCTTGCGCCCGAGTGCGTTCAATCGCTTCCTGCGTCCGTACCGGTATGTCGTACCACTCGCTGTGCATCTTGTGTTGCGCGATATCCTCCGTCTTCACCGGCTGGAACGTGCCGGCGCCCACGTGCAGCGTCACGCTGGCGCGTTCGATTCCGCGTGCGGCGAATTGCGCGAGCAAGGCTTCGTCGAAGTGCAA
>Ga0070679_100004519_pt1 | contig 12855 bp, 6 predicted proteins | sample KBSC63BmetaG_FD_65652 | JGI IMG/M metagenome (GOLD analysis project Ga0070679, IMG submission 65652) | Corn rhizosphere microbial communities from Kellogg Biological Station, Michigan, USA - KBS C6-3B metaG | ecosystem: Host-associated > Plants > Roots > Rhizosphere | place: USA: Michigan... | reverse complement strand
ATCTTCTCCAGCTCGCGGACGTTCAGCGGCCACTCGTACATCGCCAGCGCGCGGAACGCCGGCTGCTCGAACGCGCGCGTGCTGGACGTGCGCAGGAAATGCGCCGCCAGCGCGCCCAGATCCTCGATGCGGCTGCGCAGCGGGGGCAGGTACAGGGGCGCGGCGCCCAGCCGCCCGATGATGTCGTCGCGCAGCCCTCCGGGCGTCTTGCCCGTGCTGCCGGTGCGGTTCGTGGCAGCGACGATGCGGACGTCGATCTTGCGTGGCCGCGTCGAGCCGAGCGGCGTCAGCTCGCGGTCCTGCAGGAAGCGCAACAGCTTGATCTGCGCTTCCTGGGTCATCTCGCCGATCTCGTCCAGGAACAGCGTCCCCCCCTCGGCCTCCTCGATCAGCCCCGCCTTCGCCTGGTGCGCGGTCGAGTGCGCCCCCTGGCGATAGCCGAACAGCTCGCTCTCGACCAGATCGCGCGGGATGGCGCCGCAGTTGATGGCCATGAAGCGGCCGCGCCGCTGGCTCAGCTGGTGCACGGCGCGCGCGTAGACCTCCTTGCCCACGCCGGTCTCGCCCAGCAGCAGAATCTCGCCGTCGGCGGTGGCCAGCCGTCGCAGCCGATCGCAGGCCAGGGCCAGCGCCGGCGAACAGGTCGCCACCGGGCCAAGGGGCGCCACCAGATCGGTCTTGATGGCGTCCAGCTCCAGCGTCGAGACCATACGGAACACGGCGATGTGGTTGCCGAAGAACAGCAGCGACCCGTTGCGCAGGCGCGCCTGATCCTCGACGCGCACGTTGTCGACGAACGTGCCGTTCTTGCTGCCCAGATCCTCGATCACGAACTCACCGGCGGGATGCCGGCTGATGCGCGCGTGCCGGCTGGACACCAGCGCGTCCACGATCGCCAGCGCGGCGCCCTGACTCTCGGCCTCGTCCGAAGGACGGCGGCCAATCTCCAGTCCCTCCCGCACCACCGCAAAACGCCGCGCCGCCGGCAGCCCCGGACTCTCGGCCGCCCCCACCATCAACAGCACCGCCGTGTCAGGAAGCTCAGCCGCCGACAGCGGCGACTGCACCGCCGTCTGAGTCCTCTCGCTGACACTCACAAGCAAAAGACTATCACGCACCGATCAAGCGCTCCCTCGAACGCCATCCGGCGACCACACCGCCAGAGGGCGCAGCCGCGCCCGGGTTCAACGACGAGAGGCTCGGCTTTGCCGAGCCGGCGTCGCCGTCAAACGGATCCGGATCCGCGGGGGGCTCGTGGGGGGATGCTTCATCCCCCCCACGCTCAGGCGTTTCCCTCGACGAACGAGATCGAGATCGCGTCTTCGGCGCAGGCGCGCAGCGCCTCCAGCCCACGCTTCTGGTAGTGGTCGCCGCTGTTGCCGATGAAGTGCACGGTGTAGCGCTCGGACCGGGGCAGATCCTGGATCTCGAGCAGCCAGGCCACGAAGTGCTGCAGGCCGGCGATGCCCAGCGGCCCGGCGCCGCGCACGTCCACGCTGACCAGCCGGGCGTGGGCGCGGCGTGCCTCCTCGTGAATCCGCGCCAGCAGCGACTCGAGCTCGGTCGCGGCCGCGCCGGCCGGCAGGGCAACCGACAGGGCCGCGTTGGGTGGCGTGGTGGGGGTATGGGTCATGCTGTCACGGTCGCGAAACGCCCATACAATTGACACCCGATGCGCCGTTTTGGATCGACAAAATGAGGGCCGGGCGCCGATTTCTACCCGCTGCGTCACCGCGCCGTCATGGGCACGGCACTTTGGTCGCCTGGGGCGCCGAGAACTGCAAGGGCTCCCCCTGTCCAAGCTGGCCAGAATCGTCCGTTCCCCAGCACATCACGCTGTGATCGTTCATCAGCGCGCAGCTGTGGGCGCGGCCGGCCACGATGGCGATGGCGTTCGTCACGATCGGCGTGGGCGCCGCCAGCGCCCGGCTGAGCAAGCTGCCATCGCCCAGTTGACCGGAAGAGTTGTCGCCCCAGCAATACACGGCGCCCCCATCCGCGGTCAGGGCGCAGGTGTGCGCGTCGCCAGCCGCGATCCCGATCGCGTTCGTCACGCCCGCCACCGGCGCGGGCCCGCGGTGGTCGATGGGCGGACCGCCCCATCCGAGCTGACCGGACGTGCCGGCGCCCCAGCAGGACGCCAGCCCGGCGCCGTCGATGGCGCAGGTGTGGCGCGCGCCGGCCGCCACCGCAACGACGTCCGTCAGGTTCGACACGGCCACCGGCGTCGCGCTGTCCGCCAGCGTGTCGTCGCCCAGTTGACCCGCGTCGTTCGCTCCCCAGCAGGCCACCTGCCCACCGGCGCGCAGCGCGCACGAATGATCGCCGCCCAGGCTGATCGCGATCGCGTCGGCGATGTCCAGCACCGGCATCGGTCCCGCGTGATCGGCCGTCACGCCATTGCCCAGCTGACCCTGCTGGTCGGCGCCCCAGCAGACCACCGTGCCTGCCGCCAGCGCGCAGCTGTGCGCCGCGCCGGCGCCGATCGCGGTGTAGCCGGTCAGCCCACCGGCCAGGGTGGGGATCAGCGCATCGATCAGCGATGATGTGCCCAGCTGCGCCGAGCCGCCGCGTCCCCAGCACCACACGGCACCCGCGCTGTCGACCAGACAGGTGTGAGATTGGCCGGCGGCGAAGGTGGCCGCGTCCACGGCCACCTTCAGGGGCGTGGGCGCGGAGCGATCCAGGCGCGTTCCGTCCCCCAGTTCGCCGGCCTGGTTGTGGCCCCAGCACCAGACGCGGTTGCTGCCCGCTGGCTGGCGCGCACAGGTGTGGTCCCCGGCGGCCGTCAATGCTTGCACGCCGGCAAGCGCCGGCACCGGCGCGGGCACCAGGCTTCGGATCGGCGTCGCGGTGCCCAGCTGCCCCAGCCGCTCGTTGCCCCAGCACGACACGGTCCCGTCCTTGCGGCGCGCGCAGGAGAAGTCGTCACCGGCCGTGACCTCGGCGGCCTGCTGGATCCCCGTCGTGGGGACGGGCTGGGCGATGTTCGCGGTCGTGCCTTCGCCCAGCTGACCGGCCTGGTTGGCGCCCCAGCACCACAGCGATCCGTCGCTCTTCACCGCGCACGTGTGATACGCCCCGGCCGCAATCGACGTGATTCCCGCCAGCGATGCCACCGTCACGGCCGACGTGCGCACGTCCGTGCTGCCATCGCCCAGCTCGCCCACCTGATTGGCGCCCCAGCAACTGATCGTACCGCCCGCCACCGCGCAGGTGTGCGCCAGACCGGCGGCGACCGCCGTGACGCCCGCGGTGTTCGGCACCAGCACCGGCGCGGCGCGCGCCACGAAGGTGCCGTCGCCCAGCTCGCCCTGCGAGTTGGAGCCCCAGCAATACAAACCCACCGTCGTGACCGCGCAGACGTGACCGCTGCGTGCGCCCAGCGCCACCACGTCCGTGCCGGGCGGAAAGACGACCGGCGCCGGCCCCAGCACCGGGGAGACCGTGGTGCCGACGCCGATCGCCCCCTGCGCGTTGTTGCCCCAGCACAGCACGTTGCCCAGCGTGCCGGGCCCCGCGCCACGCAGCGCGCAGGTGAAGTCGCTGCCCGCCGCCAGTTGCCCGATCCCATCGAGCCCGGGGACGGCCACCGGCGTCGGCGAGCCGGCGGTGGTGCCGTCGCCCAGCTGACCGGCCTCGTTCGCGCCCCAGCACCAGACGGTCCCCGCGGCATCCAGCGCGCAGCTGTGTCGATCGCCGAGGGCGAGGTGCAGGATGCCCGACAACCCCGCCACCGGCGCGATCGTCGAGCGGGCGGTCGTGGTGCCGTCACCCAGTTGCCCGTCGGCGCCCGCGCCCCAGCACGCCACGCCGCCGCTGGCGCGGACCAGACAGGCGTGCGCACCACCGGCGCGCAGCTCGATCACGGGGTCGGCGGCGCAGGCGTCTCGTACGCACTGGCCGGCCAGCGCCTCCGGCGCGTACGGCAGGTAGCGGCGCTCGGAAGGGGCACAGGTGGGATCGGGGACGCTGCAGGCGCCCGTCGCCTTCTCGCAGGTGGCGTTCGTTCCGCACTGGCCGTCACTGGCGCAATGAAAGGCGCCGTGGCCCACGCAGGCGACACTGGCCAGCGTCGTCAGCGCCGCCAACGTAGCCAGCGCCGCCAGCGTTGCCGGATGGGCCAGCGCGCCCGCTTTCAAAAGGTCACTTCTCCCAGCACGCTGGCCCCACCGGACCCGGGTGCGACGATCGCCGTCACGGCGCGCGGCGCCTGCGGCTGGACGCGGTCGGATGGTGCGTGGCGGTGAACCCAGAGCAACCGCAGCGCGCCGGCGGCCAGCAGCGCGCCCCCACCCGCCAGGGTGGCGACGCCGATCGTCTGACGGCGCTCGGCCGTATCCCACAGCCGTGCGTAATCGCTGTAGTGGGTCGTGCCCAGGCCATTCGCCTGATCGGCGGCACTGTGCGCGGCGACGACGAAGCCCAGCCCCACGCCCGTCGCTACCAGACCGGCGCCGAGCGCGCCCAGCGCCCAGCGGTCGTGCCACCACGTGAAGCGTTCGGCGATCGGCGCGGGCGGCGGCGGCGGTACCCTGATCGCCGGCGCCAGCGGTGGAACCGGCAGAGGCGGGGGGCGGCGCGCGCAACGATCCAGGGCCAGGCGCGTCGCCTCCACTTGCAGCGGCGAGGGTCCGCTGCCCAGGAACTTTTCGTACAGCGGGACGGCGCGGGCGCAGTCACCAGCCAAACGGTAGGCCTGTGCCTCGCCAAACAGGAATTCGCGTCGCGGCTCCAGCGTGAAGCCGGCCTCGAACTCGCGGATCGCGCCCGCGAAGTTGCGGTCGCCGTACAGACGTAGGCCTTCGTCGTAGTGCGCGCGGGCCTCATCGGTCATCATGGGCGCGGGCGCGGGTTCGGGCTCGCTGCCCGCCGCCGGGGCAGGCTCGCCGGTCCCTGCCGGCGGCGCCTCGGCGGCGCGGGCGACCGCCGGCTGCGCCAACGCGAAGATCGACAGCAGCACGAGCGCACAGGCCGATCGCGCGGCCGTCGCGCGGGCGGTCGTGGCGGGCGTCCACGTCTTCGGCCTCACGGCGGAACCGGCGAGTCGGGATCCCAGACCTTCGCCTGCGCCTGAGGATGGGACAGCGGCGCGGGGCGCGCCGGTTCGACGGCGGGGACGGGCGGAGCGGCGGCAGGCGCGGCGACCTTCTCTGTTTCGAGGTCGGGCTGCGATGCCGCGGGCCGAGGCGCCAGCGCCTGCGCCTGCACCTCCTTCTGCGGGCGGCGCGGTCGGACGGCGCGCGCGGCACGAACGACGGGTTCGGCGGCCGGGGGCGGCGGCAGCGGGGCGACCGGGGCCTGCGGCGATGCCGTGGCGCTGACCGGCGCGACCACCGCGCGCGCCGGCTTGATGGCCATCGGGGCCGGCGGCGGCGCGGGTGTGAACGCCGCGTAGCCACCCAGCGCCAGCAACAGGACCGCCGCACCCGCGACGCCCACCACCAGCCCCGTGCGCTGCCTGGCTCCGCGGGGCGCGACACCGCTCGCGGTGGCTCGAGCCTCGCGCTCGTTCTGCGGCGTCTCTTCCAGCGCGAACGTGTCCGTGGCCGTGCGCCCCGACGGCAGCGCGGGGGTCTGGGTCGGAATCGCTTCGCCGCGCCCGGCCGCCGCGCGCCAGGCCGCCACGCGCTCGGGGAACAGCGATGCGACGTACGCCGCCAGGCCGACCGGCGACACGTTCAGGCGCTGCTCGCGCGCGATCGCCTCCAGGGCCACTTGCACCTCCTGCGCGGTGGCGAAGCGGCGTTCTCGATCACGCTCCAGGCAGCGCATGACGATGGCCGCCAGCTCGGGGGCGACGTCACCGTCGGGCGCACGCGGCGGCGGCGCGTCTTCGGACACGATGCGCGACAGCAGCTCGAACTCGCTGTCGGCCCGGAACGGCGGGTGACCGGCCGCCAGCTCGTACAGCAGCGTGCCCAGCGCGAATACGTCGCTGCGGCGATCGAGGGGCTCGGCCCGGCACTGCTCGGGCGACATGTGCGCGAACTTCCCCTTCAGCTGGCCCTGGTAAGTGAAGCTCTTCTGCTGCTGCCACTTGGCCACGCCGAAGTCGGTCACCTTCACGCCGCCATCGAAGCTGACCAGCACGTTCGAGGGCGAGACGTCACGGTGCACGATCTCCAGCGGACGGCCGTCCTCGCCGCGCAGCTCGTGCGCGTGGTGCAGCCCGGCCGCCACGCCCGAGGCCAGCGCGATGATCTGTTCCAGCGGCAGCGGTCCCCCGCCCGCGCGCAGGATGTCGCGGAGATCCACGCCCGCCACGTGCTCCATCACGAAGAAGGGGACCTCGTCGCCACCACCGTCCGCGACGTCCAGCACGTGCGGCAGGTTCGGGTGCGCGAAGCGGGCCATCAGCCGCGACTCGTCCAGGAACATCCGCAGCAGCTGCGGATCCAGCGCGTGCTGCGGCAGCAGGCGCTTGATGGCGACCAGCTTGCGGAAGTCTCCCGGCCCGATCGCATAGGCGCGATACACCTCGGCCATTCCGCCGACGGCGATGCGCTGGATCAGCTCATAGCGGCCCAGGCGGTGTCCCGGCGCGCCGAGCGGCGGAAGATCTTCCATGCCCCTTCTGCGATCGTAGACGGATCCGTCGCGAACGCTCAAGCCCCTGGGCGCGCTTTGGGCGCAAAAGCCCCAAGCGGGGTGGGGCGATGTCGTCGGGGGGCGGGCGCGGACCGACCTGTGCACCGCGCCCGGGAAACCAGCGTCGTTTCGCCTGTTGCGCAACGGCCAGTTGCGGTTGGAACCGCCCGAAATTGCGGTGTTTTGCCGGGCCCCGCGCCCAGCCCCCCACGAATTCGCGCGAAAACCGCGGTTGCGCAACCGTTCGGATCCGTTTCGCTGATCGCGACCGTCGTGCGCTCGGTTGCCGCGACTTTCGCGCGCTTTGCGGCCGCGGCAATGGCTCGGACGTTCCTTGCGCGCTGGCTCCGAACTTGCTGTTGGTCCCGCAGCAGCTTCGCCCCACCAGCCGCTTCGCAACAGACGAAGGAGCCTCCCCGATGCCTCACACGCAAGTTCGTTCTCGCAGCCTGGGTCTTGGCCTGGGTCTTGGTCTGGGCCTTGGTCTGCTGACCGGCGGCCTGACGCTGGGGGGCTGCAACAGCAACGGCACCGGCGGTCAGGGGGCGGAGTCGCTGCTGCCGGCGGACGTGAGGGCCGTCGTCTTCGTCCAGCGGGCGGCCCGGAACAGCGGCGGCAACGTGTTCGACTATGCGAACTACCAGCCGGGGGGCAGCCTGATGAAGCTCGAGCCCCCTTCCCCGAACGGCAAGCTGACCAACCTGACCGCCGTCGCCTCGGCCAACCCCGCCGTCACCGGCGTCGACTTCACCAACGCGGACATCACGTCGTGGGACCTGTCGTTCGACGCCACGCAGATCGCGTTCTCCGCGCGGCTGGCGAACGAGGGGACCTACCAGATCTTCACCATGAACGTCGACGGCACGAACCCCCAGCAGATCACCGCCGGTGACAACGACTACGTGTTCCCGACCTTCCTGCCCGGGCAGAAGCTGATGTTCATGACCAACCAGAGCGTCGAGTCGCCGGCGCCGCAGTTCCAGGACGAGTACGAGCGTCAGACGACCGCGCAGGTCGGCATGATGAACCTGGACGGCACCAACATGCAGCTGGGGGCGCGCAACGTGTCGCACCGGGTGGCGCCGGCCCTGATGCCTGACGGGCATGTCATCTACACCGAGTGGCGACACCTGGGCGACGTCAACGACGGTCACCTGCGGATGATGAACGCCGACATGACGGGCATGAAGGAAGCGTACGGCAGCGAGGTCAATCCCAACCTGACCGCCGTGCAGACCAACAGCTACCTGCGCGCCCGCTTCGTCAGCAGCTACCAGAACCCCGACGGCACGACCGGGTACAAGGTCGTCGCCGTCGGCACCTCGCGTGACCGGACCCTGCAGGCGGGCAAGCTGCTGCTGATCGATCTGGCCAAGAGCGAGGCCACCTCCAGCGCGGTGGATCTGACCCCCGCCGTCCCCGGCGACCGCGGCGACTCGACCGACGGGGTGGGCCGCTACTACGACGCCGAGCCGATCGGGGACGCCGCCGGCAACACGTTCCTGGTGTCATGGGCCGACGGCCCCGTCCAGTCCGAGACGCTGGGCGCCGCGAAGCGCACCGCCAACTTCGGGCTGTACGTGTTCGACGCCGCCAGCGGCACCCGGCATCCGCTGTTCGACAATCAGGACACCTGGGAGATGCAGGCGCGCCCGCTGAAGGCGCGCGCCGAGCCACCCACCACCCAGTCGCCCATTGCGGGCACCAGCTTCGTGCTGGGCGCCATCGACGTGACGAAGAGCAGCCTTCCGGACGTCATGGCCGGCGTCGCCGGTGCTACACCGGTCAAGGTCCGCCTGATCGAGGGTTTTTCGGGTGAGGAAGGGATCCGCACCTTCGGCTCGACGGAGTTCGATGGGGCGTCGCTGTACGGCGAGGTGCCGCTGCAGATGGACAACTCGTTCAAGGTCCAGCTGCCGGCGAACACGCCCGTGCACATGCAGCTGATCGACAAGTTCGCCCTGTCCCTGGCCAACGAGGACATCTGGGTCAGCGGGCGCGGCGGCGAAGAGCGGACCTGCGGCGGTTGCCACGAGAACCGCTCGGAGCCGTCGGCCATCAAGCCGGGCCAGACCCTGGCGGGCAGCGACCCCAATCCGCCGAACCTGGACGTGCCCCGGGCCCAGCGCATCTCGACCAACTACACCTACGGCAACGTCCGCGGCGTGCCGTGGGACCTGGCCATCCAGCCCATCTTCGACGCCAAGTGTGTCAGCTGCCACGACGGCGACGCCACCAAGCCGGGCAACCCGCAGTTCACGGTCATGGACAACACCACCGGCACATCCCAGACGTTCACCTTCGATCTACGCGGCAACAAGCTGGACATCATGGTGGGCGAGAAGATGACGAACGCCTTCACCGCCTCGTACATCTCGCTGTTCGGCCTGGGTGAGATACTGGGCGACGACAACGTCACCATCACGCCGCCGAACGGCGCGTTCGCCTTCGCCAAGCCTGCCGACGCCGCCCACTCGGACGTGATCAAGCGGCTGAACCCGGTGCAGCAGTTCCCGGCCGTCGCGCCTGGTGTCCGGTTCGTCGAGGGCGGCCCGGTGCACCCGACCGACATGGGGGGCATGGAGCTGACGCCGAACGAGTATTACCTGCTGGGGCTCAGCATCGACATGGGCGGGCAGTTCTTCTCCCGCGAGAACAAGGACGAGGCGGTGACCCAATGACCACGCCAGCCATTGCCCCGAAAGCGCACAACGCCATGAACGACGGAAACAGCGGAGGTCTTCGCGCCATGTTCACGCTTCCCATCACCGTTCGTCGCAGCAGGGTCACGGGCCGGCTGGCCGCGCTGGGCATCGCCGGCGCGCTGGCGCTGGCAGCCGGTCCGGCCCGCGCCGGCCACGGCAGCAGCCCGCAGGCCGTGGCGTCCGCGATTGCCTCGGGGTCGGCCGACGCCATCAAGTCCGAGCTGGAGCGGTCGGAGTACCTGGTCTGCGCGGCTTGCGTCGATTACGTGATGCCGCTGATCGACAGCGACGACGCCAGCATTCGCGAAGTGGCGGGCTGGTGGCTGGTGCGACGCGGGGTCAGCCGGCAGGTCTTCGCGGACATGCTGGGACGCCTGGGGCAGCCCGACTCGGTGAAGGCGCGCAACGCCGCGGACATCCTGGCCTCGTTCGCCTTCCCCAGCGCCATCCCGGCCCTGGGCGCGGCGGTGTCCAACCCGCTGTTCACCAGCGAGGCCCGCGTGGCGATGGCGCACGCGCTGGGCGTGATCCGGCGCCCGGCGGCCGCGGCGCCGCTGCAGGCCGTGCTGGCCGACGCGGACCCGCAGGTCCGCGCGGCGGCCCTGAACGCTTTGCGAAAGGTGGAGGGTTTCACCGACGGCAGCGCCGCCACCGCCATGCTGGCGGACGGCGACGAGAACGTCCGCGTGCAGGCGATCTTCACCGTGGCGCAGCTGCGCGCCCCGTCCGCCGCGCCGGCGCTGGTCCAGCTGCTGCAAAGCGATCCCAGCGCCAGCGTGCGCAAGCGCGCCGCCTGGGCGCTGGGCCAGATCAATGCCCCTTCGTCGGTGGCCGCCCCGGCGCTGACCCAGGCGTCGACCTCGGACGCGTCGCCGTTCGTCCGCTCGCTGGCCCGCGCCGCCCTGGCGTCGCTGGGGCCATAGCGGCGCCACGCCTCGACCCCAGCTTCAGGGCCCTGCAATCAATGCCGATGTCAGGTCGGAAACTCCCTCGACCGTAGAGGGCCTACCACAGACGGGATATCATTGAAGCGCATGCGGAATCGCCTCGTCCGCTCATGGGGGGTCGGTGTGCCGTTGTTGCTCTTCGGCGCCCTTGGCTGCGCGCCGAAGAAGCCCACGCCGCCGTCGTTCTATGACGACCACATCCAGCCCATCCTGACGCAGTCGTGCGTCGGCAACACGTCGCCCTGCCACAGCGTCGATCCGCAGACGGGGACGGCCCTGGGGAACCTGGATCTGACGTCGTTCGACAACGTTCACAAGCGTCCGGACGTGCTGCGAAAGTACGGCAGCTACCCCTATCCCCTGCTGCTGATGAAGGCCCTGAAAGAGGCGTCGGTCCAGATCCCTTACCGCGGGAGGCTGCTGGCCAGCGAGATCACGCACGTGGGCGGCAAGACGCTGGCCATCGATTCAGACGCCTTCTTCACGCTGGAGAACTGGCTGGAGAACGGCGCCACCCGCGACGGCATCGCGCCGCCGCAGGCGGGGAACCAGGGGCAGGGCGCCTGCAACACGGCGGTGTCGGCCGATCGCGATCTGACCGTGGTCGACGAGAGCACTCCCGCGTTCGTCGCGTTCCAGAACGACGTCATGCCGAAGCTGAAGACGTCGTGCGCGTTCGGCACCTGCCACAGCTCGCCGCAGTCCGACTTCTACATCACGTGCGGCGACGACGACGCGCAGCTGCGATTCAACTTCCTGCAGGCGTCCGACTTCGTGGCCCCGCCCGGGACGGCGCCCGAGCAGAGCGAGATCCTGCTGCGGCCCCTGGCCCCCTCGGGCGGCGGCGTCAGTCACACCGGCGGTATCTTCTTTTCGTCCCGCGTGGACGAGACCTGGCTGAGATGGAAGACCTGGGCGCAGGCGGTGCAGGCGAATCCCGTCGCCGCCGCGCCGCAGAGCGCGGGCCAGATGTTCTTCGAAGCGAACGTGATGCCCCTGCTGCTGAAGCGCGGCTGCGCGCTGGAGGGGTGCCACAGCCCGGACGGCTTCAACGACTTCCGGCTGCGGCCGGGCGCGCAGGGCTTCTTCGCGCCGTCGGCGTTGAAGCGCAACTACGACACGCTGATCAACGAGTTCATGGCCATCGACAGCGTGGACGTCCGCCAGTCGCGCGCCGTGAAGAAGAACATCTTCCCGATATCGGGCGGGATCACCCATCGCGCCGGCACGTTGCTGGACACCGCGGCGGCCGACCCGGCCATGCCCGATTCGGCGCGCGATTGCCCCCCGTTCGACGCCAGCTCGAACGCCTACTGCACGTTCGCCGAGTGGCATCGCCTGGAGCGGCTCGATCGCGCCGCCAGCGTGTCGGCCATGGCCAGCGGCGACAAGCTGCCCCTTGCTTACGTCGTCAGGCCGCCGGACCCCGATTCGCTGCTGCAGTTCGATACCTTCCGGGGCGGCGCCGATCTGATGGTGGCCGACGCCACGCTGGGCGCGCACGGTGACGTCACCGCGGTCGGCAACGCGCGTAGCGTGCTGGCGGGATGCCCCGGGCTGCAGGCGGGCGCGGCGGACGTGCGCGGCCCGGACTGGAGCTATGACGGCACCAAGCTGATCTTCGCCGGCCGCGCCTCGGCGGCGGTGGGCCTGGATCTGTTCATGATCGACTTCGCGGCGGGCGGCGCCTGCACGCAGTTGACCACGGACGCGGGCCGCATCCAGGGCAACGTGCGGGTTCACAACTTCGACCCCATGTTCGCGCCCAACGGCGCCATCGTGTTCGCCTCCACCCGCGCCGGGACGCTGACGCAGAAGACGTTCCTGCCGAACTCGGATCTGTTCCGCACCGGGCCGAACGGCGACTTCACCGCCATCCAGCAGATGACATTCCTGCTGAACTCCGAGCTGGACCCGGCGATGATGCAGGACGGACGCCTGTCGTTCACCGCGGAGAAGGCGTCCCCCGAGTTCTATCAGCTCTCGGGGCGCCGCATGAACTGGGACCTGACCGACTACCACCCGCTGCTCGCGCAGCGCGCCCAGTCGACCGACACGTTCAGCGACATGGAGCGTCCGTCGGTGGGCTACTCGCAGGCGACGGAGATCCGCGAGGGTCTGGATCGAAACTTTCTGGTGATCTTGTCGGACGTGGGCGCGCTGGGCGCCGCCGGCGCGCTGGCAACCTTCAACCGCTCCGTGGGTCCGTTCGAGGCAGATCGCCCGGAGGCTTCGTTCCTGAAGTCGCTGGTGATCCTGGATCCCGCGGCGTCCGGCCGCGTCGGCACCGCCGGGGCGTACCGCTCGCCCTCCTCGCTGCCCGACGGCCGCGTGCTGGTGTCGTACGCCGCGAACGTCGGCAATCCAGCCACCGACACGCCCAAGTACGACCTGGTGGCGTTCGATCCGAAGGCCGCGCTGACCGGCGCCGCGCCGCGGACCACCCTGGTGTCGGATCCCGCGAAGTCGATCGTCGAGGCGACGCTGGGCTACAAGCGCGGCGAGACAGAGCTGTTCAAGAACCTGCCGCAGCTGGTGTTTGGCGGACACGCCGGCGCGCCCGCGGGCATCATGCACTTTCCCGACGTGCCGATGGTGGCGACGCTGCTGGG
>Ga0070679_100004518_pt1 | contig 12855 bp, 16 predicted proteins | sample KBSC63BmetaG_FD_65652 | JGI IMG/M metagenome (GOLD analysis project Ga0070679, IMG submission 65652) | Corn rhizosphere microbial communities from Kellogg Biological Station, Michigan, USA - KBS C6-3B metaG | ecosystem: Host-associated > Plants > Roots > Rhizosphere | place: USA: Michigan... | reverse complement strand
GGCTCGGCATGGATGCCGTGGCTGCGGCCGATGGTGATGGTGTGCTTGAACTCGAAGGCGCGGCGCTTCAGCACCGCGAGCAGCGCGTCGAGATCGCCGAGGAGGATGTCGGAGGCCTGCTTCAATTGCAGCGCGAGGCAGGTATCGAGCACGTCGCTCGAGGTCATGCCCTGGTGGAGAAAGCGCGCATCGGGGCCGATATGCTCGCCGAGGTTGGTTAGGAAGGCGAGTACGTCGTGATGGATCCGGTGCTCGATCTCGTCGATGCGCTCGATCTCCCATTTGCCCTTGGCGCGGATCGCCTCGGCCGCTTCCTTGGGGATGATCCCCGCGGCCGCAAGCGCATCGCAGGCATGTGCCTCGATCTCGAACCATAGACGGAAGCGGTTTTCCGCCTCCCAGATGGCCGACATGGCCGGTCGGCTATAGCGGGGAATCATGGCATCGGATTAACCCAGCCCCGAACCATGCGCAAGTTTCATGGGGCGCCGGTCCCCAACCGTGCCGTGCGTCGGGGCCGGGCTATTGATGCGCTTGCTGCTGCGTCTGTTGCGCCTGCTGCGATTCGGCCGTCCGGCGCATCAGAACGAAATTGATGCGTGTGCCCCGTTCTTCGGTCTGGAACGCCTGGACTACGCCATTGTCGTCGACCCACACCACCTGGTGCTTGTCGCTGTCGACGAAGAATTGATGCAGCTGCATCTTCTTGCCGTCGAAATCGACCGCCGTCAGGCCGGTATCCGTCACCGAGACAGGCAGGACCTGGCCGGTCTTGCTCGACATCATCATGTCGGTGTCGAGCACTTGCGGCGCCCAGGGGTTCGAGGGATGGACTTGCGGCGGTGCCGTGATCGTGCCGCGCGGCGACAGGATGACGAAGTTTCCGCCGCGCGCGGTGCCGCTGACATCGATCTTCTTGCCGTTGTCGTCGGTGTCGCTGTGGAAGGCGACGAGGCGGCCATCTTTCCATTCTTCGGTGCGGTCGGCGTCCTGGTGGAAGAGGCGGACGCCCAACACCTTTACGGCGATATGAAGCTGCGTCTTCACCTGGACATTGTCGCCGGAGCGAAGAACGGTGTTGGTGTAGGTGCCGATATTGCCATAGGTCGGATGCTCGACGGCGTAGAGATAGGTCTCAACGCCAGCCCAAGCCGGACCGCCGAGAAGCGTCCCTGCCAGCACCGCTACCGCCGAAACCCCCGCGAATCGGACCATAGGCATCCTCTCCTGCGTCCGAATTAACCAAGTCTAACACAATCTTGCAAGCTGCGGTTAAGCCGCGGTAAGGCCGAACCCGGCCGGAGCCGCTGCCGGGCTGTGACAAATTCGGGCGGGGCGAGGGCCGCGCTGCCGGAAACAGGGCGCAAGAATGGGTTAAGCCTCGAGCGCTAAGCTTTGCGCCATGAAGCGGCGCAACTGGCTGGGCGCAAAGGTTTTTCGCGGCGAAAGCTGGCATAGCTGGGTGATCGTTCTGCTCGCCATCGGCTGGTGCTCGATCTTTTACCTGATCCGCCAGCCGCAGACGCCCTTCGCCTTCGACCTGCCGCAGGCCCAAACCAATGCGCTGATGCCAAGCGGAAACGCCGGCGTGACCAGCCCCTGGGCGGTCTCCAATGCCTGGCTTTCGGCCTATCCGACGACGCTCGTCAATTGCGGCAGCGCCGGGCCGGAGCGCTGCTCGAAATATTGCGACCACAATTCGCTCACCCGCTACGTCGAGTGCAACGGGCACTAGCCCGGCAGCGCGCGGCTACTCCTCGGCGAGCGGGTGCTTTTTTTGCATCGCGCGGCCGATCTCGTAGAGCTCGCGCGCATTGGGCGATTCGCGCAGCGCGTGGTTGCGCTCATGCGCCGGCTTCTTGGCGATGCTGCGGTAATGCACCCGACAATCGAATTGGCGGCAGATGCGCGGGCGGTAGGAGTGGATCGTGCAGCCCTCGGGCCCCAGATAGACGCAGTCGCCATTCTCTTGGTGCGCAAGGGCTTCGGCCGCCCGGCCGCTGCGCGGATCGACCACCTCGACCGTCTCATAGATCTCGACCACGTCGCCGGCGGCGGGATCGAGCACGATCCACTCGCGCCGGCAGCAGGCCTGGCAGGTTCCGCATGGAACAAGGCGCTCTTTCGCATCGGTCATTCGCCGCATGAATGACTCAGCGCGCGCGGCGGCGCAATGAGGTCGCGGCGAGAATGGCGAGCGGCTAAATCAGCCTTCGCCGGATATGCCGCGTTGAGCGCCACGCTCGTGAGCGGCGTTGCCGGGGCCCTCGGCTATCGCGGCAGTTTGCAGGTCGTCAACCGGATCGCGCCGAGCGAGCAGCGGGCGGAGCTCGTCTCGAGCTATTACGTCGTGACCTTCCTCGGCAATTCGCTGCCGGTGATCGGCGTGGGGGTTGTGACGACGCTGGCGGGCGCCCTGGCCGCGAGCATCGGCTTTGCCGCGACGATCGGCGCTTTGCAGCGCTCGTGACAGCGTGGAAATACACGCCGGCCGCGGCGCCTAAAGCAGACCCAGGCTCTTGAAGCTCGTATGCCGGCCGCGGCCGACGACGAGGTGGTCGTGAAGGCTGATGCCGACCGCCTTCACCGCCTCGCGCACCGCGCGGGTCATCTCGATATCGGCGCGCGAGGGCGTTACGTCGCCGGATGGATGGTTGTGAACCATGATGATGGCCGAGGCGGCGAGCTCGAGCGCGCGCTTGGCGACCTCGCGCGGATAGACCGGCGTGTGGTTGACGGTGCCGTGCTGCTGCGGCTCGTCGGCGATGAGCGCATTCTTGTTGTCGAGAAAGAGGAGATGGAATTCCTCGGCTTCGCCGAAGCCGATCTGCGCCGTGCAGTAATCGATGAGCTGCTGCCAGCTCGAGATCACCGAGCGATTCTTGACCTCCGCGCGCAGCATCTCGCGCGCCGCGGCGCGCACGGCGAGAAGCGATGCGACCGAGGCCGGTCCCATGCCTTTGACGCCGCCGAGCGCCTCGGGCGCGGCGCCAAGCACGCCAGCGAGACTGCCGAAGCGGCGCAGCAGCGCCTTGGCGAGCGGCTTGGTGTCGCCGCGGGGTTTGGCCGAGAAAAGCAGGAATTCGAGCAGCTCGTAATCGGCGAGCGCGCCCGCTCCGGCGTCGAGCAGGCGGCGGCGCAAACGCTCGCGATGGCCGAGGAAGTCCAGCCTGTGGCCGTCATCGGAAGGTTCGTCGCGCGCCGCCATCTCGCGGCAAAGGTACCGGGAACGGGGCGGGAATTGAATACGGTTGAAATCCGCTGCCGCCCGGCCTCGCTCAGAGCGAATAGGGCGGGTGGTGGAGGCCCTTGGGCGAGAGGGTGAAAATCTCGTGCCCCTCGGCCGTCACCGCGACCGTGTGCTCGAACTGTGCCGAGAGCGACTTGTCCTTGGTCACGGCGGTCCAGCCATCGGCGAGGACCTTCACCTCGTAGCGCCCGGCATTGATCATCGGCTCGATGGTGAAGAACATGCCTTCGCGCAGCACCGGGCCCTGGCCCGGACGGCCGAAATGCACGACGGCCGGCGCGTCGTGGAACACCCGGCCGATGCCGTGGCCGCAGAAATCGCGCACCACCGAGAACCGGTTGCCTTCGGCGAAGCTCTGAATCGCGTGGCCGATATCGCCGACCGTGGCGCCGGGCTTCACCACGGCGATGCCGCGCATCATCGCCTCATAGGTCACCTCGACCAGGCGGCGGGCCTTCAAGGCGACGCGGTCGCCGACGAGATACATGCGGCTGGTATCGCCATGCCAGCCATCGAGGATGACGGTGATGTCGATGTTGATGATGTCGCCTTCCTCGAGGCGGCGCTCGGCGGGAATGCCGTGACAGACGACGTGATTGATCGAGGTGCAGATCGAGCGCGGGAAGCCGCGATAGTTGAGCGGGGCGGGGATGGCGCCGTGATCGAGGATGAAGCCATGACACAGCCGGTCGAGCGCGTCGGTGGTGACGCCCGGTTTTACATGCGGGGTGATGAAGTCCAGCACCTCGGCGGCGAGACGCCCGGCCTTGCGCATGCCGTCGAAATCGGCTGCGTCGTGGATTTTGATGCGGCGCTCTTCCGGGTCGGCGCGCGACGCCGGAGCGGGTTGACCTTGATTCATGGCTTGTTCGTATCGCGTCCGCGCCGCTTGGGCAAGCGGCGGTATGGCTGCGGGTTGCCCATTGCAGGGGCGCGGGCTTTGCGCCTTACTAGGCGCCGACAAACCGGGAGCAAGACGAGTGGGCGAAGCAGCAGCGGACAAGATCGTAACCGCGGCGATCCTTATCATCGGCAACGAGATTCTATCGGGGCGGACGCAGGATGCGAACCTTGCCTATATCGCCAAGGGGCTGAACGAGGTCGGCGTGACGCTCCGGGAGGCGCGGGTCATCCCCGATATCGAGGCGACGATCGTCGCGACGGTGAACGAGCTGCGCGCGGCATACGACTATCTCTTCACCACGGGCGGCATCGGCCCGACCCATGACGACATCACCTCGGAATCGATCGCCAAGGCCTTCGGCCTCAAATGGGTCGTCCATCCCGAGGCGCATAAGCACTTCCTCAATTTCTACGCGCCGTCGGAGCTCAACGAGGCGCGGATGCGCATGGCAACGACGCCCGAGGGCGCGAGCCTCGTCTACAATCCCGTGTCGCGCGCGCCGGGCTTTCGCATCGGCAATGTCTATGTCTTCGCCGGCATTCCGCGCGTGATGCAGGGCATGTTCGACAGCATCAAGGGCGAGCTCAAGGGCGGCAGGCCGATGCTGTCGCGCACGGTCGCGACCGGCTTGGCGGAGGGCGTGCTGGCCAAAGGCTTGGGCGAGATCCAGAACCGCTATGCCGATATCGAGATCGGCTCTTATCCGATCATGCGGCGCGGCGCTTACGGCGTGAACCTCGTGCTGCGCGGCCGCGATGCCGAGCGGCTCGCCACTGCCGCCGCGGAGGTTGCGGCGATGGTGCGGAGCCTCGGCGACACGCCCGTCGAGGAATAGGCGCAAGCGGCCTATTTCGGCAGCAGCATATCCGTCATCAGCCGGATCATCTCGACATAAGAGCGCGCGGCCAGCAGAAGGAAGCCCGCGGCGGCGAGGCCCGCGACGATCCACCAATCCGAGGCGCCCAAGAACGCGGCGATGATCGCGGCGATGAGGGGCGTTGCGGCAACGGCATAAGCCAGGCCATCGCCGTGGCGCTCCAAAAACCGCAGGGTTGGATATTGCTCGGCCATGGCGCGTGCTTAGCGGATCGACCGCGCCGGCGCAAAACCTCGCCGCATTGCGTGCCGGCCGGTGGCCTGCCACGGGATTCGGAACCACCGAGCGCTTGTCATTGTTGAGGTCACGAGGTGAGGACCGTAGCGATCTCAGCGGCTCCGAATTTTCCAACGGGCCCCGATCTCGAATGGATATGACACGGGGAGCCCCGATGCGCGAAGACCTCAATAGCCGCCGCATGAATGCGCTTTGTGCGCTCGTCGCTGACTCGATCGTCGTGGTCGGTATATCCGGATTTCTTTTTGTCGCCCTGAGGATCGGCGGACTGCTGGGCTGATCCAAAGCTGAAGCTCGGCGGCGCTGTCCCGCAGCGCTAGGCTTCGATCAAGTTGCGGGTTTGCGGCGGGGAATGATGCTTCCGGCCGCTCCGGCGTTTCGCTAATACATCGAAGCGCAAAGCTGCCCGCTTGGCGGAATGGTAGACGCAACGGACTTAAAATCCGTTTCTGAGAAATCGGAGTGCCGGTTCAAGTCCGGCAGCGGGCACCAATCTCCGCGGGCCGTCCTTAGCGGTCGAGCGGTGCGTCCGGCCGGTCCGGCACGAGCTCGATCTTCTCGTCGGCGAAGACGCGCTGCACTGCCGGGCGCGGCATCATGCGCCGATAGAAGGCGCCGAAATGCGGCATCTCGGCGGCCATGTCGAAGCCGCGCTGAATTCCCCAGGTGTGGAGGACGAAGGCATAAAAATCGGCGACCGACAGCTTGCCGAAGAGATACTCCTTGCCGGAATACATCCCGTCGACCTCTTTCAAATAGCCGCGAAAAGCGGCAAGGCCGGTGCGCTGGATGTCGGGATGGGTCGCGGGATCGCTCGCATAGCGATAGGGCCGCCGGTAATGCGCCTGCGCCGGATGGACGGTCGAGGCGACCCAGCCGATGAAGGAGAGCATCTTCGCCTCGGTGACGGGATCCTCCGTCCACAGTCCGAGGCGCTTGCCGAGGAAGGGCAGGATCGCGATGTTCTCGGAGATGTAGGAGCCGTCATCGAGCCCGAGCGCGGGCACGCGCGCATGCGGATTGATCTTCAGATAGCCTTCGCTGCGCTGCTCGCCGCCGGCGCAATTGACGCGGTAGGGCTTATACTTCTCGCCGCCTTCCTCGAGCACGAGATGCGGTGCCATCGAGCAGGCATTGGGGCAATAGAACAACGTCAGCATGGCTGCGTTTCTTTCCCGCTTGCGTGACTGTCGTCAGGCCGGCGTTTTTTCGGCCGGGCCGGCATCGCCGAGCGCCTTTTGCCAGGATGCGCCGAGCGGCAGCATCAGCTCCGCCGCGCGCAGCCTTGCATAGTCGACCGGCTGCGACAGGCCCAAAGGCGCCTCGCCGCTCTCGCTGAAGCGCCGCACCGAGGCGAGCATCATCCGCCGCATGCGCACGATCGCCAGATCGCCGATGCCGAGATGCTCTTGGCTGCGGTCGTAAAGCGGGCCCATGCTTTCCTGCACCATCGCGTCTTCCACCTGGACGCCGGAAACGCCCGAGAAGGATTCGCCGCGCTTCATCATCTCGCGGTCTTGCAGCCAGTTGTTCTCGCGGTTGCGGAACATCGTGAAATTCTTGTCGATGTCGATGCCGACACGGAAGCCCGACCACGCGATTTGCCGCTGCCGCTCCGCGGCGTCGATCGGCTTGTCGTAGGTGTAGCGGACGAAATAGAGGAAGGTGGAGTGATCGTCGATCGGCACGAAAGCCTGCATCGTGCCCCAGCCCTTCTGGCCGGGGAACATACCGTAGAACGGCGCGACGAAATGGGTGACGCGGATATAGGCGTTCTTGTCGGGATCGACCATTGGCTTGCGGATCGCCGCGTAGCGGAAGCCATAGGGCGTCTCCTCGACATCGAGGCGCGGCCGCGCGTCGTTCGATGGCCGCTCGACCTGGAGCGAGCTGCCCTTGTAATCCGAAACCGCCATCCCGGCCGCCGGCTTGAAGGTGTCCGCGTGAAGGAGGTTCGAATGCGCGGAATCGATCACGCCCTCGAGGCATTGCACCCAATTGCAGGCGATGCGCGCTTTGACGACGACGCAATGCGAGGCGGGCAGCTTGGTGAACTCGAAAGCGAGCGGCGGCGGCTCCAATTCCGGCGGGCCGAGATAGGCCCAGATGATGCCCCCCGCCTCGCGCAGCGCATAAGCCCGCGCACGCACATTGGTCTTGAGCTGGCTCGTCTCCGGCTCCGCCGGCGTGTCGACGATGCGCCCTGTCACATCGAACTTCCAGCCGTGATAGAGGCAGCGCAGCCCGCAATCCTCGTTGCGGCCCAAAACGAGCGCCGCGCCGCGATGCGGGCAGAGCTCGTCCAGCATGCCGACGCGGCCCTTGCTGTCGCGGAAGGCAACGAAGGTCTCGCCGAGAAGGCGCACGCGCTTCGGATCGCCATCGGCTTCGAGCTCGTCGCTCATCAAAGCGGGAACCCAATAGCGGCGGATCATGCGTCCCATCGGCGCCTGCGGCCCGATGCGGCAGAGCAATTCGTTTTCCTCGCGTGTCAGCATCGCCTTACCTATCGCGGATAATCTTGCCTGGAACTAGGCTAAGACTCTTCGCCGCGCTTAGGAAGTCTTTCCCTTGCCTAACCCCATAACCGCGCGGTTATAGGAGAGGGCTAGCGGCCGATACGGACGGAAGAAGCGCGCGGCGGCGCTAGGTCTTGCTGTCGCCGAAGAGCTGGAACTTGATCGGCACGCGGATGATGACCTGCGTGTTGGGCGCGTCATGCGTCACGCCGATGCTCGTCGTCAGCGTCGTCGAGACCCGATCGCTGAACTTGTAGGAATAGCCGATCAGCACCTGACCGACCTGAATGTCGGTGCCGGGTTGGGCGACATTGTTGATCGTCGTCTTGAAGAAGGATTCGTAGTCGTAGCCGAGGCTGAAGGAGGATTGCTCGTTGATGCCGAAGCCGAGACCGAACGAGGCGTGAATCGCATCGCCCGGCTCGACCGTCGCCGCGCCGCCGACCAGCGGCGAGTTGACGCTGCGGCCGAAGGTGTGGAGATAGCCGAGGCTGCCGAAGAACACGGCGGGGTCGCTCGGATAGATCGCGGTGAGGCTCGGCTCGACCGTGTAGAAGCCCGAGCCGGTGGCGACGCGCGTTGGCAGAGGCGGGCTGGTGTTGCTGTTCACCGGCACCGAGAACGGGTCCGTTCCGGTGCGCGTCTTGAACAGAACATTGCCGATCAGATAAGGCCAGCCGCCTTCGCCGGCGTTGAACTGGTAGTGGCCGCCCACCACGATATCGCCGAGATCGCTGCCCTCCGTGTTGAAGGTGGTTTCCTGCGCCGTGCCGCTCACCGGCCGCGTTGTCGTTTCCTGCGTCGCATAGACGTAGGGGATTTGCGCCTCGATCTCGGCGCGGTTGGTGAGGCCCAAGCGGAAGGTGTTGAGGAACTGGATGGTGTTGTGGTTGACCGAGGTCACGTTGATCGTGCCGATGAGAAGCGGCAGCACGGTGAAGCCCGAGATGATCGCTTCGCTGTCGGTCGAGTGCGCGAATTCGAAGGTCGGCTCGTAGACCAGCGTTCCCCTGGGCGTCAGCACGCCGCCGCGATCGGGCAGCACGTTGATCTCGGGCGGACGCTCGGGCCGGGCCGGCGCCTGCCCAACCGGCTGGTCGCTTTGCGCGATCTCGCCGCCCGTGCCGGCGCCGCGCAAGGTGCCGAGAATCTTGGCGCCGAGCGGCTGGGCCTGCGATGCCGATGCCGCGGCGGGAGCCGTCTTCGTCAATTGCACGCGCAGGGAATCGATTTGCTGCTGCTGCGCGCTCAGCGCTTTCTTCTGTTCGTCGAGCTGGCGCATCTGCGCTTTGAGCAGCTTCTCCTGCGCGTCGAGCTTGGCTTTTTGCGCATCGAGCGTGGCGCGGACCTGATCGATGTCCGTTGCGGGACCAGCATGGGCGGGAACAGCCGCGCCGATCAAGGCGGCGGTTCCGGCCCAGACAATGAAGCGCGCGGAATTCTTTCGCACGAGGCGGCGACGAACCATGTCTCGTTTCCCCCGGGTCAGCGTGACGGCGATTGCGGATTGAGGCCAAAGCGGCGCATGTAGCGATAGAGCGTCATGCGCGAGACGTTGAGCGCGCGCGCGGTGCGGCTGACATTGCCGCCATTGGCGGCAAGTGCCGCGCGCAGCTGCGCATCGTTAAAGTCGCGCAGGCCCGAATGATTCTCGGCCGAAGCAGGGCTGGGCCGGCTTGCGCCGGTCCGGCTCAAGCCGAGATCGTGCGGCCCGATCGAGGAGGAGTCCGCCATCACGACGGCGCGGCGCACGCAACCGATCAATTCGCGCACATTGCCCGGCCAACGATACTCGCGCAGCATCTGCCGCGCATCCTCGCTGAACCCGTCGATCACGCGGCCGTGCTCCGCGGCGAATTTGCGCTGAAAAAAGGTGGCGAGTAGCTCGATGTCCTCGCCGCGCTCGCGCAGCGGCGGCAGCGGCAGATTGAGCACATTGAGGCGATAGAACAGATCTTCGCGAAAGCGGCCTTGGCCGATCGCCAAAGCGAGGTTGACATTGGTGGCGACGATGACGCGCGCATCGACCTCGATGGGCCGCGTGCCGCCGATGCGGTCGATGGTGTGCTCTTGCAGAAAGCGCAGCAGATGGCCTTGAAGCTCGAGCGGCAGATCGCCGATCTCGTCGAGGAAGATCGTGCCGCCGTTGGCGGCTTCGAGCCGGCCGATGCGGCGCTGCGCCGCGCCGGTGAAAGCGCCCTTCTCGTAACCGAAGAGCTCGCTCGCGATGAGGGTCGGCGGCAGCGCGGCGCAATTGATCGCAACGAAGGGTCCGCGCCGGAAGGCCGAGCGCTCATGGATCGCCTGCGCCACCAGCTCTTTGCCGGTCCCGCTTTCGCCGGTGATGAGCACCGGCGCCTTGCTTGCCGCGTAGCGGCGGATCGCTGCATAGACACGCTGCATCGCGGGACTGTTGCCGACCATGAAGGGTTCGGCTTCTTCGGTGGCGCCGTTCGGCGTCGCGGGGAGGGTCGCTTGCGACCAGAGATGCGGGAAAAGTTCGCTGAGGTTGGCGCCAAGCCGCGATGCGGCGACGAGGAGAAGGTCCGCGAGGGTTTCGGCGCCGAGTGTGGTCAACTTCGCGCGCAGCGCCGCGTTTTGCTTGGCCGTTGCTTCTGCCGGGTTCACGCCCTGAGCGGTCTCGGTGCCTGCGATCCGCTCGGCGAAACGTCGAAGTTCGCTCGCCCTGCGCTGCGCATCTCCCGTTGGAGACCGCTCCCCCGCCAGATCTGCCGCCATGTGCGACCTACACCCTGTTTCCCTGTCTTGCTTTCGCCTCAGGCGAGACAGGTAGCTTGTAACAACTAACACGAGAATGTATCAGGTGTGGTTACGAAACCGTCAATAGGATTCCGAGCCGGTGGAAAATTTGTTAACGGGGTGATGCATTTTCGCGCCGCGGGGCTCTCACCGCGCCGGTAAGAGGCAAAAAGCCTCCGTGGCGACGCAATAACTTCAGCCGGCGAAAGAAAATTAGTGAACGAGGACCGGGACTGGCGCCGAACCCGATGTCGGCGGCGTGATGGTGAGCGGTGTCGTCGTCGGACTCGGTACGGTTCCGGCGGTGCCGCGCGGCAGCATCAAGCGCCGGTTCTCATCCCAGAGGATGACGCTGAGCTGCGTCGACGCGCCCGGTTGTGGATTGCTCGCGCCCTCGGCGCGAAGCCTGTCGAGCTGACGCATATCCATCGGCTGGCAGAAGCTCGAGCATTCGAGCGCGGCGAGCTTTTCGCGGGCCTGCGCCGGGCATGACGCCGCCAGGCAAAAACCGACCGAGGCCGAGATCGCAAGGGCGCGCAGGAGCGTCCCGCGCGAGCGACGAGGAAGATACCAAGAGCTCATGGAATGTGCCGCCGACTCGTTTTTTACCATCCTGTTTCCCCCACATTCTGTGGCTCGCAAAAACGCGCTTTCTTTCGCGAATTCTTCGCCGAAACAGCAATTCACGTGCCAAAGCCGGTGCGACGAATCGGCCGCCTGCCGAATTCGTCAATGATCCCGGTATTTAACGTTAACCCTCCGAGACAAAGAATGACAATCGGGGAATTGAATCGAATGTCACATAAATTGTCTCGGTGTAACAGCGCCGAGACAATGTGACAGCTTTCTATGGACGCCGTGCATTGCTCGCGGCCCGGTCCGACCTCCAAGGATTTCAAATCCTTACCAAAGGGTAAACGCCGTGACCGATGTGTGGCACGGCGGTTGCAACTCTCTCAGCACCGGTGCGAGGGCAGGGAGGACAAGTCTTGGTCTGCTCGCTCGGCTGACCGGGTGATCTTTGGTTTCAACACTTGGAGGAACTTCGATGAAGCAGGTTATGTACGGCACCGTGTCAGCCCTGGCTCTCGTCCTGGCGCTGAGCGGCACGGCGAAGGCTGATGAACACCATCACGGCTCGCTCGAAGCGGCCGTTTCCGGTGCGCATACCGGCGCGGACGTCGTCGGCAACGGCGCGTTCTACAATGCGATTCTCGGCGACAACGAGATCGACCAGAATGCGTTCACCCATGCGACCGGCGCGTTCAATATCGGCCAGAACGCCAGCATCAACAGCGCGGTGCAGCAGAGCATGGCGATCGCCGCTGTCATCAACACCGACAGCAGCGACACCGTGAAGCAGGGCGCGAATGAGCTCGCTCTCGCCTTTGTGGATGGCGACATGTTCGTCGGCTGCAACCAAGCCTGTCTCACGCTCCTCGGCGGCGGCAACGAGATCGAGGGCTACGCCTTCACCAACGCGACGGGCGCGTTCCAGGTTCTTCAGAACCGCAGCGTCAACAGCGGCGTTTCGCAGGCGATGGCGATCGGCGCGGTGATCAACAAGGATAAGCACGACGCCCAGGGCTTCGGCAACCAGGTCGCGCTTGCCGGCTCGGCGCTCGACTCCGATGTCGTCGGCAACACCGCGGGCGGCACGCTCGTTCTGCCGAACCTGTTCGACTCCTTCACGAACAACAACGTGATCACGGACCACGCGTTCACAAACGCGACCGGTGCGTTCAACATCCTGCAGAACGCCAGCGTGAACAGCGCTGTGCAGCAGGGCATGGCGATCGGCGCAGTCGTCAACGCCGCTCACTAATCCGCTTACCCGGCGGGAGGGAAAACCCTTCCCGCCGGGCTCTACCTCGTCTGGTAACGACTAGGCGAAGCAGCGGATTATTGGGAGGGTAAGATGACGAAGGCTTCTCTGTTGGCGGCAACGCTTGCCTGCGTTGCCGTGGGCGCTTACGCGGCGCAGGCCGCGGAGCGGCATAGTGCCGTAACGTCGTTCGGCGCGGCGATGACCGACGATGCGATGTCGCAGCTTCGCGGCGGCGACTCGCCCGTGCAAATTTCGGATCAGAACGCGACTAGCTCGGGCAACACCTGCACGGTGTGCACCAGCGGCGCCAACAACGTCGACGCGAGCTCGTTCGCGCACGCGACCGGCATTTTCACGGTCATCCAGAATTCCGGCAACAACGCGCTGCTGCAGAACACGACTCAGGTGAATGTGAGCATCCACTGAGCGTCAGGCTTGGGAAGAGAACCTCGATGGGCGTGTTTCGCGGCTTGACTCTGG
>Ga0070679_100004517_pt1 | contig 12856 bp, 10 predicted proteins | sample KBSC63BmetaG_FD_65652 | JGI IMG/M metagenome (GOLD analysis project Ga0070679, IMG submission 65652) | Corn rhizosphere microbial communities from Kellogg Biological Station, Michigan, USA - KBS C6-3B metaG | ecosystem: Host-associated > Plants > Roots > Rhizosphere | place: USA: Michigan... | reverse complement strand
AGCGCCTCGTCGATCGCGTTGTCGAGCACCTCGAACACCATGTGGTGCAGCCCGGTGCCGTCGGAGGTGTCGCCGATGTACATCCCGGGGCGCTTGCGCACCGCCTCGAGACCTTTGAGGACCTTGATCGAATCGGAGTTGTAGTCGTCGCCGGTTTCGACCGGCCGGGATTGTGCTGGGGTCATCCTTCGTTTCCGCTTCCGCTACCGCTTGCAGGGGTGATCGAATTCGCCAAAACGACGACGCCGACTGCTGCCAGTCGGCGCCCTCTTTGCCGGCCCGCGGGAAGTGTCCGTGTCCGGCGGGGCGGGGTCACTAGATGCGCATCGGCATAACGACGTACTTGTAGTCGTCGCGGCCGGGGATGGTGATGAGCGCGCTCGAGGTCGCATCGCCGAAGGCGAGCCGCACATCGGTGCTCGCCACGTTCTGCAGCGCGTCGAGCAGATAGTTGATATTGAAGCCTATATCGAGGCTGTCGCCCTGATATGCAATGGGCAGCTCTTCCTCGGCGTCCTCCTGCTCGCTGTTCGAGCAGACGATCTTCAGCGTGTCGGCGCCGAGCACCATCCGCACGCCGCGAAACTTCTCGTTCGACAGGATCGCCGCGCGCGACAGCGCCGCGAGCAGGTCGGTACGCGGCAGCTCGACGATCTTGCCGTGGCCGGTCGGGATCACCCGGTTGTAGTCGGGGAACTTGCCGTCGACCACCTTCGAGACGAGCTCGACGTTCCCGAAGCGGAAGCGCACCTGCGTCGCGAGGACGTCGATCGTCACCATGTCATCCGATTCGGCGAGGAGCTTGCCGAGCTCCAGCACCGTCTTGCGCGGCAGGATCACTTCCTGGCGCGAGTAGTTGCCGTCGACGGCGAGGCTCGCCCACGACAGCCGGTGGCCGTCGGTCGCGACCGCCTGCAGCGTCGCGCCGTCGATCACCACCAGCATGCCGTTGAGGTAGTAGCGGATGTCCTGTTGCGCCATCGCGAACTCGGCGAGCTTGAGGAGCGCCCGCAGGTCCTTTTGCGGCAACGTCAGCGTCTGCAGCTTGTCGGTGCCGAGCGTAATCCGCGGATAGTCGGCGGCGGGCAGCGTCTGCAGGTTGAAGCGCGAGCGCCCGGCGCGCACCGCCATCTTGCTGCCGGCGGCGTCGACATTGAGCGACGCGTCGTCGGGCAGCGCGCGCAGGAGGTCCTGGAGCTTCCTCGCCGCGACCGTCGTCGCCGTGCCCTCCTTGGCGTCGAGATCGCTGTGCGCGGTGATCTGCATCTCGAGGTCGGTCGCGGTCACGTAGAGCTTGCCGTCGTTCGACTCGAGCAGCACGTTGGCGAGGATCGGCAGCGTGTGGCGGCGCTCGACGATTCCCGACACGGCCTGCAGAGGCTTCAGCAATGCATCGCGGGCGATTTGTTTGAGTTGCATCGAGAAGTGTTATGAAAGAACAAGACCAATGATAAGGACGCGGCCGGTCCGGTATAAGTCGCGATTGGCGTCTCGATTCAGGACGTTGCGTGCGCGTCGCACCGCGGGAGAATGGCCGGCATCGCGTGTGGATGGTTTGTGAAGCGATTTCCGGGTGGCGGCGAAGCCTCGTGAAACCCACAAATTATACGCCAAAACACACGTCGCAGCGACGCGCGCGGGGGCGCGTGAGGGGGCCTCGGCGGGCCCCTCGCGGGTCGCCGGAAACGCTCGAAAAGGGCATCGCACGCGCTGCTAGCTGCGCAGCACCTGCAACAGGAAGTTGACGTCGTGGTTGATGTCGGGATGCGCCTCGCGCAGCTTGGCGATCTGCCGGCAGGCGTGCAGCACCGTGGTGTGGTCGCGGCCCCCGAAGTTGCTGCCGATCTCCGGCAGCGAGAGCTGGGTGAGCTCCTTGGCGAGCGCCATCGCCACCTGGCGCGGCCGCGCCACCGCGCGCGAGCGCTTCTTGGAGTGCATGTCCGAGATGCGGATCTTGTAATAGTCGGCGACCGTCTTCTGGATGTTGTCGATCGAGATCTGCCGGTTCTGCACGGCGAGGAGGTCGCGCAGCGCCTCCTTGGCGAGCGCCAGCGTGATGTCCTGCGCGTGGAAGTTGGTATAGGCGAGCACGCGCTTGAGCGCCCCCTCGAGCTCGCGGACGTTGCTGCGGATGTGCTTGGCGATGAAGAACGCCACCTGCTCGTCGAGCGCCATGCCGGCCTCGTGCGCCTTCGACAGCAGGATCGCCACGCGCATCTCGAGCTCGGGCGGCTCGAGCGCCACCGTGAGACCCCACCCGAAGCGCGAGATCAGGCGCTCCTCGATGCCCTCGATCTCCTTCGGATAGGTGTCGCAGGTGATGACGACCTGCTTGCCGGCCTCGATCAGCGTGTTGAAGAGGTAGAAGAACTCTTCCTGCGTGCGGCTCTTGCCGCCGATGAACTGGATGTCGTCGATCAAGAGGAGGTCGAGCGAGCGGTAGTTGCGCTTGAACTCGTCGAACGCCTTGTGCTGGTACGCGCGGACCACGTCGGAGACGTAGGTCTCGGCGTGGATGTAGCGGATGTTGGCGGCCGGGTTCTCGGCGAGGATCCGGTGGCCAATCGCGTGGATGAGGTGCGTCTTACCCAGGCCCACGCCGCCGTAGACGAACAGCGGGTTGTACGACGTCGGATGCTCGGCCACCTGCATGCCGGCGGCGCGGGCGAGCTGGTTCGCCTTGCCGGTGACGAACGAGTCGAACGTGAGGCCCTGGCTCAGGTTGGCGGGCCCGCCGCGCTTGGCGGCCGCGGTCGTGACCGTCGCTTTCGGCGCGAGGCGCGCGACCACTTCGCCCTGGGCCTGCGCCTGCGGCGGACCCGAGGCCGTGCTGCGCTTGGGCGCGGGCTCGGTCACGGGCACCACCTCGCTCGACGGCGCCGGGTCGGCGATCGTGAACTCGAGCGTCCACGGACCGTCATCCGCCGCTTCGGCAACGGCACCGATCCGCGCCGCGAAACGGTCCTTCACCCATTGCAGCACGAACCGATTGGGGGCGACGACGGTCAATGTGCGGCCGGCCGTCGTGGCGGCGAGCGGCCGGATCCAGGTCGCGAATTGCTGGGCGGTGAGCTCTCGCGCGAAGGCAGCAAGGCACGCCGTCCAGACGGGCGAATCGGAAATGTCGGGCATGAAGAGGCAGTTCCCTTGTAAAGGCGGCTCTTGCCCGCCTCCCGGTCTGTCGCCGGAGAAAAACAGTGAGCGCCGGAAGCGTGGAGTCGTTATTTTCGGCGCTTCCGGCGCCCGGTTGAGCGAATTCTAGCCGCGCCGGGTTTCGTTATCCACAGCGCGTTTGCGTGGACGCATGTGCGCGGAATGCGCCGACGCGCGCGTCAACGCTGCGCCGAAAGTAAACGCTCGCGTCGGCGGCGGCGCATGTGTCGACCACGGGTCCACATTGACACGTCCGATGGATAATGTTGTAATTCAAGGCTTTTTCGCGGGTCCCCGTCCGGATTTGTCGACCCAATGTCGATCGAGCCGCCGCCCGCATCCGACCTTTCGCGCACTCCCGAAGAGACGCCATGAAACGCACGTACCAGCCTTCCAAGATCCGCCGCGCCCGCGTCCACGGTTTTCGCGCGCGCATGAGCACCGTCGGCGGCCGCAAGGTCCTCTCGGCGCGCCGCGCCAAGGGCCGCGCCCGCGTCGCCATCTGACGTCCGCAGCGGCGCCCGCGTCGCACCGGCGCCCGCTCGTGGCCCTGGCCGGTGCCACCGCGTTCGCCGCCGTGTTCGAGCGCGGCCGCCGGCTCGACGGCCGCTACATGCAGCTCATCGTCGCCACCGGCGAGCGACCGCCCTCGCGGGCGGGCTTCGTCATATCACGCAAGGCGCTGCGCCGTGCCGTCGACCGCAACCGGCTGCGCCGGCAGGTCCGCGCGATGCTGGTCGCGCGCGCGGCCGAGGCGACTGAACCCTTCGATGTGGTCGTGCGCGTGAAGCCGCCGCTGTCGCGGTGCGACCTGCCCGCCGCCGCCGACGAGGCGCGGCGGCTCGTCGCGCGGCTCGGTTGATCGTCCGATGCTGAAGTCCTGCCTGCTCGCGCTCCTGCGCGCCTACCAATGGATCTTCCGGCCGCTGCTCGGCAACCGCTGCCGCTTCTACCCGAGCTGCTCGGACTATGCGGCCGAGGCGATCGCGCGGCATGGTGCAGTGGCGGGAACGTTCCTGGCGGCATGCCGCGTCTGTCGCTGCCACCCGTTCCATCCGGGCGGTTTCGATCCGGTGCCCGATGCCCTGGGTCCGCTGGATCCGCACCATCCTCCGCGATCGACCCCGATCGATCCGCGCTGAACGCCCGCACCTTCCCGGCCCCATGAAAACCGATACGCAACGCCTGATCCTCGTCATGATCTTCCTGCTCTCCGGCTTCTGGCTGTGGGAGCGCTGGCAGGTCGCGCATCAACCGCCGCCGCCGCCGGTCACCGCCGCGCCGGCAACACCCGCGGCGCGCAACGACGTGCCGGCGGGCAGTGCCGCTGCGCCGTCGGCGGCGACCAGCGCCGCGTCGGTCCCGGGCGCCGCGACCGGCACGGCGCCGGCAGCCGGCGAGATCGTCACCGTCCATACCGACCTGATGGATGTCGACATCGACAACGTCGGCGGCGTGATCACGCGCGTTGCGCTGTTGAAGCACCGCTCGGAAGGCGCGAAGGACGAGCCGTACCTCGCGCTCCAGCGCAACGCCGAGCGCACCTTCGTCGCGCAGTCGGGACTCGTCGGCAAGGGGCTGCCCAACCACACGACGACCTGGCAGGTCGAGCCGGGCCCGCGCGAGCTCGCGAGCGGCGCCGACACGCTCGACGTCAAGCTCGCCGCGACCGCGGAGAACGGCGACCGCGTCACGCTCACCTACACGTTCCACCGCGGCAGCTACCTCGTCGACACGCGCTACACGATCACCAACGCGGCGTCCGCGCCGCTGACGCCGTCGGCGTACTTCCAGTTCACGCGCGACACCAAGAGCGCCGTCGTCCACCACTCGATGGCGCCGTCGTCGTATGTTGGCCCGGTGATCTACGACGCCGCCGACAAGTACAAGAAGGTCGACTTCGGCGAGATCGACAAGGACGCCGCCGATCCCTCCCGCAAGTCGCCTTACACGAAGAACAACGACAACGGCTGGGTGGCGATGGTCGAGCACTACTTCGTCACCGCGTGGGTGCCCTCCGACGCGGCGAAGACGCCGCGCGAGTTCTATACGCGCAAGCTCGGCGACGGGCTCTATTCGGCGGGGGTCATCGTCGACGGCAAGCCGATCGCGCCCGGCGCGACCGGCTCCATCGACGTGCCTCTCTATGTCGGCCCGCAGGACCAGCAGGTGCTCGGGGGCGTCGCCAAGGGCCTCGACCTCGTCGTCGACTACGGCATCTTCACGATCATCGCGGCGCCGCTGTTCATCTTCCTCAAGTGGCTGCACGGTTACCTCGGCAACTGGGGCTGGTCGATCGTCGTGATGACGATCGTCATCAAGGGCTTCTTCTACCCGCTCAACGCGCGCGCCGCGCGCTCGATGGCGAAGATGAAGCTCGTCGCGCCCAAGATGAAGGCGCTGCAGGAGCAATACGGCAAGGACAAGCAACAGCTCCAGATCCGGATGATGGAGCTCTACAAGACCGAGAAGATCAACCCGCTCGGCGGCTGCCTGCCGATTCTCGTGCAGATCCCCGTGTTCATCTCGCTGTACTGGGTGCTGCTCTCGGCGATCGAGCTTCGCCACGCGCCGTGGATCGGCTGGATCCACGACCTCGCCGCGCCCGACCCGTACTTCATCCTGCCGGTGCTCTACGCGATCAGCGCGTGGGCGCAGGTCAAGCTCTCGCCGACGCCCGCGACCGACCCGATCCAGCAGAAGATGTTCCAGATCATGCCGATCGCGTTCTCGGTGATGTTCGTGTTCTTCCCGTCCGGCCTCGTGCTGTACTGGCTCGTCAACAACCTCCTGCAGATCGCGCAGCAGTGGCACGTCAACCGCATGCTCGAGCGCGACGCCGCGACGGCCGCGGCGAAAAAGCGCTGAGCGTCGCCGCCTCGCGCAGCGGCGCTCGCCGCGGCGGCTAGGCGGCGATGCGCGCGCGCAGCGACACGATCGCCGCGATCGCGACGCCGCGCGGCCGCGGCGGGATTGGCATCGTCCGCGTAGCCGGGCGCGACCTCGCCGCATTGATCGAAGGCGTCGTCGGCCGCGTGCCAGCGCCGCGCGTGGCGACGCTCACGACGTTCCACGACGCTGCCGGCCATCCGCTCGACCAGGGGATCGCGCTCCATTTCCCCGCGCCGCATTCGTACACCGGCGACGACGTCCTCGAGTTGCACGGCCACGGCGGGCGCGCGGTGCTGGACGCGCTCCTCGCGCGCTGCCTCGAGCTTGGCGCGCGCCTCGCCGACCCTGGCGAGTTCACCGAGCGTGCGTTCCTCAACGGCCGGATCGACCTTGCGCAGGCGGAGGGCGTCGCCGACCTGATCGACGCTGCGACGACGACCGCCGCGCGTGCCGCCGCGCGCAGCCTGACCGGCGAATTTTCGGCTTCGGTGATCGAGGTTCGCGATGCGCTCATCGAGCTGCGCGCTTATGTCGAGGCAACGCTCGATTTTCCCGAGGACGACGTCGACTTCGTGCGCGCCCACGACGCACGCGGCCGGCTCGCTGCGCTGCGCGCGCGTCTCGACGCCATCCTCGCCCGCGCCCGCGCCGGCGCGCGGCTGCGCGAGGGTCTCGCGATCGTGCTCGTCGGCCGTCCCAACGTCGGCAAGTCGAGCCTGCTCAATCGGCTGGTGCGCGAGGACGCGGCGATCGTCACCGAGGTGCCCGGTACGACGCGTGACACCGTGGAGCGCCAGGTCGAGATCGCCGGCATCCCGATCAGCGTCGTCGATACCGCGGGATTGCGGGACAGCGACGACGTCGTCGAGAAGATCGGCATCGCGCGAACCTGGGACGCGGTGGCGTCCGCCGATCTCGCGCTGGTGCTGGTGGATGCGCGCGAAGCGGCGGACGCGCTCGCGGCCGGTGACGCGGCGATCGTCGCGGGCCTCGATCCCGCGCTGCCGCGGCTCGTCGTGCATAACAAGGCTGATCTCGCCAGGTTGCCGGCTGGCGCTACACGGCGCGACGGCATCGCGCACGTGACGCTGTCCGCGCTGACCGGCGAGGGCATCGATCTCCTCGAGCGCGAGGTGCTCGCGATCGCCGGCGCGAGCGTCGCCGCCGAGGATGCGTTCCTTGCGCGCGAACGTCATCTCGAGGCGTTGCGCGAGGCGGCGAGCGGCCTCGACGCGGCGGCGCGCCATCTCGACACGAAGCCGCCGCCGCTCGAGCTCTTCGCCGAGGAGCTGCGGCGCGCGCACGACGCGCTGTCGACGATCACCGGCGCGTTCACGCCGGACGACCTCATCGGCGCGATCTTCGCGCGCTTTTGCATCGGCAAATAGGAGGCGCGCCGACTGGCGCGACACGACCATGACCTGGGATCCCGCGCAATACCTCAAGTACGAAGGCCACCGGCTGCGCCCGGCGATCGACCTCATCGCGCGCATTCCGCTCGCGGCACCCGGCACGATCGTCGACCTGGGCTGCGGCGCCGGCAACGTCGCGCGCGTGCTCGCCGACCGCTTCGCCGGCGCGACGATCGATGGCGTCGACAGCGACAAGGCCATGCTCGCCAGGGCGCGCGAGTCGACGGCCACCGATCCGCGCTTTCGCTGGAACGAGGGCGACCTCGCGCATTGGCACCCGCCGTATCCGGTCGATGTCATCTTCAGCAACGCCGCGCTGCACTGGCTCGGCGCGCACGACGCGCTCTTCCCGGCGCTGATGCAAAAGCTCGCGCCGCATGGCGTGCTGGCCGTGCAGATGCCCGACAACCACGCCGCGCCATCGCACGAGGCGCTCTTCGACACGGCGCGCTCGCTGCGCTGGCGCTCGCTCGCCGAGCCACTGATGCGCACGCGGCCGGTGGCGCCGCTCGAGAGTTACCACGCGTGGCTCGCGCCGCTCGCGCACAAGCTCGACCTGTGGCGCACGACGTACCTGCAGGCGTTGCCACCGACTCCCTCCGGCGAGCATCCGATCGTCGCGTGGATGCGTGGCTCGACGCTGACGCCGTTCGTGCCCGTGCTCGGCGCCGATGCGGAAGCGTTCGTCGCCGATTTCGCGGCGCGGGTCGAGGCCGCCTATCCGCGGCAGCGGGAGGGCGGGGTGCTGTTTCCGTTCTCGCGGGTGTTCGTCGTCGCGCAGCGCGGCGCGTGAGTGCGAGGCGTGAGCGCGGCGAGCCGTCGTTTCCGCGATTGGCCTGACCTTCAGACCGTCTGTTTCAAGCGCAGCCGGTGCGCGCTTCGCGCGCTAGAATTTTCGACCCGGTGCTGCGGTCCCGAGCGTTCCCGCGCGTGGAACTTTCGTTAGCGCGCGCGCATCGCACCGCAGCGGACAAGCGCGACACGCCAATGAGCGAGCCGCCGACAGGAGGAAATCACCCCATGAATGCCGCCGAAACGCTCGACCGTGTCGCGGCCGCCACCGGCGCGCCGTCCTGGGTCCGCCATCGGCGGCTGCTCGAGTGGGTGCGCGCGTTCGCGGCGCTGGCCGAGCCCGCGCGCATTGTCTGGTGTGACGGCTCGCAGGCCGAGTACGACGCGTTGTGCGACGCGATGGTGGACTCCGGCACGCTGCGCCGGCTCAACCCGCAAAAGCGGCCGGGCAGCTTCCTCGCGTGGTCCGATCCGGAAGACGTTGCACGCGTCGAGGACCGCACGTTCATCTGCAGCGAGCGCGAGGACGACGCCGGCCCGACCAATCACTGGGTCGAGCCGGCAAAGATGCGCGCGACGCTCGATGGTCTTTTCGCCGGCGCGATGCGCGGGCGCACGCTTTACGTCGTGCCGTTCTCCATGGGCCCGCTCGGCAGCCCGATCGCACAGCTCGGCGTCGAGCTCTCCGACAGCCCGTACGTCGTCGTCAACATGAAGCTGATGACGCGGATGGGCCGCGCCGTCTACGACGTGCTCGGCGAGGACGGCGCGTTCGTGCCCTGCGTGCACTCGGTGGGCGCGCCGCTCGCGGCCGGCGAGCGCGACGTTGCGTGGCCCTGCAACAAGACCAAGTACATCGTGCACTTCCCGGAGTCGCGCGAGATCTGGTCGTATGGCTCCGGCTACGGCGGCAATGCTTTGCTCGGCAAGAAGTGCATGGCGCTGCGCATCGCCTCGGTGATGGGCCGCGACGAAGGCTGGCTCGCCGAGCACATGCTGATCCTCGGCGTCGCGTCTCCCGCGGGCGAGAAGCGCTACGTCGCGGCGGCGTTCCCGAGCGCCTGCGGCAAGACCAATTTCGCGATGCTGATCCCGCCGAAGGCGCTGTCGGGCTGGACGGTGACGACGGTCGGCGACGACATCGCGTGGCTGAAGCCGCACGCGGACGGCACGCTGCACGCGATCAACCCCGAGGCGGGTTACTTCGGCGTCGCACCGGGCACCAACGAAGCGTCGAATCCCAACGCGATGCGCACACTCGACCGCAACGTGATCTTCACCAACGTCGCGCTGACCGATGACGGCGACGTGTGGTGGGAGGGCATGACGCCGACGCCGCCCGCGCATCTCACCGACTGGCGCGGCAATTCGTGGACCCCCGACAGCGGGCGCAAGGCCGCGCATCCCAACTCGCGCTTCACTGCATCGGTCACGCAATGCCCGTCGCTCGACGCCGCATGGGACGATCCGGCCGGCGTGCCGATTTCCGCGTTCATCTTCGGGGGCCGTCGCAGCGACACGGCGCCGTTGATCGTCGAGGCGCGCTCCTGGGAGGAGGGCGTCTACAAGGCGGCGACGATGGGCTCGGAGACGACCGCGGCGATGGCGGGCGCGACCGGCAACGTGCGCCGGGATCCGTTCGCGATGCTGCCGTTCTGCGGCTATCACGTCGGCGACTACTTCGCGCACTGGCTGGCGATGGGGCACCGCGTCGCGCATCCGCCGCGCATTTTTACCGTCAACTGGTTCCGCAAGGACGACGCGGGCAAGTTCGCGTGGCCCGGCTTCGGCGAGAACATGCGTGCGCTGAAGTGGATGTTCGAGCGCTGCGGCGGCAAGGCGCATGCGCGCGAGGCGGCGCTCGGGCTCGTGCCCGATTACGGTGATCTCGACTGGTCGGGCCTCGACCTGACCGAGGCGCGGTTCGACCGGCTGATGGCATTCGAGCGCGATGAATGGTCGCGCGAGCTCGATGCGCACGACGCGCTCTTCGCCAAGCTCGGCGACAAGAAGCCGCCGGCGCTGATGCGCGAGCGCGAACAGCTGCGCCAGGCGATCGCATCTAACTAATTGTTTTCACGGTAATTTTAGCCGACGCTCGACTTCCTCGCGCGTCGGCGCGCCGCTGCGTCCTCCCGCACGCTCGCATTTGATCGCGGCCGCCACGTTGGCGAACCGCGCGGCGGCTTCGATCGGCTGACGCTCCGCCAACGCGACGCCGAACGCGGCATGCCAGACGTCGCCGGCCGCCAGCGTGTCCACAGCGCGGATTGCGAGCGCCGGCGCGCGGTGCTCGCGACCGCCCTCGCGCCACAGGAACCCCTCGGGTCCCAACGTCACGCCGACCAGCGCTGGGGACATCCGGTCGGCCATGGCGAGCGCGGCACCGACGTCTCCCACGCCAAATGCAGCGGCGAGGCCCTGCACCGAGAACGCGACGTGCGATGCCTGCTGCATCAGGGCGTGGGCCTCGGCCGCGGGCCCGACGTCGGCGTCGAGAAGCGTCGTCTTGCCAAGGCGCTGGGCTTCGGCCAGGAGCCGCGTTGCGCCTTGGGGCCAACGCACGTCCGCGAGGACGACGTCGGCTTCGGCGACGCGGTCAAGCGGCAACCAGCTCGCATCGGTGTCGAGCCGCGGGTCGTTGTAGGCGCAGATCAGCCTTTCGCCGTGACGGTCCACGAGGATCGCCGCCGTGGGTGACGTGCAATTGGGCACGCGTCGGACCTGAGCGACGTCCACACCTTCGCGGGCGAGCTCGTCGGTAATCCTTTGGCCGAGTGCGTCGTCGCCGACGCGGCCCCAATATTCACTCACGGCGCCCAAGCGCGCGGCGGCTACGGAGGCATTGGCCCCCATCCCGCCGCCGCTTTCGCGGTATTCCGAGGCAAGGACTTTGACCGGCGTCGCCGGGATCGAGTCGAGAGTAAAGATGCAGTCCAAGGCGGACATGCCGAGGCTGATGACGCGGATGGGCATGGCGGTCATGTTTCACGTGAAACCCGGGCGACGCGACGAGGAAGCGGACGTTTCACGTGGAACCGGCCGCTTGGGTGCTTCAGTCAATTGGCGTAAAATAACCGACTTCGCGCACCGGGCGCCGGTTTCGCGCGAAAACCCCGTTGAATCATGAACTTTCCTGACCGATTCGAGGTAATCGTCGTCGGTGGCGGCCATGCCGGCACCGAGGCGGCGCTCGCCGCGGCGCGGATGGGCCGCCGCACCTTGCTGCTGACCCATAGCATCGAGACGCTCGGCCAGATGTCGTGCAACCCCTCGATCGGCGGCATCGGCAAGGGCCACCTCGTCAAGGAAGTCGACGCGCTCGGTGGTGCGATGGCGCTCGCCACCGACGAAGCCGGCATCCAGTTCCGCACGCTCAACGCCAGCAAGGGGCCGGCGGTCCGGGCGACCCGGGCGCAGGCCGACCGCCTGCTGTACAAGGGGGCGATCCGCCGCCGGCTGGAAACGCAGCCCAACCTGACCCTTTTCCAGTCAGCCGTCGACGACCTGGTGCTCGAGGGTGACCGGGTCGCAGGCGTCGTGACCCAGATGGGACTCGTGTTCGCTGGCGACGCCGTCGTCCTGACGACGGGCACGTTTCTGTCGGGCCTCATCCACATCGGCCTGACCAACCACGAGGCGGGGCGGGCGGGCGAACCGCCGGCGAAGCGCCTCGGGGCGCGGCTGCGCGAGCTCGCGCTGCCGGCGGGGCGCCTCAAGACCGGAACGCCGCCGCGCCTCGACGGCCGCACCATCGACTTCACCCGGCTCGAAGAACAGCCCGGCGACGTGCCGACGCCGGCGATGTCGTTCATGGGTGCGGCGTCGATGCATCCGCGTCAGCTGTCGTGCTGGATCACGCAGACGAATCCACGCACCCACGAGATCATCCGCGCCGGGCTCGACCGCTCACCGCTCTTTACCGGCGTGATCCAAGGTATCGGCCCGCGCTATTGTCCATCGATCGAGGACAAGGTCGTGCGCTTCGCCGAGCGCGAGGCCCACCAGATCTACCTGGAGCCCGAAGGCCTTACCACCGACGAGATCTATCCGAACGGGATCTCGACGTCACTGCCGTTTGACGTCCAACTCGACCTCGTGCGCTCGATGGCGGGCTGCGAGCGGGCGCACATCCTGCGACCCGGCTACTCGATCGAGTACGACTTCTTCGACCCCCGCGGGCTGAAGCCAACGCTCGAGACCAAGACAATCGAAGGGCTTTTCTTCGCCGGCCAGATCAACGGCACGACGGGTTACGAGGAGGCGGCCGCGCAGGGCTTCCTCGCGGGCCTCAACGCCGCGCGCCAGGTGCGCGGCGAGGACGGCTGGTTCCCGCGACGCGACGAGGCGTATCTCGGCGTGCTCGTCGACGACCTGATCACGCGCGGCGTCAGCGAGCCGTACCGGATGTTCACGTCGCGTGCCGAATACCGGCTGCAGCTGCGCGAGGACAATGCCGACCTCCGGCTCACGGAAACCGGCCGACGGCTCGGTATCGTCGACGACGCGCGATGGGCCGCCTTTGCACGCAAGCGTGATGCCATTGATGGGGAGCTCGCGCGCCTTGCGGCGACGTCGGTCGGGCCGAAGACGCTGGCCGCAGCGGA
>Ga0070679_100004515_pt1 | contig 12858 bp, 13 predicted proteins | sample KBSC63BmetaG_FD_65652 | JGI IMG/M metagenome (GOLD analysis project Ga0070679, IMG submission 65652) | Corn rhizosphere microbial communities from Kellogg Biological Station, Michigan, USA - KBS C6-3B metaG | ecosystem: Host-associated > Plants > Roots > Rhizosphere | place: USA: Michigan... | reverse complement strand
AGCTCGGGCACGACGGCCCGCTGCACCGAGAAGTACGGCGCCAGGAAGACACCCGATGCGGCGACGAGCGCGAGCAGTACGGGGAAAGGGAGCGCGCCGGCGGAGTGGAGGATCGGGATGGCCGCGAACAGCGGCGCGCGCGCGAGGTCGCACGCGAGCATCGTCCGCCGCGTGCCCACGCGGCCGGCGATCGCGCCGCCCCAGAAGCCGAGGATCGCGACGGGCAGGACCTCGGCGATGATCACCCACGTCATGCGCTGCGGCGAGTTCGTGTTGCGGAGGACGAACCACGGCAGGGCGAGCCATGTCATCTGCGTGCCCGTCGACGACACCATCTCGGCGACGAGCAGCGCGGCGAGGCGGCGGTCGCGGAGCAGCTTCACGGCTCGGCCGTCGCTCCGAAGCTGACGATCACCGTGCGCGTGCCGCGACGCTCCTCCCGGCCCCGGTACTCGTCGAGCAGCGCCTCGAAGCGGTCGCCGAGCTCCTCGAGCTCCTTCGTCGTCAGTTCGAGTGACGCCGACGACGTCTGCACAGCCCGCCGCCAGGACGGCGGAAGCTCGTGCTCTCGGCGCAGCGCGTCGCGGACACGCTGCTGCTGGCGCGCAACGAGCTCGTCGCGGAGCACGGTCGCCTCGATCCCGTCCGACGGAAACTCGATCCGCGTCGCGGTGGCACGCCACGGCCGCTCGCGGCCCGCGCCGCCCATGCCTTCGGCGACGAAGCCCCACTTCGCGAGCGCGCGCAGGTGGTAGCTGCACGACGACGGGCTCTCGTCGACGAACTCCGAGCACTCGGTGGCGGTCGCCTGGTCGACCGAGTGGAGGTGGTCGAGGAGCGCGAGGCGGGTCGGGTGCGCGAGGGCACGCATCGCCCGCGGGTCGGTCAGGGTGAGTGAGTTATCGAAAGAGATCTTTCGAAACTAATGCTTCGAGAGCCAGGCGTCAAGGACCACCTGCTCCTTCCCTCGGTCGAGGCCCGCCGGTGTCTCGGTCGGAGCGTCGCCGGCTGCGACCCAGTCGAGTGTGTCGCGCACCGTCTCCTCGAACGGCCGGGGTTGCAGGCCCGCGGCGAATGCAGCCGAAGGATCGACCGAGAGCATCCCGGCGTAGGCGGGGTCGATGAGCCACAGCGGGAGCTCCATCCACTCGCCGACCTCGTGCTCGGCGAGGAACGCGCCGTCGACCCAGACGACGTCTGCGTCGACGCCGGCGACCCGCTGACATGTCTCGACGAGGATCGACCGCGGGACCGGCCGGTCGACCGCGTTGTACGTCCCGGCGAGGCCGCTCTCCGCGGCCCGCACGATCCAGTCGGCCAGGTCGCGCGCATCGATCACCTGCGCATCGGCGTCCGGCGGCGCGGGGGCGAGAACGCGGCCGCCGTCGGCGAATCGCTCCGGCCAATAGGTGAAGCGCCCGGTCGGGTCCCACGGGCCGACGATCAGCCCGGGCCGCGGGATGAAGGCATTCGCGAATCGCTCGCGGACGACGTCCTCGCAATCCGCCTTCAGCTCGCCGTACGCCTCGCGCCACTCCTCGGTCGGCTCGGTCAGTTCGGCGACGGGCGAGCTCTCGGTGGGCGGCGTCGATGCGTCCGCATACACGGAGATCGATGAGACGAAGGTGTAGTGGCCGACGTCGCCGAGCGCGTCGATCGTCTCGCCGACGATGCGCGGCACGTAGCCGCTTGTGTCGACGACGGCGTCGAACTCGCGCCCGCGCACCGCATCGAGATCGCCGTCCCGGTCGCCGCGCAGCTTCTCGACGTCCGGGAACAGCTCCGGCCGCGTCTGGCCGCGATTGAACATCGTCACTTCGTGGCCGCGCGCGAGGGCGGCGTCGACCGTGTGGCGGCCGAGAAACTGCGTGCCGCCGAGAACGAGGATGCGCATAGGCTGGACACTAGTGGCGACGATCCGGCCCGCAGAGCCTGCGGATTACGCATCCGTGATTGCAGTAATCGACGATTGGTGGGGCGGCCGCCCGATGGCGGCGATGCTGCCGAAGCTGTTCTTCATCCACTTCCGCGACACGTCGTTCGTCGCCGAAGAGGACGGGCAGGTCGTCGGGTTCCTCTGTGGCTTTCGCTCGCAGACGCATGAGGACGAGGCGTACATCCACTTCGTCGGCGTCGACCCGTCCCAGCGTGGGTCCGGGCTCGGCCGCAAGCTCTACGAGCGATTCTTCGCGGCGGTCGCGCCGCGAACGATCGTGCGGGCCGTCACAGCTCCGGTGAACGAGCGGTCCGTCGCCTTCCACCAGGCGCTCGGGTTCGAGGTCGAGCGCGTGGACGAGGACTACGACGGCCGCGGCGAGGCCCGCGTCCTCCTGAGGAAACGCCTCTAACGAGTGATTCGGTGTTGCCCGCGGAGCTGACGATAAGGCTCCGGTGGGGGCGCCGGTGTACCGCGGGAAGTTCGACGCATCACATGCCGAGCGGCTGCTCTGGCGCGCCGGCTTCGGCCCGCGGCCCGGCGAGGCAGCAGCACTCGCGAAGCTCGGTCTCGACGGCGCCGTCCACTCGCTGCTGAACCCCGGGCTCGAGAAGCTCGTCGGGCCGAAGCCGCACGATTCGAAGGGGCGTCCCTTCGCCCCGAGAGATGCGTGGGGCCACGACCATTGCTGGTGGCTCGACAGGATGGTGCGAACCTCGCGGCCGCTCGTCGAGCGCATGGCGCTCGTCTGGCACGACTGGTTCGCGACGTCCAACGCCGGCGTCGGCGACCAGGGCCTGATGATCGCGCAGAACGAGCTGTTCCGGAAGCACGGCCTCGGGTCGTTCGAGCAGCTGCTGCTCGATGTCACCGCGAACCCGGCGATGCTCGTCTGGCTCAACGGCACCCAGAACACGAAGGACGCGCCGAACGAGAACTACGGGCGCGAGATGATGGAGCTGTTCACGCTCGGCGCCGACCGCGGTGCGTATACCGAGCGCGACGTCCGCGAGCAGGCGCGCTCGCTGACCGGGTGGACGAGCCGTTGGAGCCGGCGCAAGGGCGAGTACGACTTCCATTTCGACGCGAGCCGCCACGACACCGGCACGAAGATGGTGTTCCACAAGAGCGGCAACTACGCGTGGCGTGACGCGTGCCATCTCTGTCTCAACAACCCGAAGCACGCGTCGTTCTTCACCCAGAAGCTATGGAGCTACTTCATCCCGGTCGCGCCCGACGCGAAGACGCAGCGAGCGCTCGAAGCTGCGTACACCGGCAGCGGCCGGCAGATCAAGCCCGTGCTCGACATCGTGCTGAAGCATCCGGCGCTGCACACGGGGCCACGCATGACGAAGCCGCCCGTCGTCCACATCGCCGGTCTCCTGCGCCGAATCAATGCGGGCGTCACGACGGACGCGTGGGCGTGGATCGGCGGCCTCTCCGGGCAGCAGCTCTTCTATCCGCCGAATGTCGCCGGCTGGGACGACTCGCGCTGGCTCGACACGGCGACCTTCCGCGGGCGCTGGATCGCCGTCGGCCAGATCCTCGGCGACCGCCGTCTCGATCCGGGGAAGGCGAAGGAGGCGATCGACGCCCCGACCACGCTCAAGCAGGCGCTCGCGTTCTGGAACAACCCGGAGCTCACGCCGGCGACGCACCGGCAGCTGCTCCGCTTCACTCAGCGCGCGCTGCACGACGCGCGCTCGGACAAGTGGAAGCAGGTCCAGTACCCGGTGCTCGTCGAGAACGCCCTCCGCCACCTGATCGCCGTGTCCCCCGACCTCCAGACGGCATGAGCAGGATCGTCTGCGACGAGTGCACGCGCGCGGACGCGTTGCGTGCGGTTGCCGGTCGCGGCCTGCCGGCGATCGAGGCCGGTATGCCCACGCCCGCGGGCACCGGACTGTCGCGGCGTGGATTCGTGGCCCGCTCGCTGGGGCTGGCGCTCACGGTCTACGGCGCAGGCCGGCTCGACATCTTCGACGAGGGGATCGCAGCGGCCGCGACGATGCCGAAGAACCCGATCCTCGTCACGGTGTTCCTGCAGGGTGGGGCGGACGCGCTGTCACTGCTCTCGCCACAGGCAGACCCGCTCTATCGCAAGCTGCGCCCGAACCTCGCGATCTCGGGCGGGACCGCTTTCGCCGAGGACGACCGCCTCTTCTGGCACCCCGCACTCGATCCGATCGCGCAGCTGCACGGCGAGGGCAAGGTGACCGTGCTGCCGGCAGTCGGATACGACCATCCCGACCAGTCGCACTTCACCTCGCGCCACTACTGGGAGGTCGGCGCCACGGATTCGCGCCTGCTCACCGGTTGGATGGGCCGCTATCTCGACGCGGTCGGCACGTCCGACAATCCGCTGCAAGGGCTGTCCCTGACCGGCTCGCTGGAGCCCGCGCTTGCGACCGCGAAGGTGCCGGTCGCCGCGATCGACGGCCCCGACCAGTACGACTTCTGGTCGCCCGGCGTCTGGGGCCAGGTCGAGGACCGGATGCTCGAGGCGATCGGGATGCTGGGCAACTCGGGCGCGCACGACGCTGCGTCGCGCACTGCGGCGAAGGTCGCGGGGCAGTCGGCGACGCTCCGCCGTCAGCTGCAGCCGTTCGGCGGGAAGAAGCTCGTCCCGGCCGTGCCTTACCCGACCGGCAATGACCAGTTCCCGCGCAGCCTGCAGGGGCTGGCGGCGATGATTGCCGCCGGACTGCCGCTGCGCTGCGTCGCGCTCGAGGCGACCGGCCAGTACGACACGCATGCCGACCAGGTGTCCGAGCTGACGCCGGCGCTGACGACGACCGCTGCTTCGCTCTACTCGTTCCAGCGCGACCTGGAGGCGCGCGGGGTCGCCGACCGCGTGCTGACGCTCGTGTGGAGCGAGTTCGGCCGGCGTGCCGAGGAGAACGGCTCGGGCGGGACCGACCACGGCGCCGCCGGCACGGGCTTCCTGATCGGGACAAAGGTCGCGGGCACCCAGATCGGTGAGTACCCGGGCCTCTCGACGGGCCTCGACCGTGACGGCAACCTGAAGGCGACGAGTGACTTCCGCGGCGTGTATGCCGCGCTGTTCGAGCAGTGGCTTCGCTTCGACGCCGAGCGCGTCCTGCCGCACGTCTCGAAGTTCAAGCGTCCGACGCTCGTCAAGTGAAGCTCGCAGTCCTGACCGGGCTGCTCGGGTTGTCGTTGTTCCATGCGACGCCGAAGGCGGCGGCGCCGTCGCGGGTGCAGGTGGTGGCGCGCGAGTTCTCGTTCTCCCTTTCGCGCGTGCGCGTGCATTCGGGCACTGCGGTGATCGAGCTCGCGAACTTCGGCCAGGACTTGCACGACCTGCGGGTGCAGCGCGTCGGGGCAAGGCACATCGCCGGCCTCGGGGTCATCCCGGCGGGCGGACGTGCCGACTTGACGGTGAAGCTCGCGCCGGGGCGATACTCGTTCTGGTGCTCCGTCGCGAACCATCGCCAGCTCGGCATGCGGACCACGTTGGTCGTCACCCGCTAGTCGTCGACGACGTCGGCGACCCGCACGGCGCGCCGGTCGTCTACCTGCACGGCGGTGGCGACTCCCGGCTGTCGCGTCATCCCGACGATTCGATCGCGGAGTCACTCGGAGTGCGCTTGCTGGCGGTCGATCGCTGCGGGCCGGCGCGCCGCTTCGCGTCGCTGCGCGCGTGGGCGGACGCGACCGCGGGTGCGCTCGGCGTCGACCGGTTCGGCGTGATCGGCTGGTCGGCGGGAGGCCCGCATGCGTTGGCGCTCGCCGCGGTCGCGCCGGAGCGTGTGACGCGGGTCGCGCTCGTCGGTTCGATGCCGCCCGTCGATCTCGTCGCCGAGCTTCAGCGCGACGTGCGCGCGGCAATGCGTGCGGCGCGGGTCTCGCCACGCGTTGCGGCGCATGGGCTAGAGCGGTGGGGCAGGCAGCCGACGCCGCCGACGGGCGATCCCGCGTGTGACGAGGCGTACGCGCGCGGTCGCGTCGAGTCGTTCCGGCACGGCGGACTGTGGCTCGCACGCGAGCTCGCGTACCTCGGGCGAGCGTGGGGGTTCGAGCTTGGGGACGTCCAGGCCCCGGTGACGCTGTGGTGGGGGACAAACGACACCGTCTGCCCGCCGTCGATCGCCGAGGCGTTCGCCGCGCGTCTGCCGCACGCCGAGCTGCGTCTCGTCGAGGGGACACATCAGCTGCTCTTCAGCCGCTGGCGCGACATCCTCGCTAGCGCGGCGGCCTGAGCGCGGCGAACTCGTCCGTCACCTCGAGCCGCTGCGACGCGAAGCGGAAGAGCGCCGCCGGGCGGCCGCCCGTGCGGCCCGGCGCGCGGTGGCCGTCGACGCGCTCGAGCGCGCCGCGACGCAGGAGCACCCGCTGCAGGTTCGTCGCCGACACGTCGTGGCCGAGCGCCGCGACGTACAGCTCGCGCAACTCCGAGATCGTGAACACCTCCGGTGCGAGCGCGAAGCCGAGGTTCGTATAGGAGAGCTTCGCCCGGAGCCGCGCCTGCGCGGCGGCGACCAGCTCCCGTTCGTCCGGCGGCGTCCGCGCACCCACCACGTGCCAGTCCCCCGCGAGCTCCGACTCCGGGCGCGCAAACCCGACGTACGCGGTCGCCAGCGTTCCGTCGCGGAGAATGCGCGTCTCGAGCTGCTCGACGTGCACGAGCGCCCCGACCTCGATCGCACGCTCGAGCGCGCGCGCCAGCGACTCACCCGGTAGACGCTCGACGCGCCGCAAGAGAGCCTCGAGCCGTCCGCTGTGCACCCTCATCGCGACGGCAAGGACTGCGTGCGAAGTAGAATCCGGCATAGGTTTTCGTCCCATAGTCTAAAACCTCGGAGGACTCGTGAAGCGACTCACCGCAATCGCCCTCGTCACGGCTCTCGCGCTCGTCGCGGCCGGCTGCGGATCGAAGAAATCGTCGACCGGCTCGACCACGACGACCCAGGCGGCCGCCTTCAAGGTCGGCCTGTCGACCGACACGGGCGGGCTGAACGACAAGAGCTTCAACCACCTCGCCTACGTGGGCTTGCAGCGCGCGCAGCGCGATCTCGGCGTGCAGACGCGCGTTATCACCGCGGCGTCGTCGTCCGACTACGTCCCGAACCTCACGGCGCTCGCGCGCCAGGGCTACGACCTCGTGATCGGGGTCGGCTTCACGGAGATCGAGGCGATGAAGGCAGTCGCCAAGCAGTTCCCGAAGACGCATTTCGCGATCGTCGACGTATCGAATGCCGACGAAGGCGGACTGAAGAACGTCGAGGGCCTCCTCTTCAAGGAGCAGGAGGCGGGCTACCTCGCCGGCTACGCCGCTGGACTCGCCGCGAAGGACCGCGGCGGCAAGGCGGTCTCGTCCGTCGGCGGGCAGAAGCAGCCGCCGGTCGATCGCTACATCGCCGGCTTCCAGGCGGGCGCGAAGGCCGCGTTCCCCGGCGTGCAGACGATGAACGGGTACTCGAACGACTTCGAGAAGCTCGCACTCTGCAAAGAGGTCGCCCTGAACCAGATCGCGGCCGGCTCCGTCGTCGTGTTCCAGGTAGCGGGCGGCTGCGGTCTCGGCGCGCTCGACGCCGCGAAGGAGAAGGACGTGTGGGGCGTCGGCGTCGACGCCGACCAGGGGTATCTCGGCAGCTACGTCCTGACGTCGGCGCTGAAGCGCGTCGACACCTCCGTGTTCGACGCGATCAGGGATGCGAAGGGCGGCCACTTCAAGGGCGGTACCGACGCCGTCTACGGCCTCGACGTCAACGGTGTCGGAATCGGCAAGTTCTCGCCGAAGGCGCCGGCCGGGATCGCGGCGAAGGTGCAGCAGGTCAAGCAGCAGATCGCGGACGGGAAGATCAAGAACATCCCGACGATCGTGAAGTAGCGCGTGGGGCAACTGACCGACGCACAGGTCACGCCGGAGAACCGCGTGATCGTGAAGGTGAGCCCGCGGCGCATCTTCGACTACCAGGTCACTGGGTAGCGTTCGCGCAATGCGGAGATCGATCGGGATCATCGTCGTGGCGTTCGCGGCAGCGCTGTGGGGTCTCGACGCGCTGATCCGCGGGCCTCTGTCGAAGACGACGACGGCCGCCACGATCGTCTTCGGCGAGCACGTCGTGCTCGTCGCGCTGACGCTGCCGCTCGCGGCTGCCGCGCTGACGGCGGTCTTCAAGCTGGGCTGGCGGTACGTCCTGGCGGCGATCGCGATCGGCGCGGGTGCGTCGGCGGTCGCGACGATCCTCTTCACCGAGGCGCTCTTCACCCACAACGACTTCGTCACGCCGGTGGTCCTGCAGAAGGTGCAGCCGGTCTTCGCGGTGCTCGGCGCGATGGTCGTGCTCGACGAGCGGCCGGGGCGCCGGTACGCGCCGTACTTCGTCGCCGCTCTCGTCGGCACGTGGTTCATGGGCGTCGCGCACCCGTTCCATCCAGAGGCGCACGGCCTCGCGACGATGTCGTACGCGCTCGGCGCGGCGCTGCTGTGGGGGCTGGGCACCGTGTTCGGCCGCTACCTCGCGCGAGACATGCGCTTCGAGCACGTGACGACGCTTCGGTTCCTGTTCGGGCTGCCTGCGAGCGCGATCGCCCTGCTGGTGCTCGGCGTACCGGCGTTCGCGTCCTGGCACGACTCGTTCTGGATCATGATCCTCGCGCTCGTGACAGGCTTCGCCGCGATGTTGCTCTACTACTACGGGCTTCGCACGACTCCGGCCGTCGCCGCGACGCTCGCAGAGCTGGCTTTCCCGGTCACGGCCGTCCTTGTCGGCTACTTCAAGTTCGGCCAGACCCTCAGCGGCTGGCAATGGTTCGGCGTTGCGCTGACGAGCACCATCGTTGCGCTTCTGCCTGCGCGTCCGCAGGACGTCGCGACGCCGGTCGCCGCCCCGGTACCTGCGTGAAGCCGACGGTTCTTCCCGGCGGGGAACCGGCGTGGTGGCTGCGCGACGCCGACGACGGCGAGCGCTCGCCGTCGCTCGACCGCGACCTCGACGTCGATGTCGCGATCGTCGGCGGAGGGTTCACCGGTCTCTGGACTGCGCTCGCGCTGCGTGCGCTTCCCGAGCCGCCGCGGGTCGCGGTGCTCGAGGCCGAGTTCTGCGGTTGGGGACCGAGCGGCCGCAACGGCGGCTTCTGCCACGGGTACTGGTCGTATCTCCCGACGCTCCGCGACCTCTTCGGCGATGAGGCGGCGCTTCGGCTCGTCGCGGCCGGGGACAAGATCATCCCCGGCATCCGCACGTTCCTCGCCGAGCGTGGGGAGGACGCCTGGTTCCACGAGGACGGACTGCTCGAGGTGTCGACGGCGGCGTCGCAGGATCCCGAGATCGACGGTCAGGTCGCCGCGGCGCGCGCGGTCGGCCACCCGGAGGAGGCGGAACTCAGGGAGGTCCCCGGCATCTCGCCGCGCTTCCGCCGCGCCGTCTTCTTCCGCGACGGGGCGACCGTTCATCCTGCGCGTCTCGTGCGCGCGCTCAGACGCGCGGCGCTCGCGGACGGCGTCGAGTTGTACGAAGGGACGCGCGCGCAGCTCCGGGGGGACGGGACGATCGCGGCGAACGGCCGCACCGTGCGGGCGAAGAACACCGTAGTCGCGACGAACGCCGCCGCCACCGAGTGGCGGCCCGTTCGCGGTCGGCTGACCGTGTTCGGGAGCTACGTCGTGCTGACGGAGCCGGTCCCCGAGCTCCTGCGAGAGATCGGCTGGACGGACGGGCTCGGGATCTACGACGCGCGCATGTTCCTGCACTACTTCCGGACGACGAATGACGGCCGCGTACTGATGGGCTCGGGCTCCGGGCCGATCGGCTTCGGCGCGCGCATCGACGAGCGTTTCACGCACGACGCTCCCACCGCAGGACGGGCGGAAGAGGGCCTGCGCCGACTGCTGCCTGCGCTCGCGGAGGTCAAGGTCGAGGCGGCGTGGGGCGGACCGATCGACGTGTCGGCCGACCACGTGCCCTTCATCGGGACCGTTCCGTCGACGAGGATCCACTACGCGCTCGGCTACTCCGGGCACGGAGTGGGACCCTCGTGGCTTGCCGGCCGGGTACTCGCCTCGCTCGTCGCGGGTGCGGATGACGAGTGGACGCAGCTGCCGCTCGTCGAGCGCCGCGTCGCTCGCGTGCCGCGCGAGCCGGTGCGCCGGCTGGGCGGCGGCCTGATCCGCGCCGCAATCCTGTCGCTCGAAGAGGCGGAGGAGCACGGGCGCCGGGGCAACCCGGTCGCAACAGCCGTCGCGGGAATCCCGCGCCTGCTCGGAATGAAGCTCGGTACCCGGTAGGACCTGCGCATTTCGGCACCGCGGCGGGTGTCGGTTGACGAAATGCGCAGCAATCCGGTAGAACCGCGCCGTGCCGCTGACGGAGGCCACGCGGGGCCCGGTCACAAGACCCCGCTCGCTCGACCCGGTCGACCGCGGCATCATCGAGGCGCTGCAGGAGAACGGGCGTGCGTCCTTCCGCGCCGTCGCCGCACGCGTCGGGGTCGCTGAAGCGACCGTCCGATCTCGCTACACACGGCTCGTCGACGACGGGATCCTGCTCGTCACCGGCGTGACGAACCCGCTCGGCCTGGGCTTCGAAGCGCAGGCGATGATCGGGATCAAGACATCCGGCAGCCCAGAGCCCGTCGCCGACGAGATCGCCGGCTGGGACGAAGCGAGCTACGTCGTCGTCGCCGCCGGGCGCTTCGACCTGCTCGTCGAGGTCGTGTGCGACGACCGCCGCCACCTGCTGGAGTTGACGACGCGTCTTCGCGAGGTTGATGGTGTCGTCACGACCGAGACCTTTCCCTATCTGAGCCTCGCCAAGCAGGTCTACGCGTGGGGCACCCACCTCGTGGAGGAGGAGGACGCGTGACTCACGATGTGCGCATCGAAGGCGTCACCAAGCGATTCCAGGACGTGACTGCCGTCGACGACCTGACGCTCGACATCGAAGCAGGCAAGTTCTACGCACTGCTCGGCCCGTCCGGCTGCGGCAAGACGACGACGCTGCGCATGATCGGTGGCTTCGAAGAGCCGACCGAGGGCACGATCTACCTCGGCGACCACGCAGTGACGGGGCTGCCGCCGCACAAGCGCGACGTCAACACGGTGTTCCAGAGCTACGCGCTCTTCCCGCATCTGAGCGTGTTCGAAAACGTCGCGTTCGGTCTACGGCGGAAGGGCGTGAAGAAGGACGACCTCGGCAAGCAGGTCGACGAGATGCTGCGGATCGTGGGCCTCGCCGGCTACGGAGGACGTAAGCCGAGGCAGCTGTCAGGCGGCCAGCAGCAGCGTGTCGCGCTCGCGCGCGCGCTCGTCAACCGGCCGCGTGTCCTCCTGCTGGACGAGCCGCTCGGCGCGCTCGACCTGAAGCTCCGTAAGGAGATGCAGCTCGAGCTGAAGCGCATCCAGCATGAGATGGGCTTCACGTTCATTCACGTCACGCACGATCAGGAAGAAGCGATGACGATGGCCGACTGGATCGTCGTCATGAACGGCGGCCACATCGAGCAACTCGGTGAGCCGGCCGATCTCTACGAGCATCCGCGCACGGAGTTCGTCGCGAACTTCCTCGGCGTCTCCAACCTGCTTCCCGGCACGGTCGAGGCAGGCGACACGGTTCGGCTCGAGAGCGGCCAGGTGCTGCACGTCAGACCCGGTGCGGTGAGCGGGAGGTCGCGTTCGGTCTCGGTCGGGATCCGGCCGGAGAAGCTCCACATCGGTGGAAGCGGGGTGAACCGCATCTCAGGGGAGATCGTCGAGCGCGCCTACACGGGCGTTTCGACGCAGTACGTGGTGAAGACATCCATGGGTGAGGTGTCGGTCTATGTCCAGGGGGCGGGAACGCATGCGCCGGGCGAGCAGCTCGAGCTGTCGTTCTCGCCGGAGGCGACGTTCGTCGTCGATCGATCTGAGGAGGTCGCTGCATGACCCAGTCCCAGTTCACTCGCCAGGAGCTCTTGCGGCGCGGACTTGCAGGAAGTGCACTGCTCACCGTGCCCGGCCTCCTCGCCGCCTGCGGCTCCGGAAGCAAGAGCGCCGCCACCACGACCGGCGGCACGCAGCAGATGGCAAAGACGCTGCACTTCTCCAACTGGACGCTGTACATCGATGTCAACAACAAGACCAAGTCGCATCCGTCGCTGCAGGAGTTCCAGCAGAAGTACGGCACCCATGTCGACTACGTCGAGGACATCAACGACAACGCGTCGTACTTCGGGAAGATCCAGGGCGCGCTCTCACGCGGCCAGTCGATCAACCGCGACATCGTCGTTCTCACCGACAACGACCGCTACCTGTCCCTGATGATCAAGAAGGGCTGGGCGGAGAAGCTCGACAAGTCGGCGATCCCGAACATCAAGAACCTCGTCGAGGTGCAGCGGCACCCGACGTTCGATCCGAACCGCGAGTACTCGCTGCCGTGGCAGTCGGGCATGACGGGCATCGCGTACAACGACAAGCTCACCGACCCGGTGCTGACTGTCACCGACCTCCTCGAGAACCCAAAGCTCAAGGGGAAGGTGACATCGCTCAACTCGATGGGCGACGCGCTCACGCTCGTGATGCTCGCGAACGGTGACGATCCGTCGCACGTCACCGACAAGTCGTTCAACGCGGCGTTCGCCCGCATCAAGAAGGCCGTCGACGACAAGCAGATCCGCCAGTTCACCGGCAACGACTACGCCCCGTCGCTCGCGAAGGGCGACCTCGCCGCGGCGATGTCGTGGTCCGGCGATATCGCGCAGATCGGCAACAGCCACATCCACTGGAACGTGCCGAAGGACGGCGGCGCCCTCTGGACGGACAACATGCTGATCCCGAAGGGCGGGAACGTCTACACCGCGTCGGTCTACATGAACTACGTGTACGACCCGGCGGTCATGGGGCTGATGGAGGCCGGCGACCCGAAGCGGAACATCACCGGCATCTACTACATCCCGCCGGTCATCGGGGCGAAGGCGGC
>Ga0070679_100004514_pt1 | contig 12859 bp, 12 predicted proteins | sample KBSC63BmetaG_FD_65652 | JGI IMG/M metagenome (GOLD analysis project Ga0070679, IMG submission 65652) | Corn rhizosphere microbial communities from Kellogg Biological Station, Michigan, USA - KBS C6-3B metaG | ecosystem: Host-associated > Plants > Roots > Rhizosphere | place: USA: Michigan... | reverse complement strand
CGTGTGGCCCCAGGCACAGTCGCCGGGTCTCGTGACGGTCGCAGAGCGACCTCCTCGACCACCGGGAGGGGCGACCTGCTCGACCGCGGTACGCCGGTGCGTGTGGCCCCAGGCACAGTCGCCGGGTCTCGTGACGGTCGCAGAGCGACCTCCTCGACCACCGGGAGGGACGACCTGCTCGACCGCCGTACGCCGGTGGGTGTGGCCCCAGGCGCAGTCGCCGGGTCTCGTGACGGTCGCAGAAGACCTCCTCGACCACCGGCACGTCAACGACTGCCCCGTCTCCCTCTTCTACCTGTGCCCGGAGCGGAGGTCAGGTGACGAGGAGGTGGCCCTCCCGGATGATGATCGCCTTGTTGGCGACCCGGATGTGCGGCGGTCCGGCCTCCTGATCCACCTGGCGATCTTCCCATGCGGGCGGGGCCCTGCCGCGCCGTACGCCGGGCTGTTACGGTGACCTGGTCATGACGCGCAGCCTCCTCCTTCGCTGCCGCAGCGGGGCCTAGTACGCCGGTCCTCCTCGCTGCGGAGTGATCGCGTGCGCCGGCCCCCGCCACCAGCGAGCAGGACACCATGACTCTTCAGCACTCCGGACCCTCCGACGGGTACCCCACGAACACCCAGCAGCGCAGCCCGATGCCCTTCGAGCGGTACGCCGCGTTCCCACCGATCGACCTGCCCGACCGGACCTGGCCGACCCGGCAGATCACCGAGGCCCCGCGGTGGCTGTCCACCGACCTCCGCGACGGCAACCAGGCGCTGATCGACCCGATGAGCCCGGCCCGCAAGCTGCGGATGTTCGAGCTCCTCGTGCAGATGGGCTACAAGGAGATCGAGGTCGGGTTCCCGTCGGCCAGCGAGACGGACTTCGCGTTCGTGCGCCAGCTGATCGAGCAGGACCGCGTGCCGGAGGACGTCACGATCTCGGTGCTGACCCAGGCCCGCGAGGACCTGATCGAGCGCACCGCCCACTCACTGGTCGGGGTCCACCACGCCAACATCCACCTCTACAACGCCCTCGCGCCGTTGTTCCGTCGTGTGGTGTTCCGCGCGACCAACGACGAGATCAAGGACATCGCGGTCCGCGGCACCGAGCTGGTGATGAAGCACTCCGAGAGCATCCTGGGGAAGACCGTCATCGGCTACGAGTACAGCCCCGAGATCTTCACCGGCACCGAGCTGCCGTTCTCGGTCGAGGTCTGCGAGGCGGTCAGCGACGTGTGGCAGCCCGACGACGGTCGCGAGATCATCCTCAACCTGCCGGCGACGATCGAGATGGCGACGCCCAACGTGTACGCCGACCAGATCGAGTGGTTCTCCCGGCAGCTGACGCGACGCGAGTCCACCACCGTCTCGCTGCACCCCCACAACGACCGCGGCACCGCCGTCGCCGCCACCGAGCTGGCGATGATGGCCGGCGCCGACCGGGTCGAGGGCTGCCTGTTCGGGCACGGGGAGCGCACCGGCAACGTCTGCCTGGTCACGCTCGGCATGAACCTCTTCAGCCAGGGCGTCGACCCGAAGATCGACTTCTCCGACATCGACGAGATCCGGCGCACCGTCGAGTGGTGCACGCAGCTGCCGGTCCACCCACGTCACCCGTACGCCGGGGACCTCGTCTACACGGCGTTCTCCGGATCCCACCAGGACGCGATCAAGAAGGGCCTGGAGGACCTCGAGCGTCGGGCCGAGGAGGCCGGTACGCCGGTGGGCGAGATGCCGTGGGAGGCGCCGTACCTGCCGATCGACCCCAAGGACGTCGGCCGGTCCTACGAGGCGGTCATCCGGGTCAACAGCCAGTCCGGCAAGGGCGGCGTGGCCTTCGTGCTGAAGGCCGAGCACAAGCTCGACCTGCCGCGACGCGCGCAGATCGAGTTCAGCCGGGTGATCCAGGAGCGCACCGACACCGAGGGCGGCGAGATCAGCCCGGCGCAGATCTGGGAGGTGTTCCAGGCCGAGTACCTCGACCGGGTCACGCCGCTGCGGCTCAACTCCGTGCACACCTCCTCGGCAGCGGGGGAGAAGGACGCGCTGGACGTCAACGTGTACGTCGACGGCGAGCTGACGTCCCTGCACGGGGAGGGCAACGGCCCGATCTCGGCGTTCATCGGGGCGATCAACGAGCTCCCGCACGACTTCGACGTCCGGCTCCTGGACTACGCCGAGCACGCGCTCACGGCGAGTGGAGACTCCCTCGCCGCGGCGTACGTCGAGCTGGTCGTCCACGGCCGGACGTGCTGGGGCGTCGGCATCGACGCCAACATCGTGACGGCCTCCCTCAAGGCGGTGATCAGCGCCGTCAACCGGGTCGGCTGACGCACGGCCGGTCCGTGCCTGAGACCGCGCCAGGGTCCCGGGCGCGGTCCCAAGCCGGCGAGCCGTCAGGCCGGCCGCTGCGAGCGGGTGCGCCGTACGACGAGGTACCCGACCGAGACCAGGAACGTCAGGGCGGTGATCAGGAAGCAGATCCACCCGATGCTGCCGAGCCAGCCGGGTCCGTTCTCCCAGTAGGTGCCGTGCTGCCCCGACGCACTGAGCTGGAAGAAGCCGAACGCGAGCACGAGCAGGACGGCGAGGCTGCGGATCGGGTGGGTCGTGAGCTGATGACGCATGGGATTCCTCCGTGTGGCGGCGCGGCCCGGTGCCGCGGACCAGGCAACTGTCGATCGGAACCCCGGAGTGAGGGGAGGGGCGGCTGTCCCGGACGACCCGGGACCTCCTCCCGGTGGGCCGGGTCGCCGATCAGGTGCGCCGGACCCGCGCGGCGCACACAATGTCGGCATGGACCAGGGCCGGGCTGTGCGTGCGGGCATCGGCGCCGGCGTGCTCGGCGTGCTGCTCGCGCTCGCCGGCTTCGGGCTGGCCTGGGGTCCGGGCCACCGATCGTTGACCGGGCTCATCCACGACAACACCCTGAACAACGCCGGCAACGGGATCTGGATCTCGGTCCTGGCGATCGTGCTCCTGCGGACACGCCCCGGCAACCGGATCGGCTGGGTCGTGCTGGCGCTCGCGCTCGCCAACAGCCTCACGATGTTCGGCAACGGGTGGGCGCTCGCGTCGTACCACTGGGACCTGCCGGCCCGGTCGTTCTTCGCGTGGTGGGGCGCCTGGCCCTGGGCTCCGGCCTTCCTGCTGGGGTCCTCGCTGCTGCTGTTGATCTATCCCAGCGGGCACACGGTGTCGCGGTTCGGGCACCGGCTGGCCGTCGCGTCGCTCGTGTCGGCAGGTGGCCTGACGATCGGCATGTCATTGCTCGACCAGCCCTACGACTCGGTCGTCAACGGGCGGGACCTCGGCGTCAACCCGATCAGCCAGGGGCATCTGCAGACGCCGCTCGTGGTGGTGACCATCGTCTCGGCGCTGCTGGGGGTGATCGTCGCCCTGCTCACCTGGGGCCACACGGCCCGCCGCCTGTGGCGAGCCGCGAGTCCCGAGCGGGAGCAGCTGGCCTGGCTGACGGTCGCCGTGGTGCCGGAGCTCGTCGTCGCCCCGCTCAACTCGCCCTGGATCGAGTTCGTCACCAACGTGCTCACCGCCGTGGCCCTGGCGATCGGCATCGTGCGGCACCAGCTGTTCGACATCAAGCTGGTGCTGCGCAGCGGACTGGTCTACGGCACGCTGACCGCGGTGTCGATCGGCGCCTACTTCGGCGTCGTCGGCCTGATCACCACGGTCACGCCCACCGGCCCGGTCCCGACGCTCTTCGCCGTGGCCGTGGTCGGTCTGCTGGTCGTGCCGGCCCATCGCCTGCTGCAGCGGTTCTTCGGGCGGCTGGTGTACGGCGACCGGGGCGACGTGATGCGTGCCCTGCGCCGGGTGGGCGACGGCATGCGCACCGGCGGTGAGGCGGACGGCCTTCGCCCGATGCTGGCCGGGATCGCCACGGCGCTGCGCAGTCCCCGGGTGGCCGTGCGCGACACCGAGGGCCTCGTCTCCGAGGTCGGAGCCGTGGCCGGCGGGCATCCCGAGCTGCGCGTCCCGCTGGAGTACGCCGGCGTCCCCGTCGGCGAGCTGATCGTCTCCGGCCGCACCGAGCGCGACCGCTTCGGCCGGGCCGACCGCCGGATGGTGACGGCACTGTCCGGTCCGGTGGCCGCCGCCGTCCACGCCGCGCGGAGCGCCCGGGAGCTCGAGCTGTCCCGGGCCCGGGTGCTGGCGGTCCGGGAGGCCGAGCGGACGCGGCTGCGGGGTGATCTCCACGACGGCGTCGGACCGTCTCTGTCGGGCATCTCCCTGGGCCTCGAGGCCGCACGCGGGGCGGTGGACACCAGCCCCGAACGGGTGCCGGAGATCCTCGACGTGGTGCACCGTGAGGTGGCGTCGCTGGTCGCCGAGGTGCGCGGCATCATCGACGACCTCGGGCCCGTGGAGGTGGACCTGGTGGGGTCGTTGCGCCGGCAGGTCGAGGCAGCCGGCGCGTCGGGTGTCTGCGTGGAGCTGGAGCACCCCGACCTCCCGATCTGTGCCGCGCCTGCGGTGGCGGTCGCGGCCCAGCGCATCGCGGCCGAGGCCCTGAGCAACGCCGTACGCCATGCCGGCGCCCGCCGCATCACCGTGTCCGTGGTCGACGCGGCAGGCACGCTGACCGTCCGGGTCGCCGACGACGGGTGCGGATCCGTGGCCGCGCGTCCAGGAGGGGTGGGGCTGTCGTCGATGCGCGAGCGGGCGGAGGCCGTCGGGGGCACGCTCCGGATCGATGCCACGCCCGGTTCCGGCACCCGGGTCCTCGCCGTCCTGCCCGCACGGGTGGTGCCGTGAGCACGCCGATCCGGGTGGTGCTGGCAGACGACCACCCGATGTACCGCTACGGCGTCGAGGCCGTGCTGGCCGATGTGCCCACGATCGACCTGCTCGGCACCGCCTCTTCCGGCCGGGAGCTGCTCGCCCTCGTGGAGAGCACCCGCCCCGACGTCGTGCTCACCGACCTGCGGATGCCGGACCTGTCCGGCATCGAGGTGACCCGCCGACTGCTCGCCTCGGATCCGGAGCTGCCCGTGCTGCTGCTGACGATGCACGACGACGACGAGAGCGTGTACGGCGCGATGCGGGCGGGCGCTCGCGGCTACCTGCTCAAGGGCGCCGACGGCGCGCAGCTGGTCTCGACGATCCAGACGCTGGCCTCGGGAGGCACCGCGTTCGGGCCGAGCGTCGCGCGCCGCATCGTCGGGTTCTTCCTCGAGACCAGCCAGCACGAGCGCCGGGGCGCCTTCCCCGAGCTGACCCGGAGGGAGAGGGAGGTGCTGGACCTGGTCGCGGCCGGGCACCGCAACTCGGTGGTCGCGCGGAGCCTGAGCCTGTCGGAGAAGACCGTGCGCAACCACCTCTCCTCGATCCTGCTCAAGCTGCAGGTCGAGGACCGGTCGGCCGCGATCGTGCGGGCCCGGGAGGCCGGGATGGGCCATCCGGACCCGCCCGACTGAGCCTCACTCGCGCCGGAGGACCATCAGCTCGATCTGCTGGTCGGACCCGGGTCGCAGGGGCTCGAGCCGGCCGGTGCCGACGAAGCCGTAGCGCTCGTACGCCGTTCGTGCGGCCGCGTTGCCGACGTTCACGTGGAGCTGGACCTGGGGCATCAGCGGAGTCACTGCGTCGAGGATCCGGCGCGCGTGCCCGCGGCCGCGGTGTCCCGGGTCGGTCCACATGCCCCAGACCCGACCGATGCCGTCGTCGTCGAACAGCCCCCCGACCGCGACGGGGTCGGGGTCGTCGACGACGAAGACGGCGCTCGAGACGCGCTGCCGCCAGTCGTCCTCGCCGAAGGCCCGCTCGCGCTCGAGGCTGGAGCCGAACGCGTCGGGAGACTCGGCGAGCGAGGCCAGGCGGATCGCGCGGAACTGCTCCCAGTCGTCGGGTCCGAGCCGGCGAAGCGTGGCCATGTCGCCCAGGCTGGCAGGGTCGGGACCACGGCACGACTAGATTTCTGTGCCATGTTGGTCTCCGAGCGTGTCGGGCAGCTGTTCTTCGACAGCGGCTCGGGACGCGAGCGACTGGAGTACACCGAGTACGGCGCCGGGCCGCGCTGGGTCGTCCTGCTGCACGGCCAGCTGATGCCGCGCCGGATGCACCAGCCACTGGCCCGGGCTCTCGCCGGCGAAGGTCTGCACGTGGTGACCCTCGACCTGCTGGGTCATGGCCGCTCCGACCGGCCGGCCGACCCCTTGGTCTACTCGATGAGCGCGTTCGCCGAGCAGGTCGTCGCGCTGCTCGACCACCTCGGGGCCGAGAAGGCGGTGATCGGCGGCACCTCGCTCGGCGCCAACGTGTCCCTGGAGGTCGCGGCCGAGGCTCCGGACCGCGTGCAGGGGCTGATCGTGGAGATGCCGGTGCTCGACAACGCGCTGGAAGCGGGGATCCTCGCGTTCGTGCCTCTGTTGTTCGCGGCCCGGTTCGCGCCGTTCACGGTCAACGGCGTACGCCGCCTCACCCGTCCGGTGCCGCGTGGTCTCGTGCCGTTCTGGGCCGGGATCGCCCTCGACACGATGGACCAGCGGGCGGACTCCGTGGCCGCGGTCCTGCACGGCATCATCTTCGGCCGGGTCGCCCCGTCGTCGAAGCAGCGGCGCCGGATCGCCGCGCCCACGCTGATCGTGGGCCACACCGCCGACCCGATCCACCCCTTCGCGGACTCGCGCATGCTGGCGAGCGAGCTCGGGAACGCGGAGTTCGTGCGGGCCCGCACCGTGCTCGAGTGGCGGTTCCGGCCCGAGCGCCTCACTGCCCTTGCCGTGGACTTCGCCCTGCGGTGCTGGGACGCCCCGGCGCGGGGGCGGCGTACCGCCACCTGACCCACGGCAGAATGGCCCGGTGCCTCTCTACCGCGACGAGGCGATCGTGCTCCGCACCCACAAGCTGGGCGAGGCTGATCGCATCATCACCCTGCTGACGCGCCAGCACGGGCGGGTGCGCGCGGTGGCCAAGGGCGTCCGCAAGACCACGTCCCGGTGGGGATCCCGGCTCGAGCCGTTCACGCACGTCGACCTCCAGCTCGCCGAGGGCCGCAACCTCGACGTGGTGACGCAGGCCGACACCCTCGACCCGTTCCCGTCGCGGCTGGGCGACCACTACGACCGCTACACCGCCGGCACGGTGATGCTCGAGACCGCCGACCGCCTCGTCACCGAGGAGCGGCAGCCGTCGCTGCAGCAGTTCCTGCTCCTCGTCGGCGGCCTCCGCGCGATGACGTCGGGTGAGCACGTGCCCGCGCAGATCCTCGACTCCTACCTCCTGCGCTCGCTCGCCGTCGCCGGCTACGCCCCGTCCTTCACCCACTGCGCGCGGTGCGGCGACCCTGGGCCGCACCGGTGGTTCTCCCCGTCGGCCGGCGGTGCCCTGTGTGCCGACTGTCGCGTGCCGGGCTCGGCGACGCCGTCGGCGGGGACCCTCGAGGTGATGGGCGCCCTGCTGGCCGGTGACTGGCCGGTCGTCGAGGCCGCCGACCAGCGGCACCTGCGCGAGGCGTCGGGCCTGGTCGCGGCGTACCTCCACTGGCATCTCGAGCGCGGCCTGCGGTCCCTGGAGTACGTCGAGCGATGAGACGACAGGTCCGTCCGCCCACTCCCCACCCGTCCGGGGCCCGGCCGCCGGACATCCCCCAGGCCCTGGTGCCGCGGCACGTGGCCATCACGATGGACGGCAACGGACGCTGGGCCAAGGCGCGCGGACTGCCACGCACACGTGGGCACGAGATGGGCGAGGCCGCGCTGTTCGACGTCGTCGAGGGTGCGATCGAGATCGGGGTGAAGGCGATCTCGGCGTACGCCTTCTCGACCGAGAACTGGACCCGCTCACCGGAGGAGGTCCGCTTCCTGATGGGCTTCAACCGCGATGTGATCCGCCGCCGGCGCGACGAGATGCACGAGCTCGGCGTGCGCGTGACGTGGTCCGGACGGGCGCCGCGCCTGTGGAAGTCGGTGATCAAGGAGCTCCAGGTCGCCGAGGAGCTCACGCGGGACAACCAGGTGCTGACCCTCAACATGTGCGTCAACTACGGCGGCCGGGCCGAGCTCGCCGACACCGCGCGCTCCCTGGCCCGTGAGGTCGCCGCCGGCCGGCTCGACCCCGAGAAGGTCGACGAGAAGGCGTTCGGCCGCCACCTCTACGTCCCGGACCTCGCCGACGCCGACATGCTGTGGCGGACCTCGGGGGAGAACCGGCTGTCCAACTACATGCTGTGGCAGGCGGCGTACGCCGAGCTGGTCTTCACCGACATCCTGTGGCCCGACGTCGACCGGCTGGCGCTGTGGCGGGCGCTCGAGATCTACGCCGGGCGGGACCGGCGGTTCGGCAAGGCCTGACCAGGTCTCCGCCCCGAGAAAGTCTCGTGTTCCGAGGCGATTGACGTGGCGCCGGTCGCTGGAGCACAGTGCCAGAGCCGGATCACGCCGTTGATCCGGATCCCCGACCGCCTGGAGGTGCGTTCGATGTCTGTCTCAGCTGGTTCCCGTCCACGGACCCTGGCCCTCGGTGCCGCCGCCGGGGCCTGCTTCGCGCTGGCGCTCGCCGCGACGATGCCCGCCAACGGGGCGCCGTCCCACCCGGGCGGTCGAGGCCATGACGCCCACACGTTGGGCCACGTGTTCATCATCATGGAGGAGAACCACGCCCAGGACCACGTGATCACCGACCCGAACATGCCGTACCTGAACTCGTTGGCGAGCACGTACAACCAGGCCACGCAGTACTACGGCGTCACCCACACCAGCGAGCCGAACTACATCGCGGCGACGAGCGGGTCCAACTGGGACGTCAACAACGACAACGGATGGAACACCACTCCCTCCAACCACTACGACCACACCAACATCGTCGACGAGCTGGAGGCGCATCACATCAGCTGGGCGGCGTACATGGACGCCATGCCGACGGCCGGCTACCTCCCCGACCAGTGGCCGGAGACCGGCGGCGCGCTGTATGCGAGCAAGCACAACCCGTTCGTGCTCTACAACGACGTGCGGGACAACCAGGAGCGGCTGGCCCACCTCAAGCCCTACTCGGAGCTTGCGCACGACCTGAACTCCGCGCACGCCCCGCGCTACGTCTGGATCAGTCCCGACCAGTGCAACGACATGCACGGCGGCGTCTACTCCGCCATCGCCGGCCACCCGGAGACCCCGTGCCCCTACAACGACGTGGCAGGCGACACGAACGACGAGGCGCTCAAGGTCAAGGCCGACGCGTTCTTGAAGGGCGCGGTCACCACGATCATGCACAGCCGGGCCTGGACACCCAACAGCGTCATCTTCGTCACCGCCGACGAGACCGACTACGACGCCGACAACCCGCAGTACAACAGCTACCTGTCGGTGGCGGGGTGCTGCGACTCGCCCGTGCTGCCGGCCGGAGATCCGGCCGTCAGCACCACGTGGCCGGGCGGGGTGTACGGCGGTGGCCTGGTGCCGATGATCGTCATCAGCGGCCACGGTCCGCAGGGGGCGACCGACGACACGGCGTACAACCACTACTCGATGCTGCTCACCATCGAGCAGGGCCTGGGGCTCGGGCGGCTCGGGTTCACCTCCGACAGCCAGCAGGTCAAGCCGATGTGGTCCTTGATCGGGCACTAGCCTGGCGCGGTGCAGCCGGGGCAGGTGCCGCAACCCGCCGGGATCGCCGCGCGCCCGCGGGATGCGCGCGGCTACCCGGTGCTGGCGATCTCGCCCTGGCGCGACGGGGTGCCTGACTTCGCGGTCACGAGCCCGGCGCGGATCCTGGTGTGCGCGGTGGAGCGGCGCTGCTCGATCTGCGGCCTCCCGCTCGGCAGCGGGCCGGTCTGGCGGGTGGTCGCGGCCGACGAGGCCGCTGCCATCGCCGCCGACCCGGCCGGCTTCGAGAACGGCGCCGGCACGGTCGAGCCACCCGGACACCGGCTCTGCATGCTGTACGCCGCCGTCGTCTGCCCGTGGCTCGCCCGGCCGAACGCCCGACGCAGTCTCGACGCGGAGGGAGTGGGCCTGGACGTCGCCCGCGGGGAGGCCCGAGGTGCGGTGGACGAGATCGGGGGAGCCGTCGTGGCGTTCGAGACCTACGAGTTCGTGGTGGGCGAGCGGGTGGAGTTCCGCTACCGCGGACTGCTCGGCGTCCGGCCGCACCTGTTGGGCGAGGAGCACCTCGCCGAGCTCGAGGCCGCCGTGGTGAGGGAGCAGCCGTCGGACTCGGTCTGCCCACCCTGGCTCCTGGCCGACGAGGCCGCGGCCCAGGAGCGGGCGCAGCGCTACCTGTGACTCCCTACTCGGGGATGTCCTCGGGCGAGCGTCGCACGACGGCATGGCCGCCGTAGGCCTCGTCACCGACGGTCCGAGGCAGATCGGGCGAGCCTCCGAACACGTAGACCGCGCGCAGGACGGCCTCACCGGCCGCCAGGTGCTCCTGTGCCGCAGCGGAGGGCTGCTGGTCCACGACGAGCGCGGGGCCGGCCATCGTCGCGATCAGGACGCTGCGCCAATCCGCGGCGGGAGCGACCGAGAGCCGCCCCGGGGCGTCGTACAGCGCCTGCACGGCCGCCAGGCTGTCGGCCGCCGGGTCGGTGCCACCCAGGTCGACGACGACGAACGGGCGCTTGCCCGGCCACGATGACCGCACGGCGACCTGCGCGTCGTGACCGACGGCGTACACGGTGGCCGGCGCGTCGACCCAGTGGGCGATCCGGTCGAGACGTGCCGCGGTCGCGCTCGGCATCGTGGTGCCGTCGGTCAGGAGCACGGGATGCCCGGCTCCCGTGGCCGAGGCGATCGCAGGCAGGTCGTCCTTCGAGACCACCACGTAGGTGTCGTGGCTGCCGCGGGGCACGGCGACGGCGGCGGCGACGGCGGCGGCATCGGGGGTGAACCGGCGGACGCGGACGTGGAGGCCGCCGAGGCCGCGGATCTCGCTGTCGACGGAGGTGGGGACGTCGTCCGTGGTCCCGACGATGTCGACCGTGGCGCCGATCCGGTAGCCCCGGGGCTGCTGCAGGAGGCGCATCACCTCGTCCCGTACGCGCGGGTCGAGGCGGCCGCCGGGGAGGAACAGGATCGGGCCGCCGGCGGCCACCGCGGCAGCGGCGGCGGCGGCGTCGGGGTCGCGGGTGCTGAGCAGGGTGACGTGGGTGGCCCAGGCGATGCCGTCGGCTCCGATCTCGGAGTCGGGGATGGCGGTGCCGTCGACGAAGCGGGCGTGCGACACGGTCAGCGACGTGCTCACGGCGTCGGTGGCGGCGTACACGCCGACCGTCGGTGGGGTCAGGGTGGCGACGGCCGGCACTCCCGGATGCGCCGAGACGAGTCGTGCCCGCTCGAGCCGGCCGACCGGGTCACTGCTGACGGACTCCACGTCGTGCCGGGTCGAGAACAGGACCCGCCGTCCGTCCGGGCTCCAGGCCAGGTGGCCCGTCGGGTGCGCGCCGGCCGTGATCGTGGTCGGGTGCGGCCGCCTGGTCTCGACCGGCAACGCCTGCACCTCGACCTGGCCGTCGGGGCCGAGGAACGCGAAACGGTCGCCGCTCGGCGAGACCGCCGGTGCCCGTCCGTCCAGAAGGGCGTAGGCGCCGAAGCCGCGCTGGTTGCGATCCGCGACGTACACCTTGGTGACGCCGCGCGCGGTCCGGTGCTCGAAGAGCAGCACGCTCCGGGCCGTGCCGTCGTGCGATGCCTGGAACCACGTGGCCGAGGGCGCGGTGTCCTGGCCACCGTCTGACGCCGTCTCCTCGACGGTGGGATCGGTCCGGCCCGCCGTGAGGTCGTCGTGGCCGTCGGCGGCCACCTCCTTCAGCCGCCACACGCCGTCGCTCCCGCGCTCGCTGAAGACGACCTCCGAGCCGCCGTCCTCGAACGTCGGCTGGGCACGACGTACGCCGGGATCGAGGCTGGTCAGCACCCGGAGGCCCGAGCCGTCCAGGTGCGCCAGGGCGATGTTGCCCAGTCGGTCGACGAAGGCGAGGTCGCGCCCGTTGGGGGACACGGTCGCGTCGGTGACGGTGGTGGAGAACTGCACCGCCCGGTCCCCGACCTGCACGATGTCGGAGCCGTCGCTGACGACCAGGGTGAACGGCTGCAGTGGCCTCGCGGTGGCGGCCGCCTCGGCGACGTCCTCCGGCGATGGGGGAGTCGTCGAGCCCGGGACCGTGATGTGCGGAGGCCGTGGTCGGTGCGGGTGGGCCGTGGTCGTGGCGGGGTACGGCACGGTGGTGGACGTCGTGGCGGACCCTGCCTTCATCGCGCCCCGGTCAGCGTGCGCGCCGTCGCACGCCGTCAGCGTCATCGACGCAGTCGTCATCGCGGTCAACCACAACAGCCACTTCCCCGTGCCGGTCATCGTCCTGCTCCCGTCGTCCCGGGAGATCCGGGATTCGAGGATGAGACGTCGGTGGCTGGGCGCTGGTTGTGCGCCGGTCGTTCGCCGGTCAGGTCCTCCTGCAGTCGGCGCAGGTCCCCACGACCTCCAGAGTGTGGGACAGCTCGGAGAAGCCGTGGGCCGCAGCGACGGCGGAGGCCCACCTCTCGACCGCCGGGCCCTCGACCTCGACGGTCGCGCCGCAGGAGCGGCAGACCAGGTGATGGTGGTGGGTCTCGGAGCACCGTCGGTAGATCGCCTCGCCGTCCTCGCGACGCAGGACGTCGAGGAGACCGTGCTCGGCGTACAGCGCGAGGGTCCGGTAGACCGTCGCCAGGCCGATGCCCGACCCGCGCCTCGCGAGCAGCTCGTGGACCTCCTGGGCCGATCGGAAGTCGTCGACGCCGTCGAGGGCGTCCAGCACGGCCTGCCGCTGCGGGGTGGGGCGGGGTGCCTCAGTGCTCGTCATAGTGCCGGCCCCCTTCCTGGGTCACGTGGACGGCGTGCCGGTGGCCGTCGTGGACGTAGTCGACGTGGTCGCCGTGCTCGA
>Ga0070679_100004513_pt1 | contig 12859 bp, 11 predicted proteins | sample KBSC63BmetaG_FD_65652 | JGI IMG/M metagenome (GOLD analysis project Ga0070679, IMG submission 65652) | Corn rhizosphere microbial communities from Kellogg Biological Station, Michigan, USA - KBS C6-3B metaG | ecosystem: Host-associated > Plants > Roots > Rhizosphere | place: USA: Michigan... | reverse complement strand
CGATCCTTTGCCCCGATCCGAAAATCTCCACGAAATACGAATATGAGGGCGAGCTCGCGGTGATCATCGGCAAGGGCGGGCGGCATATCCCGGTCGAGCGCGCGCTCGATCATGTCGCGGGCTATGCCTGCTACAATGAAGGCTCGGTGCGCGAATATCAGGGGCATAACCGCCAATTCGGCCTCGGCAAGAATTTCGAGCAATCGGGCAGCTTCGGCCCGTGGCTGATGACGCCCGACGAATTCGGCGATCCTTCGAAGCACCGCATCATCACGCGCGTCAACGGCATCGAGCGCCAGAACGCCACCACCGATCTGATGGTCTTCGGCGTGCCGCAGCTCATCAACTATCTGAGCCAGGGTTATTTCCTGCGCCCCGGCGACGTGATCGTCTCGGGCTCGCCGGGCTCGCTGCCGCTGCACCCCGGCGAGAAGCCGACCTCGAAGAATGAAGGCGGCGTCTATGTCGAAGGCATGGTGCAGATGAAGCCCGGAGATGTCTGCGAGGTCGAGATCTCTGGCCTCGGCACCCTGCGCAATCCGGTCGCGGCCGACCGGCCGGCGGAATATCAGACCAAGCTTTACAAGCCGGAAAGCCCGGCAGGCTGAATGGGGACTTACAGTTGGAGGGAGGAACCATGATCCGTGCGATCCTGCGCCCCGCGCTCGCGGCCGGCGTCGCCGCTCTTTGCCTTGCCGCGCCGGCGCGCGCCGACAAGGCGCATGACACGCTGCGTGTCGCTTTCGATCAGCCGGTGCGGCTGATCGATCGAATCACCAATCCCAATCCCGAATCGAATCTGGTCGACCGCGCGGTGTTCGACACGCTCATCGCCTACGACCCCTCGACCCACACCTATAAGGGGCAGATCGCCGAATCCTGGAAGCAGGTCGACGACAAGACGATCGAGGTCAAGATCCGCCACGGCATCAAATTCTCGGACGGCACGCCCTTGACGGTGGACGACGTGATCTATTCGCTCGAATATGCCAGCGATCCGAGCGTCAATTTCCTCTTCAAGGATGCGCGCTTCGGCTGGTTCGACCATGCCGACAAGATCGACGACTACACCGTTCGTCTCCACGCGAAGACCAAATCGGCGGTGATCCTCGCGCGGCTCTGGGGCGATTCGCCGGTCCTGCCCAAGCACATCCATTCAAAGCTCGCCGACAAATCGAAATTCGGGCTCAACCCCGTCGGCAGCGGCCCCTACAAGGTCGTCTCCTACGATCCGGCGACCGGCATCGTGCTCGAGCGCAATCCCTATTACAATTGGGGCGGCTACGAGCCCGCCGGCAAGATCGGCAAGATCGAGATCTCCTTCATCCCCGACGCGCAGACGCGGCTCGCCAAGATCCTCGTCAACGAGCTCGACCTCATCTTCAACGCTCAATACGACGAGGCGAAGAACGTCGCCGACAGCAATCCCGCCTACAAGCTCTTCGTCGAGCCGTCGATCTCCTTCTCCTATATCCTGTTCGATTCCGCCGATCGCACCGGCATTCATGTCTTCAAGGACAAGCGCGTGCGCGAGGCGCTGCTGCGCGCGATCAATGTCGATGCGATGCGCAAGGCGCTGCTGCCGCCCGAGATCGCGGCGAAGCCGCGCATGGAGGCGATGTGCCATCCGGCGCATATCGATTGCGCCTGGACCTTGAAGCCGGTGAGCTACGACCCGGTGAAGGCGAAGGCGCTTTTGGCGCAGGCGGGGCTCGCCAATGGCTTCGATCTCGAGTTGATGACCTGGGGCCAGGCGCGGCCGATCGCCGAGGCGGTCGCCGGCGATCTGCGCAAGATCGGCGTGCGCGCGAGCGTCAACGCCGCCACCGTCAATGTCTTCCAGAAGGCGCGCGGCGACGGCAAGGCGCAGACCCAAGTGACCTTGTGGGACAATGGCGGCGGCGCGCCGGACGTCGACAACACGACGCAATTCTTCTACGCCCCGAGCTCGCGCAACTACACGGGCGATGCCCAGCTCGCCAAATGGACCGAGGAAGGCGCCCAGGAGCTCGACCCGGAAAAGCGCGCCGATATCTACAAGAAAATCTTCGACCGCGTCACCGAGGAGCGGTATGCGATGCCGCTGGTCGAGCTGCCGGCGATCATCGTCGCCGAGAAGGACCTCGTCATCGACACCAATCATACCAAGCCCGAGGGCTTTCTCTTCAATCGCCTGTCCTGGGGAAAATAAGCGCCGAGCGCATCGCCTCGCGGCTAGCCGCCTTTGATCCAGGCGGCGATGCGGTCGATGACCTGGTCTTCGATGCCGTAATAGCCGTGGCGCGATAGCGCATCGCACGGATCGCTCTCGGGCGGCAGCCCGCCTTCGACCGCGATCAACGCCTTGCGCGGCGCGCTCGAGAACCGTGCGATTAAAGGCGCGAGATTGGCGAAGAGCGAGGTGCCGCAAGCGTCTTCCTTGTTGTGGACGAAGAGCGTCGCAATGCGGATCGCGGCAGGGTCGATCAGCGCCGGAATCGGCGGCGCGGGCCCGCCCACGGGCACGAAGCTCGAGGTCATCACGAGCCCGTCGGCGCCCTCGCCGTCCTGCAGCCGCGCCGCAACGCTGGCGGCCGAAATCGTGCCGGTGCTGGTGCCGACAAGCCAGACCGGAACCTTGGCGCGTTGGCGCAACGCGGCGACAACCGGCGCGAGATCGCGCGCATAGTCCTCCGAGCCGCGGATCATGGCGTTCAGCCCCTGCTGATGGTTGGAGGGCACATCGACCGCGGCGACGAGGAAGCCGTGCGCCGCGAATTGCGCGCGCGAGCGCAGCAGAAAGTTTTGTCCGGTCCGCGCGACGATGCCGCTGCCGCCGGGGAAAAGGACGAGGCTCGCGACCGGCGCGCCTTGCGGCTCGGTGAGGATGAAGGGTTGCGTGATGCCGGAAGGCAGATGCAGCTCGATCCGGGTTTCGCCGGCAAAGGCCAGCGGGCAAGCGAAGGCGCAGCAAAGGAGCGCAGCGAAGAATCGGCATGCGCCGAGCGGTTTGACAGGGTGTGGGCCCAGGCCGGCGGCCTGCAGGAGCATCCGGGCGTGCTTCATCGCTGGCGGCGTGAAAGAAATCGTGCGCGCGGCTGCCTGGCTGGCCATGAACCCTCGATGCTCGATGAGCGGCGCGAGCATAGTCTCAATTCGGCTTTAAAGGTATTCCGCGCTCATCTGGCGGGCAGGCCCGCCAAAAAGCTGCGGGCCGCCCGGTTTGCCCGGGCAGCCCGCATCCACGCGCCGCTGACTGCGGAAAGATCACTCCGCCGGCGGCAGTTCGGCGACCTGCGAGGGCGGCATCCTCGTGTCGATCTCCACCACGCGGTTTTTGTCGTGGCGTACGCCGTCCTTGGTCTGCACGGGCAGTTGCTGCTCGCCCGTCCAGCTCACGCTGATGCGGTCGGCAGGAAGGCCCTCGGCGACGGCAGCTTGCGCCACAGCCTTGGCGCGCGCTTCCGACAGTTTCGTGTTGTATGCAGGCGCGCCGCTGCGGTCGGCCTTGCCGACGATCGTCAGATGCGCGGTGCCGGCCCGGATGTTGTCGACTGCCTGCTTGATGAGCGCTTTGCCTTCGGGCGTCAGGACGGCGCTGTTATAGCCGAAATAGACGTCCTTCTGGCCCGGAGGATGCAGCAGCACGACGAGGTCGGTGTAATCGCGCACGAAGCCGGTCCGACATTGCGTGTTCGAGAAACCGCCGACATTGTGCTCGCTGCGCTCGATCCAGCAATCGTACAGCGCCTGGCTGCGCGCGGCGAGCGAGGGGAAGCGCTCGCGCCCGCCGCTATCGAGCGCCGTGATCAGCGATTGACGCGCATCATTCAGAACCTTGACGTCGGCGGTCTCGGGAGAGGCATTGCCCGGGATGAGCCAGGTGCGAGCATGCTCGGCCATCTCGCCTTCCTGCGCCGCGCGCGCCGGCGGAAGCGCTTCATAGTTCTTGGGCAGGATCGGCTGCTCCGGCGCGACGACTTGGCCTTGGGATGCGGCGATGCTCTTGCCGGCGAAATAGTCGGAATCCGTTACGTCCGAGGCAGCCGCACGCCGTGACGCAACGGCGTAGTAGTTTCGCGCCAGCTCGCCGGTGAAATCCTTGTTGTCGTTGAGCGACGCCTTCGCCGTATCCAGCTTTTGCGATTGCGTGAACGGGTTGCCCGGATGTCCTTGCTCATAGGAGCAAGCGCCGAGCGCGAGAGCGCTGACCATGGCGATGCCGTAGCCAAGTCTCGCAAATCGATGCGTTTGAGTGAAAGCCATGGAATTTCCCTCCAGACATGTGATCCCTGCGGCCGCTGCGCCGGGCATCGTCCTCACCGAATGTCCGCTGGGCGATGAGAGTCCCAGTACGATCAAGCGCGCTTGCGCTTCGGCGGCTAATTGAGGGAAAGCGTAAGACGGACTCGTCTCGCTAAGATTGATTTACATCAAGAAAGCAAGCGCACATGCGAGCCAGCATCACGCACCGTGCGCTGCATCTGCGCGGCGCTGCGAGGCCGCATCCTTGCGCTCAGTCCGCGCCGGGAAACGCGAGCGTTCCCGCCGGGATCGCGCCGTCGCCGATGTCGCAGAGAAAGCCTTTGCTCGGCGGCGCGACATTGGTGCAGTGGACGGTGATCTTGCGGCCGGAATAGGCGCCGGTGAAGCTGCCGTCGGCGATGCCGTCATGGACCTGGAATCCGCCGACCGCGGCAAACTGACCGTTGATCCAGATGGTCACGGCGGCATCGCCTGAATCGGGATCGCTGGTGTCGAGCCGGCCAGTGATCTCCCAAGCCGCGCTGCCGCCGGGCGGCTGAAACCGCACCGGCTTTGCCGTGTAGGTGAGCGGCGTCGCGCAGGCGCCCAAGGTGCCGAGGAGGATGAAAAGAACAAGCTTGCGCGCTGCGCCGCTGCGTGCAGGCGAGTGTGCTCCGCCTCCTTTCGCGTTTGCCGGTGCAGCCGCTGTCAAACCCGTCCCCGCTCGCCGCTTTCTTGCATTGACGCAGAAAGACTGCGGCATCAAGCGCGGCCTGGCAATTGGTCCGCGCCGCGTCACATAGCCGCCGCCCCGGCGGCGGCGCGGTCAGTGGCGATGAAAATGCCCGTGATGGTCGTCGAAATCGCGGTGGCCGCCGAAGCCGAAGCGCAAGCTGAAGCCGGGGTAGTAGTAGCCCGGATAATAGCCGTAGGGCTGCGCATAATAGGCGGGGGGCGGGTAGTAGGTGTAGGGCGCGACCGGAGGCGCCACCGCATAGCCTTGCGGCCAGCAGCGGTAATCCGAGCCGAGATAATAGCCCGGCGGGCAGGAATAAGTCTGCGCCGAAGCCGGCAGCATCGGGCCCGCGAGCAGCAGCAAGCCGGCACTCGCCAGCCCAACCGTCATCACCTTCGTCAGAACGCGCCGCATCGTTTCCTCGCAATCCGGGGCAAAGCGCTTCACCCGAGACAACGGCTGATCGCGCAGCGTCATTCCGCAGGGTTTGCTCCGTCCGTCGCGGGAGATATTGGCGCGTACGCGGCGGGATCAAGCGGCGTGCGGCCGCTCGCGTCGCGAGGCTTGGCGAAGCGCGCCGCGGGCCTTAGGGCGCCGGTTGCGATCCGACCGAGAGCGCCGCGGATGCCGGCGCGCCGCTCGCGGGCGCGGCCGCGGCCGCGCTCGAATCCGTGACCGGAACGGTCGTCGAATCCCCCAAAGACGACAGGGAATCGAGCGAGCGCGGCTCGCGCCCCTTGATATAAGTGAGGCCGTCGACCGTGACTGTATTGTCGAGCGCCGGTGGGCCAAGCTCGACGCGCCGCGCGCGTTCCGGCCGCGCCGCGAGCGCCGCCGCCTTCGCGGTTTTCTTCGGCTTCTGCTCCGCCGCCTCGACGCCGGCTTTCGCGTCGGTCGGGATCGAAACAGTCGCGGGCTCCCGTTCCGCCATTTTGGTCGGCCGTGCCGATTCCTTGTGCTTGGCCGTTCGTGCCGGCGCCGCCTTGGGCGGCACGGCCGGTTTCTCGGCCGGGATCGCGGCATCGAGCTGCGGCATGTCCGGTGCCGGTTGCGCGGCCGGAACCGCCGCGTCCGTCATCGGTGAAATCGACGCCGTCTCCGGCACGGGCGAGGGAGCGGGCAGCGGCACGGCCGGCGGCTCGATTTGCGCCGTGCTTTTCGGCATCTCTGCCGACCGGCCGCCGACCAGGTCACCCGCATAGCGCGGCAGGAGCGCAACCCCGGCCAGGGCGATGGCGGCAATGGCCGCGCCGCCAAGGGCAAGGCGGCCGGCACGGTTAACCGGCGGCGCATCGGTGCGGCGCGAATAATTGCGCGGTGCGCGGATCGGCATGCGCTCGGAACCTGGATTGGCTGCAACCCAGCTCGCCGTTGCGACAGGGACCGCGGCGGTGCTTGGCCGCGCTGCGACCTCCGCCAGCGTTTCGAGCGACAGGGCGCCGCCATTGACGCGCTGCACCGGCCGCAGATAGGGAAAGCGCATCGCGAGCGCCTTGAACGCCGAGTCCGCCCAGTTCGGATCGGCAATGCGGCACGGGGTGGGGAATGCCTCGTCGAGGCGCGCCGCAAGGCTCGGCAAATCCGCCCGCGTCAGCGCGATGGCGGCGATCGGAGGCTCGTCCTCGGCGAAAGCCGGAAGCCCGGTTTGCCGCAGCAAGGCGCGCAGCCGCGCGATCGCGAGCTCGGGCTGGGCCGGAACCATGTCGGCCAGGACAACGCCCTTCTGCGGATGAAGGGCGATATAGATGCCGCCATAGATCTCGCCCGGCTGTTCGAAGGAGGAAAATCCACCTTTGCGGAAGACCATCCATGGTTGCGGAAGGGCCGCGAGGGCTGCGCCGAGTCCAGCCGCCGGAACGAATGGCGTGGCCGCGCGCAGCGACACCGGCCCGTAGGGGGCGGGTTTCTCAAGCATCGAGCACTATCCCTCCACTTTATAATGTTCAACCGTCACGAACCTGTCGTGCACGTTTCGTTCCCATAGGAGCGCACGCGCTTCGAGGCGTAAACCGCCCGACCGTTCTCGGCCTCTTGGGTTCTCCCGGGAGCAGTGCTCACACTAGCAGATCATTCAGCCCCCGTCAGCAACAACACGCGACAAATTTTATTACTTGCCAAAGGGGGTTACGACCCCCGAAGGGGTCATGATCCCATGCGGGGTGATGGCGAAATCGGTGCTCGGCGGGAGCGGTCCGGCGGGAGGCATGTCGGAGGTTGCGGGCGGAGCATCATCGGCCGGCGGGGTCACCGAAACCGGCACCGGAGCGCTGGCGAGCTCGGCCGGCAAGGGCAGGCTCCCGAGGAAATGCGGTTCGCGGCCGGCGACATACGAAGTGCCGCCGATCATCACGGTCGACGCGTCGCTTTTGTCGGTCTGATTGCTCGGCGTGTCTTGCCCCGGATTGTCGTCGCGCGGATGAATCGCGGCAGAAGCAATCGCCGGCCCGCTTGCCTTTGGTGGAACGCCGCCCTTTGGCGCTGGCTTCGGCGCGATTTCGGCTTCTGCCTCGCGCGTGACCTCGGGCGCAGCGCGGCGCGTCTTGGCGAGCTTCGGCGCATGCTCCGGTTTCGCTTTCGCTTCGGTGGCCGGCTTCGGCGCGGGCGTCGCCGCGGCCTCGCGCGTCGGTTGCGTTGCTTGCTTTGCCGGCGCGGCAGGCGGTTTTGCCGCGGCGATGCTCTCCTCAGGCAGCGTTTCGGGCAGGGTTGCAACCGGCGGCAGAATCGTTGCGGCATGAGGCGCGGCTGCCGGATTGCTTTGCTCCGCGTGTTGCGGTGCGACCGGTTTGGCGTCCGCCGTCTCGGTCGGCGGAGATGGGGAGGGCTGCGGTGCCGGCGCCGCTTTGACCGGCGCATTCTCAGCCTGCTGCGGCACAGCTTCGGGCGCAGGCGAAGCGTTGCTCGCGTCTTGTTGCGAGCCGGACGCCGGTGCGCTCGGCGCCGGCGAAGCTTGGGTCATCTGGGTCACATCGACGGGCTCGCCGGCAAGATGCGGATAGGCGACCACCGCAGCGATGATCACGGACAGCGTGCCGCCAACCACCCACAGCACCGGCCGGCTGCGCTTGCGGCCGTTCGTGCTGCGCCTGTTGTCAGGCCAGGGCCCAACCGGATCGCGCTCGGCGACGAGGCGCAAACGCGGCGGCCTCGGCTCGGCGCTGCCGGTCTGTCCCAGCCCTTCGCTCGCACCAGCCGGAGTTTCGTCGCGCGAGCGCTCGAAGCGCGGGTGCGGCGGCGCTTCGCCCGACATGGACTGCGCTTCGACGCCTTCCGGGATCGGCTGCGAGGGCGGTTGCGGCACATCGATCCACGGCACATCGAGACGCGGCTCGGCCGAGGCAGCGTGCTCCGGCGACAGCCAGGCCTCGCCACCGCCATTCAGGTCGGGGCGCGGGATCTCGATCTGCGGCAGCTCGGCGGAGGGTTTCGCCTCTGGCCGGCGCGATCGCGAATTGCGCGGGGACGCGGCTCGCCTGCGCCGTGCCGCCTGACGTGCTTCGGGCGGCAGCGTCTCGCTCGTCTCTGGCTTGGGCGCGTCGGTTGGTTGCTCGTCCTCGTTTGCCGCGGCCGCGCCGGCGCTAGCCGGCGGCGCCTCGGGTGCAGGCGCCGTTGCCACGGGGATTTCGATGGCGGCGGGCGGAACCTCGAGCGCGCCGCGATCGGGGCGGTGGGGATCGAGTTGCGGCACCTCGATGCGCGGCAGATCGATCGGCGGCATGCCGGGGCTGACGCTCGCAGCCGCTCTCTCGGGTGTCTCCGGTGCGGGGCTGGGTGGCGCGGCGGCGGGCCTCGCGGCCGGCGCGGCGCTCTCGCGCGGTCCGGCGGGAGGCGGCGCCGCCGCGGCGGATGCCGGCGCAGTGCGTGCCGCTTCGCGGCGCGGCGGCGGCGCTTCGGCCGGCGCCTCGGGCGCGCGTTGCGTCGGGTTCGGTGGCGACGCATAGGCGGAGGCCGCAATCGCGCGTCGGTCGCCATCCGTCGGCATCATATGCGGATAGGAGGCGGTCACGAGCGCGATGGCGATCTCGGGCCAGGTGGGATTGGCGATGCCCGATGGCGGCAGCTCGGCGAGGCTTGCTTCGACGCGCGCGGCGGCGAGGGGCAACTCGTCGCGCGCCAGCAACACCGAAGCGATCGGCGGCTCGCGGGTGGTGAAGATCGCGCCATTGCCGCGCGTCAGGAGCGCACGCAGCGGCGCGAGCGCCGCTTTGGGCCGCGCCGGCGCGAGATCGACCAGCGCGATGCCGAAATTGGGATGAAGCGCCATGAAGCGCACGCCCAGCCCGGCGCCTTCGCCCGACGGACTCGCGTCGCGCAGCACGCGCCAGGGCGCCGGCAAGGTACCGAGCACGGTGCCAAGGGCGTTGAGCGCGCGCCGGCGCGGCGTGTCGGCGTCGTGAGTGGGGCGGTGAAGCGGTGGCAGGTTTTCGAACATCAAACCTTCCTCGATTTCCGATTTAAGCGCGTCTCGATGTCGGTGCGATCTTTCAGCTGTTCCGCGCGTCGAGATCGCCGAGCCCCGCCTTCACTCTTTGCAGAAGAAGGTGGAGCGTGGTGCGCGCGTCGCGGCTGTAGTCGCTGTAGAGGTAATACGAGACGAGGCGATTTTTCTCGCTGGCAAGCGCCATCACGCAGACTTGGTCGAAGCCGCCGGCGCCATCGCTCGCGCGAAACAGATAACCGAAATAGGCCGCGTGCGAATCGCGATCGAGCATGCCGAGCGAGGAGAAGGTTTGCAGCCGCAAGCGGCTCTGGGCGCCGCGCAGCCGCTGGTCGAGCGTTTGCTTCGCCACCGCGGGATCGACCGTCGCGCCGACGATACGGTCGAGTTCGGCCGAGCCGACATTAGTGTCGATTTGCGATTTCGGCGTCATCACCATGCCGAAATCGCGAATCCGCTCCTGCGTCGCGGCGGATTGGCGCAGCTCGCCGCAATCCGCGAACACCGCGTGAATGACGTTGTCGGGATTGATCTTCGCCTGCTGCGCCACGACGGTCGTCAGCAGCGCGGGCGGATAGAGACAATAGCCGGCAGGCGGCGCGAAGCTCAGCATCACGCCGCCGATCGCGAATTGCGCCGTCGGCGGCGCGAAGTCGGCGGGCGCGGGATCGATCGGCGCGCTCGCCGCGACGGGTGGGCGATTCGCATAGCCGAGATAGCCATAGGCTCCGATCGAGAGCAGTAGGATCGCGAGCTTCGCCGTCCAGTGCAGCGTCGCCGGCCGTGCCGCGGACTCGTCGAACTCCGCGCCGCCGGCCGCCGCCGGCCGCGCGACCGCACGCAGCGTCCATGCCAACGCCACGACCACCATGGCGCCGATTACCGCGCCGGTGGCGGCGGCAAGCGCGATGCGCAATTCATCCATCGTAGCGTCTCGACCTGGGCACGACCCGAATTCCTCGCACAGAGTCTGCAACTCTAGCCGTTGAAACGGGCGAGAGTGCGGCAAAGATCGTGTCAATTTTATGATCGGCTGCGGAAACCGCGCCGCTGCGGCGGAAAGGCTCCCGGACCGCCGAGACCTAATGTGGTGCGCGCGCCGCGGCAAAGGCAGCGATATTTTTGCGACCCGCTTCGCCGCGTGCCCCGCGTGCAACTTTCCTTGCAGCGGCGACGTTTTGGGAGGATTTTCTCGGGTGGGACACAGCATGGCACCCATTGCAGACAAAGAGCGCGACCGCGCGCAGTGGAGCGAGCGCTTCGCCGGCGAGGATTACTGGTTCGGAACCGAGCCCAACGCTTTTCTCGCGGCGCAGGCCTATCGGTTGAAGCGCGGGATGCGCGCGCTGGCAATCGCCGATGGCGAGGGGCGCAATGGCGTGTTCCTTGCGCGCCAGGGCCTCGCCGTCACCTCGGTCGATTTCAGCCCGGCGGGAGTCGAGAAGGCCAAGCGCCTCGCGGCCCGCTCCGGCGTCTCGATCGATGCGCTCTGCGCCGATCTTGAAGCATGGGATTGGGGTCCCCCGCGATTCGACGTGGTGGTCGGCATCTTTTTCCAATTCGCCGATCCGCGGCTGCGTGAGGCGCTGTTCCGCCAAATGGCGGATGTGCTGACGCCCGGCGGGCTGGTGATGATCGAGGGCTATCGCCCGGAGCAGATCGCTTACGGCACCGGCGGGCCGCGCGAGGTCGAGAAGCTTTACACCGCCGAGATGCTGCGCGCGGCCTTCGCCGGCCTCGAGATTCTCCATCTCGCAGAATACGACGTGGAGCTCCATGAAGGACAGCGCCACAACGGCATGTCGGCGCTGATCGATCTGGTCGCGCGCAAGCGTTAGGCGGACAGCCGCCGCGATTGACAAGGAACAAGGTGCAGCGCCACCATTTGCGCGCGCCGCGATCTTGAGCGGTCAGCAGCGGGAGAGGAGCGCCTCGATGGCCAAAATCCGTCACATCGCGATCTTCGCGGAAGACCCCAAGACGCTCGCCGATTTTTACGTGCGCATCTATGGCATGAAGATCACCGGCGAGAGCCAGGGCGATGTCTGGGTGACCGACGGCTACATGGATGTCGCGCTCATCCGGCGCAAACGCGAAGGCGCGCCCAAGGGCATCCATCATTTCGGCTTCACCCTCGAGCCGGAGGAAAAGCCCTTCGTCTATGCCGAGATGAAGAAGCTCGGCCTCGAGCCGACCGATCCGCGCGCCGACGGTTTGGGCGTCGATCGGCCTTTCGTCGAGGAGAAGGGCGAGGACCCGGAAGGCAACCGGTTCGATTTGACGCTTGGCAAGCGCGACATGGACGAAGAGAAGACGCTCAGCGCCGAGAAATATCGGAAGGCCGCGGCGACCCCTGTGTCCTGAAGCACCGGTCGGGTTCGTCCTGCAGCAAGAAAAAGGGCCGGTGGAAGCACCGGCCCTCTTTGCTTCCGAGGGGAGCGGTCAGGCCGCGGCGACTTCGCGCGGACGGGCGACATCGAGCCGCTCGTACTGCATGTACTCTTCATATTCATGCGCCATGGACTGCGGCATGAGCTCGAACAGCACGCGGTCTTCGACCCACATGCGATAGCAGTGAAAGGCGGGCGGCGCTCCGGGCGTGCCGACGGCGACGAATTCGGTCTTCCAGCCTTCGCGCTGGGCGATGCGCTCGATATCGGCGCAGTCCGCCGGAACCGAGAGCAGAATATGGAAGGGGTGGTAGGGCGCCGGGCTGGCCTTGCGGAAATAGCCCTCGACCGGCTCGAGCCAATAGTCTTCGGGATAGACCTCGATGACGGTCCCGTGCGCGTCGCCGCTGACGACTTGGTGGGCGCCGCGGCAGAAGAACGGCGGAAAGGGATAGACGCGTCCGGCCATGAGCTCGGCGAAGACGGCCGCGACGTGGTCCGGGTCGCGCGCCGGAATCGAAATGTGGTGAATCATGACGAAGCTCCTTGTTTGCGGGTTGCGGGAGTGGGGTGTTTCGGTTCTTTCGGCCCGAGACCGGACGGGTCGCGCTGCAGCGAGGCAGCGAGCGCCTCCATCGCCCATTGAGCGATGAGCTCGGCTTCGGCCTCGGAGCAGCCGGTGATGTCGAGAAGCCAGCGCCAGACGCTCGGTGTCGAGAACGCGGCCAGCGCGATTGCCGCGCGCTCGATCTGGCGCGGCGCGAGCCCGGGCAAGCTTTTGCGGATGGCGGCGGTCCAGCCATCCTGTTTTGCCGCCCAGTCGTCGCGGCGCAGCCTGTCCCAGGCCGGCGTGTTCATGAGATTGCGCAGCAAGCGCCCCTGGGCCGCATAGCGCGGATAGACCTGCGCCGGAATAGACGCGAAGGCGTCGAGCGCCGGCAGCGCCAGATCCGTGCCGATATGCGGCTTCAGCCAGAAGAAGAAGGCGCGGCTGAGATCGTCCATGGTGGGGAAATGCGCATAGACCGTCGGCGCCGACACGTCAGCGAGCTCGGCGATGCGCCGCAGCGTCAG
>Ga0070679_100004509_pt1 | contig 12863 bp, 11 predicted proteins | sample KBSC63BmetaG_FD_65652 | JGI IMG/M metagenome (GOLD analysis project Ga0070679, IMG submission 65652) | Corn rhizosphere microbial communities from Kellogg Biological Station, Michigan, USA - KBS C6-3B metaG | ecosystem: Host-associated > Plants > Roots > Rhizosphere | place: USA: Michigan... | reverse complement strand
TTGCACCTGTATTTCCAGCGCGCTTACCGGGTCAATGTCCACAGGTACGTCTTTGATCCCGGCCAGCGCTGATTTTAGCGCAGCTGGCATGGAATCATACTTCTTAAACCATTGTTCAGCGCGGTTCCGGTCGCCCGTGGCCTCGATCTCGAGTAGTTCTTTGGCCAGTGAGGCAATTGCGCCGGGCATCTTGGCGAAATCGATCACGTACCTTCCGGTCTTTGCGTCGTGGGTGATGGCCCCCTGCTCGCTGAGGTAGTTGAACTCCATCATTTCGGCGCGACCATGAGCTTCCGCCACCCCAAAACGCACCGTGCGAAAGATCCCTGCTACATGCGATGCATAAATCTCGGGCGCCGCATCACGCGGAAACACGCCTTTCTCCATCAGCCAGTCCAGCGCCCACAGTCCAACCATGTCCGCCTTCGCTTCTTCCAACCCGGCGTAAGTCGGTCCAATCGCCGCCCGGATGTCCTCCTGCCCCTGGGGCGTCCGAGCGTAAGCCGGTCCGAGCGCGTGGCATATCTCGTGCATCAGCACTGCCGATAGATAGCCGTCCATTGAGGCAAGGTTGGCCTGGTCTTCGCGCATCAGCAGTTTGCCCAGCGGCAGGACCACATAATCCACGCGCGCGTCCATGAAGTTCTTGAAAAAAATCTTCTTTGAACCCTTTTCCTGATGAATCCTCGGGTCGTTCGGCAGATTATCGGCGACCGCCTGGTAACCGTGCCGCAGATCACCCGCCCGGTACGGCGTATCCATTACCTCCATCGGCGAGCTCTTGCCCTCGAGCGACGGCTTGTCCTCAGGCGCCAGCGGCAGTGCCGCCTGGATTTCCGGCACATACTTCTTGAACACGGCCAGTTTGGCGCTCTCCCCCTCATTGCGGATCATCACTGCCGCCCCATAAGAGGTCTTCACTCCCAACACGCCGTCCAGATACGTTTCATATGGAGCGAAGATAATGTCGAACTTCGGGTTCTCAAGGTCGAGCCAGGCCAGATCGCTGGGGTAGTAGTTGTCCGTAAGCAGGGCATCAGCGCGCAGGCGAAGGAATCCGGCGAATGCTTTGTCAGGGCTCAACGCCGCAGCTTCACGAAGAGCAATGGCAGCCTGCGTCAGCAACGTCTTGTACTCAACGTGGTAGGGGACGGTCACCAGTTGCGCACCGTGTTTCTTGATCACTGTGTATGGGCTGTAGATTTGAGCCTTCTGCTCGGGGTGCTTCGCCACATATGCTTCAACATCCTGCCGCGTCAGCCCTGGTGGATAAAGATTGCGGCCGGGAGGATACGGATCGTTGCCCACGAATGGCTTGTTCTCTTCCAGCAGGTCGTAGCGGCTGCCGTTGATAATCAAAAAACGGCGCAGCTTCTGGTTCTGTACCTGATTGCACCCGCTGATTTTCTTCAGCAGCGCCAGGCCCTTAGGATCCCCCTGCTGCCAGTAGATCAGGTCCAGCTTTTGCGCGGCCTCCACCAGCTTGTAGACCATCTGCTGTTCCTGCTCGCTCAGCCCGACTACGCTGAACGGCATGGATACCATCTTGAACTTGGCGACCTGTGCCGAAAGGTCCTCATGGATTGGCTCATTGATCGCGCACTGGTCGGCTTTTTTCGGCGCAGCGCCTGCGCGACGCCCCGCCTGCGCCAATCCTGCCGAACAGATTTCGCCAACAATCAGTAAGAAAACTACGAAACGAATGCTTCTCATCGCTTCAAGATTTTAGCAGCCTGGTGCGGTGAACGGGCTTGCCCAATGGTCCAAGGCTAAAGGGGGAAAAGGCCTCAAGCTAGCGGCGAGTAGCCAGCAGCTTTTCAAACCATTCTCATGAGGGTTAACCAGCGTTATGTTTCGGCCACGCCTTGTGGGCATTTATCATGTCTAATTCCTATGGTCTCCCAGACCCTCCTCATCGACGCCGACGACACGCTCTGGGAGAACAATGTCTATTTTGAGCAGGCGATCGCCGGATTTATTGAGCGGCTGAACCACTGCCACATGTCAGCGCAGGAGGTCCGGCTATTTCTGAATGAGGTGGAGCGAGAGACCATTCTCGAGCGCGGCTACGGCTCGCACAGCTTCGCGCATTCCCTGGTCAAATGTTTTGAGCGACTCGCCGAGCAACCGGTTACCCCGGAGCTGCACGAATTCGTCTGGGGCTTTGCCCACCAGGTATCAAACAATCCGATTGAGCTGATCTCCGGCGTACCGGAAACCTTGAATTACCTGAATGGCCGCCAGCATCACCTGATGCTTATGACCAAGGGCAACCTCACCGAGCAGGCGGGCAAGGTCGAGCGATCCGGGCTGAAAGGCTATTTCGCTGCTGTGGAGATCGTGGCGGAAAAGAACCCCACCGCTTACAAAGGCATTGTCGAAAAATATCAACTCGAGCCGGACACTACCTGGATGATCGGCAACAGCCCTCGGTCAGACATCAACCCAGCGCTCGCCGCCGGCATCAACGCCGTTTTTGTCCCTCATGACATGACCTGGGTGCTGGAGCACGAGACCATCGACCCGCCGCCCGCGGGAGTACGCCTGCTTGAGGTGCAGCAGTTCAGCGATCTGCAGCAGTACTTCTAGCGTTTCACGATCTCATTCGCGCAGAACTCGTCGAAATCGAACTTCGTGCCATAGCTTATGGTTGCGTTGGCCTGTTCGTTCTTGATCGGCATCGGATTGTAGCGGCCTTTCGGATCTACTGAGCCATCGGCATGAAACGGCTTGCCCATGCTTCCACGGTCGTTGAGCACGAGCCTTCCATTCTGCCACTCACCGTAGAGATCGAAGGTTGCGTTCACCGTATCGGCCTTCACCTTCTCGAGTGTCAGTTTCGTCTGCTTGCCTTCCGTGTACAGCCAAACGCCGTCAATCCTTCCATCAATGCCATATTGCAGCGTCTTCCCCTGAGGCGTGCAAAGAGCCGCCCCGCCGCTCAGGTTTTGCCGGCTTCGTCTGACGTGGTAATAGGAGAGCTTCAGATACAGCCCATAGTCTGCGCCGATTGAAGAGTGCAGCTTTCCATAACCCTCCCACGTAGTCGTTGGCGTGGGGTGTCCGCCAATGTAGAAAGCCCATGGCGCGAACAGCACGATGAGGATTACGGCGGCAATCAGCGTACCGATAATTGATCCCAGGCAGCCCATCCCGCAGCCAATTGTTTGACGCTTGGCGGCGCCAAGGCCTTCCCGCGCCATCTCCTTCGCCAATTCAAGCTGCTGCGGATCCGGTGTATTTGCCAACGCTGCACAATTCCTTTGTTGTGGGATTGCGCGGGATTATATCGCAGCGAAAGCCGGAGTCGCACGAACTGCACGCCGATCCGGGCTGCAATTAAAAAGGCATCCCGGTCATGAACAGGATGCCTTCTGATATTCGCACGATTATTTGTTATTTCGGCGAGCTGTCGCTCTTCCCTTGTGGGTGATCGCCGTGGTGATCATGCATTCCGCCTTTGCCCTGGCCGTGCATGTCTTGCATCATCTCGGCAAACTGCTTCTTCTGCTGGTCATTCAGGATGGGATCCATCTGCGCGTGGGCCGCGTCCATGGACGCCTTCATTTTCGCGTGTTTCTGGTCGGGCGTGAGCGATGTGTCCTTCATGATCGCGTCCCGGTCTTTCATGTGTTGTTCCAGGATAGGCTTGATCTTGGCTTTCTGGTCGTCAGTGAGGCTGAGCTTCTGAGAAAGCATCTGGAGATGCTCGTCAGCGTTCATCGCCCCGTGCCCCTGACCCATGCCCTGGCCGTGTCCCTGGCCTTTGTGCTGATGGTCATCGCTCTGGGTGGGCTGTGACTGCTGGGCCCATGCCGCTACCGCGAGCATGCAAATTACGAACATCATTAAGTGTCTGATCTGTTTCATGCCGAGATGCTCCTTCTGGTGTGATCTTTCGAAATAAGGTGTCAAGACCCAATTTCATGAAACCTGTACAGTTCATGAGAACACAAGACCTGCCGAATTGTCGCGTGCGTTGCACGTGCATCATCTAGGGTACCTGAGCCATCTACCTGCTCAATGGTCCTTCCGATTTCAGGTATGCTCTTCCCCAATCCTGATCTCCCCGAGGGCTTCCTCTATCAACCTGACTTCCTCACCTCAGATGAAGAAAGATTATTGCTGGCCAAAATCTCTCCCTTGCCGTTCGCGGCATTCGACTTTCACGGATACACCGCTAAACGCCGGGTCGTGGAGTACGGCCTGGAGTACGACTTCAGCACGCGACGCGCAACTCCCACTGCTTCCTTTCCTGATTTCCTCATAGCTGTTCGTCAACGCGCAGCCGCTCTTGCCAACGTTCCGACAGAAAGGTTGGTAGAGGGTATCGTGACCGAGTATTCGCCGGGCACCCCAATCGGCTGGCATCGCGACGCGCCGCAGTTCGGGACCATCATCGGCATCTCGCTCGCGAGCAGCTGCCGAATGCGCCTCAAGCCCTACCAGCCACCCAGCAAGAAGTCAGAGATGACGGAACCTACGCGTGTCCGGCCGCTGTCCATTATTCTTGAGCCGCGCTCGGCCTACGTGATTCAAGGCGTCGCGCGCTGGCGCTTCCAGCACAGCATCCCGGCCGTGGAACAGCTGCGGTACTCGATCACATTCCGGACCTTGCGCGCAAGAGAATGAGTGAAAGTAGTACCTGTCTTCCTTTACAATCCCACTCCCATGCACCTCAAACGACTGTTGGCTATCCTCGTATTGTTGTCTGCCTCCGCGTTCTCCCAGACGTCGGCTCCGCCCAAACCCATTGACCTGCTCAAGCGGCGGATTCAAACCATTGGGCAGGGCGTGAGCGCTGACTGGGGTATCTATATCAAATCGCTCGACACCGGCGAGGAAGTCGCGATCAATGCTGACACGCCTATGGACACCATGAGCACCATTAAGATTCCGCTCCTGGTCGATGTTTATCGTCAGGTGGATGCAGGCAAGCTGAACCCTGCCGACCGCATCGTGATGCACACGGCGGACAAGCGCTTCGGTACCGGCGTGCTGCGCACGCTCGGTGACGGTCTCAATCTCAGCTTCCACGATGCACTCATGCTGATGATCATCCAGAGCGATAACACCGGCACTGATATGGCTTTTGCTCGCGCAGGCGGCCCCGCGCACGTATCCCAAACCATGCGCCAGATGGGACTGAGCTCAATTGTCGCTACCGGGACAAGCTACGACTGGTTTCGCGCGCTGGCCGGAGCCGGCGACCCTGCCTGGGAAAAACTCTCTCCGGAAGAACTCTTCACCAGGGGCTTCCCGGAGAAACTCACCGAAGCGGATGTCGAGCGTTTCCACTTTGAAGGCAAGCATCCGTTTGGCATCTCCAGCGCCCGCGATATGGCCCGCCTTCTGGAAATGATCGCCACCAACAAAGCTGCCAGCGAGAAATCCTGCAAGGAGATGCTTCGGTTGATGGGCCTTCAGCAAATGCGCACCCGGATTCCCAAATACATGGACGATGACACCAACACGCCGCACAAAACCGGCGACTTCCCGCCCTATATCGCCAACGATGTCGGCCTGATCGAAACTCCCGCCGGACGCGTGGTGGTCGTCTTCTTCACCGCTCATCATCGCGGGTTTTACTCCGAACTCGAAGACGCCATCGGTCGCATGACCGAACAGGTGTGGGCTTATTTCAACTACCGCGGGATGCAGAAATAGTTTACGGAGCTGACATATGTCAGCGGAACATCCTCAGCTCTGAATCCAGCTCTCAACCAGGACTGAGCTGTTCTGGCCAGCCCTCAATTCCGGCCATCCTGAAACTGCGTCGTCGCCTCTCAACTCGCATATATAAAAGGAGGGCGCAAATGCCAGAGAAGGACGATGTGCTGGATTTGATCGAAGATTTGGTGGAAACCTGCAAAGACGGCGAAACCGGATACGCCCATGCCGCAGGCATCGTGAGCGATCCCAACCTCAAGGCTTACTTCAGCGAACAGAGTCTCGAACGCGCGCGATGCGTTGCCGAATTGGCGGAGTGTTCACGCAGGCTGCTGGGTGAGCGGCCGGAGAAGTCGGGCAGCGTTGCTGGAACGTTGCACCGCGTCTGGTTCGAGGCGAAGGCCGATATTGGTCTTGGTGATCAGGCAATCCTCAACAGCGTGGAACGAGGCGAGGACAGCGCCAAGGCAGCTTATGAAAAAGCGCTGGCAGCCGAGCTGCCGGATGAACTCCGTCATCTGGTCCAAAGGCAGGCAACAAGAATAATTGCCGCGCATGATCACGTACGAGACCTGCGCGACGGCAACATCACAGAAGCTCGAGAGCGCAAGATCGCCTGAAGCTCCTCGTTTAAATTTGTCTGGGCACGCGTAGCGCGTGCCCTTATTCGTTTTGGCCGAAAACAGCTCGCGAGGTATAGAATTTTGTGCCTATGATCCACTCGGGGCGCCATTTCCTCCAGATTCCCGGCCCAACCAATGTTCCTGACCGCGTCCTGCGCGCCATGGATCGTCCAGTGATCGATCATCGAGGACCTGAGTTCGCGCGGCTCGGGAAGGATGTGCTTGAGGGCGTGCGCACCATCTTCCAGACCTCTGGGCCGGTACTAATCTTTCCTTCCTCTGGAACAGGCGCTTGGGAAGCTGCCGTCGTGAACACGCTGAGCCCTGGGGACCGTGTTCTGATGTTCGAGACCGGGCACTTCTCTTCATTGTGGAAGCAGGTCGCGGAGAAGCACGGGATCAGCGTGGACTATGTTCCCGGCAATTGGAGGCGAGGCGCCTCGCCCGAGATCACCGAAGAACGTCTGCGGGAAGACGCTCAACACTCGGTCAAGGCTGTGATGGTGGTGCACAATGAAACTTCCACCGGCGTGACCAGCCGGATCGCAGAAATCCGCCACGCCATTGACCGCGCCCAGCATCCCGCGCTTTTCATGGTCGATACCATCTCCTCTATCGGCTCCATGGAATATCGCCACGAAGAATGGGGAGTAGATGTGACGGTAGGCGGATCCCAAAAGGGTCTCATGCTGCCGCCCGGTTTAAGTTTCAATGCCATTTCAGAAAAAGCCCGCGCTGTGGCGCGGCATGCACGCTCCCATCGCTACTATTGGGATTGGGAAGAGATGCTCAAGCCCAATGCGGAAGGGTTCTTTCCATATACCCCCGCCACCAACCTTTTATATGGTCTCCGCGAAGCCATAACCATGCTGCACGAGGAGGGGCTCAGCAACGTTTTTGCCCGGCATGCCCACCACGGCGAAGCCACGCGTGCGGCCGCCCGGGCCTGGGGACTGGAGATCGTCTGCCAGGACCCGCGTGAGTATTCCAGCTCTCTCACGGCACTCTTCGTTCCGGACGGCTACAACGCTGACGACCTTCGCACCGGAATCCTGGATAACTTTGACATGTCACTGGGTACCGGATTATCCAAGCTGGCGAAACGAGTGTTTCGCATCGGGCACCTGGGCCACTTCAACGATCTCACGCTGGCAGGAACTCTCTGCGGAGTGGAAATGGGGCTTCGGTTGGCGGGGATCCCGCACAACCCCGGCGTCAACGCGGCATTGGACGTGCTCGTGACTGCGGCGGCACGAAAAGCAGAGCCGGCGCTGGCACGCTGATACCCAAATTCAACAAATGAGCACTCCTTCGTCCTCTCTGCCGCCCAGTTCGCACGCCAAGCCTGTCGATTCCTTTGCGCAAGCCGGAGAACTCGAAGCTGCGTTGCGCCGTAGCCTCAAAGGCGAGGTCCGGTTTGATCGTGGAAGCCGCGCGCTGTACGCCACGGACGGTTCCAACTACCGCCAGATCCCGATTGGGCTTGTTATCCCGCGTGATGACGACGATGTGAGAGCAGCCGTCGCGGCCTGCCGGGAATTCGGAGCTCCTATCCTGCCGCGCGGCTCCGGCACCAGCCTGGCTGGACAGTGCTGCAACGTCGCCGTGGTACTCGATTTCACCAAGTATATGAACCGGGCAGTCGAAATCTGGCCCGATGAAAAGTTTGCGCGAGTCCAACCCGGCATTGTCCTGGATGTCCTGCTCAAAGAAACAGAGAAGCATCAGCTGATCTTTGCGCCGGATCCTTCCACGCACAGCCGATGCTCTATTGGCGGGATGATCGGCAATAATTCCTGCGGCACACATTCGTTGTTGGGCGGAAAGACCGTCGACAACGTGGAAGAGCTGCGGGTCCTGCTCTACGACGGCACCGAACTCATCGTAGGTGCTACCAGTGATGCACAATACGAACAGATCATTCGCTCCGGCGGCCGGCCGGCTCAAATCTACTCGAGTCTTCGAGCCTTGCGTGATCGTTACGGCGACCTCGTTCGCTCACGCTACCCGCGCATTCCCCGCCGCGTCTCCGGCTACAACCTGGACGAGCTCCTTCCCGAGCAGGGCTTCAACGTGGCGCGCTCCCTGGTGGGCACAGAAGGCACCTGTGCTGTGGTGCTTGAGGCCAAACTTAAGTTGATTCACAGTCCGCAACATCGCACGCTCGTGGTGCTCGGCTTTGAAGATGCATTCATCGCCGCCGATCACGTGCCGCAGATTCTGCAATTCAAACCGATCGGACTCGAGGGCTTTGAAGGAAGCATTGTGGAAGGGCTTCGCCGGAAAGGCGCGCCCAATCTCGCGTTGTTGCCTCAAGGCGGTGGATTTTTACTGGTCGAGTTCGGAGCTGATGATCCAGCCGAATCGCGCAACTCTGCCGAGCGGCTCATCACCGCCTTGAACAAACTTCCCGCAGCACCTGATGCGCGCATCTATACCGGAGCGCAGGCAAAGATGATCTGGCAGATTCGCGAATCTGGCCCGCGCGCCGCAGCTTTTGCGCCCGGAGCCCCAGCCGAGTGGGAAGGCTGGGATGATGCTGCAGTAGCTCCGGAAAAACTGGGCGGATATCTCCGCGATATCCGCAAGCTGATGAATGAATACAACTACCGCGGCGCCATGTACGGGCACTTCGGCCATGGTTGCATCCACACGCGCATCAGCTTTGACCTGGAGAGCGATCCTGGCATTCGCCGTTACGCGGAATTCATCGGGCGCGCGGCTGACCTGGTCGTGAGCTACGGCGGTTCGCTTTCCGGAGAGCACGGCGACGGACAGTCACGGGCCGCGTTGCTGCCCAAAATGTTTGGTCCGGAACTGGTGCAGGCGTTCCACGAGTTCAAGGCGCTTTGGGACCCGCAGAACAAGATGAATCCCGGCAAGGTGGTCGATGCCTATCTTCCGACGGAGAACCTTCGTCTCGGCGTCGACTACAAGCCGTGGGAGCCGGCAACGCACTTCAGTTTTTCTGAAGACGATGGCTCATTCGCGAAGGCCACGCTTCGCTGCCTTGGTTTAGGCGCCTGCCGAAAGCATGAAGGCGGCACCATGTGCCCCAGCTATCTGGCGACCATGGAAGAGGAGCACAGCACTCGTGGGCGCGCGCACATCCTGTTTGAAATGCTTCAGGGCGAGGTGGTACCGGGTCGCTGGCAGGATGAGCACGTGAAGTCCTCGCTGGATCTCTGCCTTTCCTGCAAGGCCTGCAAGACTGAGTGTCCGGCGAACGTGGACATGGCTACATGGAAAGCCGAGTTCCTGTCGCACTACTATGAGCACCGCCCGCGTCCCTTGCGGGCGCAGGCCTTCGGGTTGATCGATCGCTGGGCAGCGCTGGCTTCACTTGCGCCTGGTCTTGCGAACTTTATTGCCAACGCCCCGGTCCTAAGCTCCATGATTCGCGTCGCTCTTGGGATTGCGCCACAGCGGAAGTTGCCGAAATTCGCCACTCATACCTTTCAGCGCTGGGCGAGTGAACGCAATCCTGCGGAGCAGTCGAGGCCTGAAGCCCCGCCAGTCATCCTGTGGCCCGATACTTTTAACAATCATTTCCATCCGGAGACTGCGCAGGCGGCCTACGAGGTGCTGAGCAATGCGGGCTTTCGTGTGATGGTTCCACAACAGCATTTCTGCTGTGGTCGTCCTCTGTACGACTTCGGAATGCTCGAGCGGGCAAAGAGCTACCTGAAGCACATTCTTGACAAGCTTGCTCCCGAAATCGAAGCCGGCATTCCACTGGTAGTGCTGGAACCGAGCTGTGCTTCTGTGTTTCGCGATGAACTTACCGCCTTGTTTCCACGCGATGAGGGCGCGGCCAGGCTTCGCAGCCAGACGTACCTGCTCAGCGAATTTCTGGAACGAATTGGATACCAGCCGCCGCAGTTAGAACAGAAGATTCTGCTGCACGGACACTGCCATCACAAATCGCTCATGAAAATGGCCGCTGAGGAAAAGCTCCTCAGGACAACCGGCGCTGAAGTCAGTACTCCCGATACGGGCTGTTGCGGCATGGCAGGACCATTTGGCTTTGAAAAAGAAAAATATGAGGTCTCACAAAAGATCGGAGAACGAGTGTTGCTCCCGGCAGTTCGCTCCGCGGACCAGAACACCCTGATCGTTGCTGATGGCTTCAGCTGCCGTGAACAGATCGTTCAGGCAACAGGGCGAGCGGCCCTGCACCTGGCAGAGGTGCTGGCCAGGGCGGAACGGGAAGCTCGGATTCGGGAAAAGACAACGGCTACTTAAGCGTGTTCGCTGCTGCCACCATCTCTTGTGCCCGAGCGCGCACCCGGATGTCCTCAGTAAAGTTCACCCAGCGGACAGTCCCGGAAGAATCGATCAGGAACTCAGCGGGACGGGCGATTTCACGTCCTTCAGGACCCCCGCCGGGGTGTCCGAGATGATAACGGTGCACCACCTCGGCCTCCGGATCGCACAGCAGCGGAAACGTGAAGCCGACCTTTTGCGCCAGCTCTCGTGAAACTCCTGGTGGATCAACGCTGATCGCCACTGGTTGTACCCCGGCTTTCTGGAAGTCTTGCAGTTGCCGCTGAATTCCTCGCAACTCGAGGACACAGAACGGTCACCAGTAACCACGATAGAAGACCACCAATACCGCTTTCGGTCGCGCACGTTGATCTGCGCCAGAAACAAGCTGTGCGAGAGAGACGCTATGCCCGTTGCTGTCTGGCAGCGTGAAGTCAGGCGCCTTCTGGCCAACCTGTGGGGCGGAGCCAGCCGCAGGAATGTGGCGCGATACAAAGAAGAACAAGATCCCGAACAGCAGCACAAGAGAAGAAAGGACCGTGAGAGTCCATCCGGCTGCCTTGCCGCCATATGTGACGGGCTGAGTCTGGGCCCGGCGGAGCCCAATCAAAATGATTGCAAGTGACGCAATTGCGAGCAGCGGGCTGAGCCACGGCAAAACCGCCTGCAACGGCGTGCTTACGAAGAACAGATAGATGCTGGTCATCGCGAGCGCCAGGAGTATGAAGCCGAGCCACAAGGCTCCATTCCTGCGCTGCACTGTATCGCTCATGCTGCGGCGGATTGTAGCAGCCCAGAGCCGTACGTGCCACCCTCGTTGTTGGTTTCGAATAGCCAACCAGGGGGACGGCGGCTTCCATCTGACAATCTCACGCACAGGAGATATGCCATGGGAATTTTTGACAAAGTGGAAGGCATGGTCGGCAAACAGAGCGGAATCAGTGAAGAACAGCACAACAGCCTGGTGCAGGCCGCAATGCAGATGTTTGGTAGTCGCGCCGGAATCGGAAGCCTCCTCGGCAACGCGCAGTCCAGTGGGCTTGGTTCAGTTGTTCAGTCGTGGATAGGACGCAGCGAAAACCAGCCCGTTGATTCGGAGCAAACGTCCCAAATCGTAGGGCAGGACCGTATTCAGCAGCTTGCTTCGCGGGTTGGAATTCCGCCCTCCATTGCCGCCATGGTGCTCTCCCGGGTCCTGCCGTCAGTGGTTGATCGCGCAACTCCGGAAGGAAAGGTCCCGGAGGAAAAGGAAAATGCAGCCTGACCCGCAGTTTAGTGGATTGTCCTGGGAGTCGCGTCCAGCCGGGACTTGATCATTTTGTAAAACGACCAGATGTTCTCGCCCTCACCTTGTGTAAGGCGGCGGTGAATCTTCATGGAAGGGAAGAGCTTGCTGCCATTCACCGTCAACGTGAGGGTGGAGAACTGTTTTCCGGGATACGGCTCCACGCTCCATTCCCCACCAAACTGCTTGCGTACCACCTCACCCAGATAACTTCCCCAGAGTTTGCACGTTTCGGTCACCTGATCGGGGCTTTGCTCGGCATCCGAGATCTGCGAGAGGATGACCTCCAGCTCCATGAGGGAGTTCTCTGAATAATCGAGCACCGCATGATAATCGCGCGCCTGCCCGACGGCCCGCTGCGCGTACGCCTTGGCCATCTCCGTCACTGAGTCGTGCGTGTCGCCGGTGGGCATCGGGTCTCCCTGGAACAAATGATAATGCATAGAGCGTCAGGACCGCCTTCCTTAACCGTACTACGTGAGTCTTTGAGGTGAACTGGAAAGGATATACAACCTGCCGCTCTGTCGCGAACTCCTATTGGGAAGCACTAAACAGAGTACGACCTCCTCTCCATCCACCAGGAGATGTTCTGCCATGATGTTCCCAAAACTGCCTGCGCTCGCAACTGCATGTGTGTCTTCAAAAGCTCGCTGGATTGTTCTGCCGCTCTTACTAGCCATCGCAGGTGGTCATCTGCATGCGCAAACATGCACGGCAAGCGCGAACAATACCGTCAAGATCTGCTCGCCTCTGGCAAATTCCACGGTAGCCTCTCCGGTGCAGTTTACGGCGGCAGCGCGCGATGATGCGCATACCATCACGGCCATGGCGCTGTATGTGAATTCGGTAAAAAAGGCCACGAGCACATCGAAGAATCTGAACGCGGTGCTGTCGCTTGCGGCAGGCAAGTACTCGATCACCATTCGCGCATGGGATACGACAGGATTTTTCTTCTCCAGCAGTGAGACTTTCAGCGTGGGAGTTGTTTCGCCAACCCCGACCCCAAGCCCGACTCCGAC